>OFRF01000109.1_pt1 | contig 25077 bp, 40 predicted proteins | sample 1543081 | NCBI WGS metagenome assembly OFRF01 (sample SAMN07774232, study PRJEB24372) | wastewater metagenome
GCCATCGCCATAGCCATCGCCATAGCCATAGCCATCGCCATCGCCATAGCCATAGCCATAGCCATAGCCATCGGCGTTTGCTGCTTTTGATGACCATTCAGAAATTTGCATTGCCTTCGCGGACTCCATGACTAGCGCAAGATGCTTATAAACCGCATCTTTGACGCCTTGAATGCAAGCGCCTGCATCCAGCAAATCAACTGCTGTTATCACGGGCTTGTATTCAAAAAAGTTCATTTGATCGCTGCCCATTTTTCATTCGCCTCTGAAGAGACTTCGAAGACAGCCGTTACCTTTCGAACTTCAATGTCAGCCTTGGCGCTGATCTTCGATTTTTCGGTTGGTCCGGTTTCGGCAAGCTGCATCACTCCGCGAGTCGTACCGAACGAAATTGCCATGCGCGCATCCTTGAGATGAACTGTCGTTCCGTTGGTGTCGCCGGCATAGCCGTAAAAAACTCCGCGATGCTCAGTGCAAACAATTACGGGGCGCTTCTGTTCCATGTCTTGCTCCTTGTGATTGATTAATTAATACGTGTTGCGAAAGAACGATTTGCCTTGACCAACACAACCACTACACACAGCACCGCGAAGATCGCAGCGGCGGCCATTGCATCGGCGCGGTTGCTTGACCAGCTCATCGTGAGCGTGGCGATCTGTGCGAATAAGGCGATGTGTTTCATGTCGTACTCCGGTATAAAAAGGTCAGCGCCGTTCCCGTTGGCCCTGACTGAAAACAGTTAGGCGTTGCGCAGTGCGTCGTAAAGGTCGCCTGCCAGCTTCTCGTAAGCGCCTTCGCCGAGAACCTTGTCGAATGCTTGGCTGATGCTTCCGGTTGCTGCCAGTTCGGCCATGATCATTTCGCTAATCTTTTGTGCTTTGGTCATTTCGTTTCCCTCTTTGTGGTTGTTTGTTTGTCTGTTTGCTACTCAACTGCGGCTAGGCTTGAAGCTGTGTGGCTAGGCTTCTTACCGCCCCTGGGTACTTGTTCCGTACTTACTGGCCTGCGGCTCGTTGCTTGTTGCGGTTGGTTCGTGTTGCTTTGTTCCGATGACTGAAGATTAACCGAACAGTTACAGCAAGTCAATAACTACACAGTTATTTTTTTAGGTATAATTCGCCTCATTGGGTTGGCACCCATAGAGTTACTTGGCAGAGGTAGGGGGAAGCCCTATCGGCGTTTCAGTTTCCAAGTAGCTGAAGTCGCCGCCAAGCTGCCATGACTCTGAACAAAATGCTCAAAGCCCTGGACAGCTCACAAAGCTCTCCGGGGCTTTGTCTTTGGCGGCTAGCCAGTAGTCAATGCTTGGACTCCTGCTAAACCGGAGCAAGCGAAGCAACGCCGGGCAAGTGCGTTGCGGCATTGGCGAGTAATGCGGTATTGCCGGGGAATATGAACACTGGCGGCAATGTCGAACGCTCTACCAGGGTGCGAGTGGTGCAATAGAGCAAGTCGCGGCGAAGCTGGCACGACTCCACGTAAGGCCGGCGGGTCATTGCATGTCCGAATACGGGTGTGATGTGAAGGCTCCAGTACAAAAGCTGGAGTCTTGCGAACCGATCCGGGTATAGGGGTTAAGGATGATTACAGTAAGAGACTACCTTTCTAGTAGGTTCTCTAAGTCGTATGCGCTAACTAGGAAAGAGGCGATTGAGATTGGCTTGAAATGGCCGTTACTCAAGGGATGGGTTGATCGCTATGGATCGGTCGAAATAAGCGACTCCGTTGCGGAAAGATTGAAGGTGTTGGCGGATGCGAGGAAGGGCAAAAATGATTTTGATCGAATAGAACGAAAAGAGAGGAAGCGCCTTAATCGGCTTGTTTCTGCTGGCGCGATTGATAAAAAAGACGCCGACAGAATGTTGGCTGAGTTTTGCAAAGATGCCAAAAACAAGAGGCCAGAAGTCAAAGCATCAACAATCAAGGTGCAAAAGAGAAACGACGGCTTCTACGAATCAAGGGAGTGGCGAGAACTACGATACAAGGCGCTCGTCTTGCATGGGGCTACGTGCCAGTGCTGCGGCACAAGCCGCAAAGACGGCGCCAGGCTGCATGTAGATCACATTAAGCCGCGCTCGAAGTTCCCGAAGCTTCAGCTTGACCTGTCAAATCTTCAGGTGCTTTGTGAGGACTGCAATCTGGGCAAAAGCAACAAAGACAGCACGGACTGGAGAGGATTAAATGATCGAAAAGACCTGTAAGAACTGCAAGGCATCAAAGCCATTGGGCGAATTCTTCTCGCAGCCGCAAGATGCTCGCGCAAATTCAGTCGGGACCAGTGCATTCTGCAAACAGTGCCATGACGAAGGAAAAATCGAGCATGGCTATGGATGGTATGGCGACCGATACAAGTCACCAGATGATGTTTTGCCGGGATGGCTGGTAGGTCAATCCTGCCAGGATAATTCCCTAAGAAGTTATTGCAATCTATTAACCGCTCAGTTATCATTTGCTGCATGGAACTAAAAACTTACTTCATGGCTATGACGGTAAGCGACCGCGATGAATTTGCCGCCCGTTGCGAAACCTCTAGGCAGCACATAACCAACATCGCCTACGGAAACAAGCCGTGTGCGGAAAAGCTGGCGATTGCGATAGACCGCGAATCTGGCGGTGTCGTCAAAGCCGAAACGCTGCGCGCAGACGTTGATTTTGCATACCTGCGCGGCACAGCGAAGAACGCAGCATGAACCGTGTCTCCCTCCGCCCGTCATCTGACGGGACTTCGCAACCCATCCGGCCATCACTGGCGGATGGGTATTTTTTCGGAATGGCGCCATGAGCGAAAAGCTCACCGAAGAAGTCACGGTCAAGCTCTCCGCCACCGGAAAGCGGTTCATTTCCGTGCGGGCCAAGCAAATGGGGTTCGAGTCATCGGCTGAATACATGCGTCACATGGTATCTGAGGACGAAGCCAAGGCGGCCTCTGATTACAGGCTACTGGCCGACGCCCTTGGGCACAACGTAACCACGGGAAACAAGGAAAACTGAGAGGGCGACATGGAAAAGAAATCAAAAAAACAAAAGAAATTCCGCGTATGGGTTAGGCAGGTTAATTCAGTCTGCGTCGATGTTGAGGCCAGCAGTGAAGATGAGGCGCGAGAAAAGGGTTATGCGAAATGGCGAAAGGAATATGCGCATTCGTTCGTAACCTGCGTTGAGGAACAGGAATAGGCCCATGACCACGCTAACCGTATTCCTCGCTGCGCTGGCTTATTCGGCGATAGCAATCCCTGCAACGCTCTGGCTATGCCCGCGCCTGTTCCGCTTCACGTCTGAGGACAAGGGCGAATGAGCTACTCAGCAGAACCCGGACACGTCGAGTCATTCCGCGATGCTACCGACAACCACGAAAAAATGCGCGGAATGATGTTCCTGACATTCCGTTGCCCGGAATGCGGCCAGTCAAAGTCGATCAAGGGCCGCAAGTCTCGCGGCTGGAAAATTGGATTTCGTTGCGCCGAATGTCACATGGAGAAGTCTGCTGCCAAAAGTGCAGACGCAAAAACGGCAGCGTCATCGGTGCGCTAACACCTCGGCTGCCGTCCATATAGCGGAGTAAGTATGACTGATTACATAGAATTTATCAAAGGAAAGCAGCTTGCCGATGTTCCGACTGGGTTTGATGCGGATATTCCAGTTGGTCCATTGTTTGATTTTCAGGCGGCTTGCGTCAAATGGGCGCTCAAGCGTGGCCGCGCTGCTCTGTTCCTCGATACTGGACTCGGCAAGACGTTGTGCCAAGTCACATGGGCGCATCGCGTCTGTGAGCATACCGGCGGAAACGTCATCATTGCAGCGCCTTTGTGTGTATCGCAACAAACCGTCGAAGAAGCCGCCAAGTTCGGTATCACGGTGAAGTATTGCCGCACGGACGACGAAGTAGATCCGGGCATCACGATCACGAATTACGAAATGCTAGAGCATTTTGATCTGGATAGCTTCGTCGGCGTCGTGCTGGATGAATCCAGCATCCTGAAAGCGCATACCAGCAAGACCCGCGCATACATCACTGAGCAGTTCCGAGCCACGCCTTACAAGCTCTCATGCACTGCCACGCCTTCGCCGAATGACTTCATGGAACTCGGCAATCAGTCAGAGTTTCTTGGCGTCATGAATGCTCAAGAAATGCTGGCGACGTTCTTCACGCATGACGGCGGCGATACGGGCAAGTGGAGATTGAAAGGTCACGGCAAGGTCAAGTTCTGGGAGTGGATGGCTTCATGGGCAATCTGCATTCGCAATCCTTCTGATCTTGGTTTTGATGGATCGCGCTATGAATTGCCGCCGATCAAGATCGTTGAGCATGTTGTATCCGGTGGCGATTTGATTGAAGGCCATCTGTTTGCTGTAACTGCTCAAACGCTTACAGAGCGCCGCCAAGCAAAGAAAAACAGCATGGATGATCGTATCGAATTGGCCTCGAAAATCGCCAATAGTACAGATAGCCCGGTCATTGTTTGGTGCCATATGAACGAAGAAAGCGAACGACTCGCCAAGCTGATTAATGGCGCGGTAGAGGTGACTGGTTCGCAGCCGCTTGATGTGAAGTCAAACAACGTCATGTCATTCACGCATGGCGAGTCTCGCGCACTGGTTTCAAAGGCTTCTATATGTGGCTTTGGCATGAACTGGCAGCACTGCGACACGATGATCTTTGCAGGCATGGATGACTCATTCGAGAAGTATTACCAGGCCGTTAGACGTTGCCACCGATTCGGGCAAAAGAAGCAAGTAACCGTACATATCATCACCGCCGAAACTGAGGGCGCAGTGAAATCCAATATCGAACGCAAGCAGGCCCAGTCGAACGAAATGGCCGCAAAGATGATTGACCGGATGCGCCAGATCACGAAGTCCCAGATCGTCGGCGCACGTAGCAACACTGAAACCTATAACCCGAAGCTGCCGATGACCATTCCGGCATGGATCAAGGAGGCAGCATGAACGTCCTTAATCAAGTCGTAACCGACAAATTCGCTCTGTATAACGCCGACTGTGTTGATGTTGTGCGTTCGTTGCCTGACAACTCTATCGACTTCTCCGTGTATTCGCCGCCGTTCGAGTCGCTGTATGTATTCAGCAACTCCGAGCGCGATATGGGCAATAACGCATCGTCTGATGACTTCTGGCAGCACTACCGCTATCTGATCGCGGAAATGTATCGCGCTATGAAGCCAGGCCGATTGATCGCCATTCACTGCATGAACCTTCCGACTTCAAAGGCTCGGGATGGATTCATCGGCCTGAAAGACTTTCGCGGAGAAATCATCCGTTCGCATCAAGATGCAGGATTCATTTATCACTCCGAAGTGTGCATCTGGAAAGATCCAGTCGTCGCCATGCAGCGCACAAAAGCACTCGGCCTGCTCTACAAGCAACTCCGCAAAGATTCAACCATGAGCCGCCAAGGAATCGCTGACTACCTCGTTGTTGTTCGCAAGCCAGGTGACAATCCTGATCCGGTTACGCATACCCATGAATCGTTCCCGGTTGATACATGGCAGCAATACGCCAGCCCGGTATGGATGGATATTAAACAGACTCGCACACTGCAATACATGAGCGCTAGGGAGTCGGATGACGAGCGCCATATCTCGCCGCTGCAACTTGACGTTATTGAACGCGCAATCGACCTATGGACGAATCCGAATGATCTGGTATTCACGCCGTTCCTCGGGATCGGTAGCGAGGCTTACGTGGCTTTGCAGATGGGCCGCCGTGCATGTGGCTCTGAGTTGAAGCCGTCCTACTTTGATCTGGCTGCTAGGAATTGCAGCGAGGCCGTCATGGATAAGCAGCAAGACCTGTTCGCTTTGGACGCCGCCTAATGGATAACAAATCACTTTGGCAAGTAGCAAATAGCCAGGCCAAGCAGATCGCCAAGCTGAATAACCAGCAAGCGAAGTCGCGCCAGGTTGTGCTGCTGTGCAAGACGCTTAAACGCGCGCTGAAAGGTGAAAAGTAATGGCAAGTGGAATTGATTGGTTCCGCTGGCATCACGGATCAATAACCGATCCAAAGTTTCAGCTTGTCGCAAAGAAGGCAGCGGCAAGATTCGGCGACGTAATTGCTTTGTGGGCTTTCATCCTAGAAACAGCAAGCTCTGATGCAGACAGAGGAAACATTGGGCCGCTGGATTTCGAGACTATTGACCACATGCTAGGTGCAGAAGAAGGAACCGCTATTCGCATTCTTGACGCAATGACAGCACGTGGCCTTATCGTTGAAAACCGTATTGCGTCATGGGATAAGCTCCAGCCGAAAAGGGAGCGCGAAGACTCCAATGCAGCAGAAAGAAAAATAAAGCAGCGTGAATTGGCTTCTGTTGGCGTTTCGTTTGATGTCACGCCATGTCACGCCATGTCACGCCAAGAAAAGCCTAGAGAAGAGGAGAGTAGAGAAGATAGTAAACCTACCAATGCTAACGCATTGGTTGTCGCCGGAAGACCGGCGCCGAATTGTCCGCACCAGAAAATCATTGAATCGTTCGGCAATCATCTGCCGACAATGCCTTATCCGAAGGTATGGGAAGGCCAGCGTCAGCAGAACCTAGCGGCCAGGTGGCGATGGGTGCTGACGGCAAAGAAGCAGGGCGGCGAACCATACGCGACGGATTCCGACTCTGCGTTGCGATTCTTCGACCGTTTCTTTGCCTACGTCGCCAAGTCTGATTTTCTAACCGGGCGAGACGGGAAATGGCAAGGCTGCGACCTTGGGTGGTTGGTCAAGGCTGAGAATTTCGCCAAGGTAATTAGCGGGAACTACGAGAACAAGGAGGCCGCATGAACTGTAAACAAGGCGACTTGGCGATTGTCGTTCGATCAAAAAAAGGATCGCAACAGATCGGAAAAATTGTCAGATGCGTTCGATTAGCACCTGGAACTGTTAAATCAACGGACGGAGATTTTATTAATCTGAATGTTGATTGTGGTGATTGGTGGGAGATTGATGTTCCTTTGAGGCTTTTTTCAAAAGCTAAAGGTGAGGTTCTGGCGAATTACTGTCCAGATTACAGCCTGAAGCCTTTGATAGACGGAGACGGTGAAGACGAGATTATTTCAATCGCCGGAATTCCATCAAAGGCATCAGCATGAGCGCCGAACTGTTCCATGTCGAGTCCGAGCAATCCGTGATTGGGAGCCTGCTGATCGACCCAAAGTCGTTTGACAGGATCGACTTCCTCGCAGAGTCCGATTTTTACCGTGAAGACCACCGGATAATTTTCCGCCATATCGCGTTGATGCTGGCCGACCGGCTTCCTGTCGACGTGGTGACGGTTGCCGAATCAATGGCTTCGGTTGGCGTTGATTCTGGCCGTATCGGGTTGGCTTATCTTGGCGAACTGGCGATGAACACGCCGAGCGCCGCAAACATTACGCGCTATGCCAAGGTAGTCGCCGAGAAACGCGGGCTGCGTGATTTGTTGAACGCATCGGCAAAGATTGCCGATATAGCCCAGGAAGAATCAACGCAGCCAGTTGTCGATCGAATTGATGCGGCACAGTCGATTGTTTTTGCGCTTGCTGACAGCCGTTCAAAAGCCGGAAGCGAAGACGCCGAGTCAATCGGTTCAATCCTGTCGTCGGTAGTTTCTGACATCCATGAGCGTTATGAAAACGGCGGGCAGATTACCGGGCTATCAACTGGGTTTGCCGACCTTGATGAAAAGACTTGTGGTCTGCATGGTGGCGATCTGGTGATTGTTGCTGGCCGCCCGTCGATGGGGAAAACGGCATTCGCTATCAACGTCGCCGAGAATGTTGCGGTGAATGAAGGAAAGCCGGCGCTGGTCTTCTCGATGGAGATGAACAAGAAGCAACTGGCCGAGCGCTCGATTGCCAGTTTGGGAAGCCTTTCCATGAACGTGATTCGCTCCGGGAAGATGGTAGATGACGATTTCACCCGTCTTTCGTTTGCCATTGGAAAACTGCATCAGTCGCCACTGCATATTGACGACACCGCCGCATTGACCGTAATGCAGATGCGCTCTAGGGCGCGGCGCATGGCTAGGAAACACGGGCTTTCGCTGATCGTTGTCGATTACATCCAATTGGCTAGAGGCGATAGCGCATCGTCAAAGAGTGGAAACCGTGAGCAGGAAGTTTCCAGTATCAGTCGAGGACTGAAGGCGCTTGCGAAGGAGTTCAACTGTCCGGTGATCGCTTTATCACAACTTAACCGCAAGGTTGATGAACGGGCAGACAAGCGCCCGATGATGTCGGACTTGCGTGATTCAGGCGCTATCGAGCAGGACGCCGACATGATCCTGATGATGTACCGCGAGGAATACTACAAGCCAGAAACGCCGGATAAAGGCATTGCGGAAATCATCATCGGAAAGCAACGCATGGGCGAAACCGGAGTTATCCGCGCGCTGTTCCAGGGCAAGTTTTCAAGATTCAGAAACCTGTCAGAAGAGGCCAAGGCCAACATTGCAAGAGCGCATCAGGAAGAGCAGGCGGATAGGAATATCAGGCCGTTCAGGAAATCAAGGGGAATTGAATGAACGACCTGTTCGCCACAATCGAAGAAGCCGCAGACGAGCGCCAGGCCATCATGGAAGAAGCCGGCCAGTCGCATGAAGCAATAGCCGCTGAGTTGTTCCGCTGCGAGGTGCAATCCGTTATCCGCAAGTGCTACCCGGATGGAAACGCAGCAGCCGAGTATTTCGTCATGGTCGAATCCAAGCGCGGCAAGGAATCAACCGACAAGCTGCGCGATGCCTGCCGGGAAGCGTGGAAGCTACGCAAGGCTGCGGACTCTATGGCGGGGCAAGCGTAATGCGAATTTTAGTAGCGTGCGAATATTCAGGAACGGTGCGCGATGCATTCATCAAGGCTGGTCACGACGCCATGAGTTGCGACCTGTTGCCGACCGAATCGCCAGGGCCGCACTATCAAGGCGATCTGTTTGACGTGATTGACTATCCGTGGGATTTGGCAATTTTCCACCCGCCATGTACGCACCTTAGCGTAAGCGGTTCGCGCCATTTCGCGGCCAAGCGCATGGATGGCAGGCAACAGGCCGCCGTTTCGTTCTTCATGCGGATCGTTCGCCAGTCTGCGCACATCCCTATGACTGCTATTGAAAACCCGGTTTGCATCATGTCCAGCATGTACCGGAAGCCCGACCAGATCATTCAGCCTTGGATGTTCGGTCATGGCGAAACCAAGGCGACGTGTCTATGGCTCAAGGGATTACCGCTATTGCATCCGACGAACATTGTGGAAGGCCGCGAGGCAATAATTCACCGTATGCCGCCATCTGCTGACAGATGGAAGGAAAGATCGAAGACGTATAGCGGAATCGCCGAGGCAATGGCTATCCAGTGGAGCGCACCAGAACAAATGGAAATCGCAGCATGAGGCCGCTAGTAATCACCGGCGAAGTCGCCAGGAAGGCGATTTGCCGTCACGTATTGACCGCGCCAGAGGGTCATATCGTCAGCATTGCCGAGCCAAGGCGCAATAGTGAACAGAACGCGAAAATGTGGGCGATGCTATCTGACATTGCAGGTCAGGCTGATTGGCACGGCATCAAACTCAACGCCGAAGAGTGGAAAGACTTGCTCAGTGCCGGCCTAGTTCAATCGCGTGTCGTTCCTAACTTGGAAGGCAACGGCTTCGTAATTCTCGGGCAGCGAACGAGCAAGCTGACGAAATCGCAGTTTGCGGCTTTGATCGAACTCATAACCGCATTCGGTATTGAGCGTGGAGTGGTGTGGAGCGAATCATGAGAATGCGAGAGCGAACCCAGGAAGAAATAGATGCTTCGCACATTTCGTGTTTGCGAAACAATGCATATGACAAAATTTGCCCGCGGCTTAATAGGGCGGAGCGCAGAACGGCACACGGAAGGATGTTAGTTGCTCAGGCGGAATTGGCCGCGACGCAAGCAGAGCTTGAATATTTGCGCGAACTTGCAGGGATTAAAAAATGAGCCTACCGAAGAAACCGCGCTGCTGCCGCATCTGCAAGGAAATGTTCCAGCCCCGCAAGGCACTGCAATCCGTCTGTGGCTTCGATTGCGAGGTAAAGCTCGGGATCGTCATGGCCGAACGCTCAAAGAAGCGCCGGGAGCAGTCCGAGCGAATGGCCGAAGTTGCCAGCCGGAAGATCATTCGCATGAAGCTGGAAAAACTAAAGCCGTTGAGTTGGTACGCAGACAAGGCGCAGCGGGCGGTGAATGCCTATATACGCGCCAGGGATGCAGGCCAGCCGTGTATTTCGTGCGGTCGTCACCATGCCGGGAAGTGGAATGCGGGCCACTACATCAGCCGTGGGGCAAGTCCAGCACTTCGTTATCACCATGACAATATTTGGTTGCAATGCGAGCCTTGCAATACGAACAAGAGCGGAAACCAGATCGAATACCGGAAGAACCTGCTGCATAAGATCGGACAGGAAAGGCTTGACTGGCTTGAAGGGCCACACGATTTACCGCGCTGGCGCAAAGAGGACTATCTGCGGATCGAGGCGGAACACAAACAACTGCTGAAGGATTTGAACAATGGAAATTGACCGAGAACCGCACAGTGGCGACGAGGCCGACCGCGCCACCTACTTCATCGAGTCCGTCATTGATGACCATGTAAAGGAAGCCATGCGCCGCGCCGCCGAGATTCCAATCGGAGAATCAGGTGAATGTGACGGTTGCGGCGAACATTTCATGCGCCTGGTGGATGGCATGTGCGGTCGGTGCCGCGACAAGTTTGCCAGGTATTACGCGAAAGGGTTTTGAAATGCACAAATACATGACTGTAACCATGCCTGATGGATCAATTTACGGCGTTCCTGTTGAAATGATTGCACGGAATCGTGCAGCCCATTACGCGCATGAATTTGATGGCGATATTGAGGCCAGTCTTGAAGAAGATACGCTTCCGTTTTTTGACGATGACGACTACAACATCGAAGATTGGGCCGTCAATAACATGAACTGGAGCGACTTTGACGGGCATCAAATCAAGATCGAGGACGCGACACCGCCTGATTTTCAGGACGCATGGATGTGTGGCAATAAAGGATTTAACGGAACTGTATGACCTACGGCTGCCAAAACTTCGACCAGCAACGCCTATGCCGATACGACCGCAGGGCAATAGACCGCCGCTGCGACGGATGCCAGCGAATAACTGACCGCGCCTATCTGGAATCAATGAGTTTGTGGCATCACGGTATCAGCCATATCGACAAGGCATGTAGCACGAATGGAGACGGAAAGTGACTTGCACAAGATTAACCGGGCGCGGCTTTAGCGGAATTATCTGCACGACGCCAGATTTCAACCCGGGCGACCAAGCACCGGAAGGCTACTTGGCCTGGCACGAATGGGCAGAAGTGCAGCACAAGGCAGGACTGCGGCAGAAGGAATGCGGGCGCTGCGGCAAGTGGAAATATCCGCAGCAACTGAGTGACCAGATTGACCGGATCGAAGCGAAAAGCCTGAAAGGGCTGGTTACGGTGGAATCCGCAGTATGCCTGAATTGTGTTACGACGAACCAACCGCCATCAAAGGACTAGCCATGCAAATAGAAAACATGACCCGCCTGATGCTGAATGATGACGAGCTATCCGCACTATATGAAGTCTGCGCCAGCGCACTGGAAAACAACCTCCTGGACGGCATGCCGATGGCCTTCGCGCTCGCCATTGTCGAAACGCTTCAGGAGCCTGACGAAGAAGGTATCGAAGTCGAAGAAGTCGAAGTAATCACACTTAACTGACAGGGGATAACGTGGTCACAACAGAACTAGAATCACTTGTTATCCTGCTTGAAGATTGGGCAAAGTGGCAGTCTTCCTATCGTCCGAAAACAGGATTCAAATCCCGCTCCGCTGGCTTCGCATGTCTCGGACTGCTATCGTTTGACGACATGTGCGACCAGTCCGACAATGCGACTATGCGCGCGCTCGACTCAGCGGTTGAAGACCTTGATCCGGCGCCGCGTGCGGCAATCAATCGGCGGTATGGCATCTGTTCGGTATTCCGCTTCCCGCGCAACAATTACGAACAGACGCTCGTGCTGGCCCATGAACGCCTGGTAATCATCTGCAAGAGAAAGGGGATTGTGCTGTGAATATTGATGAAGCAAGAAAACTTAAGGCAGAAGCAGAGGAGGTAATAAACAAAACTCTGCTTGATTTCTATTATTTGACGGGATTGTCGATAGATAGCCTTGACGTGACGATCCACAGGCATGAAACGGTATGCGGAAGCAGACATACAACTTTAGATGTAAAAATAAACGTAGGGCTGTGACTTGCAATCCTCATAATCCAGTGCTACTCTATTCGCGTGGCGGATTCGTTCGCCCACAAAAAGCCCGATGGTCACAAGCCGCCTGGCTTTTTTGCGTTCTACCCTTGAGACTTGCACAAGGGAAGTGCCGATGACGACTGAGGGCGACTAACGATACCGCCCGGTTATCAGGCAGCGGGAAACTATGGCGGCTCGCGGAATAAATCGCGCCATCGTAACAATGCCGCTTTGCCAGCGGATACGACGTGCATAACGTGCGACTTACAACGATGATTGGCACATCATGCCGGAAAACGTAACCGGCACAGATAACGTTTCATCCCTCCTAGAAACCGCAGCGACCAGCGCGAAAGCGTTAGACGGTATGGTCGCATCCTCCATTGAAAGGCTACTAAATGACCGCCGCGAAAATGGGGCGGCCATCAAAGTACCGCCCGGAGTTTGCAGATCAGGCAAGAAAGCTATCAATGCTCGGATTGACCGACGAGGAGATGGCTAAATTCTTTGATGTAAAAAAGCAGACGCTAAACAACTGGAAGTCAGATTATCCAGAGTTTTTTGCCTCCCTAAAAGAAGGGAAGGTGCTTGCAGATGGGAAGGTGGTTGCAAGCCTTTACCACCGCGCGCTTGGGTATAGCCATCCTGAAGACGACATCCGCGCCATTGCCGGCGAAGTCGTCATCACTCCGACCATCAAGCATTACCCGCCAGATACGACCGCCTGCATCTTTTGGCTGAAGAATCGCCAGCCTGAAAAGTGGCGAGAAAAACCATCTGAAGGCGCCGGAGAAACCAACAAGGATGATCTGTTACGAGAGATTGCCTCTCTCCTTCCTGACTGATGGCAACGTCGCTACAGACTCAGCGCGAACTCGCTAGATGGTATCGGCTGATTGACCATCAAATACAGCTAGACCTGATGCACGCCGTTGCTAATGGCGTTCGGTTTCCGGTTGTTCCGGCTGGTCGACGGTCAGGAAAGACAGAGCGCGCTAAACGGTTCATTGCAAAGATGGCAATGACCAATGCCGGCGAGATGTATTTCATCGCCGCCCCGACACGTGACCAAGTAAAAAAGATTTACTGGTCAGATATGAAAAAGCTGTGTTTATCCAGCTTGTGCAGTAAAGCGCCGTCAGAGAGTGAGTTAATCATCTTTCTGGATAACGGGACGCAGGTTCAACTGATCGGGCTAGACCGTCCTGAGCGTATCGAGGGCGTATTCTGGTCTGGTGGCGTAGTGGATGAAATTGCCGACATCAAGGCTGAAGCATGGGAATCGAACATCCGTCCGGCGCTCGATACGTTCAATCCGACGCGACCTGGATACAAGGCATGGTGTTGGCTGATCGGCGTTCCTGATGGCCTGAATCATTATTACGACATGGCGCAATATGCTATGTCTGCGAATGATCCTGAGTGGAAGTGCTTTCACTGGAAAAGCTCTGAAATACTGCCTTCTGAAACAATCGCCGCAGCCAAGCGGCAAATGTCGAAACGGCAATATCAGCAGGAATACGAGGCTGATTTCGTCGGCGCAACCGGTCGAATCTATGAAGACTACGGGATAGAGAACCACACCGGAGAAACGATTCATCCGCATGAACAACTCATGTGGATGCACGACCAGAACTTCACGCCGCTATCGTCTGCAATTGGCGTTCGCCGTGACGAGTCGCTTTATCTGCTAGATGAAATTGTATTGACCAGCGCCGTATCAAAGCAGTCTGCGCTAGAGTTTGTCGAGAAATACAAAGAACATCAAAATCGACATGTGTTGATCTATGGCGACCCTGCAGGGCAGGCAGGCGAAAAACACGGGCACGCATCCGACTACACCGACATCGAGGGCGTGCTTAGAAGTAACGGATGGCAATTCACGCGCAAGGTAAGACCGGCGCATCCATCCATCAAAGACAGGCAAAACGCAGTTCGGGCGAAGATTTGCACAGCAGACGATACCCGCACGCTGTTCGTTAATCCAGTGACCGCGAAATGGTGCGACAAAGGCTTATCAACGGTTCAGCTTCAGGAAGGATCAACCTTTCAGGAAGATCAGAAGAACCAGTATCAGCACATTACTACCGCAATCGGTTACTGCATTGATGTCGAGTGGCCTTCTATCAGCCGCAAGGTAGTCGTTACATCGCTCCGCATATGACGCAACGCAACAAATACACTAACCGCCTCCGGGCGGTTTTTTCATTCCAGGGCCGCCCATGACGAAATCAGTACGCAATCCATCCGCCGCCGTCATGGCACAGTCTCGCCATTGGCCTATTCTCACATCGCTGCAAGGTGGCACCGCAGCCATGCGCGATGCCGGCGAGCAATACCTGCCGAAGTGGCCGAACGAGGACGCGGAGAGCTACACCGCACGACTCGCCACGGCAACGCTGTATCCGGCATTCGCCCGCACCGTGGAAGTGATGGCCGCCAAGCCCTTCAGCCGGCCTCTGACGCTTGCGGATAACGTGCCGAAACGCATGGTCGAATGGCTGAACGATTGCGACCTGAAGGGCCATAACCTGCATGTCTTCGCCGGCCAGTTGTCGCGCGACGTAGTGGCGTATGGAATCTCCGGCGTGCTTGTGGATTACCCGAAAGTGTCGAACATCAAGACGCAGGCCGAAGAGAAGGCCATTGCCGCCCGTCCGTACTTTACACGTTACGCACCGGGCACCGTCATCGGATGGAAGACGACGATCATCAGCGGATATGAAAAGCTGACTCAGCTCCGCTTGCTGGAAACCGTGACCGAAGATGATGGCGACTTCGGCGAGAAGGTTGTAGAGCAAGTCCGCGTGCTCTATCCTGGCCGATGGGAAGTGTGGCGTAAGGAAGACAAAAAAGAAGATTGGTCCGTCTTTGAAGATGGCGTTACGACACTAAACGAAATCCCGTTCGTCTTCTTCTACGGCATCCGCAAGGATACTGGTATCGGCCTGCCGCCCTTGGTTGAACTGGCCTATCAGAACGTCGAACATTGGCAGTCTTCCAGCGACCAGCAAACCATCCTGCATGTGGCGCGCGTGCCGATCCTGACCATCATCGGGGCAGACGACAATACGTCGATTACGGTCGGATCAAAGTCCGCCGTCAAAATCCCGATGAATGGCGATATGAAGTTCGTTGAGCATTCAGGTTCGGCGATTGAGGCCGGCCGCAAGTCCATCCTTGACCTTGAGGAACGGATGCGGCAGACCGGCGCGGAATTGCTCGTGCTGAAGCCGGGCGACGTTACTGCTACCCAAGTCACCTCGGAAGACCAGGCGAACCGCTGCACCCTACAGCGTATTGCTGAAGACATGGAAGACGCGCTAGACCAGTGCCTGCAATACATGGCCGATTGGGTGGGCGAGGCAGAAGGCGGCAATGCGTCAGTATTCAAGGATTTCGGCGCTGCTACGCTTGCAGAAGCCTCTGCCGAGTTGTTGCTGAAGACCAACCAAGCTGGCAAGTTGTCCGACGAAACCTACTTCAACGAACTGAAGCGCCGCGGCATCTATGCGCCTGACTCGACATGGGAAGACGAGAAGGAACGGATTGACGGGCAGGGCGCTGCGCTCGGGATGATGGAAGAACCGACCGCACCAGATCAGGTTGATCTGTCGCCTGTGCTGACCGCAATCGAAGGTATCAGCGTTCCCGAGCCTGTAGCGTATGACGATACGGCCATCAAGCAATCGCTGGCTGATCTGTCGCAGCAGGTCACTGAGCTTTCCGCGAAGACCGACGAACCGCAGACGGCTGAAATTGATTTGTCGGCATTCGATCAAGGCATTGCCGCGATTGAGAAATCCGTTGCTGACCTGTCGGCGAAGGTTTCCGAGATTGAAGACAAGCCTGACGACATGGATGATATTCGTGCCGCAATCACTGAGCTAATCAAGCCGATTGCCGAGCAAGTCTCCGCACTGAGCGCAAAACCGCAAACGCTTGAAATTGACCTGTCTCCGGTGCATGCGCGAATTGATGCGCTACTCCAACAGATCAACGCACCTAAGCCCCAATCGCAGCCCGTCATCATCATGGATCAACAGGGGCAAGTGAAGAAGCAAATCACCATTACCCGCGATGAAAAAGGGGTGATTACCGGCGCCGAAACGACGCAGGCGGTGCAGTAAATGGCTACAATTTCCACCTCGCAGACCTTCGATTCAGCGGCCCGCACCGCTGGCGAAGCGTTCACGATCAACTCGGGCGCGGTATTCACCATCAATTCGGATACCCGCGATGGCAAGAACGCCGCCGCCTCGCGTGCCGGGTCAATGAGCAGCTTTACCATGACCTCGGCAACAGGTGGGCAGGTCGTCATTGACGGAACGCAGGTATGGATCATTGCCTACGATGGGCTGATCGGGTCGCCTAACGTCCCGGCACTTGGCACGACGATTCGCGGCGTCACGTCAGGGGCGACTGGCGAACTGATGAACTGTACGTCAGCCATCAGCTCTACGCCGACCGCTGCCGGCGCAGCCATGCCGGCAACTGGCTGGTTCAAGCTCAAGAGCAAGTCAGGAACATTCCAGGATAACGAGACGCTTGAAATCAGCGGCTCGACCGACCTCTGTCTTGCCAACGGCATCGGGCAGCGCGGCTGGATCGAAGTCGTCATGGATGATGCAGCGACTTGGACAATTGGGCGTGCTCAAAACCTGACGATCAATGGCGATTGGTTCGTTTCAGCTACCACCGGATCGGGGTCGGCACACCAGCAAGTGCAATTCCCAAATTACGGCGGCGCGAACTTCTTCCTTCCCGGCGTCTGGGTGGATGAAGCGGCGAACGATAATTGGGAATTCTGGCCGGCCTGTATCACCGGCACGGGTACATTCTGGTCAGCAGCGAACATGCTGGCCGAAACCAAGAACAAGTTCTGTGAGTGTTTGGGTGGCGGCATCATTCGCTTTGGCGGCAACGGCACGACCGCCTGGGGGAAAATCCCGACATCGGGAGCCAAGTTCCGCATCCCGAACGTCTTGCTGAAGTCAGCAGCGACCGCTTCCCGCGCTTCGGACTCTGTGCCGAGCGGAACGCTGGCGACGCGCCCTGACTTCAGCATGACCAATGCCGGGTCGATCAATATCGACAAGGCCATCGGGCATTGGTACATCCTCTCCAGCCAGGCCTACGCGATCAGCCTGCAAAACCTCGCGCTATTCGACCAGTACAACATCTCGGAAACCGCCACGGAGCTGGTTCTGAATGAAGTGCATAATGGCAACTACATTATCGCGCAAGATGCTGCGGCGATGATTCTCGCCAACAACTACGCAGGCGGCACGGTCACGAATTGCAAGTGGGGCCGCTCCGGCACCATTGCCACGGGTGATTACGGAACGACGGTGCAGTATTGCAACAACATCACCTTCACCGGATGCCACTTTCAGGGGAGAACGCTGCGCACCCACGCGGCAGGATATACCTCCTATTTTGCCTACTGTGACGGGCTTGTTTTCAATGACTGCGTGACGGCAGGGCATGCGACGTACATCTTCACCTGTACCAACACGGTCATCAATGACCACCAGTACGCCGACAACTACGCCGGCATTTCCAGCGTGACCAATGCGCCGCTTGGCGCGCTGGTGCTGACCAACTCCAACGGCATCCTGATCGATGGCTTTAGCTGGTACACAGCCACCGCCAACCAGCACCCGGACACATGCATCGTCTATACATCCTTCACGCAGAACTGCAAGATGCGCAACATCGGCACGCAGGGATCGCCGCTCACGGCGGGTTCGTCGAATGCCATGCTCTATTTCTGCAACGACGCCGGCAACTCCTACAACTTGGAGTTCAAGCGCATTTACATGAACCTGATCGCAACGACATTCTTCAACTGCGTCAATTCTACAAAGAAGGTTCAGATTGCGAACTGCGAAGGCAATACCACGGCCTATAAGGCGCTGGTTGCAGGCGCTCTCGACATGGAAGTGAAGAACTGCGGCTTGCTCGGCACTGGCCTTGGCATCGTCCCTGCCTCGCTGCTTTCCATCTACGGCTCGATGTTCGCGCATATCTTCACCTCCAGCACGGCAGGACGGTTGCAACTGCTGTTCAACGAGGATTCGGCGGCGAATTCTGCCTACATCACCAAGAACTTCACCACGTCATCGACCGGCACTTCCGGCTTCAACTCAGGCGGCGGCCTGGCGCTCATCAATTCCGGCGACTACATCATCTGTGAGTTCCCGTGGAAGATCATCGGCGTCGATTCGTTCAACAACACCGCGCCGACGATCAGCACCAGCACCAACATGACCGTCGAATACCAGATCAACACCGGCTCAGGCTACGGCGGGACGTGGAAAACATTCAACGCATCCAATCTGTCGGGCGAAACGGTGGATGAAACCGCCGGCTTCTACTTCAAGATCAAGTGCAGCGCCAACGCAACAGCCGCCGCGAACATCCTGACGCGGGTGTCGTGCATCACCGACAGCAACTCAACGGCGCAGGCGATCCAGTATCCGCTGGACACCATCACATTGACCTTGACCGGCCTCGTTGCTGGTTCAGACGTGACCATCCTCGCCGCCGGCACAGAAACCGTGCGCGCCACCGTAGAGGAAAACGCCGGCACCACCTACGCCTACACCTACGAGACGCCGGAAAGTATCGACATTGCTGTCTATAACCCAGGCTACATGCCGTTCTTCATTCGCAACTACAGCCTTGGAACAAGCAATGCGTCTTTGCCTTGTGCGCAGGTTGCTGACGCAAGCTATTTGACCTAAAGGAAAACACATCATGGCGATGATCCAGGATCCGGACCTACTCGCAGTAGGCACTGAAATCACCCTCGATACCTCGGCGCGCACATTCACGCTGGTCGCAGCCGGCGATCTGGTTGCCAAGGATGGCGTTGATGCCAATGCGCTGTGGTCATTCTTCGTGGATATTTGGGCGACGGCGACTTACAAGCCGTATCCGTTCCCCATGAACAAGATTGACAATCGGTCTGGCCAGTACATCTTCGGGCGCGATCCTGGCGGCACCTACAACGGATGGAAGCCGGCCAATGACGCGACGCGCCAGATGATCCGCAACGGCGGTTGGTCGGAATACTCGGCTGCCGGCGTGCTGAATCGCGTCTATTTCGGCGCCGTGCTTCAAGGCTCCGTGTCTTCCGGGTCTCAGTGCTATTACCAGAAGCAATCGACCGGGCCGGCGATCAACTACACCTTCACAGACCTGCCGAACGAGGCGCGTCAGGTCTATGGCGATGCCAGCAACGGAAACTTCGATCACCGCACGTTCTTCAAGTCGTTCAATCGGACGTATGGCTACACCTTCGACGATGTTTCACTGACCGACATCAGCGAAACAGCGACTGGCCCGTACAAGCTGCCGTTCGGCATCAACACCTCGGCCGACCTAAACCTGACCGCCGACGATACCGCCGTGCTGTCGGCGCCGTATTCGACCTGCACGATTGATTACGACTCGGCGACCAGCAACTACACTATCGGCGGCGGTTCGTACCCGTTCAAGAAGACGATCAACCATACCGCCATGACGCGGTATCAGATTTACACGAAGATGCAGTACCTGCTGCGCCAGGACAGCAATATCAACGGCGCGGGCGATGCGGGAACGGTCAATGGCAAGACGGCAGACCTGATCTGCTGGTTCGTCGGTCCGACGCTCTACTCGCGGGCCTTCTTCACGCCGATTGCCGCCGACCTGAACGACGTGGTTTTCATTGACGACAACGGGGTGGAGCGGCAATTCCCGTATGCCTCCGCCGGCACGATGAGCTTCAATGCGCCACTGACCTCGGGAGGGACGGGCTATTACACGATGTACTACACGACCACGCCGGGCGGTGACGACTTCGGCGAAGGTACGGCGATCATCGTCAAGGACAAGGATGGCACCGACATCACCGGCACCATCAGCGGCGCCTCGATTGCCTTCACATTCGATTACTCGACCAACACGCAGGGCGGCTATTCCGGCTCAACCGACCGCGATGTAACGCTAGTCTGGGGCAACCCAGGCAGCGCCAAGCCGGGTGTCAGTACCGGCACCATCACGCAATCCAAGGGCATCGCCATCTCTGCCGTGGCTGAATCCGATCCGAGCTACGTCGTCTAATCATGGCAATTACCATTGACGGCGCGACCAAGAGAATCATTCTCGATTCTGCAAGCGTCACCGCTGCAGAAATCTGGACCGCCTGGGTCGACTGGCATCCGGACAACACGGCGTGGCCGCTCGCCTTCTCGCTGGTCGGCGGCATTCCTTTGGGTGGCGGCCTGTTCATTCCGCCGTATTTCTTCCTGCTCAACGGCTGGCGCGTGCGCCCGATGGAGGCATCGCACAACCTGACGATTACCGGAAACCTGTTTGTCGATGGCGGTGGAGTCCCTGTGGTTTCCACGCTCGGCACCTACCAGGTGAATGTTAATTACACCGTGCCGGTCCAGGCGCAGGGTATCGCTACAAGTGGAAGCACTGGCCCGACTGCCGGAGAAATTGCCGCTGCTATCCTTGCCGCTGCGCAGATCACGCCGATCTATTCCGACATCCGCAAGGTCAATAATCTTGCTGTGGATGGCACCGGCACAGAATCCGATCCTTGGGGGCCGTCTGCGTGAGTTCATGGGGCAAATCATGGCTGGCCGCATGGGGTAAGTCATGGGGCGCGATTACTGCCAAGGCAGAAGAAGGCAGCGGCGGCTTGCTAAAGCTGGCGCAGGATCGTCTGCGCATCTTTCAGGAGAGCGAACGCCTCGCCAAGCAGCGCAAGAAGGAACAGGAACTAGAACGGGAACGCGCCGAAGAACTGGCTAGGCTAGAGCGCATTGAAGCCGAGCGCCGGGTAGAAGCAGAAGCCGAACGGCAATATTTTGATCTGGTCGCAAGGCTGTCAGTTGTCGAACCGGAAGAACTATCAAAGCCGGTAGAACTTGCGCCGGATGCAATTGAGAAACTTGCGGCTATAAAAACGCTGGCAAGTGAGACACAAACCGCTTTGTCTCTAGCCGATGAGACACAAGCCGGCCTGACGGCAATCAATGACGATGAGGCAATGGCGCTAATTATGATCCTGGCGGAAATAGACTGATGGCGACCGCAAACGAGAAGCTGCAAACCGCCGCGATTGACCACTCGCACGACATCATCCGCTATCAGAACCAGCTCGTTTATAAGGTCATCGCGCTACTCAATCGCACCGACAAGGATTTATTCATTCAACTGACGGCGGCATTGCAGCAGCTTCCGGTTTCTCAATTCACCGTCGAGCGGCTGGATTCGTTGCTCGCTTCGGTGCGAAATATCAACGCCGTTGCCTATCAGAAGATCCTCCATGAACTGCAAACGGAACTCGCCGACCTAGTAGCCTATGAGCAAGGCTATCAGCAGCAGCTATTCCAGAATACGCTGCCAGTCGCGTTTGAAGTCGCCACGGTTCCCGTAGCGCAAGTCGTATCGTCGGCAATGGCTAGACCGTTTCAGGGCCGGCTGCTGTCGGAATGGATGGCCGGATTGGAAGCCGAGAAGGCCGCGAAGATTCGGGACGCAATCCGTATAGGATATGTGGAAGGCCAGACGATACAAGAGATGGTGCAGCGCATCAAAGGGACCAAGGCGCGGCAATACCAGGACGGGATACTAGAGATCACCCGAAGGAATGCTGAAACAATCGTACGTACCGCGGTCAGTCACACGGCAAACCATACGCGGCAGAAGTTCGCAGAAGCCAATGATGATCTGGTCAAGGGTGTAAAGTGGATTTCTACACTCGACGGAAAAACATCAGATGTGTGTTTCCCAGAATCAACTCTCGCCCTTCCTGTTGGCGACCTTAGATGCATGTTCAGAAGGCCTTGGAATGGTTATATGGTCGTCGTCACTACAGCCAGTGGAAAGAAGATCAGTGCCACCCCAAACCACCCTGTATTGACGGCGAGAGGCTGGCGACCTATTCAAAAACTTAAGCCACGCGAAGATGTCCTGTATCGAGTTGGAATTGATGTCGCTGGCGTCACTGCCGCCAAAGACATAGAGATGCCAGCCACGATGGGCGCAGTTTTTGATTCGCTCAACAAACCATCCTTCAGTAATATATTTGTTGAAAGTACCTCTGAGGCAGATTTCCACGGCGACGGAATGAGTGGGTATCACGAAGTCAATTACCCCCGTTCCAAGCGCGACTTGTGCCTTGCTATCGAATCCGCCTTCGGAAAGAAGGGATTGGAAAGCCTGCTCGCTTTTGTTGCAGATTCCGCTTCTCTCTTTGCAATTGGCAATATGGATCAGTTCGGCGGTTGTTCTACGCTCTTCGACATGGCCTCTCAAATCGACGCCGGCACGATTGAGGATCGAATACAAGCCGGACTTGCTGACATCGTATCTAGAAATGATTTCAGACGGCTTCATTCCTCCGTTGAATGCGCAGACGATAGTTTGTTCGTCGGCTCTGCGCATTTGCTCGCCTCGTCCGAGAATTGGCATGACGCCCGCGCCTTTCAAAACCCGAGTAACAGTCGTGGTTGTTACTCCGAAATCTCTAGCAATGCTTGCAGCGGAGAATCCATTAGCGTAGTCGCGGATGATGTCATTTCTGTGGAACGCGAGTTTTTCTCTGGTCATGTTTATAATCTCCATACGAGTACAGAATTGTACATCGCCAATGGTTTTATTGTCCATAACTGTAAAGCCCGCGACGGGAAAGTTTATCCGGTAGACTCAGGCCCGCGCCCACCAGCGCATCCGAACTGCCGATCAAGCACTTCCTATGTGCTGAAATCGTGGAAAGAGCTAGGCATTGACCTAAAGGAATTTCCTGAAGGAACCCGCGCATCTATGGACGGCCAGGTTCCTGCAAACGTGACCTATAATGAATGGCTGAAGGGTAAGGATTCAACATTTCAGGATAAGGTTCTAGGTCCGACGCGAGCTAAACTGTTCCGCGAAGGCATGCCGGTTGATCGCTTCGTCAATAAGGCGGGCGATAGGCTTACATTGGACAAGCTGCGGGAACGTGACGCGGAATACTTTAGGAAGGCCGGGCTATGACCGAAGATGGATATTACTGGCTACGGCAAGACGGATATGCGTTTGAACCTGTAGAGGTTCAAGATAATGGGACGCGCATGTATAGGCTAGGCAGCGATATTGTTGCAACGTTTCAAAATGGCGAATGGCTAGAATGCGGAGAGGGAATGTTTATTGTCGATATGATTGGCCCGATTAGCCCGCCAAATGCTTAAAGTAGTCGCCGACAATACAGAGCCATCCAATCCTAAACGGGTCAGGCATTCGTCAGTATCGCCCTATTGCCCGGTGTGCAAGTCGAATGTCTGGATTATGGTTAATGTCGGCATGGCGAATATCATTCAGGGAATCAGGCCGTGCAAGCAGCGGTGCTGCGTGGTTTGTCTGAGCCATGGCCGCGTAACTACTTGGTAGGCTTAATCTGCTGACCGCAGCATGGGCAGACATTAGCGCGTCGCTTCAATGCCCGGCTGATTGATGATTGCTGTACTCCGTGCTTCTTCGCGGCGGCATAGGCCGTCATGCCGAGGTCAATGTCGGCAAGCGCCGCTTGCACTGCGGCGGATTGTGGGCGGCTCATAATCCAAGCTCAGAAAGCAAGTCATCATCTGACATATTGTTGTCAGAGATAAATTTCTTCTCGCCTTCTATTTCCTTTTCAAGCTGTCTAACCCATCCGCGCCTGATTGTGATTTCACTTTCTGACTTTGCCAAAGAAAGCCGAATCCGTTCGTTTGAGAGCAGAAAATTAAGCGAGTCAAGGTGAGCAATCATCTCATTCTCCTTAGTTAGACTTGGCGCGCAACTGTTCGTAAAGTTCGCCGGCCAGCTTCATATAGGCACCTTCGCCTAGCACCGCGTCAAAGGCTTGTGGCATGCTGCCAGTCTTTGCAAGTTCGGCCAGGATCATCTCGCTAATCTTTTGTTCTTTGGTCATTTTGTTTCCTCTGATTGATTGGTTAAGAATTAGCGCGGCATTTCAATGCTGAAGAAGAAAGTATTCATGTTTTCGCTGAAGCCTTGGCGCATGTTTGGCATTTTCCTGAATAGGCGAAGCGTTGCTAGTTCAGAGCCGAAAGCGTACATGGTGCTACCAATCTGCTCTACAGTTACTTTTTCACCAGCAATCGCCGAGTATTCTTTTTCAATGCGGCTCAGTTGAGATTTTGTCGCCATTTCGGTTCCCTCTTTGCGTTTGTTGATCTGATGTAGTGATTATATATACTTGCGCTAAGAAAGCAAGCAATATATCCATCATCATCGCAAATAGTTCAGAAACAGACCGCTTGCATTCCGCATAAGCTAGTGCTACTCTAATCGCGCGGCGGATTCGTTCGCCCAAAGATTACCTAAAGCCAGCCTAGAGCTGGCTTTTTTGCGTCAAAGATTACCGAAGCCTCGCACCTTAACTGGTCCGGGGCTTTTATTTTGCCTGTTTGCCGGATGGTCAATGGGTGCTTGGCTCGGATGAGCTGTTAATTGGCGGATGCCAAAGGAGTGTTTCATGGAGTTAGTTCTCGACGACAAGGGCAATGCGGTATTGCGCGAAGGTAAGCCGGTTTATAAGCATCCTGATGGAAAAGAGGTTGCCTTTGATGCCGTTTCAACCGTCGCCACGATTTCCAGGCTGAATGCTGAGGCAAAGCAACACCGCGAGCGTGCTGAAGCTGCTGAAAAGTCGCTGAAGCTGTTTGACGGTATCGCCGATCCTGTAGCCGCTTTGAAGGCGCTCGATACCGTTTCAAATCTCGACCACAAGAAACTGATTGACGCGGGCGAGGTGGAAAAGGTCAAGGGT
>OFRF01000110.1_pt1 | contig 25075 bp, 37 predicted proteins | sample 1543081 | NCBI WGS metagenome assembly OFRF01 (sample SAMN07774232, study PRJEB24372) | wastewater metagenome
CGGCCCAGGCTACATAAGGCCAGGAGCGGTTGAAGCCCAGCGTGATGCTGGTCTTGAACGGCTCGACCTCGACCAGGCGGTCGGTCCAGCCGACCGAAAAGCACGCCGTCAGCACGATGGCGCCGAGCACGGCGTACTTGAGCTTCTTGAGCTGCACATCGACCCGGTCGGGAACGCGGACCTGTCGAATGCCCAGCGCGTTGGCCGCCTTGCTCACCAATTCCTGCAGCGCGCCAAAGGGGCAGAGCCAGCCGCAAAAGGTGCCCCGGCCCCAGGCGATGGCGCTGAGCAGCACGGCGCCCCACAGCACCAGGCTCATCGGGTCGTACAAAAAGAAGTCCAGGCTGCGCCCGGCGATCAGCGCCTGCACCGCCGAAGAGATCCGCGTGAGCACCATCACCCGCGAGGTGTGCAAGAAGTTCGTCCCGCACGCCGACTACGACCCCGATGGCGTCCTGTTCGAGCAGTGGGCAGGCAGCCGAGACCTCGCCTACGGTGGCGACGGCACGTGGTCCGACCTCAGCACAGGCAAGCGCATCGGCTTCGCCCTCGCGGAGGACAGCGACATCTGGAACTCCCGCCGCTGCGCCTCCACCGCCCAGAGCATCAAGAAGGTCGACCTCACCCAGGGCCGAGTGCCCAGCGACGGTTGGCCGGCAGCGGACGTCCCCACGCCCGAGCTCGTCCATCCCTTCTTCCCGAGCGAGGAAGCAGTCCTCGATCCCTGCGATCCCGCGATCGACGCCCTGCCCACCACTGAGGACCAGTCGTTCGCAGGCTGGCGCCCGCCCGCCTGCTTCGAGAGCGACGTCCAGCCCGCCTCCGGCCCCGCGCCCGTCATCGGGAGTCCTGGCCATGGAGCTTGATCCCGACACAGGCGCCATCGAGTACGCCACCGACGAGGAGCGCCGCGCCAGCTGGGACGATGTCATCACCAGCCTCAACTGCCTCGGCCTCGCGGCCTACGAGGAGAGCGTCGGCGGTGGCCTTGCCTGCCTCTACGTCAACCTCAGCGAGGACGGCACGCGCTACGCCTGGCTTGGCGCCAGCGCCGACGAGTCCGAGCCTCTCTGGATGAACGACGGCCTGCAGCAGTACCTCAGCGGGTGCGTGTACGACGTCGACCTCGGCGTGGAAGACACGCCAGCGTTCGCCAGCCTTGACACCATCCTCGTCCCACTCGCGGAGGGTCCGGCGGCAGTCGCCCTCAGCATCGCGGAGTTCGCCAGGTCCGCCGTCACCACGCCGCGCAAGGAGTTCCAGCTCCCGTGACCTCGGCAGAAACTGTAGCGTTTCTGTAGTGTACAAGAGGCTTCGCTTCTTGTAAGATCATCCTATCAACGCAACACGAAAGCGAGCAAGCCATGCCCAAGAGCATCCCACCGGCCGAGCACGGAGATCCGTACTACGGCCCGCAAGACGCGGACGAGGTGTTCACCCGCTTCCAGCGCCGCCCACGTCGGCGCCTGTGGCCACGGGTCGTCCTGAACCAGTTCGTCACCGTGCACATCGCGGCCGAGCAGCCGGATTCCGACCCCATCCCCGAGGCCGTCGTGCTCGTGCACCGTGAGGCCGGAACGTCCCTCGGTGTCGTCGTGCTCTCCTGCGAGGACAGCATCTACTCGGTCGCCTACACCCCCACGGGTGAGGAGCTGTGGACCCGCGGCATCGAGGTCTGCCCGCCGTACGAGTGGCCGAGCGGCATCCGCCAGGCCATCGAGCGAGCGATCGCGGAGGCGTTCTGATGAACACGACCACGGTCCACGACAACGAGGCGGGCATCTCCGTCACGCACTGGGACGACGGGCATGGCAGCTATCCCTGCTACGCCACGCTCATCGAGTCCCCTGACCGCATCACCCTCGTCGCGGGTGGCGGAGTCCACGTCTACGAGCCCCTGTCCGACGCGGACGGCGACCACGTGGAGCACCTGTACGCGTTCCTCTACGGGCACACGGGCAGCAGCTTCCTCGCGGACAAGATCATGTCCCACCTGTACGGTGGTCACGCTCCGCGGCGGGACATGCCGGCAGGTACCGAGGTATGCGTGCCGTTCAGCGGCGAGTTCCGCGTCCTCGTGCAGACCGACATGCCCGCGGACCGTCCGCCCGAGGACCTCGCCAAGGCGATCATCACCATGGTCCTGGACCAGCAGCTCGACGCGGCGCTCGATGTCTTCCTTGACACCGAGGAAGCGGACTTGGGGTGCGAGTACGCCCTGAGCAACATCCGCTTCACCACAAGGATCTGCGACAACCGTGGGTAAGCAGAGCACGGTCCTCGCCGCAAGTCTGGTCTACGACCCGCACGCTGGTGTGGACGAAGCCTACGACGGTCCGCTCTACATCGCGGTGACGTACAGCATGGCAGTCCCTCACCGCCGGAAAGCCCGCAACCTCATCCGCCAGTCCGCCGCAGCCGAAGCCTGCTTCTACGGCTACTGCTTCCACGCTGGCCCGCCGCGGATGGTGTTCTACTTCAAGGACCCAGTCGGTCCGATCCTCTTCGTCGCCGCGCTGCGGGCAGAGATGCCTAGCTCTGTCCCGCTGCCCGACGGCCCCATAGCCCGAGCTGCAGTAGAATGCAGCCATGAGCCGCCGCCCGTTCGGGTGGTGCAACCAGCTTCCGCAACTCCGCGGCGGCAACCAACAAACAAAGGAACAAGAACCATGACCACCCGATCCAACTCCAAGGGTTTCCTCGTCCTCGAGGCGTTCGCCGCCAGCGACTCCAAGGTCGGCATCACCCGCCTCGCCGCGGCTGACGCGGCCGGCTGCACGGTCCAGCGCGTCGGCGAGATCCTCCGCGACAACTCCGAGCTCGTGACCGCCGTCGAGGGCGAGACCAAGGGCCTGTACACCATCCTCGCCCCGGCGTGGAAGGCGTTCAACAAGGAGCGCACCGAGGCCGAAGCGGCCAAGGCCGCCGAGGCTACGGCCAAGGCGGAAGCCGCCGCCGCTGCCAAGCAGGCCAAGGCCGACGAGAAGGCCGCGGCCAAGGCCGCCGCTGCCGAGGCGACGCCCGAGGGCTGACCCCATGGCCGACAACGAGCGAGCCACTGCCAAGCAGTGGAAGATGCTCGGAGGTCTGTCCCGAGAGTTCGGGGTGGCCAGCGCTACGGCGGGGGCCGCCCTGCACCTCGAGCGGACGGAGCAAGACATCCGAGCCCACGGTCTCAGCCGCGGTGACGCAAGCAAGGTCATCACGGCTTTCTTTAACCGCCAGCGAAAGTAATTGAGAGGAACCAGCCATGCAGTACCTGCCAAGCGACGAGGTCATCCGCGCCGCACAAGACCAGATCGGTGAGGACGACGTCGACCACGTCATCTTCAAGGAGTACAGCGGCCGCAACATGTACGGCGCTACCTGCCTCGGCTTCATCGTCGACAGGCCGGCGGAAGCGACCATGATCCTGATCCGCGTCTTCCACCAGGAGATCGCCGAGGGGGACTTCGAGGGCATCGACGAGATGCTCCGCTCCGAGCGCACCGACAACTTCGGCGCTCAGACCATCGTGTACTACCCCGACTACCTGCTCGCCGACCCCGCCGTCGTCGAGGGATACAACGACTGATGGCGTTCGTCAGCAAGATGCCATCCGGGTGGTGCAACACCGCCGCCCTGCTCGAACGCGGCGAGGTCGCGAGCTCGCACTCCGCCTCCTGGTTCCACGGCAAGTGTCCGGCGGCGACGGAGCGTCCGCCTGGGAACCTGCCCTGGCGCTGCCCCTGCCCCTGCCACGACCACACCACCATCATCCCGCGCAGTCGCCACGCAGCGACGCAAGAGCGGGCCGTCAAGGTGGTCACCGAGCACCGCAGCGGGAAGCGCGACGGCAAGCTCCTCGACTCCATCTACGCCACGCTGCGCGAACGGGGTGAGATCGAGTTCGACGCCCCGTCCGATCCCAAGCAGAACAAGTCCCTGCGCGAGCGGATCTACACCGCCGCCCGCAAGAACGGCATGAAAGTCAAGGTCGTCAACGACCTGGAGGCTGGCAAGATCCGTGCCACCGTCAAGGACGGGCGGCAGCGATGAGCCTCTCCAAGATTGCCTCCGCCCGCTCGCAGATCGGCGCGTTCATCCCGAACGTCAAGCCTCGCAAGGCACGCGTCACCGAGATCGGCATGGTCTACTACGTGCCTTGGTGGAACGGCCCGGTCAAGCTCATCCGCGGCCTGCTCATCCTCGCAGCGCTGCTGTTCCTCGCCCTGTTCATGGCGTATGCCTACATGGCCACGTGGCTCATCCGGCTACTGCTCGGCGTACGGCCGACGCTGCACGTAGCGTGGCCGAGCGACGAACCCGACGCCGACCAGCCCGAGCCAGAGCGAACCATCACCGGCGCTCGCCGCAACTCCGCGAAGTGCCAGCCCAAGTGGCAGACCGTCGCGGGCGAGAAAGTCTTCGGCACGTCCGTGAGTATGGACGAGCTCGCTGAGGAGCCGTTCTGATGGCGCGCAACGCAGTCTCATACGCGGACGTCATGGCCATGGTCCTGACGGTCGTCAAGGTCGGCGAAGAGTTCGACGTGGTGGACATCCGCCAGCTGGCCGACACCGAGATCGACGCGAACGCCGTCAACCGGGCGATCCGGCAGATGGCGGGGTATAACGATCCGGTCTTCGCTCACGTCTCACGCGGGCGCTACCGCCTGCTGAAGTACTACACGCCGACTGAGCGGTGCCGGTACAACGTCCCTATCCCTGGCGGGTCCACGACCTGCCCCGAGTGTCATCTCGCCTTGCCCGCCTCGGGCGAGTGCGGCTACTGCTGAGGAGCAACCATGCAGATCATCACATTCCATCTCGTGACGGAGCACGGGCCAGGCGGCGGTAACCCCGTCGTTCGGTTCCGCGGGCCTCACCGCAAGATGACGCGCCTCGTGTCGGGCTACCTGGCCGGCACGAGCGAGTCCGCCATCGAGTACCTCGACGACCACGGCCGCGTCGACGGCGAGGGCCTCTGGCAGCTCGACCTCGACGTCGTCGATGGCATGGAGGGCGCAGCGCACATGGTCGCTGCGACGCTGCCGTGACGGACGAGAGCGAGGACCCGCGCGAGGGCCGCATCCGTAAGCTGGAGGGGATCCTCCGCAAGGCCGAGGGCGCGAGCACCGACGAGGAGCGCGAAGCGTTCATGGACGGGGCGACCCGGCTCATGGCGCAGTGGAACATCGACGCCGCGGAGCTTCGGCTCGCCGGCGGTGGTCGCGAGGCTGTGGTCACCAAGGAGATCACGTACTCGGACAGCGACGCCAACCTGCCTGGCAAGCGGCAGCTTATGTCCCTCGCGTGCGAGATCGTGGGTGCAGTCCGCTTCGCCTACGCCAGCGGCCAGCGCCACGCGCAGACCGGATGGCTCGTCGGATTCCAGGACAACATCGACGCGGCAGAGATGCTGTACGCGAGTCTCTTCCTGCAGGCCAAGTCGGGCGCCTGGCGCGAGGGCTACACCAGCAAGAAGCAGATGACCTCGTACATGGTCGGCTTCAGCGGCGGTGCCTACGGCAAGCTCGACGCTTGGCGCACGGCGCAGCAGCAGACAGTCTCCTCGTCCGTCGCGCTGGTCCTGGTGGACCGGCAGAGCGAGGTCGACCAAGTCATGGAGGCCATGGCGGGCAAGCCCCAGGCCACCGACTACGACGGCGATCCCGAAGCTGCGTGGGCAGGCGAGGCAGCCGGCCGCGACGCAGACCTCGGCCAGGCCCGGCTGTCATGACCACCACGTACGAGTCCATCGCCCAAGCGCAGGAGAACCTCGACCAGGCCAAGCGGTACCGGCCGAAGACGGACGAGGCGAAGCGCCTGCAGCGGATGAACATCGCCCAGATACAGGCGTGGATCGACCACGCTCGGACTCAGGAGGTCCTGACATGAAACGATCCAGCCTCAAGCAGGAGCTCCGGCAGGAGCGAGCGCGTATCGTCGAGCTCGAAGCCGAGAAAGAAGGCTTGTCAGAGCAGCTGAGACGCGCCCGGAGACACCTAACCGGAGCGCAAGATAGTCTGGCAGCTGAGCAGAGCCGGCGTCGCGAGATGACGTCAGACGACGCCCAACGCTGGGCACTCCGCAATGAGATCGTGTTCGTCTCCCGCCAGGTCTACGAGGAACTGCGCCGCCACTCGGCAGACCTGCCAACCGGCCTGCTGCCCGTCGAGCCTGACCCCGTACCGATGGTGACCGAGCGGCCCAAGGATCTGGTCGTCGTCCGCATCTCGGTCGAGGCGGATGACGGCCAGCGCTACGGGATCCAGGTCCCGTTCAGCTGGCGGTTCATCGCCTGGCGTTTCGTCCTGCCGGCCATCTGCAAGGGGCAGCGCGACCTACTCCGCGTGGCTCCGGCGGGAACGGACCCGAAGCGTCTCGTCTGGGAGGTCGCGCACCTCGACTACTGATCTACCCCACCCCGGAACTGAAGAAGCCCGCCCGAAAGGGCGGGCTTTCTCCATTCCCGTGCGGCATTCTCTCGCTGAGCCGGCTAGCTAGCCACACGATGTGTCACGAGCTTGCCGGATTCGAGACGAGACGTTGCTCTCGCGTCACTGACTAGCCTTCTCGAGCGACGCACGCTCGGCTGTCAGTTCAAGTCCGCAGGCGACCACGGTACGTCCGGCACCGCGGTGTGCACGAGGCTCCCGTCTTCCAGACGGGAGCGCACAATCGCGTGACCCTTCTTCCAGGCCACGATCCTCCCGGTGCCGTGCCGCGGCGGGGTGAACGGCGTGGACCTGGTGACGAACGCGACGGCGTCGCCGATGTAGTTCATCAGTCCATGTCCAGTACGTCGCGGCGGCAGACGTGGCGGTCGCGCTGCCGCGCCTGCTCCTGGATGGCCTCGATCAGAGCCTCGATGACCTCGCGGCTGTCGCTGTGGGTCTGCGCATGGACGCGGGCCCGTTCGATGAGCTGGTACTGCATCACACCACCTTGCTGTAGACGTCAGCCCACTGGCTGGCGTTGGTCGAGTAGAGCCGGGACGACGTGTTCCGGAGGCCGGCGGCGCGCATGCGAAGCAGCGTGTCCGGCTCGGTGCACAGCGTCATGAGCGCGTCCTTCCACTGCACCTGGGTGGAGCAGAGGAAGCCGTCGACACCGTCCGTGATCACGCCACGGTAGGCGTCGCAGTCCGTGGCGACGGGCACGATGCCCGCCGCCTGGTACTCCATGGCCTTGAGCCCCGACTTCGCGCGGTTGAAGCGCGTGGCGTTGAGGGGGCACAGGCCGATGTCGTACCCTGGGAGGCCGGAGTGGAAGGCAGGAATGTCTGCACTCCAACCTACGAAGTTGGCGTCTGGCGCCTTGAGTTGCCGGCGGTAGTCGTGGCCCATCACGGTCAGACCAGCGCCGGCCCACTGCATCGCGCGCTTCAGCCCGTACTGGGCTTCGGCGCCGAAGTCACCGGCGTGCGTCGCGCTGCCGGCCCACAGGATCTCGGGTCGCTCCGTCCACGCCGGACGGCCGACCACCGAAGCACCGAGCTGCTCGAAGTAGTCGGGCAGGCAGTTGGGCAGGACATAGACGGGGTAATCGACGAGCGGCTGCATCATCTCCGCGAGCGGCTCGGTCGAGACGGTCATCGCCTCGCACAGGCCCATGGCCAGCAGCATCGAGTTCCTCACGATGTCCTGCTGGTAGTGGGCGTAGACCGCGTTGGTCGGGTCGAGCCCGAGCAGGTAGTCATCCACCTCGTAGACGAACTTCGCGCCGTGCTCCCGCGCCAGCATCATGAGCTGGCAGGGGATCGGCGTGCTCACCCGCTGGACCACGGTGAGGTCCGCGTCGAGCATGTCGTTGCCCGTCCACTCGACGGCATCGACGGCGTCGATCCCCGCTTCACGCAGCGCGGCGAACGGCTGCTGCAGGCGGTAATACCCACACGCCGACTCATCTGCCAGCCATCCAAGAACCCTCATGCTGTTGCTCCGATCGGGAAGTAGTGGCCGACGTGCGCGCCACCGTCGTAACGGACGGGGGCAGGCATGTCGGACCGGTGGTTGATGCCGGAGTAATGGGCGATGATCGCCCTCCGCTCCAGCTCGGGGTTCTTCGGCGTCGAGCCGCGGTGCAGCAGACGCGGGTGCCACACGAGGATGTCCCCCTTGTGGGCGAGGAACTGCTCGACCTTGAGGTCGCGCTGCTCGATCTCCCGCTCGAAGTACGGGGTGAGGTAGTGCTCGCTGCGGTACGGCCAGTCGGGGTCCGAGCCATCCTCGCCCTGAAGCTCCAGCACCCGCTCCATGCGGATGGGGTCCCACAAGCGGTGGCTGCCTCGCACGAACTCGAACGGGCCGGCATCCTCGTGGATGTCGTCGACCGCGATCCACACCGCGGCGTAGTAGTCCTGGACGTGGGCTGGGTTGAGGTATCCGTCCTGGTGCCAGTTGCGCTGGGTGCTTCGCCAGTTGGTCAGGTTCAGGTGGACGCCGGCCTCCTCGTCGAGCAGACGCTCGAGCGCCCAGGACAGGGAGCTCGTGCAGCAGATGCGGCGGAGCACGTCGCACTCCATGTAACCGTTGACGCCGTAACCCTGCGGATCGTGGTGGAAGTTGTCGGACATCCACGTCTCGGCGTACTCGTCGAGCTCGGCCATGAAGTCTTGGTCGCGCCAGCCCGGCAGCACGACCATCCCGTCGTCACGGTACTTCTGCGTGAGCAACGGGAGGTCGAGCTTGTCGGCCCCGGGCTGGTCGAGGTACGGAGCCTCGCCGGGAGACCAAGGCTCGGTGATCAGCGTCGAGCGCGTCACACCAGGGTAGAGGTCCGCCTCCACGCGGATGGGGGCCGTCACGGGTTCACCGCCCGCACGGCGAACTGCCACCGGCTGTAGGCCACGACGGGCCAGTCGCGGAGATCGCCGACCTGCTCGTTCTGGATGGACCTGGGCTCGACGTCGACGAAGCCCGCAACCTCGAGGGCCTTGACCACGCGAGCCTCGTAGCAGTTCCAGGAGTGCCGTGCGCCGGGCCAGCTCTCTCCGCCGGCCATGTACGCGTCGTCGTTCTCCATGACCGCTTCGACCATGAACCACGGCTCGGTGTTGGCCTTCCACTCGTTGAGCGTGCGCACGGTGTCGGGGCCGACGACCATGAGCTCGCCACCGGGCTTGAGGGCACGGCGGATGTCGCCGAGGAACTCGCCGAGCTCCGGCCACGGCACGTGCTCCAGGACATGGCCGCAGTACACGCGGTCGAGGTAGCCGGCAGGCACGGGCAGCGTGGCGTTCGGCTTCACCACGACGTCGGGCTCGTTGCCGTCGCCACGGTGGACGTCGAGGTTGAGGAAGCCCGGCGCGTAGTGCGGGCCACAGCCGATGTTGAGGTCGCGCCGCTCCTTGCCCTCGAACCACTTGAGGACCTCGACGTGAACGGAGGTGGTGTTGTCGATCACAGCGTCACCAGCTTTCCGCCCTTGGAGACGACCAGGCAGTCGAGCATGAACCAGGTCTGGCGACCCGCGAAGCCGGGCCGGTCCTGGGTCAGACCGAAGAAGCGCTGGAACTTCTCGACCGCGGTCTTGGTGGCGGGACCGTAGTCGCCGTCCACCGCTGCCGGAGCACCGGTGACGAACTTCAGCTCGATCTGGAGGTTCTTGACCGGGTTGCCCTGGTTGGCGAGCCCCAGCGAGGGACGCTGCCACGCGGCGGGGATCGAGGAGACCGGCGGGATCGGAGCGGGCGGCGGTGGCGGCGTGCCGAGGAGCTTCGCGCGGAACACCTCGACGAGCTCGATGAAGCTCTGCATCGGGAAGTTGGGACCGGGGTCCGTGTGCGTGCTCTTCTTGAACGCGGCCGTGATGGCGGCGTGGGTGGTGATGCCGCGCTCGCCCCGCTTGAGGGCGTCCGCGCCGATGAAGACGGCGGGGATGTTGAGCATGAGGCTCACGCCGGCCATGTGCTCCGCCGCGCGGAAGAGGGTGGCGACGGAGTACGGGTCGGCCCACTCGGCACCGGACTGCGCGGCGTAGCCGGCCAGCTCGTAGTGGTAGCCCTTGGCGTTGCCGCCTCCCGCCGCGTACGCCACGCGGTCGGCCTTCACGCACTCGACCATGGAGTCGGCGTCCACGCAGAGGTGGGCGCTGGCCACTCGGTCGAGGTTGGCGAAGTAGTTCGCCACGGACTCGGCGGTGGTCCCCTTCTCCGGAGCCTCCATGGTGTGGACCACGAGGTAGTCGATGGACTGGATGGAGCGGGAGGCACCCTGATGCCTGGCCGCGACGTATGGCAGTGTGTCGGTCATGCAATCATTCTACAGTGCGACGGACCATGCTCTACAGCGTCGCGAGCTACGCGATCCCTGCGAAGTAGTTCTCGTCATCGCCGTCTTCCTCGCCGAACTCCTCGTGGAGGGCCATGATCATGGCGATGACGACGTCGATGCGATCCGCGGACTTGCGCTTGGAGACGCGCACACCACGGTCTGTCTCGCTCACTGCGACGCCAGCCAGTTGCTCGTCGAGCACTTTGTCGTTGCCGTGCCGGATGCGCTCAGTGATGACCATCTTCTGGAGGGTCTCGGTCGCAGCCACCATCTTCTCGCCCTGCTGGGGGAAGGGTTCCATCGGCAGGCCCGCGTCGCTGAGCTGCTGGGCGAAGAGCGTCATGTATGCGGGGTCGTACAGAACCTTCTTGATCCGGTATAGGCCGGCCAGACCCATGAGGAAGATGCGCACGTCCTCCTGGTCGATGTACTCGCCCTCTTCCTCGGGCACGAACGCCCGCACACGGACGTTGGCCACGTCGGCAGGGATGGTGAGCCCGTCCTCGCCCTCGATCCAGCCGCGTGAGCGGCCGACCATCGCAACACCGAAGCTGTCCCGCCGGAGGGCCGCGTCCAGCGCGATCGTGATCTCCTGCCCGTCGACGAACTCGGGGCTGCCGGAGCAGGCTTCCCACTTCTTGCGCGGCAGCCAGCGCTCCAGCGCCGTCGTCCACTGGTTGAGGTGGAGACGGCGGAACGTGTACTCGGGCAGACGGCCGGACAGAACGTCCGCCGCCTGCTTGGCGAGCCATGGCCGCGACACCGCGACGTCGATCGCCGGGTTGGCCTGCTCCCACGCGAGTGGGTTGTCGATGTCCAGGTCCTTGTCGGCCTCGTGCCAGGCACCGTGGAACTGCGGGTCGTTGATCATCCCGCCGTGTACCTGCTTCATGTAGCGGTACTCGTCGTAGCAGGAACCCTTCGGGGAGGGGCCGGCAGTGGTGAGGCCGATGAGCAGCGGGTTCTCGCGCGCGCCCTGCGCTGTGACGAGGGCGTCGATGAGGTCGCGTCGCATTCCGAGGGCGTGCCACTCGTCGACGATGACCGCGTGCGGGTTGAGGCCGTGCTCCTTCTCGCCGTCTGCGGAGACCACGATGTACCGCGCGTCCAGCTCGGGGAAGTAGATGCCGTCCCGGCGGATCACGAGGAACTTGCTCAGCGGCACGCCGCCGATGCTGGAGTACCGGACCATGCGCTTGGCCGTCTCCATGATGATCTTGGCCTGCTCCTTCTTGGCAGCAGCGCCGATCACCTCACCACCGCGCTCGCCGTCGCAGACCAGCAGGGTCAGCGCGAGCGCCGCACCCCACGTGGACTTGCCGTTCTTACGGGCGATGCCGAACAGCGAGCGCTGGACCTTGCGCCGGCCCTTGCGGTCGAGGGCGAACACCGTGCGGGTGAAGTCGTCCTGGAAGGGCAGCAGCTTGAACGGCCGTCCGGCCCACTTGCCTCTATCATGTTTAAGGGACTCTATGAACCACACGGCCTGATCCGGCGAAGCTGGCATTACGCACGCTCCAGGTAGGCAGCAGCTGCGCTAGAATACGTGACACAAGTGGAAGCGGGCATGCCCGCCACTGTACCGCGGTAGAACGCGAAAGGCCCCGCGCAGTCGAGCAAGGAGAGACTCGACGGCGCGGAGCCGATCGTCGCGCGGCGCTGGGGAGAGGGTCAGCGCCCGCGGTTGCGACGGTCACCAGGGCAGTGACGGTCGTCGCAGTGGCCACGGTCCCACTCGGGGTCGTGGATGATGATGTCCGCCCAATCCATGTAGGCGGTGAGCTCGTCCATCCTCGGCGTTGCGCTGCCGACGATGTGGAGCTCGAACTTCTGGGTGCCGGAGCGGTAGCCGTACAGCTGGTCCGGCCGCATGAGGTACATCTCCCCACGCCGCGCCATGCCGTGCGCCATGCAGGCCTGGATCCCGTGAGCCGAGGTCCAGACCCTGCGGACCGGCTGCTGTGTGACGACGGACTTCGTCCGCGGTTCGCGCCTACGCGCCCGTGCCCAATTGACCAGGCCCATCGTCCACACCCCCCGTCCCGTCTGCATCGGTGAACTGGGGGATCTGGCCGAGCAGCCCACCGGCTCCGCCCCCACCACTTCCCGTGTTCCCTGTCCGGATACGGGCGAGCGGTGAGCCGAAGCCCTGCTCGCCGCCGATGCGGAGGGCCATGGCTTGGGCCTCCCGCATGTTGGCGCCGATGCGGCGCGTGCCCATGCCCGAGGGGTCGATGAGCTTCGCCGCGTCGAACTGCTCGCGGAAGTAGAAGTAGTCGCCCCAGGCCTCGACCCAGGCTCGGATCGCCATGACGTCCTGCTCGCGATGGAGCTTCAACTTCATGATGTCCTCGATGGCGATGTCCCACACACCGGATGCGTGCTCGCTCAGGCCTTCCGGCTTGGGAAGCTCCGCGAGCGTGGCTTGCGCCGCTGCCGGGTCAACCGTGATTCCGCCTCCGACGGCTGCCGCCGCCAGGTCGGGCGGCCGGCCGCTGTTCAACTGGCCTCCGCTACCGGGCCCGCCCATGGCTCCTCCATTCGATGCAGTCTTCGTGCTCGCAGTTCGTGCGGCCAGGTCCGTGCGGGCAGACGTCGACCCCGCGAAGGGTGTCGTGCCCGAACGGCTCTTCCGCCGTGCGCAGGTCGTGACCCGCGACGTTGCGCTTGCAGCCGGCGTGGATGCCGGCGTTCGCAGGGATGGGATGGGTGGGGGTGCACTTCGGGCAGAGCTTGTTGCTCTCCTCCTGGTCACCGTCAGTCTCGCGCACTTCTTCCTCCGTCTTTCTTGCCGTGGTGCCGGCGGCACAGGCACTTGCACTTGTTCGGATCGAACGGGTCTGGCCCGTACGGGTCCTCGTGGTCCACCGTGAGATCGGTGGTCTTCTGACAGCGGTCGCCCATGGACATGAGCAGCTCTGTCTCGATGGCCTCACATTGGTAGCCCGCCCTATGCAGTACCTCTTGGCGGACGCCGGGCCAGCGAGGGTCGTTGTAGACCCACTTCAGTCGGTCGCTGCTCATCGTCGCTTCCTTTGTAGTCGACCGCGGCGATGGACCGCGGCGGGAAATCGGGGCTGGGGTCGGGGTCCGGCAGCGCCGGTCCGAGGTTCACGCGCTTCACCAGGTTGGCGTGCGCGATCTCGTCCTCGGTGCACATGCCCGAGGTCTTGTTCGCCTTGGCGCGGCCGCAGCGGGAGCAGAGCATCAGCAGTCGCCCTTGAAGAGCTCGACCTTGAGGTAGTGCTGGGCGAACCAGGCAGGCGCGGCCTTGAGGTCCCACTTGATCTCGGTGACGACAGCCGTGACGTTGTCCAGACCGGGGACGCCGGCAGCGTAGCTCCGCAGCCGGTCAGCGATCAGGTCGCTCGTGCCCAAGTGCTGCTCCGCCGTGGGCTGGTCGTCGATGTTCGACTCCGTGCCGTTGAACGTCTGCGTGGTCCACTCGATGCAGATCGTCACGAGGTTGTCATACGTCCCCATCGTCGTGACGACGTCGTGGATCTCGATGACCGGGAAGACCTGGAGCCAGGACTTCTTGACGTCGTAGCGAAGCATACGGGCGTCCGCGTACAGGAACGTCCCGTGGTCGGGCAGCGCCAGCGCCTGGATGTCTGCGTTGATGGCGTCAACGACTTGCTTCGTCGTGTAACTCATGCTCTCTCCTCATCACGATGATTGCGATTCGATCTTCGGGGGTGGTCAACGCCCAGAACCCGAAGTCGAGGTCGAGGTCGTCATCTTCCGCCAGCTCGGCGGTCTTGGCCAGCGCAGCGTCTCTGCACAACTGTAGCACCGGGCAAGCCTCGCACGCGCTCGCTGCGCGAGCACGCGACTCCGTGTCGGCCTCCGCCGCAAAGAATATCTCCTTGGGCAGATGCCGACACGCTGCGTCAGCCGCCCATGGCGGCTGGTATTCGTTCATCCGCCATCGAAGTCGAGCTGGCCGAACAGGTCGGCGTGCTCGATCTCATCCCGGTAGCCGCGGTGCAGCGCGATACCGAGGGAAGCGATCTCCGCGATGAGCGGGTACAGGGTCTGCTGCGTCTCCTCGTCCGTGACGTAGGCCTTGAGGCGCATCGTCATCCAGGACATGGCGTGCAGCCAGCCGTGCAGGCGTTCGAACGTCAGCTCGACCGCTTCGCCCGCGTTCATCTCGCGGACCTGGGCAACGAGCTGTTCGAAGAGGGTGGGGAACTCCGACGACATCGAAGCCAGAGCCAGCTTCACAGCTGGCTCCAGCTCCGGTGCGTCTTGAATCTGAGTCTCCCAGTCAAGGGGCTCCAACATCAGGCGACCGCCAGGAGGGTGTTCGCGCGGTCACGCATCTTGATGGTCAGGCCCTCCATGGTGTTGATGAGGCGGGCCTCGGGGGTCTTGCTGCCCCGCACCCACTCGAAGTACTCGGACACGGCGTTGAGCGCGCCCCAGTAGGTACCGCGGATGTTCTCCACGGTCATGGCCTCGTTCCAGAGGCGGGTGATGCCGACTTCGGCGTCCGCGCGGGGCTTCTTGCCCAGCTGCGGGTGGTCGAGGCACTTCTCGAGGAAGTCGGCGAAGTCCGCGTTGCTCATCTTGGTGGCGAGCATCTTCTCGGCCTCGTCCTGGAAGGCATCGACGTACTTCCACGTGAGGCTGAGAGCCTCGCGCGCGTCCTGGAGCTTGCCCTCCATGGTGGACACGTGCGGCGCGGACCACGACCGCTTCAGGTTCCGCATGGCCAGGTTCAGCGTGTTCTGGCAGACGATGCGGACCGGCGTCACGCCCACGCGGACGGCGTCGAGGCCGCGGTGGTCGTTGGTCACGAAGAGGAACAGCTGGTGCGCGTCCTCGCCGCCGATGAGGATCTCGTCCGGGAGCTGCGCGGTGACGAACACCGTGCGGCCGCCGCGGATGGCGCCGGCCGTCTCGAACTTGAGTCCGTCATCGACCAGCCCGTCGAGCAGGCCGAAAGCGTCCACGTTCTGGAGCGGGACGTACTTGTCGGAGACCGTCGCGAAGACTGTCTCATCCGAGTCGCGCGTGAGCGCGCGACGGTTCTCGATGGCGCGGAACGTGTCGTCCGCCGTCTTGATGTAGACGGGGCGAGCTTCGACCGTCCAGTCGAGCTGCGCGAGGCGGATGGCCTCGGCGGCGTTCGGGGCGTGGTCGACCACCGTGGTCTGGCCCGTCTTGCCGGTCTGTCCGAAGTGCCAGGGCTTCTGCCCACGCGCGGACATCATGGTCTCGATGTCGTGTGACAAGGTGTCTCCTCTCGAATCGCGTTGTTGCGATGAGTGACACATTACACTGCGGGACGCGCTGCTGTACACAGCGGCGCGATTAACGCAGGTCGATCTCGTTCACTGCGCCTACGAGGCGGAGAATGCGCTGGCCGTTGCTGCGCACGGTGTGGCAGTCGAAGCGCTCCTCGTACCAGGTCTTGACGGCCATCGCGTTACCCGGCAGGGTAACGCCCATGACATCGGCCCACTTCACAAGGTGGACGTGGCGGACCAGGATGTCCTGACCCTCGACCCAGACGAGCGGGAAGCCGTCGCTCCAGCTCTGGTTGAGGGCGTTGAGCAGCAGCTCGATCATCACCGGCGTCGCGTTCATCGCGGTGTGGTGGTGGAGGATGCGCGACTCGTCGAACGGCATGAGGTCGTACGCGCACGTCTGCTGCACGAACTCGCGGAGCAGGCCGTAGCCCCACTCGGCGGTCGCGCGAGCCAGCTCCATACGGGTGTGCCGCTTCGGCGGCGCGGTCAGCGTGCCGCGGCGGATCTCCTCAACCAGCCACTGGAGGTACGCGCGGCCGAAGCCCTCGTGCTTCATGCTGCGGTAGGCGTCGAGCGCCTCGGGGTTCTTGCCGTCCATCGGCATGGGGATGAGCACCATACGCTCTGCGTGGGAGGTCTCGCTGAACGCGTCCTCACCGGTGACCAGCACCGGGGCGCGGGCGTAGAGCTTGCGGATGGCGACCTTGTTGTCGCCGTACCCGCCCTTGACCGCGGCGGACCCGTCCCACGCGTCACGCAGGATCTGGTCGAGCGCGAGCTTCGCCTCGATCCGTGCGCCGTGCCTGTACTCGTCGAACCAGATGGGGAAGGAGTTCGTGCTTTGCACGTACGACTGAACGCCGTGCGCCGTGGTGGCGGACAGCGTCATCGGGGCAGATTCCCAGAAACCGAACGCAGAGAGAACAGTCTGAATCAAGGTGGTCTTGCCGAAGCCCGCGCCGCCCGTGCATCCGAGGATGGGGAACTGCTCACACAGCGAGCGCAGGGGCGCGGCAGCGATCCACCCGAGTAGCGGGGTGATCACTTCCGGCTTGTGGAGTTGCGTCAGGGTCGCCGGCAGCCGGCGGTCCCAGGGCGCATCGTGCTCGAGGCGCAAGACCTCCTCGAGCCCGACGTTGGCGGTGCCCGGTACGAAGCCATAGGCCGACGAGCCGATGTTGTACTTCGGGGTCACGAACGAACCGTCGTGCAGCCCGATGACGTCGGTGCCCACGACCCGCGGCACGAGGAGGGACTCAGCCTTGAGGGTCTCGAGCAGGTCGGCCACGTCGCGGCTGCCGCCCTTCCACGCGGCGAGACGCTGCGCGCACCATTCCTGCATCTTGCGGGAGTTGGAGAGCTCGGCCGCGGTCAGGACCTGGACGTCGTTGCGCGTCGGCATGCGGACCTCGAACACCACGCCCTCGTCAGCGGTGATGAGCCGCTCCACCTGGAACGTGAAGTCCGAGAGGATCGTGGTGGCGCCGGTCTGCGGATTGACCCGCGCGTACCGGTCTCCGACCTTGTCGATGGGCAGGGAGTTCGGGTCGACGTACGGCCAGGCCTCGCGCACAGCGCGGAGGGCGGCGTTCGCACCCGCGCTCACGGCGTCGTCTCCTGCCGGAAGACTCGCGACACGGATGTCATCGGAGATGCCGAACAGCTTGCCGAGCCACTTGGCGCACCCGCGCCTGCCGGCGTCGTCCGCGTCGAAGAGGATCGTCACGTGCTTGTTGCGAAGCATCTCGATCCACTGCTCGCGCGGCCGTGCGGCCACGCCGGAGGGCAGGCCGAACACGTCGACGTCCTCGCCGCGGAGCAGCCAGGCCATCACCCACGTGTCGGACTCGCCCTCGCAGAGGACGACGTGCTTGCGTCCGCGCCCGCGCCATGCTCCGTAGAGGGCGTCGAGCCGGGTGCCGGGGTACGCCACCGGCTTGCGGTCGATGGTCCGCCACTTGCCGCCGCGGAGCTCATCGTTCTCGTCGTAGTGCGGGATGAGGATCTTGCCGTCCTCGGTAACCCCTACCCGGAACTCGCCGCCTACCCAATCGGCCGGTACGTCGATCCCTCTGTCCTCGAAGAGTGAATGCAACTGGGCGAGTGGTCGAAGTCGTGCGTCTCGAATCGGTCCTGCGAGATCAGGGAGGGGTGCGTCCGCGTCCCGCTCGGGGATGATGGGCGCCGGCGGCAGACCATTGCGCGCGTATTCCGCGACCTGGCCCATCGCCTTACCGAAGCTGATGTCCAGCTTACGCTGGAGGAAGTCGAACACGTCGCCGGGCTGGAAGTCACAGGACCAGCAGCCGCACAGCTCGTTGTCTTCCTCGCTGCGCCACACGGCGAACGAGGGACGGGACGTGTCCTCGTGGAACGGGCACAGGCCGACCAGCCGGTCGCCCTCGACCTTGAGCTCGACGCCGTGAAGCGACACGACCGCACTCAGACTGACCTTGTCCTTGAGTGCCTGCGGATCGCTGTCGTCAAGGAGGGAAAGCCAATTCACCTAGTACCCGTTTCTCTGTCGCTCTTCGTTCTTGGTCCAAGCGGCGTCGAGCGCCGCGGCCAGGTCTTCACCGGTGACTCCGGTGGCGAGCATCGCGTTCAGGAGGAATAGTACCACGTCTGCGAACTCACTCGTGGTCGCAGCGTGATCGGTCAGGCCGAAGCCTTGTTTCTTCCAGGGCTTCCACCCTGATTCGTTCATCGTCTCCGTCAGCTCCACGATCGCGGAGAGGACGTTGTCTCGGAGGAACGCCATGCGCTCCACGTCGTCCATGTCGCCTGGCCGGATACCGAAAGCGCCCTCCTGCACCGCCAGTTGGCGGGACAGAAGGGCGCTCAGTACGGGGCCGACGAGATCGCCGGCAGCTGGCATCAGAACGGGGCGTCGGGAGGGGCCGTGGCCACGCCGCTGATCGCACCAACGAGGGCCGGCGTCGTGCTGCCGCCTGCCACCGGGAAGATGTTCTTGATGTCGTTCCGCGTGGCGTCGTCCTTGCGGGTGACGACCTCGATGATGACCGCGGCACCGGTGGCGATCAGCTTCGCGGCGATCTCCTCGGGGGAGGGCTCCGTCGCGAAGTAGTCGTTGTCGAGGCCCATGGCCGCCATCTGGCGGAAGAAGATCGAGAGCGCGGTGGCGTTCTCGGGCGAGAGGACCTGGTTGGTCCAGGCCTTGCGGCCCTGGCTCGGGCCCTCGGCGACGGTGAACTCGATGTTCCACATCTTCTTGCCGGTCGAGGTGTCCTTGACCGTGCAGCCGGTGACGTTGGCGGTGTACTTGTTGGGCGCGAGCGGGCTGAAGTCGGGTGCTTCCGCCGCGGTGCCCAGTAGGGACTTGAAGTCGAGACCGGCCATGAGCTAGTCCTCCTCTGTTTCTGTGTTGAGGACGACGAGCATCTGCTCGACGTCGGGGTTGACGATGACGGGGCCGTAGTGGGCGCGCAGCAGATGCGTGCGATCCTTGGCTTCGTACCGGTCATCGGGTCGGATGAGCATTCTCCACTCATCGTCGCCTTCTGCGTTCACCGTGGGTACGAGGTACCCGATGGTGTCGACGTAGCCGGGGAGCGAGATGCCAAGAGCACCCTGCACGGCCGGCTTGAACTTGTAGTTGGTCTCCTTGGTGAGGGCCAGGATGACCACGCACTCGATGGGCTTGACCGGGTGGAAGACGAGGTCGCGGAACGCGCGGACAAGACCCTCCATGCGGTCGAGCATGATGCCCCACATGCGCTGGTCGAGGACTTCGTCGCCCGAGCGGATGCTGTCCTTGCAGCGCTTCTGGATCTCCGTGAGGGAGTCGAGCACGATGCTGCGGAACGGGTGGACGCCGATGTTGAGGTACTCGTACACGCGCTGCACGGTCTCGAAGCGGAGCACGACCACGCGGCAGGTCTCCCACGCGTAGTCGTGCGCGGCGTCCTTGTCGTGGTCGCACGTCTTCTGCCCGAGGGCAGGGCCGGGGCAGGTGCCCGGCGTCGGCACGGTCTGGCTGTGCGGGTCCCAGGTGATCTGCTTGATCCGGACGACGCGGCCATCGGGCAGCACGCGCTTCGGAGCGCGCGAGCCGCCTTCCGCGTCAAGGACCAGGCGTGGCCATGGGGTGGTCTGTCCCAGCCAGCTCTTGCCCGCGCCAGGTTCTCCGTGAACCAGCAGGCAAAGAGTCTCGCGGAACCGAGCGATGCGTTCGGCTTCAGTCGTCATGGCCGTCACTGTACCGCGCGAGCGGATCCCCTACGGCGTACAGCGTGCTGAGCATGCCCTCCGCATCCGAGCCATCATCGAACATCCCGCAGACCGGGAGGAACTCGCAGTCCCACGAGCAGTCGCGCGTGGGGTTGGGGTAGGCGAGCGATGCCGGGCGACCACCGGCAGACAGCGCGGCCTCGACACGGAGCAGGTCCTCGGAGGTCGCGATGACCCGTTCGAGATAGTCCGTCAGGATCGGATCCGTGAGCCGGACTTCCTCCATCATGTAGAACGGGGGCTTGGCCGTAGCCGTGCGCTTCACCTTTCGAAGCATCGTGTAGAGGCCACCGCCCGTCCGGCGCGCCGGTGCGGCGATCCGCTCGAGCAGACCGTAATGCTTCATCTGCTCGTCGTTGCGGAGCAGGTGGACACGGCTGAAGTCGTCGACGGTCTTCCAGTCGCGGAACATCAGCTCCTTGGTGCTCTGGCGCTCGACCTGTTGGTCGAGCTTGCCGATCAGCTCCAGCTTCCGGCCGAGCGGATCGATGACGTCCCACGGGACGGAGAGCGTGTGCTCCGGGCCGACGAGCACGTAGTCCTCGTCGATCCCCTCTTCCTCCATCCACTGGACACAGCCCTCGACCATGATCTTGGCGAGCACGACCTCTTTCGCGATCTTGTCCTCCTGCTCGGGGAGCATGATCCGGTCCTGCTGCGCCTTGGCATCCATGCGGGCGAGCGCGGCTTCCAGGCCGATCTGAGGCAGGAGCTCGAGGCCGAAGTGGACCCGGGTGCCGAGAGCTGCCGCGCCGTACTTCTTCTCGCGCGCGAGCTTCAGCTTCCTGATGTTGCGAAGCCACCACTTGCGACGGCACCGCTTGAAGTCCTTGAGCTCGGACTGGGTTATGCGACGGATCTCATCCATTTGAGCAGTTCCTCTCTGTCTCCGATGACCTGTTCCATCATCGCTTCCTTGCCGGCGACTTTCGCCTCGATCTTCTCTTCCACGGTGCCAAGCGCGATCAGGCTAATGATCTGCAGGCTGTCGTGGATCTCAGCCCCGGGGCGGTGGATGCGGTCCAGCGCCTGCTTCCACTTGATGAAGCTATACGCGCGCTGCATCATCACCATGGTCTTGGCCCGGGTGAGCGTGAGCCCCTCGGCACCAGCGCCGTACGTCAGGAGCAGGACCCGGATGCGGCCGTCCATGAACGCCCGCTTTGCCCAGTCCCTGGTCTCTCCGTCAACGTACCCGGCAATCGTACCGTGGCTGATCTCCTCTTTCGCCAGACGGCGCTCGGCGAGCTGGATGAGCTGCGCGGACTGGGCGAACACCACGACGGGCTCATCGCCGAGCTCCTCCAGCATCAGCATCAGCTCGTCGACCTTGCACGACGGGTCGGTGAGGTGGACCTGGCCGGCCTCGTCCATCATCATGTTGGCGGAGGCGAACTGCGACAGCCGCGTGTGGATGGAGAGCCCGTCGAACTGGACGAGCGTGCCTCCCTCCAGCTCGGCGATCTGGTCCTTGACCATCTGCTTGTACGACTTCTTCTGGGCCGCCGTCATCTCGACGAAGCGGGTCGTCTCGATCTTCTCGGGCAGGTGCGGGAGGATCATGGCCTTGAGCCGGCGCAGGAAGCGGGGCTGGACGACCTTGTTGTACTCGTCGCGCAGCTCGGGGCGGATGCCGATGACGTCGATCCCGCCCCAGCCGTTCCACGCCGTGATGCAGTAGCGGTCGATGAACTTGCTCTTGGCAGGCCACTCGTCGGGGGAGACGAAGCGCAGCAGCGTCCAGAAGTTGGCGGGGTTCTCCGGCGCGGGAGTCCCGGTGAGTGCGAAGCGGTGCCGCGCGGACTCGCCGATGGCCCAGAGCGCTCGCGTCTGCTTGGCCTTGGGGTCCTTGGCGCGGTGCGCTTCGTCACAGATGACCATGCCCCAGGGGCGGTTGAGCTCGCCCGGCGTCTTCTCTTTCGCGGTCAGCGCCATGGAGCCGTAGCCCGACAGCTTCGAGTGGAAGCGGAGGGCGTCCCAGTTGACGATGTAGTAGTCGGCAGGGGTGGCCAGCTGCTTCCGGCGGCCCACGACGCCGCCGTCGACGACCTGCACGGTCCGCTCCGGGTACCACTTCTCGATCTCCTCACGCCAGTTGGTCTTCAGCGTGTTGGGGCAGACGATCAGGACGGGCCAGGTGTCCATGCTCTCGGCAGCGGCGAGCGACATGAACGTCTTGCCGGCGCCCATGTCATCTCCGATGATCGCGCTTCCAGCCGCCCGCATGAACTCGACGCCCGTCCGTTGGTACGGGTACAGCCTCGGGTCGCCGGGGGCGTCCAATCCGGGATCCATCGCACGTTCCCTAGCTGCCAGAGCCGGCTGGATCCGGGTGTCAACCTCGGCTTGCGCCCACTTCTCCAAGGCGGGGCCGATCTCCAGCCGCTCCGCGAAGACTCCGCGCAGACAGAGGCAGTTCGCCCAGGAGACCGGCAGTGACCACCGTCCCTGTCGGAAGGTGGTACCGGGGACGGCCTTGGCCAGGTCGCTGTCCCGGAAGTCCGTGTGCAGGATGATCCTGTCGTTCTCAAGTTCTGCGAGCATCGACTTCTCCGATGTTGATGAGGCCGTGCTTGACCATGTACATGAACAGGTGACGGCAGGCGTCGTTGGCGTGTCCGCCCTTGGTGGGGTGCCACAGGTCCGCCGCCTTGAGGCGGGCGTCCGTGCTGAACCGCTTCGCGTCTGCCGGGGTCTGCATGACGACGCGGATGCCGTAGAGGTGCTGGAAGTACTCCAGCACGCCGATGATCTTGAGCGCGTCCGTCTGCTGTGACAGCTTCGCGGTGCGGCTCGTGATGGTGTACTTCTCGCAGACCACGGTCAGGCTGCCGCCCAGGCGCTGGCTCCAGCCCCCGATGTCCTCGAGCATCTGGTCCTTGTGCTGCCGCTCGCGCGGCTCGTCCTTGAACGGCGTCTGGCAGTCCGGATGAGACCAGAATGCGAGGCCCGTCGTTCCGCCGGGGTCGACGGCGATGATGTGGTTCATGTCAGCCTTTCAGCTCTCCCCAGCGCTGGCCGGTGTGGCCATCGACTGCGAGGGGGATGGTGTACTCTCCGCGGTGCATGACCTCGGAGACTTCGTGGACAACTTCGTCGAGCTCCCAATTCGGGATGTCGAAGATGAGTTCGTCGTGGACCGGCAGGACCAGATACTGGGTGAGTCCAGCCTGGTCCAGCTCCCAGATGACGTTCTTCAGGATGTCAGCCGCCGTGCCCTGGATGAGGGCGTTGACCAGCTTGTAGGCCTGGTCCGCGTACTCGACTTCGAGCCTGCGCCCGAACTGCGTCTTCACATACGGGTTGCCGCCGCCGACCTTGCGGGCGACGGCCTCGCGCTGGATGCGCTTCGCGAACTGCGGCATGCCGGGGAACGTGGACTCCAGCATCGTGTTGAAGACTTTGCCCTCGGCCTCGCTGATGCCCGCCGTCTGGGAGAACTTGCGGACGCCCGCGCCGAACGCCTTGGCGTACATGGTCGACTTCGTGACCTGACGGCGCGGGTCGTCCTTGGTGATATCGGGGTCCCGGTAGATCTGCTGCGCCATGCTCATGAAGAAGTCGATGCCGGACTCGAACGCCGCGATGAGGCCCGGGTCCTGGCACAGATGCGTCATGAGCCGCATCTCGATCTGCTCGTAGTCGATGCCGAAGAGCGTGTGGCCCTCGCGGGCGATGATGGCGTCGCGCACGCGGCGGCCGCGTGGGAGGTTCTGCATGGACGGGTCGCTGATGGACATGCGCCCGGTCTTGGCCCCCGTCGGGTTGATGACGGGATGGACGATGTCGCCGTCCGCGAGCTCGAGGTACTTACCGAAGTACGACTTCGCCAGCTTCTGGGCCGATCGGACCTTGAGGGCCGTAACGGCCAGAGGGTGGTCGATGGCTTCGAGCACTTCCTTGTCCGTGGACCAGCCGCCCGTGTCCGTCTGCTTCGTCAGCACGATGCCCTCGCGCTGCAGTGCGGTCGCTAGGCTCTTGCCCGTCGCCGCGCAGTCGTACGTGGTCTTGAGCCACGCCTTGGCTTCCTCGGCGTACTCGCCGAACTTCTCCTGCTGATCCGCGCAGTAGTCGAGGTCGACCCGCATGCCGCGCTCCTCGACCCGCCTGAGGATGTCGATGTTCGCCATCTCCAGGTCGTAGACGTAGCGGTAGCCGCTGCTCACCTCGGGGTACATGTCCTCGTGGAGGTGGGCGGTGAGCACCGTGTCGAGTGCGCCGTAGGCCCAGTAGCCCACGAAGTCCACGGGCAGGTTGCCCCAGTCCCACTTCGCGCGGGTCATCGCTTTCTTCAGCTCGGACTGGCCGGCGCCGGAGCGCGGGTCGATCCGTCGCTGCGCCACGCCCTTGAGGTCTGCGCGGGCGAGCGGGTTGAGGAGCTTGGACTGGACAGCGGTGTCGTGGACGAAGCGGGTCGGAACCTCGCACCCGTTCTGCATGAGCCAGTGGAGGTCGAACTTGGCGTTGTGGAACACGAGGTCGCCCTCGTAATCCCGCAGCACCTCCTTGATCATGCCGCGCCACTCGTCCCAGGGGATGCTCCATCCGGTACGGGCGTCGCCGAACTGTACCAGCCGCAAGTCGCCCCGCCACCAGTCGAACCCCGAGGTCTCTGTATCGCACGCCAGGACGGGGCGACGTTCGCCAAGCCACCGCTTGAACTCCGCCGCCTCATCCCAGGACTCGATCAGAAAGACACCGCCGTCGTCATCAATCATCGATGTACTTCGCCATCATCGCGCCGTACCAGTACTCGGTGTCGGTGCAGTGGTCCGTCTCCATGTCCACACCGTGGGCGAGGATCGAGCGAGCGGTCAAGGCAGCCATCTCGAACTTATCGAGCGGCGTAGGGCCGTAGCCCTTGAGACCCTTGAGCCACAGGGGCTGGCGCGGAGGATCGATCATGATCGGGAGGATGCTGTCGTGCGCCTCGAAGTCCCGCTCGTAGATGTGCAGGCTGTTGGCGTGGTGGTAGTACGGGCCGGCCTCCAGTCCGAGGGCGTTGGCCACGGTCAGCTGGAGCTGCGTGAACTGGAAGGCGTCGTACGTCAGACCCCAGTAGACGTCGTTGCTCCGCATGGTCGTGTGCAGGACCAGGCGGTCCTTGCGGATCATGAAGTGCATCAGGATCGTGCATGGGTAGTCCTTGAGCCCGTCGGTGTGGGCGTCCAGCGCGGGGTCCCAGATGGTGAGCAGGGCCTGCCGTGTGTCCTTGTCCGCGGACAGCCGGCGGACGACGCTGGCGAGCTGGGGTCGGACGCGCGGTCCGTACGCACCGTGGAAGACGCCGCCGTCCATGAAGTTC
>OFRF01000113.1_pt1 | contig 24624 bp, 22 predicted proteins | sample 1543081 | NCBI WGS metagenome assembly OFRF01 (sample SAMN07774232, study PRJEB24372) | wastewater metagenome
TACAATGCCAGTTAAACTAATTAAAATGGGTCTTGCGTATTATTACGCAGGTGTAGTTTTAATGGCGGTGGGCACGGTTGCCCATGTAGTTAAAGAGGCAATTGAAGCCAAAAAAGCTTCCAAAGCTGAATAAAAATAAGGGACTCAATTGAGTCCCTTATTTTTAGCTATGCTCTAAAAGAGCTCCGGATATCATATAACAATGCTGCGGTGTCGCTCTACGGATAGCCTCTCTTTTTATCTTAGGGTCACCCGATTCATCGAAACACCATAGCATGAATTCAGAACACCACCAAGCGTCGTCCTCTTGCCAATCACGATGAAATCCAATACCTAAGATACCTGTCCAATCGTAGGGTTTACCTACTTGTGACATAGCAGCTTCAAGTACTCCCTCTGGGTTCTTACACTCGATGTCAAATATAGCCCATTCACTAGCGCGGCTTTTGAACTCGTCTAGTGAGCATGTCTTGACTCCGCCATGACCTAGAGTAGATTCAATAACTAAGTTATCATCAAATAAGATAGCGACGTGAGACCAATCAGACCAAGTCACCCATCGTATGATAGGGCTCAGAGGGAGTTTACTGTTACTGAAAATCAGTCGTATCTTAGTAGCCATGTCGTTCCCCTTAGCTATGTACCTAGCCTACGATATTTGCTATTAAATCAAACAAGTGAGATGCACTAGTTGGAGCTACTCCGTTAATTGAGTCTACTTTCATTCCCTTAGTACCATCGTAGCTAAAAGGATAATCCGATAACCCGCTTTTAGCTCTTACAGTAACTAACCCATTAAGTTCTTCAACTACCGATACTAATTCTTCAATTCTCCACTTAGATCTCACGAAACCGGTATAGGCTGAGTACGCATTGAATGCTACAGATACGGATTCTGCAGTAGAAGTAATTTCTATGTATGTAGTCATTAGTAACTCTCCTGCCAAGTTAATGAAGCATAGACGTTAGCACCACCAGTGGCTTGTACTATTAAACTAATTGATTCGGGCGTACCGCCTATACTTGCGTTAGGGGAATCAAAGCTATTAAACACATCAATTTGAACTTGTCTATTTTGAGATGTCATAAATCCGCTCTCTATAACCCTACCCCCTGAGTAAGCAGTAGCGGATAAGTCGTATTGGACACCGGAGTTAACTACATCGTGATTTAACCAGTTAGCTCCAGTCAGCGTTGCTCCATAGACAATCTGGTAAATAATTGATTGATTAGACGTGGACATAAGGTCAGCGTATCTAACTTTAAGTGATCCTCGATTATATCCATTGGCTAATTTAAGTGACATTATAGGTACTGATGTAGTGTTAATGGACCTAGTAGAAGTCATCGCTCTAGAGAGTACTCTTCCAGTATCCTTGAACCCGCCTTCCGATATAACCGTAGCACATATCTGTTTCATAGACCCTGCAGCACCGGCAGAGGTTTTCTCTATCTCATACCTTACTGGTAAAGACGCTCTAGTCATATAAACTGAGCTAATGATATTCGCATGATGGAATTTGTGTAAGGTAATGAATTTACCATCTACTACGATACCGCACCGTACGGACCCGACACCGAGCCATTCTAAATCCATCCAAAAGATCTGTGCTTTAGTCGGGTCAAAAGTAACTCCACTCTGACCTAGTCCGTTAAGCTGATCCCCTTCGCTCCAACTCCCTTGGTTAACTACCGTATCGACCTGCGCTCCAGAGATATAACTACGTTTGACGATGCTGAACACGCCACCGGAGTACTGGAAGAATATTCCATTACCACCAGCATCTACTGTCTTATCAGTAGCATCATCGAAGAATCCTATCCGTGATCTAATCGTCGAATTGACCGATTCTATAAGCACCCCAGTCAACATCACTAGTAAACTTTTGCCTGGTTGGTACTTAAAGTAGCGTTTTGTTTGCCTAACAGCTCTGCTACCGACGGTCGTAGTAACATTCATTCTCACAGCCGCTTCATTGGGCAAGTGAGTGGTCGTCGCACCTGACTGAAGTAACTCCTCTACATACAGAGGCTGCTTATCGTTTAAGTATGACAAGTCGAATAGAGTTTCGGGGGACGAAACTCTTGATCGTCCGAAGGCATCGCTGTTAGATAATCCTAATATCTCCTCTAGTTTCCCAGTGGCTGGGTTTCTAGATAGAAAAGTAGTAGCCGCCATTTGATGCCCTCCGTATTGTGACTATTACTGAGCGAGTACGATACTATCATCTGCTTCATAAGAGATAGAAGTAGCACTCAATGCTCGTCCTAAGAACTGATGACGTTTACCAGCTCCAGTAACTGGAGTAGCTGTCACTGCACCGGGAGTATCTGCTGATAAGTAGTATCTAACGCCAGCCGTTAGTCCTGTCAGTGCAGTATTGCGTCCTTCTAAATACACTAGTGCAGTCTGACCAAGGGTGTACCCAGCTAATACGAACCCATCGGAATCAAATCCACCACTAGCTGCGGAGGCTTTAGATATAGTACCATCCGATGCGATATACACGAAGTCACCAGCGGTTAACGCTTCAGCGGTGACACCTGAGTAAGTATCGGCACTTACGCCTACTGGCATAATAGTCGCACTTAGTCTACCTGTGCCGTCCAAAGCTGTTAACTGCCCAGCTTCACCCACTGTTCCACCGGTCACTGCCGGAATAACTTCTTCTACACGCCCGGAAGTGGCGTTACGTTGTAAATATGCGTTAGTCATGATTTAGTCTCCGACTCTAACTGGTTAAATCTATTGAAGGTTGTATTTCAACTAATATCTTAGTTGATGTTAATGCAGTTCCTACTTGTTGAGAAAATTTATTTGCAGGTGCAGTAGGGACTATTTGAGTCAATTCCCCAGCTAGACCTACCCATACAGGTAGACCGGGAGTAAGGGATAGAGATAATGACTCAAAGATACCGACTACCTTTATGGTAATTTCCTGATCTGGTATAGCTGACGTTACGGCTATTCCAACAGCAGATCCCGACAGCAATTCTTCGGACGCTTTTGCTAAATAGGCTTTTCCATCAGACCCTACCCCAACGACATGTAGGTTTGTTATAGGATCACCGGATATCATAACGAAAAGACTTGGGTCAGTCGGTTGAGGTATCGTAGGAATCAGTTCAGCAATATCTCTTAACTCAACAGAGAAGGAACTGGGCAACGTCACAAGTACTTTTCCAGCAAGCCAGTCTGCTGACTTTACCTTAGAAGTCTGTTTGTGACCTTGCATCGAGTTCTCTACATCTAAAAAGAACTTCTTAATTTCTGCCATACCGTACTCCTAGCTTAATCAGTAACGCCTTCCAACTTCTCTTTCGTACGATATGCTCCAAGACCTACTACACCAGATACTAAAGCCATAAGTTCGTTAGCACCCATACTTGGAAAGGGTATTGGGTGTCCCATCAACGCAGCTACCCAAGTCAACACTGGAGCTAAAACAATATGTAACGCAAACCCGGCTCCACATAACCATCCAAAGAGCGGTCTCCATCCACTCTTATAGAAGTTCTTAATCGGCTCGGAATTTAGTATATCTTCAACGCGAGTATCCATAACCACCTCTAATCAATTCGGTTAGCGAACCACCCGAAAGTAAAATCTTCGTTAGCTTGGCGACTACGTGAGATGTCGATATAAAAAGCACCTTGTAAACAATTAGCCGCTCTAAGCATTACCTTAGCTCCGAGTACGCCACGTTTAGTGTAGTAGGATCGTAACGTTTTAATCGTCGTTGGTCCGATATCGCCATCTTCTACAATGTCTGGATATAGTTTAGCTTGCTGATTGAACGCATTGAGTGCCGTCTGTAAAAAAAGACCTGCACGGGCTTGACCCATGTTCACTCCGATGTCAAATAACTTAGCTGCAAGCTCGTCCGACATCACTGCGATTTCATCTAAGTTCAACTTACTCCAATACTTCTTAGAATAAATATCCTTAGCTATTGAGATTGGCATTGATCTCATATCACCAGAGTAGCCATAACTACGAGCTACAGACTCTGTGATACCGAACATCGTCTTACCACCCCTGTCACTAGGATGGTCTGAGTAACCACCCTCAACTCCGACGGTGTGATTAAACGCTTTTTCAAATGCTTTAGTAGTCATACTTATCTCCCATTACTGGTTAACATTCCAAGTTGCATCAGGAAACTCACCGCTTTGCTCAAGCAGTGTATATGCGTACGCTATTGGGTTATCAGCTTGCATCTGCAAGTCCGTAGGGAATTGACGCAAATCGCTGTCATAACGCACTGGTTCTGCGCCATTGGTTCTGTCTGCCTGTGTAGGCCATACAGTAAGTTTGATTACTGTACGCTGTGCATCACAGTGCATAATGTGTGCCTTGATGTAGGCTTGTGCGTATGTGTAGCCATGAGCTACTAAGGGTGCTGTAAATGCCATAATATATACTCCAGTTATCTTGTCAGATGTGTTGTCTATGCAAAAACTAATATATTAAACATGCTGGATTCTAGTGTCCCTGTACCTAGTATTGAAGATGTTAATGAATCATTGTGACTTACATTGATTGTAAGGTCTCTATAGAATCCTCCAGCTGTTGATGCTGCTACGGACGCTGTGACCGTTAGTGTAACCCCTACTGCATCAACATAGTCCGCAACTGGTGTGCTTATTTGTACATCACCTGCCGCATTAGTAACAAAAATGTCACGCTCTAATCTGAAAGACCCAGCTCCCGATATATAGCCGTTAATGCGTAGCCTATGGCATGAATTTTTGTTATATACGCCGAAGGTTGATGGAACAAAAATCTCGTCACACAGACCTACTGGCTTCCTGCTTGTATCATCAGAAATAACCACATCAGCATTTGGCTGCCCTGCTACAGTGTTAAGTATTACATACGCCTTAGTGTGTACTGCAGCTAATATATTCTGTAGTGTTGTTGTCTTATATCCACGCACCTCATAGCCTTTTGGCCATTTTACCGATGTTACAACTGTATTAAGCCAGCCTGAAAATGTAACGCCATCCAGCGTATTTGTCTTGTATGCATTAGCGAACAGGGGTAGCGAATACGAATTACCGTATGGTGAGCCGTACTCATTTAACACATTGTTAAAGGTACAATTTGATAAGCTGGATGGTACAGTGACTAAAGAGCTTCCATATACTTTATTACCTGTACCACCTGTTGTACTATTTTTTGTAGCTATAACAATGTTATCAGTACCGCTTACGTTATTGCCACTGCCGCCTAAGATTCTGTTGCGTGTACCACTTAGCGTATTGCTATCTGTGGTTGCTACAGAGGATAGGTTGCCAAGATTAACATCTTTAGCAGCAAGGTTTACTGAGTAATTGCTGCTTGTTGTGGGGCCAGTAAAAGTCCATCCTGCGTTAGTAGAACTTGCTGCTAAACCACCATTTATAATCTTAAAATCCCCAGTCATTGGCTGCTGTATTTTATGTACAAGCACCTCTGATGAATACACGGTAAGCTCTAGTATGCTGCCACCTGCCACTTTAAATGTAACAGAGTTATTGCCTATGCTAGTAGAATCTGCATTGGAATAGAATGTGGTAGAGCTTCTATTAAGTGTTAGCTCAGTTATATTAAAACCGTTCGTAGTTCGAATAACTACTTTAACAGGAGCGTTATTTAAGTCAATAGTTACACCTGGTGAGCCTGATATCCACAACTCAAGCTCCTTGCTAGCTTGAGTTGTTTCATTCCCCAATTTATAGCAAGAAAATCCTGATGATACACCTTGTAATAACTTATCGCCTATAAGCTCTATTCGTCCGTCAGGTATTGCCACTCCAGTGTGATCTGTTGTAACGCGCCACAAAGCCTTGGCAAAAGTTACAAAATCGTTTACTTTATAGCTTACGCCTGTCGTATATATAGGCATGCTTCCTTTGTTATTAAATATATTCCAATCGGCACTTGCTAGGTAACCATCTGATGTTCCACTGGCTGCTTGAGATACTTTACCTAAGTCTACGCTAACATTTGGTACAATTATTGAGGTAGGAATACCTGGTAATAGCGCAGAGGTGTCAAAGGTAGTAAAAGCTGTTTCATCATTCGGCTTTTGTAGTCTAAGACTATTAAATCTTGGGAAAGTTCTACGTACTCTCTGGATTTGAGAAAGGGCTGAGTTTCCTTCTCTGGTAATGATGAAGGACTCTTGTTTCTGTAATTGTAGGGGGTTAACTATGATCCCATTGGTATCGTACCAGAAGGTTCCGGCTGGCATAGTTACTGGTATCGGGCCGCCACCTGCGTTAAACAAAGTCACTTCTGAATTTGCTAGAGAATCGTACTGAACAGATACCGAAGTTACCGTACCATCCAATGAGTACAGTACTTTATACATAACTCCATAATTAGAAACACTAGAGTAGTATGTGGGTGCGAATGCACTTGAAGATGCTGCAGTAAGTCTACGTCTAACTTCTCCTCTCGGTATGAACTTAGTATAGTCTAAGTTAACCCCTGAAGTGTGCGCTATAGCACACTCAAATAGGTTTTTAAACTCAGTTCCATCAGAAACTATATCTCCTACTGCGTATAGATTCCCGTTGGTGTGAGTCCTAGTGTAGTTTACGGAGTGCTTACTTAGGATTAAGGTTAATGAAGTAGTTGGTTTTACTACTCTTAAGTACTCTCCAGGTTTTAGTGTAACAAGCTGAGACCCTACTGGGTTTAAGGGCCCAGTTTGGTCATAGAAAGTACTTGAAGGTGCGCTCAGTGTCAAAGTCACATCAGCTATACTATTATTTGTAAACTGTAGTGGTATCGTAGTAGAGTAGAATGACCCTAAGTTTACTTGATGAGTACCACTCTGTACTCCAGTATACACATAACTTGGGTTAGAAGTGGTTGTTACATTAGTATTACTACTAGCTGCAGAAATTTGTTGTACTTCATTTACGTATGTCAAGTCTACGTTTCTGTCAGGTACAGATATAGACCTATTTTGAGTTATAGCATTAATATTGAATGATACTGATGTGTTAAGATCTGCCCCGTACGTACCAGTTCTTTTTATAAGCTTAAATCTACCGCTTGCAAAAGCACCTTGTATAGTAAATAGGTTAAAAGATCCACTTGATCCACGTACTTCTGCAACCTCACCCACTCCTATAGTAAATGTGTACACAGTTTCCTGCTTAACCGCATCTATTATAAGTCCTGGGGTAGTATCTCCTGGACCTGTTTGGGTTACAGTTATACTGGAACCACTACTATTAGCATTGTATATGCGAACTACGTCCCGTAATCCTATCTGTCCGTGAAAATTAAAACTACTGACCGCATACAGTTCTATTGTCCTACCTGTATTAGATCCTGAAGGAGTAGGGTAGAAATCAGCACTACCAAGTACATTTAAGATGGAAGCCTTTCTATAATGGATATAAAAGTTATTAACGTTTATATTTACATAGGTAGAGGATACTAGGACTGACTCTCCTGGTAGTAATACCGCGCTGTAGTAATGTAAAGTAGCCTGCCCAGATTCATTGTAGAAGTTACTCTGATTCCTAGATAGGGTTAGACTAACATTGCCAGTAGACCCATTCCTAAACTCGTAACATCTATCACTCGCTCCAGATTGGTTTAGGTTAACTGTACGCGAGTTAACGTTAGATACAGTAAACAAGTATACTGAAGGACTACCGTCAGTTACGTCAATACTAGATGAAGTCGTAGATATTATTTGTACGTCACCTAAATGCTTTAGGTCTAGGTCTCTATTAGCTGCAGTGATAGTCCTAGTATTAGCTGCAGTGATAGGGCTAACTTCAAATGCTAATTTTTTAGTAGCATTTACATCATCAATAATTCGTAAGGTAGAATCTATAAATTCAGTGCTACTGAAAGCATTCCAATCAGTAGATGTCAAATACCCATCAGTAGAAGTAGATGCTGCTTGAGATACTTTAGTTAGGTCAACATCCGCGTCAGGTAGGAGTACAGTACGTGGCTGTAAAGCCGCACTTTCTATTAAATGTGATTCGTTAAAGTCGGTACTAGCTGGGTTAACGACTGTTAGACTTCTGAAAGTATTGTTGTTGTTAACTGTAACAACCCATTCAGAACTCAAGTGTTCATATACACAGTAGATACGACTTCCAGGGTATAGCCCATAGGATACTAAGTTAATAGAAGATACATTATTAACGCTCTGGATCCCAGTTGCTGAAATAATGACAGAGTCCGTGAATTCTACTAGATCTTCGTTAACAATGATCTCTACCCAAGATCCTGACTGCAATGTATCACCTGCAGGTAATATTAAACTTAATGCACCGTAAGTTCCGGCTACGCCTAATATATGTCTAGTACGGTTGGATAGGTAATAATCAACTGTTGCATTTGGAATTATCAGAGAAGGACGTTCTATAGAGCGTACGCCAGCATCTCTTAGTAACCCTTTAGAGGTTACCTCGAAAGTGGCATAATTAAGATCATCCCCGTAAGTACCAGCAGTTACTTCAGATTCTCCTAACGAAATATTCGGATTGTCGTCAACCCCCGTTCCGTTAGTAACTTCCAAAGGTGCCGATACGGTTATCTCTCTAGCCTGTACTTCTGCCGTCGCTGTCCCAGCATTGGTCATTACCATGATGCCATCTGTAGCTAAATCGGTAACGGCAGTTAAATTATCACTAGAAGATTGTAAGGCACCTAACGCAGTATCTAACCCAGATACATCTGAGGTCTGAATACTTAAACTAGTTTTTAGAGTCGCTGCATTGACCTTAACCCAGTTACCAGATACGAACTGAATCAAGTCCCCTTCGGTAGCTAAAGAGATGTCCTCTAAATCACCTATGATAGCTGGTTTTCCGGTAACTCCTGACCAAGCTACGCTCCCAGCTATTCCGGCTGAGAAGGGTAAATAACCCCCGCTATTACCTAAGTTATCTTGATCTACGACGAACCACATCGTAGCAGGTGAAGGTGATTGTTGATTAACCACATCGCCATTCTGTACGTCCAAGGTTGTCAACGCATACCTAGCCGCTTGGTCAGCTACGATAACAACCCTCTCGATAACAGAAGGGTTCATCTGAGATAATAAAACGTATCCATCGGCATCTAAGGTAGCAACGCCCAAAGCTATTCCTTTCTCAGAGGATGCGATAGCTCCTACAGCGGTGGCATTTAATGTTTGCCAAGTTTTATCACCACGGTAGTATTTAGTTGTTGGATCACTAGTGGCAGGAGCTACGGTTGGTTCAAATCCCAACAGAGACGGGTCTGCTGGAATGGCTTGAAAACCAACTCCAGAAGCCACTAACACCCAACCGGCTGTAAGAGAGGATCCAGTAGGAAGGGAGGAATCGACAACTAAACGTCTTGGTAATTCGTTAAAGGTAAAATTTTCTACTGCACTAGCCATTAGATTGACTCCTCAATATCTACGTTCAATGTACCTGTTGTATTTGCAGATGCTAATCTAGTATCTCTTAAGTAGACTAGGTTCAAGTCAGAGTTTAGCGTACCACTAGGACCTGTTATAGCTATATCTGTTGTAGGAGAGCTATTTGGGGAACTATATGTTGCCAAACTGTTCGTGTACTCACCCTTCGTGGATCCTACTGTTATTAGTAGTTTAGCTGTATTAACTACTTTTGTTCCAATGGCCGCCTCTCTTTCTGAAGGGCTAACACCATTCGTCCATGCGTTAACAAATACCGTTCTAGGTTCAAATCCACCTACTTCGTATTGTCTAGTGGCTAATAATACACCTGCCTCGGTAGTAACCACCCCTGCAAGATTGGTCAAGTACACCGTATCGAAGGACGTTATTCCCTTATCATATGAATCTAATATTCCTAATCCGCGAGTGTAGGTAAGTCCTTGGTCAACTGTTCCCCATGATCCGCCCTGTAAATCACCGATTAAAGCCGTCATCGCTAAACTCTGAGTACGTTGAGAGCAATTAACCGTAATAGTGTGAATCTTAGCCGAACCCACTTTACTACGAAGTCTAGTAGGTTTGGTGATAGACTCTATAGTCGCCGGAGTGTTAGCAATCTGTACTATCCTAGACGCAGTAGAGGTCGTTGCGTTAGCCGTTCTGGTGACTACGCCAGTGATGTTATCAGTCAGGATGTTATATCCACTACCAGTAGCACTTCTGTTAACTTTTTGATTACCTACCAAAGTAGCATCTTGGAATGTTAAATCACCGTTGTTTGAAGTGAATATAACGGAGTCCGTATTACTATAAGTAGCCGCTACGGTTGCTTCTTCAGTTACCTTAAGGGCCGATTGTCCGAGTGGATAAGCCACTGCACCTAGTAGCAAGGAGGGTCTTGTATTATTCGTATCAACGGTGTTACTTGTCAATACTGGTAACGACCAAGTACCGTTCAAGTTACGCACTCTAACAGATATGTACCTAGCAACGGTTGTGTTGCCTCTATCCGCTATCGTAGCCTGTACGGTGGCGGTAGTATCGTCCGTTACAGGTATTTCTGAGACTCCTACAGCAGCAGTAGCAGGGTCAGTCATAATTTCGACAGTATCGAATATCGAATCGGCAACGATATCGACATTAACAGTTTGTCCTGCTGCGTGTTCTGTTTGACCAGGACCATTAAGGTACATTCCAGAAATAGTAGCCCCTGTTACCACTGGGGGGGCAACAACGGTCACTTCGGCAGTAGCCGTAGGACCGTCAGAGTGAACTGCGGTAAGAGTATGAGTTCCGGAACCGCCCAAGGTCAATGTAGCATATCCCTCCCACACATCGGTAAGAGCATTTCTTGTTAGCGTGGCAGGGATTCCATTAACGGTTACGGTTGGTTTAAACGCACTAGCTCCTGTAACTGCTATTACCTTTACTTTGATATTGGATGTTGATGCGCTACAGCTCACCAAAACGAAGTCATCGTCAATTTTATCGAAGTTGAATACGTTATCTAATACCGAAACAGGTTCTACGTCACTTATAGTCACAAATCCGGTGGCGGTAACTACCTCCTTAAACTCGAACTTACCTGAAGTGGTGTTTTTAAATAGAACCTGACCATCGGTAGAACCTGTCGCGTCTACGTCAGCAAGGTCAACTAGATTGGTTGTAGGTACTTCAAACTCAAATTTACCGGATGTTTGGTTGAATACTGGAACTACACCATCACCAAGATGGGTGTTATCTACGTCATCTAGTCCGGCTAGAGTAGTTGTTAATACAAGCTCAACAGCCTCGAACTTATTAGTCGTTCCGTTATACTTGAGTATGTATCCGTCTAGAACGCCAGTCGCGTCTACGTCGGATAACCCATCCAATGTTAAAGTAGTCGCATCAAAAGCCCCTTCACCTAACACCTCAAAAGTACTAAGGGACGTGAATATGACTCGTTGACCTTCTCTAAGTTCTACAGTTCCTACTACACCGCCTGGTGTTAGGATTTTATAGGAGTCCCCATAACGTCTTCCGATAGGTAGTTGTCCATTACTAGGATCCCAATCCCCCTTCAATCTCCATATAGGGGACACGACATCTGTCGGTAAGTCTAATCTACTGACTTCGATAAGTTCCCCTGCTGTGATAGCATCTTGAACTTCTTGGGAATTAAATCGGTCTAATGGAATGGCACTGATGGATTCTTCTTCCATCCAAAGGGATTGATTGAATAGCCGTATAGCTATAAGTGCTTTTATGTATTTGATAATTGTATTAGAAGGCATGATAGTCCCCAGATTCGCTTAAATCTATTTTAAGGCAAATCTGGGGACTAGTGTGATTAGTTTTTGGTTTTTCTAGTTACGGTATGCAGAGTTTCCACGTAGTATGGAATGTAGATACTTTAGTTTACCAGAGTCCTTTGCATTGGCAGATTGGATACTGGTGTATTCATCCTCTGCTTCACCTCTGCTTAGTTTCCTCGCAGTACGTATCTCTGAGGATGATGGATTAGACTGGTACGGTCTTCCCTTCATCAAACTACTTATTAACTTATCCTCTTTATTCAGAACTCTAACAGAGGGTAGCGCGGAAACAATATCGACAGGTACTGCTCTACTAGAATCTGTTAAATCTCTTACATCAACCCCTAGCTTTTTAGCGTCTTTGCCAACAGACCTAGCTTTTAGGAAGTTAGTAGACGGTGGCGATATATGTGCGTACGGATTACTAGACATATCTCTAGATTCCCGTAGTAGCACTGCAGCATTATTATGGCCAGCTACTTTAAAGTCCTCGCCTCTAATTAAGTTCCCCATAGTAGTATCCGTCCTACCACCTTTAATGGCTCGGAAGGCTTCATCAGCTTCAAAGGCTTCATGATTATTAACATGTGTGCTATGTAAACCCCTTATGTTAGCTGCGATATCTCCTTTCATAGGTTGGTACAGTGGGGGTACCATAATATTAGAATAACTCCCACCTGTGTTAATATCCTTACGGGCAAATCCTCCGTAGCCACCATTACTAAGTAGCCTATTCTGAACTCTCATAGAATTTGCCATCTGATGGGCATTTAAGTCTATATCTCCACGTTGGATAGTTAATCCGTTACGTGCTGCGATACCCTCTAACTGATTTACCGCACCCAAATTACGACCCGGCAATAACTGTTCTGGAGTCTTAAGAGCCCCCTTCTCAGCTAGACCAAGTAGTCTAGACAGTGGGAAGTTCTCTCTGTTTTCTGCAATGTGACGGACTAGTCTGTTACCGGCGATTTTCTCTAAGTACTTGTTCATGTTTGGTCTCCAATTGCAACTATTTTAGACTAATTAGGTATAAATGGTATAAGGTAACGTAATAAAATAACTTTAGGAGATACCAATGCCAGACCTTAAACTTCTGTTAGAAATGCTAACAGTAATACTATTTGGGATAAAGAGGACTGATGAAAGTCAGTTACATCTACCCTACGAGACTAAAACCTTAATCTCAGAGGATGACGAAAAAGAGGGGTGATACCCCTCTTTTTAGTTAGTTACGGAATGCAGAGTTACCCTTTTTAATATCATACACTTCTTGTAGGTCATCTTTGACTCTACCAAAGAATCCTGGCTTAGGTCTATTTTCAAAAAATGCTGCTGATTCCGCAGCAGGTACTTCCCTAGATCTCCTAATTTCGCTAGAGGTAGGGTTAGACTGGTACGGCCTACCATTTTGTAACCGTGTTATAAAGTCTGCTTCCCCAGACTTTCTCCTATATCTAGTGATATCTGCACTAGGATCAACTGGCAGTATTCTACGCTTTAGTATCTCTTCACCTAGGTCTAACCTCTTGCTTCTCACATCCTCCACAAATTTAAAGTAATCATCTTTTTTTGGTGCAGGAGGTATTATATGAGAGTATGGGTTACTAGACATATCCCTAGACTCTCTAAGTAGCACGGCTGGGTTATTATGCGATTTAACATTATAGCCATCCCCAAGCAACCCTGTCTTTTTCAACGTCCTAAGAGCCTCGTCCATCTCGAAAGTCTCATGATTATTTGTGTGCGTATCACTTATCCTTTTAATATTCTCTGCATGGTTACCAGGTACCGGGTTATATAGAGGAGGTACTCTAACCTCTGCGAAAGGACGGGACGCATCTCCTCTAAAACCTACCGTAGAGGTGTAACCTCCTCCCACAGACACTCCCCTATCCGCTATTGCAACACCCATACGTGGGAAAGCCGGAATCGCAACTCCCTGTTTAGGCTTTAACCCATACTTCTGTGCAATGTCGGTAAATTGGTTTACCACACCCAAATTACGACCTGGCAATAACTGTTCTGGAGTCTTAAGAACCCCCTTCTCAGCTAGACCAAGTAGTCTAGACAGTGGGAAATTCTCTCTGTTTTCGGCAATGTGACGTACTAGTCTGTTACCGGCTATTTTCTCTAAGTATTTGTTCATTCTCATGCACCTATCTTGATTGGAGTGTTGTCGTGTATATGGCCTGCTTGAAGAGCCGTCAATGCTTCTTGTTCTGTTGCGAAGGTATGCAACTTCTGAGAAGTATCTGCTCTAGTTAAATGTACCGAACCAAGAACGGCCTCATGTCCGGGTGCGAACATTGATCTTCCATAACCAATACGCGCATCGGATAAATGTCTACTTGGAAGTAACTTATCTTTCGCTTCTTGGATAGCTTCTTGAGTCATCGGAACGTATGTCATTAACGCATCGCCATCGAAGTCGGCAGCGAATCCGGGTAAATGTAATATGTTAAGTCCGATAGTCTTATCGTCAATCGGTTTCCCATAAACAGCCATGACGTTTGTTTTCATTAACGTCGGTGGTCTGTTAAGGATAATCGGAATCTCTTTAGACAATTTATTAAACATATTTGTCGCGGCAAGGTTCTTCTTATCATACGCAATCTGCGCTTGAGGGAATGGCATTCCGTTACGAACCAATTCACGAATGATGTGCATACGGAACATCGTCCACATCATATCGCGCGGAAACTTAGCTTCGTTAAACCCAACATCTGGGGCCGCATAGATAGTACCGCGACCGGACATATCTTGATTTCGTTTAAGAATACGTGAGTGGAACATACCTAACTTAGGACCTTCATCACCCGTAATAGCACGGACGATACCTTTAAGTTCACTTTTACTGGAACTAGGTCCTACTGCCGTTCCAACGCCAGCAACTGCTTTAATAGCATTGTAAACATTTTTACGCTGTTCAATTAAGTCATGGTGAGGTAATAAATCGCGTAACGGAGCCAACCCTTCTTGATCGGATATAATCAGCTCTTTGTAGAGTTTATTCATATCCCCGTATTCTAAATTATTAGCACCCTTATCAATGACAGGTCTCATCGTAGGTGGTAAGATCGGAATGTATTTATTAACAAATACGTGTCCAGGATTCTCTACACCCATGTTAGTTAGACCTTTCAGATACTTCATCTTTTTAGCTAAGATATCTTTCTTAGCTATAGCCTTGGTCTTAGCGTATTCAGCTTTATGAGCTTCTAACTCTGCTTCTGGACTTATATGGGATAACATCGCTCTTAAAGCTTCGCCACCGACGAGTAAATGCTCTGGGTCAACTGTGTCAGCTTTTTTAACAATACCACCGAACGATGGTACAGTTAAAGATGTTCTGATACGTTTAATCTCTTCGCCAGTAGTGATGTTATGAAGAGATACATTACCCTTATCTAACATCTTCACCCCTACAGCTCCAGAAGATATAGATTCTATCTCATTCTTGGTAAGTCCTAACATCGTCCTAGTCGATTTCTCAAACATAGGATTAAGCATCGGTTCACTAAGCTCGTAGTGACTCCATTTATTACCGGATAGTCCGCCAGTGACACCAATGTCGAATAATCCACCCTTTTCTACTTGGTTATTCTTAGCAGAGATGATATCCGGATTTAGAATAGCTCCATGACTCATCTTCAGCGTATCGACATCGGATAACGGTGATGCAATTAAATGGCCATCATCCTCCCGTACGTTAATACCTACGCCACGCATATAATCAAATAACTTCTTAGTAGCGAATGTTACTTTAGGTTTAGGGAGTGGTTCACCGCGTTGGAATTTACCCCAATAATCCTCGTTCTTCTCGGCTTTGATCGTTGCCATTTCTTTAAGATTCTTACGAGCATCAGAACCTATCAATCCCAATAACTCAAAGTAACCGATACCTTTAGCACCGTCTTCACCGCCCTTGGCAGGTTGTAGATAGGAATCATACTTAGCTACGTTACGAGCCGCGTAATTAGAATCAGTTGTCTTAAACAACTTCAACATATACTGAGGACCTGAAAGTATGTTCCCGAACTCTTTACCCGTCTTAGGGTCGTAAGCCATGTCAACATCGGATAACCCGCGACTAGTCAACTCTTTCTTGATAGTGCCTAAGTTATTATTGACCGAGTAATTTTTAATCATGTAGGGAGTGCCGTCGTGCATTGCTATCTTAGCGGCTGCAGTTTCAGCTATCTGGGCTAAGTTAATACGACTGGTCACCGAGGCTGGGTTCAACAAAGCATCATAAGGGTTCCCGGTCTCTTTACTATGCGGCATCTCGTGATCTTCAAGAATCAAAGAAACGATACCTTTATTACCGTGTAACCCGGTTAGTTTATCACCCTTGGTGATCTGCTTAACGGACTTGGCAAGTACTTTGACTTTTGTCGCATCGACGTGAACATCGACCACTTCGCCTTGTTCGTCATTCTCCCAATACTGAGTGACTTTACGGAATGGTACTGATAATTGCTTATCTAATCGTCCTAACGCGCGATCAATTTCACTAGGAACTTTCTTCTCTAGGAAAGTGAAGATTGGATCACCGTAATTTAATTTAGACCCTACCCTCACGATACCACTATCATCTAAGTTATCTAACTGAGCTGCTGAGTACTCAGACGGGAACTGTCTACGGAATTGCCCCTTGCTACGTATCGTGTCCATCTTAAAGTCATAGTCGAACTTATGAGCGTGTTGACTACCTAACTTACTAGCCGCTGAACGGCTAATCACGATACCGTCTTCGTGATTGAATCCTTTGTATGGCATATAACCTACATACAAATTACGTCCTAATGCTAACTTACCCTCTTTGGTATAGTTATTATCAGCTATCAACTCGCCCTTTTTAACGCGTTGTCCATAAACTACTTTAGGAGCTTCATCGTCGATGAATCCCTTCATGTTGAACGGTAAATTCTTAACTAGTCTGATCGTATGCTTAGTACCTGACGCGTCTGTGATTTCAACGGTATCTGGTTTAACTAGCGTCACTACACCATCAACGGGAGACTTTGTTGAAATCATATCCCCTAATCTGGTAACAAAGGCTTCGCCCGTATCGTCTACGGTCTGTACCAGCGGTTGCTCTCTGTGCTCTAGAGATAACGCTTGAGTGATCGCTTTACCGGCCATTGTTAATCGACCAGAGTGGTTACTATTAACGAAAGGTACTAGGTTTGTCGTAATCGTATACAAGTGAGAGGCATCCGCAATCCAATAATCAATATCCTTACGCTTAACCTCCATCATCTTACCTTTCACTTGAGCGTGTACTAGGTCATCTGGCTTAGGAGAAGTGTTAACAACACCTTCAGGAAACCCGATCGTATGCTCCATCATCTGCTGCACCGATAGATGCACTAGATTCCCCTTCTTATCCTTCACGGATGTATATAGTAATCCATGTTCATCTCGCTTAGCTGCTACGGTAAATCTCAAATCAATACCGGCAGTAGAAGACTCCGGGGTACGACTAGGATCTAACACACCTAGGCTAGATGGGTGAATGTTCCTAGCATCCATAGGTATCATTCGCTCAGTACTAGCACCACCCTCTTTAGGTCCGATCAAGGTAACTCTACCTACGGCCTCGATACTCTCGATAGGATTAGTCTCTGAGGGGGTAGAGGATAACGTCGAGTTGACGATAAAATCGGTAAAGATACGATTAAAGGGTTTAGTACCTAGCACTGCTCTAATCGTAGGGGTGCCTGAAGAATTAGATACATAGCGGTCTAAGTATCCTTTGATACGAGCGGCAGCCTTCTTAACCACCTCCCCATTCTTGTCGAATCTGTTCTGTATAAAATCAGGTAACCCCTGAACACGTTTGAATTGTAAAGAGTCTCTGTTATCTTCCTCTTTATCACCCCTGTAGACGAGTACAAGGTTCTTCAACGCCATGAGGAATATCTCAGGATCCATGTGTTCCCGTTCAACGCCCATCGTAATCTTAGTAGTGATTTTACTTAGCTCACCTTTAAGGAGAGACTCTTTAAGTTTCTCAACTTTAACCTCAAACGAATCTTTAGGGTTCTGAGCATATTTAGAAACGAACTTGTTACACAACGAGTTAACGTACTTAGGCTCTTTACCTTTGATAGCTTCTAAGTTTTTTAACCATACATCGGCAGGGACGTATTTATTAACGGTAGGTGTCGGAACCCCAAACACCGTAGAGATAACCACTGCTGCAGGTACTTCAGACCCGTCAACGTGAATCTTGAATAACTGTTCTTTTGGATAGAGTACGATACTGAAACTTTGCCCCTTACCGGTATTGAACTCTGCCTCTAGATCTCCAGTATTAGTATGGCGTACGAATACTCCTGGCAATCTAACTAGTAGGTTAGAAGCGATATAGTTGTTACCGGAGTAAAGTAAGGTATGTTTCGGAGTAATGTAGTAAGTATCAGCAAAGATATAATTATTAACTTGGTCTACTACTTTACCCGTTGTAATATCAGTTAGAGTGACGCTCCCCTTAATGGGGTAGGTCAAAGAAGAGCTCGATAGAATAGCTTTCTTCTCATCTTCATGAGTAAAATTCTGTTTCACCACGGCTAAGTTACTAACCTCTATCTTGTACTTACGCCCCTGAATAGGGAACTGAGAGGTTATCCCAGTTACCATTGCATTGTCCGTAAGGTTAGATACCTCTTCAGGGCTAGAGAATAATGATCTTAATTGCGGTGCCATGAGCGTCTCCTAGGTTCCTTATAATCTTAGACTTTAGATGTGATTTCTTTCGTCCCATCATCTTCTTTTTTATCTGATGCTACTGAATAGGTAATAACAGACATGAAAGCATACTGGAAAGTATACTTATGCCAATCAATAATGAAGATATCTTCTCTATTCAATAAAGCCTCTAACGCTTTACTATCGTCAGCTTCCGGTCCTATAGAGAAGTACTCAACTTTGATTTTGTTGTTGTTTACCTTATTCACGTTAACCGAGTGTACGATGGCACCCGGCATAACAATATCTTTCTTAGCGTTACCGCTGAGAGATATATTTAAGTCATCAGTCGTCATAATAAATCACCTTATTGCTGTGGTTGTGGTTGTTGTTCTTGACCTTCTTGAGGTGCTTCCTCAGTAGGCATACCTTGTGGTTGAGTGGCACCCATGTTAGGCATCTGATTAACCGTTTCTATATAAGATAGAACTAGTTGGTACATTCCAGGGTTATCCGATTTTAACTGTAGCATATATTGTTTCTGAGCATCAGGGTTAGGCATAGCCAATATCTGGAATGCTATCTGATGCGCTTCAAGCTCTGCTCTAGAAATATCGGAATTAGCATTCGTCTGACTAGCGATATCAACCGCTTTAGAGAACTTAGCCAATTTGACTTCGTGTTCTGTCTGTAACTTGGCCGATTCAATGTTAATCATATCTTTACGCGTCTTGTCTTGCTCTTCCTCAAGATCAAATCCGAAAGATTCTAACCAGGTGGACGGAGAGACTAAGCCTTTTTCAAACATAGCACCCACTTGCTGTCTAGCTGCATCATCGTCCATTAACTTGAATGGAACCATCGTGATATCTACGTCAGAGAAATTGTAGTAGTTGTTGATTTTATCAACTACCCAATCAAGTGCGTCGTAGACTTGTTCGATGTAGTTGTTTAAGGTATTTTCTAATAGCCGTAGACCTACCGTAGAGCTCGTCCAGTTAACTGTTCCTGCCATAAGCTCCCTTGGTATTCCCATACCTAATAACACCGTCTCCTCGGCTGCTTGCATCTCCTGCGTCACTAGCAACGCTCTACCATCGCCCCCTATGTTATTCACTTCGGTAGGGACGGGTGATACCATGACGTGATTAGGATCTTTCTTATACTTCTTGAGGTTATTCTCCATTTGCTGAGCGAAGTTACGCATGTTTAGACCTAACGAAGGGTCAGAGTTACCACTGGCCGGTCTCGGAGAGATGATACGCATAGAAGTTAATCTTTCTACCGCCACCGCTTCGTTAGCTTTGCGAAGTAATACTTGATAGAAGATGTAGGAGAAGGTAGAGATAAGGGGTGGTAACCCGTATCCATTCAGTAGGTCTCCGAAAGACATATTCTTCATGTGGAAGAAGTTACTCTTATCGAATAAGTAATCTTTGCCCTGTTTCACCGCTTCGATAATACTCCAAGGAGTCGTAGCGATGTAGATAGGATCTCCCATTGCGATACCTTTCTTAACGAAGTTAGGTACCGTGTAGTAATAATTTGTATCTCCGGTGATAGGATTCTTATGAACGGAGACATTATCTACCGGCCAACTAACTAGGCTCATACTCTCTACAGACATAGACTTGCGATCATATCTCTTGAACTCACCCTGCTTCTGACACTTAGGGCACGTACCTTCAAATTTGTAATTACGGAACTTTAAGAAGCCAAGGCTATCCTCATAGGAGTATTCGCTCTGGCAAGAAGTACAAGACAGCATACGTACTAAAGGGAAATATACCGAGAAATAAAAGTTACCCATAGAGTGATATGAGAACCCGGCCTCTTCTAGAAAGCTCTTTAACTTCACTTTCTTGATAATCTTTTTCCACGATTTTTTATGAGCTTCTATCTTAGAAGTGATAATGAATGATGTAATTGGGTATGTAGAGTACTTACGTATAACCTCGGCGAGAGTAGGTGAATTGACTAACGCAAATCGTGACCATCGGATCACGTCGTTAAAGTTTCTAGGTAGGAATTGATTAGATAATAAGTAAAAAGGGCTGGACGCTCCGCCCCTACGAGTTTGAGCCAATACGTCATCTAATGGTGATGGAGTTGCCATAATTATTCTCTTCAGGAAAAGGGTTCTCTCTAAGAGATAGAGTTTAGCTTATAAACTTCACTAAGGGAACGGTATAAGGAACTGTACTAGAACTAGGTCTCAGATGAGATTGTGAGTACATTAAGTTAACTTAAATTCATGTTTATAGGTAGAAGAAAAATGTCATCAAGCGTAAAAGAAAGAGAACTAGTAAACAAAGCCACTTCGGTTATCAAAGACCTCAGTGCCGTTGAGAGAGAAAATATCGCTCTCAAAGTCCAATTAGATTTTCTGCAAAACTCTGTCGAGGAGCTGCAGAAATACGCTACAGAGGATTTTGAGAGCATATCTGATCTAGTCTCCCGAACGGAGAAAGTAGAGAAGATATGTACCGACATGGTCGGCTATCTGGAAGATATCCAAAAGGCAGTGGACGCACTGTCTCTAGATATCCCAGTTCAGACACTGGAACAAGAGAAGTTATATAAGCTACTCGGTCTAGAAGCTCCTAAGAGTTTCTGGATTAACCTAGCTAAAGGAATCGCAGCGGCATTAGTTACTGCCACTGCGTTATACGTTGGGTATCGCTACCTGAACAAACCTACAGGTAAAGAGAATAACGGAACTATTCAACTGTAGGGTAAAAAGAGAGAAGGGTTTTGTAACCCTTCTTTTTAGCTCCTAAGTTAAAATCCACTACCTCAGAATGGTATAAGTAAGTAGAGAAGAATCATGTCGATTCTTTCTATTGAGTGAGTAATTGTTATGAGTAACGCATACATAAAACTGGGAGGTAGAGATTACCTCGAAGAGGTAATCTCTGAGCAGGACTTCGGTCCTGTTGGTAACCGGCACCCAAGCCTCATGGCCTGGGCCACTGGTCAGACCTGGCAGGAACTAGTCTTTGGGGATGTCCCCAAAGACCTTGCAGACATACGGGGGGAATGGGACCCCGTATGGAGGTAGAGACTTTTCCCCCCAACTTAAAAAGAAACTCTAGTTATGGGAGTTTCTTTTTAGCTCCTAAGTTTAAATCTGAGCTATAAAAAGGGTATAAGTAAGTAGAGAAGAATCAATGTCGGTTCTTTATTTTATAGGGATAAAAATGAATAAAGCAGAGCTAACAGCCCGTCTCAAGTTAGATGGGTTTAAAGACCATTCACTAGCAGGTACGGATCGGTTAGTGAAATATCGTGGTCTAGATCAGATAACTGTCTCTTGGGGGACGGGACGGGTGTTCGTCCGAATCCAGCACCCGGACGGGGCTGACGAAGTGAGCAACTACAGTCTCACAGACCCCAGAAACTATGAACTACTAAAAAAGTTCATAGTTAAATAAAAAGAGGCTCCAGTAGGAGCCTCTTTTTAGCTTATCGCTAATTGGTTTAGTTTCTTAGCGTGTATCCAAAGATTCCTAAAGGATGCTGCAGCGTTGTCAACCCACTCTGAGGTCTGTTCTCCGGACTTGGCCATGACATGACAAGCCGCTATCAACGCTATCTGAGTGGTAATGTAGTCCTGACCGGGTAACACACCTCGGGACATCGCCACTTCAACACCTCTTTTTAGCTCACTCATCAGCGTTTTAATGAAGGTATCTTCGGTAGACTTAGTACTGAACAACGCCTGTATCTCAACTTTGGGAATCACCTGAGTGTTCCCATTAAGGTAGGAGAGTAGTGCTTCGTTAGATAGCGTTAGGTTGGTCATTAGAAGTACACCCTAACATAGCCATTTCCTCCATCTCCCCCCGCGTACCCATTTGTGGGTGGTCCTGCTAAACCTCGGCCTCCGCCACCGCCAGATCCTAATACACCAAGTCCCCCTACTCCTGATGTTCCAAAAGTATCTCCTGTTCCTCCTGTTCCACCAGATGCTGTAGCACTATCACCTCCTTTGCCTCCAGTGACTATCTGTCCACCACCTTCCCCAGATTCCTGATACGGCGTACTACCTATGACAAATGGTGCTGTTACTGGGTAAAATGGCTTCTCAGCCCCGCCAACACCTCTCCAAGGTGGAGCAGATCCATTGTCATCTCCAAATCCACCTCTAACTCCGAAGTTACCCCCTTTAGCGGATATGGGGTGAGTATTTATGGTTACACTTGAGTCTAATCCTGGTCCTGCGGATATTCCTGTTACCGATCCACCTCCAATTCCGCCATTTCCTACCGTAATTCCTATACTTTGTCCGGGTGCTAGGCTATAGATCATTACTCTTACAAACTGTCCAGATGCACCACCACTCCCTCCAGCCCCGCTCTCTGATCCGAAATCACTACCTCCACCCTGACCTCCACCACCGCCGCCTGCTTGAATATCGAATATTGCTCGATATACTCCAATAGGTACTATCCAATCATAAGTACCAGGTGTTGGGTAGTATACAATATCTCGGAAACTCCAATCGGTGGACATTCTATCTTTCAAATCTGCAGGGCTCACAACAGTGTCAGTAGACGTTCCTGTAGTAACCTCGGTTCCGGTAGCGAACCTTACTTTCCCATAGATAGTCGTAGTAGCGTCTGGTGTCGTAGTACCCAAAGTACTCAAATCCGCAGGGCTCACAACAGTGTCTGTCGATGTTCCTGCGGTAACTTCCGTTCCAGTAGCGAATCTCACTTGCCCGTAAGTGGCGTTAGTAGCTCGCGCTACAGATTGCCCTAGTTTTGTGATCCCGACGGCAAGTACTCTGGACGGATCTAAGACAGTATCAGTTTCCAATATTTTGATATGGAACAACGCATCATAGCCTGACCCGTGTACGAAGTAATTATCAGGAGCCCCTACAGCTACAGTGGACGTTGCTATAGCGAACTCCATAGTACCCTGTTTAGTCTGAGCAGTTGCCAAGCTCACAGCCAGTGCATCCAATACTTGCGTTTGATCGTAGTACGGCATATCGGCAGAATTAGGTAATTTATATCTAGCAGAGATAGTGACTAGGTTCTTGAGACCTGCTGCTGGAATAGCTAAAGCGAATACCGCAGGGGCGTACTGTGCCGCTATAGCACCTACATCGAACCCATCGTCCGTTGTCGTTTTTACTTTGATACTATCGGTTATCGTGATAGATACTGCGGAAGGGTGAAGTGTCCAATTACCGGATGCTTTATTATCTCCCACCAATGCTCTAAGTAATCGTCCATCAACTGCAGCACCCGTTTTAACAGCGTTTAGAGCAGTTTCAACGCCACTGCGTAGTACATCGGCATTATCCTCTAGGTCAGACATTGGTCTATTATCTACTTTCCAGTTATACGGATCTAACGCAGTGTAATATCGTACTGGAACTACTAAGGTGTCTAAGGAAGTTGTCATAGTCAGTTATCTCACTTACTTTTTAATAATCAGAGGGCCGATTCCGGTGCCAGAAAATCCACCGTAGTTCGCGTTGATCTTTTTGGCATAATCCTTAGTAGATACCTTCGTAAGTACGTTACCTACTCTGTTATATATACCTTGGTCATGTTCCGTAATAGTCCTGCCTGGACCACTATTATATCCCATCACTGCATACGCTAGTAGCTGATTAGCTGGCAATGTAGGGGATCTCCCCTTGTAGGTCTCATAGCAAGTACGCAGGTAATACGCACATGCGTAAATAGAGTCTGCAGGATTATAAAAATCTATTATAGGCGGTTTAACGCCCCTTTTTCCAGTCTCATAGATAAATTGACCTATACCCCTAGCGACTAGTTTGCCAGACCCACAGTTTGATCTAGGATTGAACTTAGGGAGTGTCTCTTGGAACATAAGTGACAGTAGCAAAAGACCGTCAAAGTATCCAGAAGAATTTGCTGCTACCGCATCGTTACATACCGGTAGTAAGGTAGTCATGGCGATATGAGACGGACTAGGTGCTTTCGCGTAGCCGGACGGAACTTGAATACCGAACTTGTCCACTACCTGAAACCCCTCTACTGGTCTCAATAGATCTGCAAAGGATAGACTGGTGCCTAAGATAGTCGTATCTGCCATTTCATCTTCTCCTAAAAGTTACCTACTATCTTAGATTAGTCTCTGTTACATCGCACTAAATTGTCTGTTACATCGTGAATCCCTTTTACAATCAAACACTTAACCCTGTCTGTTACAAAATCGAGCCTCTGTTACAAAAT
>OFRF01000115.1_pt1 | contig 23775 bp, 43 predicted proteins | sample 1543081 | NCBI WGS metagenome assembly OFRF01 (sample SAMN07774232, study PRJEB24372) | wastewater metagenome
CGACGACCTCGACGTCGGCTCGCGGGTATGCCTCGCGCCAGAGCGCGGCGTGCCGCTCGTTCGTCGCGAGAAAGAGGTTGACGCCGTCGAAGCCGGGCCCGCCCGAGTAGCCCTTGCGGCGCAGGCCGTCCGGCATCACGAACGACTGCCCGATGCCGTGCCCCTGATAGACGATGCGGCGCATCGACGAGCGCACGCGGCCGATGTCCTGCGTCGCCGCCACGAGCACGGGGTCGGGGTCGCCGATCCGCACCGGAACGTCGCCGCTGCCGAGGTAGGGGGTCGGGTCGATGCCGAGCGACTCGGCGTGCTCGACCATCGCCTCGGGCACGTAGAACCGGCCGCGCCGGTGCTCGGGCAGCGCGCGCCACGTCGGGGCGAGGTGGTCGATGTAGTGCTCGAGGCGTGCAGTCGCGTCGATCACGCCCGCACCTGCGCCTCGTCGATGAGCGCCCGCATGACGCCCGGCCGATGGCGCGCCGAGTTGTAGCGGGCGGCGAGCAGGCCGTTCGCCTCAGGCGCTCGGTGCTCGCCGTGCTCGTCGAGGGCGGGCGGGTGCCAGAGGTGGAAGAGGGGTGCTCGGCTCTCGCGCCACTCGGGACCGGCGAGGCACCGCAGCGCGTCGCGCCACGCCCCGTCCTCGCCGCCCCAATCGACGAACCGCACGTCGGGCGGGATGTCGCGCAGGGTCGCGAGCGGGAGTACGACGATGCCCCCGCCGCCGACGCCGCGATAGGGCCGTTTGACGGTCGGCATCCCCTCGTCGGGCTCGTGCCCGGCCAGGACGATACCGGTCGAGACCTCGTCGAGCCGGTGAACGCGGTAGTGCGGGATCGCCCACGGTGCGCCGGCGCGCACGGCGGCGACGGCCTCGGGCACCGAGTCGCACCACACGTCGGCGTCGTGGACGACCACGATGTCGCCGTGCGCTGCCCGCGCCCCTTCGATGATCGCCCTCGGCTTCGACCACCGCTCGTGCGCCTCGATCGTCGGGATGGTGAGGCCGTAGCCCCACTCGACGCCGACGAGGCGACGGCATAGCCACGTGAGCGCCCGCGAGCGGTGCTCATCGTGGGTCGCCTGCCACGGGATGACGACGGTCACGCCCATCCGTGCACCGTCCTTCGGCGGCGGAAGGTCTGCCGGTCGTCGTGGAAGGACGCCCGCCCGATCCGATACGTGTCGTCGTCCTCGCCCTTGCCGTAGTGCGGGTGCAGGTGCTCGACGACCGAGTCGGTCGCGAACGCGATCGCCCCTCGCGAGCGCGCGGTGTGCACGAGCTCGTCGTCGGGGAAGTTGTGCCGGTAGCCCTCATGCATGATCCCCGGTCGGCCGTCGACCTGGCCGAGCGCGACGTACGAGCGATCGACGAGGAACGAGGTCGCGTGCCGCCCCTCGCGCACCCGCCGCGAGGCGAGGTCGTTCACCCCCACCACCGACACGGGCGGGCGCATGAGGGCGACCGCCGCCTCGTACCAGCCCGGCCGGAACGCGAGGTCGTCGGCGGCGGTGAACACGTGCTGCTCAGTGGTGATCGCGATGCCCGCGTTCACCTTCGCGGCGTAGCAGGTGCCGTCGGCCACGATCGCGAGCCCGGCCTGCGCTGCCTGTACCGCGTCGATGGTCGCGTCGTCGCTCGCGTCGCACACGAAGAGCACGCGGTGCGGCACACCGGTCGTGCCCTGCGCGATCGAGAGCAGGAGGGGGGCGACTCGGTGCGGTCGCCCGAGCACGGGCACGATGATCGCGAGGCGGGTCATCGGCGCACCGCCACGGCCCGCGTGTCGCGGTTCACCTCGTCGGCCTCGACGACGTCGAGCCCCGCGCCGGCGAGCACGTCGGCGAGGCGCTCGGCCGGAACGTTGAGGTAGTGCTCGCCGGGGTGCAGTCGCCACCCGCCGTCGATGGCCGAGTGCTCGCGCCTGCCCGGCCCGGCGCAGGTGACGATGAGGGTGCCGCCGGGTGCGAGCCATCCGGCGGCGTGGCGGATCATGCCCGGCCAGGTGACGCAATGCTCGAGCACCTCGCAGCACACGACGCAGTCGGCGAACCCGGTCTGCCCGTCGCCGTAGTCGCGGGCGTCGCCGACCCAATCGACACCGGGGCCGGGGTAGAGGTCGAGGCCGACGTAGACGGCCGTCGTGCCGAAGAGGGAACGGACTGAGCCGTTGATATCGCGCGAGCCGATTTCGACGACTCGCAGGAACGGGCCGCGCGCCTCGACCTGGCGGGCGACGTACTCGTGAGCAGCGTCATGCATCGGGAGGATGCTCCTGTAGTGGTGGGAGGTGGACACCCTCGGCGACCGTTCACGCGCCGCCGAGGGGTCCAGGGATCGGCTCGCCTACGACCCCGAGGTCGTGACGGTCGAGTACCCGCAGGCAGCGACCGGCAGCGCCGAGTCGTAGAACCACGCGACGCGGCCGTCGGGGTTGCTGTAGCCCGTCGGCTGATCCTCGTACGGGTCGCCGAATGCCGGGTTGTTCTCGCTGTAGCCCGTCATCGCGACGGTCAGGAACTCGGACGAGAACTCGTTGTCGCCCAGCTGCCACACCGACTTCGGCACGACCCACCGGATGTACGGCGTGCCCGCGAGGGGCGCGTCGCCGTCCCATGCCCGCGTCCAGAACTCCCACCCGATGCCGCCGGCGGAGACCTCGCAGGGTCCGACACCGCTCGGGAGGATGTTGCCGATCGCGGCGGTGCCGGGGGCACCGGGGATCAGGTCGGCACCGAACATGAGCTCAAAGAGCAGCGGCTCAAGGCGGCAGTTGTCGGCCTCCAGGTTCCACCGCTTGATGTAGTCCGGTGCCCGGTAGGTGAGGCACGGGCAGTCGGCCCCGTTCTTCTGGATCCGGTCCTCACCGGTCTCGACCTCGGGGTTCAGGGCGACGCGCATCGGATGCGCGGTGACGTACGACGACGCGATGCCGACCGCAGGCGAACCGTCGGCGTTGAGCCGGGTCGCCCGCGCGGCGAGAACGTGGATTGATCCGGCGCACTCAACGGCCACGGTTGGCCTCCGTTCGTGTGGTGGGGGTGGTGGGGGTCATCACGAGCCGCTGCCCGAGCCGGGTGAGATGACGGGGGTCGTGCCCTCGGCGAGCCCGGCCAGCTGCGCGAGGTGCACGCAGTCGTCCCACTCGACGACGACGGACCGTTCGGCCCTCACGACCACCCGATTCACGCGGCGGTCGATGATGGTCGGGGGGTCCGCCGGGATGGTGACCGGCCCGAGGCGCACGATCATCGGCCCCGTCGCGTAGATCCACGACGCGCCGGCGGGCGCTGCGCTGCCGTCCGGGCCGCTGCCGGTGTAGCCCGAGCCGATGACGACCGGCGTGCCGGTGGCCGTCATCCTGGCGCGGCCGGATGCGGCCCCGTCGAGGGTGAGCAGGTTGTACCGCGAGGCCATCACGGCAGCGCCTCGGGTCATGTGCAGGATGCCGCCTCGGCACGTGTCGCCGAGCGCGTCCTCGATCTGAGCGAGGGCGAGCGGCAGCCCGGCCGGATCGCCCGCCAGGTCGGCCCCGACGTCGGCGATCGCCGGGTTCGTCGCGATGACTCCCCCGGTCCACACCTCACGCTCGATCGCGTGGTGCTGCGACGCATCGAACGAGGCGCGCAGTCGATCGACGAACTCGGCGTAGGGGCCGATCCCGAAGGTCGAGCACGCGCGGGGCTGATAGACGTTGAACGGATCGAACGTGCGCCACGTCGGGTCGCCGCCGGGGTCGGGGCCGTACCCGTCCCCCTCGCGGTCGGCCGGGTCATCGACGCACGACGGGTCCTCGACGATCGAGCACTCGCAGGGGTAGGGGTCGAGGGCGACCCCGTTGAGCCACCGCCCCTCGCCGTCGACCACCTGCGCGACGGCGAGCAGCCCCCGAAGGGGGGAGGTCGGCGCAGGGCCGACCTCCCGCGTGGCGTTGCGACCGGCGATGGCTTACGCCCCCGCGACGGCAGCGCAGGCCATGACCTTGCCTGCCTGCTGCACCTGGCCGGAGTAGCAGACCGTGGACGTGACCCACAGGCTCTCGACGCCCCTGTAGGCGACCTCCTCGAACGACTCCATGAACAGCTGGTAGTCGTTCGTGCGGTTGAGCACCGAGTCGCGCACGAGGCCGAGGTCGAGCACCCCGCCGTCGAGCGTGAACCACGAGCCCTCGGGGAAAAATCCCCACTGCACCGAGGTCGGGAAGTCGGTGAGCGCGCCCGCGCCCTGCGACCCGTAGACCTGCGCGGTGCCGCCGGTCACGCCGTCCTTGTACCACGAGACCGACACGCCGTACCGCTCGAGGGACGAGGCGACGAGCGACTGCACGAGGTCGTTGTGCCCCGAGTCCATGCCGCCGCGCAGGCCGTCGAGCGGGAAAGCCTCGACGAGCCACGCCGGGAGCAGGACCCGGAACCGCTGCGTGTCGCGCATCCGGTGGCGGGAGATCATCCCGGCGCGGGCCTTGAGGATCGCGCCGATGATGTCCGTCCACGCGCCGGCGGCCTTCGCCTCGGTGACGGCGGTCGAGCCCGTCTTGATCTTCGTCGTGTAGTACGCCTCGCCCATGCGCGCCCACTCTGCCGAGAGCAGGTCGAGGTTGTGCGCGAGGTCCTCGGGCCAGGTGCGAGCGCCGAAGTTGCCGACGGTGGCGCACTTGTAGAGCGCGCGGATCTCGGCCGACACGAGGTCGGGGCAGTCGAACCGCGTGCAGTCCTTCGTGTTCACGGGCTCGCCGCCCGAGTCGAACTCGGCGTCGTCGTCGGCGGTCATCATCCCGAACCCGCCGGTGATCGCGCCCATCGTGAGCGGCAGGCGGTAGGTGATGCCCCCGCGCTCGGCCTGAAACGACGGCAGCGAGGCGCGCACGGGCCGGTCGTCGGTCGCGTAGGTCTCGACGTCGTACAGCGGCTCGGGCGGCGCGCAGATCCCACCGGCGGCGGTGAGGGCGAGCGGGCCACGGGTGGCCGGACCGGAGAGGAACCGCGACAGGGTCGCCGTCACCTCGTTCTCGGCCCCGCGCACCTGCCGATCCTCGGGGTAGTCCACCGCGAGGCGGGCGATGGTGACGCGCTCGCCTGCGGTCGCGCCCTGGCCGACGGTCGCGTTCACGCGCTGCGAGAGCACGCGGGCGAGGTCGTCGCGGCTCTCGACGCGCTCACCGGTGGCGGTGAACGTCATCCCCGACTGCGGGCCGGTCGGCTCGGTCTGCCGGGCGCGGTGCCTGGCCGGGGCGCGGCGCGGGGTCGCGGCCTGCGCGCCGGCGGCGAGGATCCGCACGACCTCGGCGGCGACGCCTGCGGCGGTCACGGGCTCGGGCTGCGCGTCGGCGGGCTGCGCCTCGGCGTCGGCCTCGGCGGCGTCGGGGTCGTCCTCGATCGGCGCGTCGCTCTCGGCGGGCTCGTCCTCGGCGGGCTCGTCCTCGTCACCCTCGGGCGCGTCGGCCTCGGCGGACGCGGTCGCGGTGCGGGCGGCGAGCGCGGAGAGCGCCTCGGCGTCGGCCTCGGCCTGCGCGTCGAGGGCCGACAGGTGCTCGACGATGCGGTCGTGCGCGTCCATCGCGGCGGTGCCAGCAGCGACGACCTCGGCGAGCGAGAGCGTGCCGACGAGCTCGTCGCGCCCGGGGGCCTCGGGGTTCGCGAGGATCGCGGCGCGGCTCGACAGGGTCGAAGCCAGCTGCTCGAGCGCCTCGCGGCTCAGGCCGGTGAGGTCGGCAGGGACCTCGGGAAAGAGGGGATCCATCGGGTGTGTCCTCCGTGAAAGGGGAATGGTCGGTCATCCCCGGACTACGCCCGGCGGTCGGGGGCCGACTAGGCCGTGCCCCTCTTCGCTCTCGACGGTACACACCCCCTCGCCAGGTCCACAAGGGGGCGCGCACCGCCCGAGGCACCTAGTCGGCGGCGACCTCGCGGTCGGGGTACCAACCCGGCGCGTGCCCGCGCCCGCCGTTCATCCCTCGCGCCTCGCTGCACCAGTGTGCGGCTTGCTCAAGGTTCGTCCTGGCGAGCGCCCATTCGCGCTGCCCGGTGTTCCCCTGCACCATCACACGGACGCGGGCGATGAGCGCCTCGATGTCCTCAGCGATCTGACCCTCGACGGTCTGCACGAAACCGTCGGGCTCGCCGCTGCTCATGGTCCCCTCGGGGCTTTCCATGAATCACCTCCATTTTGAACGGGTGAGCGGTGATCGTACCTACGCGCTCAAGGCAGCGCGAGCGCCCGCCGATGGTGGTGGACACCCCCGAGCAGGAGAGCCCCGATGCCCGAGCCCCGCACCCCCGCCGACGCCGCCCGCGACCTGAACGAGAGCGACCCCGCCGGCGACCTCGACGACCCGCGTTGACACCCCCCACGGGCAGGGTGTAGCGTGATCCCACACCGGTAATCGAGGGAAGAGGAAACCCGATGACCACCGACACGCACGACCTCATCACACGCACGCACCGCAACATCGCCGCCGCCTTCGTCGGCGCGCAGGTCGAGGTGCAGACCGACGACGGCCTGAGCCACTGCGGCTACCTGATCGCCGTGGTCGGGTACTCGCTCGTGCTCGCCGAGCAGACCGGCGACGACGTCGTGATCGACCTCGCCGACTGCGACCTGATCGCGAAGGTCGCGTGATGAGCCGTCGAGGCGGACCCCCCTACGTCGTGATCCTCACGCACGGCGACAACATCGTGCCGGAGGTGTTCGGCCCCTACTCGCGCGAGGTCGCCGACGAGCAGGCCGATCGGCTCGTGAACCGCCTGCGCGCCACGAGGGAGGGTTACACCGGCACGCCCGGCGAGTACGCCGCGTACGTCGCCCCGATCGCTCGCGGCCCGATCAAGGTGCGGTCGGTCGTATGAGCCTCGACTACCCCGCATCGGCCATCCCGCCCGACCGCCGCTGCCCCGGATGCGGGGGGCACGGCGACGAGTGGACGCAGACCGGCGAGGACGAGTGGACCCCGACCGGCGAGTGCCGCACGTGTGGGGGGACGGGCGTCGATCCGACGATCCCGTTCGACCCCGCCGACGTCGAGCCCTTCGGCGGGTGGTCGCCCGCTCGGGTCCTCGTGCACGAGCAACTGCACGAGGCCGAGCGACCGGCCGCGCCCCCCGACGACGAGGTGCCGTTCTAGTGGCCGGGCACGACTGCTCTATCGCAGGCCGCGTGACCCGTCCACCTGACAGGAGGTACGAGATGACCGGAGACGTGAAGCCGTTGAGCGGGGAGGATCGGGGTACGTTTGACGACCGCTTCGACGCGGCCTATTGGAGGGCGCGTTACCGCTCAGCCGAGTTGTCGGTCGTCGCCGGCAAGCTGAGGCGCGAGGAGGCGGAGGAGAGGACGCGGTCCGCCGAGGAGCGGGCGCACCACTTCCTCTCTGCGCTGGAGAGCGCCCGCGCACTCATCGAACGCGACGTCCCCAAGGAGATCCTGCTCGACAACATCCGCCGCAACCTCGACGACGCCAAGCGGGGTGCCGCATGACCGCCTACGAGAAGGAACTGCTCGGGCTGGCCGTGGAGGCGTGCTCGCTCCGCGGATGCGACCTTCGGGTTCTTCCTGAGATCGAAGGGACCGTCTACTCGCATCGCTTCTATGTGGGAAGGGGGGGCTTTCAGGACCGCGATGAAAGGGGCTTCCCTGGGGCAACCCTCGCCGACGCCCTGTCCGCCCTGCTGCGCGACCTGGGCGTCGAGGTGCCGGAGCGGCCGAGCGCAGGACTTGTCTCTGCGCTTGAGACGGCTCTGTTCGACCTCATGGAGAACATCCCGGCGGATGAGGTGCTGACGTTCCTGCGCCGCCGATTCGGAGAAGACCCCGCGCTCGTCCTCGCCCTGCTGGAAGGCGGTGCCGCATGACCCGATTCCGCAGGCTGATCCCCCGTGCCCTGGCGCTCCTCGCCCTGGCCGTGGGCGCGTACGTGGTGACCTCGCGGGCGCTTCGCCCGAAGGCGCTTCGGGCGACCGCGAGCCTCCGTCCCGTCGTGAGGTACGAGTGGGAGGTGACGGCCGTGAAGCCTCCCACCTGGCAGTTCATCCCGGGCGTGAACGTCGCCTCGTCCGCGAATAGGTCGGTGGCGTGGTGAGCCTTTGGTTCGGTGGTGTCACAGACGCTGCGGGAGCGAATGACCCGATTGCGCGCAACGCCATGATCTCCAGCCTCCGCAAGCAGGCAGAGGCGAGCAACGTTGGCACGCCTGCCCTCATCGTGATCTTGGTTCCGAAGGGGACTGAGGACGCCGTGATGGATCGGCTCGTTCCGGTCCTCAACGAAAGAAACCCCGCATGACCACCACCACGACGCCCCGCAGGGGTCGGCCGCGTAGCGCGGAGGTGGTGCTGCTCGACCTGCACCCGCCACTCGTCGAGCCCGCCATCCTGCGCGACCGCCCGCCGGGGCCATTCTTCGGCGCAGTCACTCGGGCATGAGAACGGTCGGCGACCTCGTCCGCCACCGCGCCGGCGCGCTCGGGCTCGACCTCGGGCACCTCGACGACACCGAACTAGGGTCGCGGCTCGCGTCGATGCCGCTCGACCTGGCCGACTCGGAAGAGGGAACGGCGACGTGGCTCGTGTGGGGGACGCGCGACGGGGCGGGCGACGAGGGCCGGGCCGTCGGCCAGTTCACGAGCCACGGGCACCGATGATCCTGCCACCGGCACCCGTCCCGATCCCCTACCGCGTGACCCTCGACGCCCGATCGGCGCTCGTGCTCATGTGGGACATCGGCCCGAACTTCGCCGAGGTGTTCGACGACGAGACCGGGCAGCGGATGGCCGTGCTCGCCGAGTGCGAGGCCGTCGCCGTCCGATGCATGTGGGTTCGCCCGCCAGGTCGGCCGTGGTACGTGCCGATCTACGCGAGGCCGGACCATCCACCGGTGGCGCTGCCCTACACGCCGCCCTCGGGCTAGTCGTCCCCCACGGGGCCGGTCGTGAAGGCGACCCGTCGGCCGAGGTGCTCGAGCGCCACCGCGCCGGCGCGGTCGGCCAGCATCGCGAGGTCGCGGCCGTGCACCCGCAGGGCGAGGTCGTCGAGCGACGGCCCGGCCGCAGCGGTCGCGGCGATGCGCTCGCCGACCCGGACGTGCGTGATGCGCCCGGCCAGGTGACGGCCGCGCGAGGCGCGCAGGGATCCGGCGGCGACGAGGCCGATCTGCTCATCGACGAACTCGCCCGAGGCGTAGACGCCGCGAGGGACCGGGAACCCGGGGATGTTCACCGCGAGCGCGCCGACGAGTTCAAGGTTGCCCCTGTACCCGCGCCAGTCGCCCGAGAGCTTCGCGGCGCGGAGTTCGGCCACGAGCCCCGGATCGACGCCCGGCCGCAGCGAACCCGCGACCCAAATCCCGAACTCGTCCTCGCCCGCCGCCACGTCGGCGACGGCCGCGCCGGTGTGCTCGTAATGCTCGCGGGCACGCTGCGGCGTCATCGCCGGTGTGAGGTCGGCGTGATTCGTGTGCAAGGTGATCTGCCCGACCGGCACGGGGCCGTCGGACGTGTCCACCTCGCCGAGCCGGAACAGCGCGTAGTCGGTCGCCGAGCGCGGCGGCGTGAAGCATCCGGGCATCCCGATATGGCAGGTGCCCCACTCGGCGAGGTGCCCGAACACGCGCCCCTCGGGGGTGACCACGAGCGGGGTCGGCCCCTGCAGCTGCGGGTCGTCGAACCACTCGGCCGGCGCGGTCGCGGGCACGGTGATCGCGGCGACGACGGCCGATGCGACAGGCTCGATCAGACCCTCGGCGAAGGCAGGGGTAGCGACGACGGTCGCGGCCATGATCGTTGCGGCCTGCACGCGCAGGGTCACGACGTTCTCGATCTGGAGCCACGCATCCTCGCCCGCCTCTTCGTCGGCGATCGGGTTGCCCGCCTCGTCCACGAGGCTCATCCCTTCCTCGGGCGGCGCGAGCATGAACAGGTCGAGGCCGACGTCCACCGAGACACCGGTGACGTGCCCCTCGCGGATCATGCGCTGCGCCTCAAGCACAGCCGGATCGCTCGACTCGGCGAAGGTGCCCGCGCCCCGGATCTCTGAGGTGCCCGCGCCGGTGCTCACGCGCATGATCGACGTGATCGACCCGATGGCGAACGACCCGTCGTGGCCGTCGTCGGTCGCGGGCTGATAGAGCAGGGTGAGCGGGAGTTCCCGCCATCCGATCGAGCCGATGTCGAAGAGGCGACCGTCGCCGGTCGGCGTGCCCTCGACTGCGAGTACCGCCTGCCAATCGTCCATGTGGCGGACGGTACACGGGGTCGCTCGGGTGCGCTAGGCCGTGTCGGAGACCCTCACGCCGTCGGCAAACACGTCGCCGGCCTCGGGGTCGTGGCGCTCATGCGCGGCCATCATGCGCGCCAGGTCGGGCGGGTAACCGTCGTCGATGAGCACCTGCGCCGCATCGTCGAGGGTCGCCGCCGACATCACCTCGGCGCGGTGCGGGAACTCGTCGGGCTCGGTCATTCGATCATCCCCCCTGCTCGGAACACGGCGTCGAAGGCGGCGGCGATCGGCTCAAACTCTTCGGGCGTCCACGACCACGCGCCCGGCCCGATGCGCGGCCCGGCCTTCGCGCGCAGGCCGAGTTCAGCGTCGCGGGCGGCGACCATCGCGGCGTTCCCCGACCTCGTGGTGACCCACTGCGCGTACGACCTGGCGAACACCTCGTGCGGCGAGCGCATGTACCGACCGAACTCGCCGGGGATCTTCGCGAGGATTTTCGTCCACGTCGGCGAGGCGTGGATCGTGCGGAAGAGGCCGACGAACGCGGTCGCGTACTCGTCGAGGTCGAGCGCCTCGACGATCGACGCCGGGGCCTCGGCCAGTTGCGCCGCTCGAGCACTCGTCGCCCATGCCGCCTGCCCCTCTTCGGGCACGAGGCGGCGTAGGTACTTGTGGTCGATGAAGTGGCCGAACTCGTGCGCGAAGTTGACCCGGTCCTCGGCGACGAGGCCGTCGGCCTCGCGCAGTTGATTCATGCGGATCTTGACCCCGCGATCGTCGGTCGCGTTGAAGTGGTACGCCGCCCCCTGCGCCTTCGTCGCCCCGCCCTGCTCGACCGGCAGCGCGTCGAGCAACTGCCCCGGCGGAAGGGTGTGGACCTGCTCGATCGACCTGATCGACTCTTCGATCGGGGCGCGCCTCTTCGGCGACTTGAACTGCACGTCGAGCGCCTCGCTCACCCGCGCCGGCGCGGGTGAGTCGGGCACCTCGGGCACGAGGCCGAGCAGCCCCGAGTCGCTCACCTCGCCGGTGAACCCCGCAGGCGTGTCGGCGTAGACGGTCGTACACCGGCAGTTGATTACGTTCGCGGCCGACCCGTTGCCGTCGCCGGGGTAGTCGAGTTCCTCGCCGCCGACCGTGAACGTGTTGTCGAGCGGAACGGTCTGCCCGTTCGCCCGCCAGTGGGCATCACGCACCCGCGCGTCGGCCGTCGCGAGCCACGACTTGTACCCGCCCACACCGGCGAGGCGGGCGGCGGTGATCGACCCTCGGTTCGCGATCCCGATGAGTTCGGTACGGGCGATCATGCGAGCGCGGTACGGGGCAATGCCCGCGACCTTCGTCCGCAGCTGCCGAGCTGCCTCGGGGATCCCGAGCCCGGCATCGTGGCTCTCCTGCAGACTGTCGCGCACGATCCGCCACGACGACTCGGGCAGGGTCGAGCGGTTCCGCAACTGGCGCACCTGGCCGTCGATCGTCGGGTTCCGCAGGTCGAAGTCGAGCCCCACCGATGCGCCAAGCGTTCCGTACGTCGTCCTCATCGCGTCGATCTGCACCCGCTCGATCCCGGCCTCGTGCCGGTTCCGCCACGCCTCGTCGTGCCGCCGGCGCAGTTCCTCGGTGAGCGCGTCGGGCTGAGGGCCGACCCACGGGCCGGGCTGCGGCTCGGCTGCGGCGGTGAGCCCACTCGCCAGGTCGGCCGCGACGATGTTCGCGAGCGAGCGCAGGGCGACGGCGTACAGGTCCTCGAGCCGACCGAGTTTCGGCGCGAGGGCGACGTGTACCGCCGCGACCCCTCGGTTCAGGTCGTCGGCGGTCGGCTTCACGTGAGGGCGGCGGGCTCGGCGTCGAAGAGGGTCGCCGCCGCGTGCCGCTCGACCTGATCGGCGAGGGTCGGCGGGTAGCCCGCAGCGATGAGGCAGGACGCCGCACCGCGCACGAGCTTCGCGGGGTCGAGGCCGAGTTCCTCGATCGCCGCCGGGCCGATCGCCGCGCACACCCGCGAGCCGGGCACACGGGTGAGGTCGGGTTTCGCCACTGCCGACGGGCGCTGCAGGCGGGTGAGCACCCGAGCGCCTGCGGCCTCGCGGCAGCGCGCGAGCGCCACCACCATCGCGCCGGCGGTCGCGGCGTCGGTCGGGTCGGGCGGGCCCTGCGTCGTGTTGCCCGGCCCGGCCGGTGGCTCGCCGCCCATCGGGGGACCGGCGGGGGCTGCCTGCGGGGCAGTCGGCTCGCCGCCTGTCGCTAGGCTCGCATCCTTCAACATGACCCCGATGCGGCGGCGGCGCTCGGCATCGTCGGGCTCGTCGGTCTTTGCCCACCCGCCCGCCTCGCGCAGCGCGGCATCGCTGATCGCGAGGCGGTCGTGCAGTTGCATCGCGTCGGCTGCTCGGTCGGGCCGGGTCACGATTTCGGCATCGTCGTACCACACGCGGAACGTGTCGCCCGCGATCGGCTCGATCAGGGCCGAGGTGAGGTCGCCGCAGAGGGACCGGCACATAGGCTCTAGGTGCTGCGTCCACACGGCGGCGGTGATCTCCCACGCCGACCAGTGATTCACGCCCCCCATGCCGGTGAGCACCTCGGGCGGCAGGTTGAGACCCATCGCCACCCGCGAGAGCACGTGCACCTCGCGCTCGGTCTCGGGGTAGGTCGCCGACGGGTCGACGAAGGTGACGTGCTGCACGTTCTTTGCGTGCTCGCCGTCCACCCGCAGGACGATCGGCACCGAAGCTGCGGCCGACTCTTCCTCGTCGATCGCCGTGCCCGCGACTTCGATGAGGTCGGCCAGCACCGGATCCTCTTCGGGGTTCTCGTCGTGGCCGGGAGTCTGCGAAGGCTCGGTGATCTCGTTCGGGATGACGAGGATGCCCGCCGAGGCGAGGCGCGACCTGGCGCGCGAGCGCACCGCTCGGGGGAGCAGGCGCAACTCTTCGCAGAGGTCGAGCACGGCCAGCAGCGGCGCGTCGGGCTGATCCGAGAACCGGGGATGCGCGGACCACAACCGCAGGGCGACGCACTCGCCGGGGGCCACGGTCCCGCCGAGCTCGTCGGTGAGCGTGTAGGTCTCCTGCCCGGCCCGGTCGTTGTGCCGGCGCTTGCGGACGGCGACCCCTTCGCGCAGGTCGATCACGACCTCGTCGGCGCTCAGGAACTCCCACACCTCGCGCCCGCCGTCGTTCGTGCCGAACAGGTAGCCCTCGCCGACGACGAACATGATCGCGCCGAACGCCGCCTGTATCTCAGACCGGTCGCCTCGCGGCCCCTTGAGGCGCTCGAGCGCGGCGAACGCCGGACCGCTCGTCACCTCTTCCCACTCGCCGCCCTGCTCGCCCTCGCCGGGCTTCAACCGCTGCACCACGAGGCGCACGCGCGCCAGGTTCGCACCGAAGAAATCGGCGGCGTAGTGGATCTCCCCGAGGGTCTCGTAGTAGGACCACGCTCGGGCCTGCCACTTCTCGGGCTTCGCGACCTGCGACGCCTTCCCCGAGCCGAGGGTGTTCGCGAGGCGGGCGACGGCGGCGGTGAGCCCGCGCCGCGCCTGCTCGATCGGGTCGGGTGCCGACGGAAGTGACGTGCGCCTCACGACCTGCAGGGCCGTGAGGCGCTCGGCGATCGCCACTTACCCGCCCGTCGGGGCGGGCTCGGCGGGCTTGCTCGGCTTCGGACGCCGTGACCCGCCGCAACCGCAACCCATGATCGAACCCCCTGCTCGCGTTCCTCTTCGGACGCCGGTCATCGTAACCCCGACGTCCGACACCCGCTAGGCAGGGCGACCGCCGGCGGGTGACGAGCGCCTGCACCGAGCCCGTGCGGTGGCGCACCCCCACCACCCGCACGCAGACCGTGCGGCCGACGAGCACGAGCACGACGCCGCGACGGATGAACCCGTAGCGCACGAGGGCATTCCCCCGCTCGACACTGAGGAACGTCGGCAGGGGGGTGCCGTTGACCGGCCTCACCAGTGGTCGCCTTCGCCCGAGAACACGAGCGTCGTCGGCACCGCCTCGACGGCGGTGAGGTTGCCCACGAGCGGCACCCGCACGAACTCGCCGTCGGGCATCACGAGGGCGACGTGCGTGATCGTCACGGTGCCGGGCAGGTCCGAGAACGTGAACCCGCGCGACGGCCCGATGCCGAGGAACCCGAGCGCCTCGGATCGCGTCGCTACCTGCTCGGCGACACGGCGGTCGTTCCGGTCGAGCAGCCCGATCCGGTAGGTGTTCGTCCACCGGTTCATGCGGCACCCCGCTTGGCGTCGTCGGCGATGAGGGCGGCGTCGGCAGGGCTCACGAGCGACCCCTGCGAGCTTCGTCACGGGCCTCGCGGTAGACGTGTCGGACCCAGAAGCGCGCGCCCGTGAGGGTGCGCCAGTAGTTGCCCCACTGCGGACCGTGGTCGAGGGGCGCGCCGATGACCTCCTCGAGCGCGACGATCGCCGCGAGGGCGACCAGCGCTGCGCCTACTCCCCAGAGGATCCAGACGCCCACCAGGAGCGCGGCGTACGCGGCCAGCGTCCGGCGGTAGGTCCACAACATCGACAGGGCCCGCTCCATCGGGTCGCCGCTCATCGCGCACCGGTCCGGTTCGGCCCGACGTCCACCACGACCATCGACTGCCGTCGCTCGGCGCGGTAGCGCACCACGGCCGCAAGGCGGGGGGTCGTGCACGATGCCGTGCAGGTCATCACGCGCGGAACGCCCGAGCAGCGCCACGGCGACCACCCGAGCAGCGGCCGGGCGGGCGTACGGGCGGGGCCGTTGCGCCGGAACGCGGCGACGGCGTGGGCGACGCGGGGCGAGGGCGACTCGACGGCAGGCGCGTACGTGGTCGGCACGTCGCCTGTCGCGCCGGGGATCATCCCGATCGCGGTGAGTGCGAGCATCGCGGCGGCGGTCACGAGCCCGCCTCGGCCTTCGGGCGCACGAGGCGCGAGACCGTGGTCGCGTCGATGCCGACGGCACGAGCGATCTCGCGCACGCCGAACCCGACCGCGTGCGCGGCCTTGATCGCCTCGTCACGCGCGGCCCGGCGCTCGACCTCTTCGTTCGCGGCGTCGCGCCACTCACCGCCGAGGGTGGACAGGCGCGACTCGACGGCCGCTCGGGCTGCTGCCTCGGCGGTGTCGGTGGTGATGGTCGGTTCGGTCATGCGGTGTCCTTCCGGGTTCGTCTGATGGTTTATCGGGTCGTCGTCGTTCCAGTTCCAGGGAGCGATGCCGTCCGGAACGAGTTCAGCCATCACGCCTCCTCCACCCACTGACTGGGGGTGCGGTAGTCGTGCGGTCCTTCGGTGAGGCCGAACGTCGCCTCGTCGTCGTGGGTCTCGGCGTGCTCGTTCCGGTCGGGCAGGCAGGCGAGCCGGTCGTCACGCACCGGCCCGACCCACCCGCACGTACAGGCAGCGCGGTAGCGGTAGCGGTCGCGCTTGCCCTCGGCTGCCGACCTGATCCACACGCGGTGTTCGCTCACAAGCGCCACGCGCCGCAGACCGGACCGAGCGGGCCGGGCGCGTCCTCGGCCTGCGCCTCGTCGTACCCGAGCCACACGTCGCGGCGGTTCTCGGGCGACGTGAACCGGTCCACGAGGGCGAGCACGCGGTCGGCACGGGCGGGTCTCATGCGTGCGATCCGCACGCCGAGGTCGTATGCGGGGGTGGTGGTCACGCGATCACCGACCCGTCGCGCAGGCAACCGCCGACCGTGATCTTGTCGAACCGGATTTCGTGGGTCTCGGTGATCGCCTTGAACGAGAGCAGCGGCGAGCCCGCCCGGCCGTACTGGCGGGCGTGAGCCTTCCACCCCGCCTCGATCGCAGCTGCCGCGCCGGCGGCGTCCTGGCCGAGCGCGGTGAACGTGAAGTGCGAAGTGTCGAGCGTTGCCAGGATCATCGGGTTTCCTCTTCCCTCGGTGCCTTGTGGGATCACTCTACACCTATCGTGTAGGCGCGCGCAACACGCGCGAGAGAACTAACCGCCGGCGACACGCTCCCGCACGCCTAGTGTGTTGACACGCGCAACACCGGGGGTGTAGAACACACCTACACCGATCACCGAGGGAATAGGAAACCTCAATGCTCAGCGAGCCCACGACGCCCGATCCCGCCGTACCCGCCGCACCCGACGCGCCCGGCCTCTTCGCCGACGGGTTCGCCCGCCACCGCGACGAGCATTACGAGGCCGTCGTGCGGTGCGACCGCTCGCTCGACGAAGAGGTCGCCGTGCTCACCATCGACTACACCTGCGCCGGGTTCGGGTACACGTTCCGGGGTATCACCCTCGACTACGCGCAGGCGCGGCTCGTGCTCGACGCGATCGAGAGCCACCGGACGCACGTCCTCGACGGCGAAGAGTCCGAGGATGCCGCGCCCGTCGTCGAGGCGCTGCGTCGCCTCATCGACGCGGGGTAGCCCTCCCGCTCACCACACGCGGCACGTGAGCCGACCCGCAGGCGGGACACCGCCCGAGGGGTCGGCTCACGTCGTCGACGACGTCGAGGCGCTGCGCCCCGCAGGTCGGGCAGCACCACCACGTCGAGCGCGCCATGCGCCACCCGCCGACGGACACGGCGACGAGCACCGCCACCACGGCCACGAGCACGAGACCCGCGATGACGGCGCTCACGCGATCACGTGCGCCTCGCGGCCCCACGAGCCGAACTCGGGGTGCACGTACTCGCTCACCTCGACGGGCACGGCGGCGGTGTGGCAGTTCGGGCAGGTCGGCGAGCACGCGAGCGTGTTCGCGTGCAGGTGCTCGGTCACCTCGCGCTCGGCGAGGCAGCGCGGGCAGGCGTACCAGCGGCGCAGTGTCCACCCGTCGCGCCACCCTCGGGCGTACGCGGCGGCGGCGAGGTTGCGGCGGATGTTGTCGAGCAGGATCTCCTTGGGAACGTCGCGCTCTATGAGTGCGCGCACGCTCTCCAGAGCGGAGAGCAGGTGGTGTCGCTCCTCCTCGGCCCGGTGGTAGGCGGCCTCTGCGGCGTCAGCGCGGGCAGTCGCAGCGTCGTAGTCGCGGGTCCATGCGCCCTTCTCGTAGGCGGTCACGCCTCACCCCGCTTCTTCCGGAGGAACATCCCGCCAGTCGATGAACTCTGGAGCCGGACGCGATGAGCCGTACTTCATGGCGCATTCCCAACCGCAGAACTGGTACTCCGCGTTTCCTCCGGGGCAGTGCTCGACGACTCCGAGAAAGCCGGTAGGCAGGTAGGGTGGCGGGGTCGCCGTCGTGGCGTGAGCACCGCAGTCGGGGCCGTCGCAGTAGTAGGTGCGCTGGACGCTCACCCCGCCACCTCCAGACGCCGCGAGGTCACCACGACGCGCCCACGGCCAGGCACCTCGACGCCCAGGTCGCGCAGCAGGGCGGTCAGGGACTCGGCGAGGGTGGTCTCTGCGTACTTCAAGGTCCCGAGACCCGCGTTGACCCGCCACATACCGCCCTCGGCGGTGGCCGGTCCGGTCACGCCGAGCGGCATGTACCGCTCCTCGCACGACTCCACGGCCAGCGCCAGCAGTTCCTTCTCGTGGGCCGTCATGCGGCACCCCGCTTGTCGTCGTCGGCGGCGAGGGCGTCGTGCAGTCGCACAAAGGCATCCGTGTGACCGAGGTCACCGAGGTAGTCGCGCGCGAACGCGATCTCCGCCCGCAGAGCATCCGCCCGCTCCTCGGCGGCCCGCTTCCTCTCCTCCGCCTCCTCGCGCCTCTGCTTGCAGGCGACGACCGACAACTCGGCTGAGCGGTAACGCTCCTCGGCAGCCTTCCGTCCCGACTCCTCGGCCTGCACGGTGGCCTCGTAGCGTTCCTCCGTGATGCTCGACGCGCCGAGGATCGCGTTCCGCTCATCGCGGGTCAGCGGCTCGGCGCTCATGCCCCCACCGCCGGCGGGGCATCGGCCGAGCGCCACTCGATCGAGGTGACCGCCGCCGCCTCGATCACCATGAGGCGGCACGGCGGCATCGGCTGCCGGTGCTCGCTCAAGTACCAGTCGGCCAGTTCGGCGACGGCCAGGTCGGCGTTGTCGGCCTCGACCTCGCGCACCGGCACCATCGACCCGAAGTCCGGCGCGACCGAGAACATCGCCCACGCCGTCACGGCAGCACGTCCTCGAGCCACGCGACGTCGGCGTCGATCGCCCGCGTGATCGTCGTCCCGTTCTGGTCCACCACGACGCAGGAAGTGTCGCCCGGCACCGGAAAGTCGACCGTGAACGCGCCCGTCGGCGATGTCCACCGCTCGACCTGGCCGAACCCCGGAACCGTCACGAGCGACCGGCGGTACAGGTCCGAGTCGAGCAGCGATTCCAGCGCCGCCCGTTCGGTCGGGTTCCACGTCACGAGTCACCATGCCGGGCCACGAGGCCGACCGCCGCCGAGAGCGCGAGCGGGAGAGCGACCGCGAGTGTCGCCGTCGGCCAGACCCACCACGCGCCGGCGGTCGCGAGGCAGACCCACCACCCGAGGCACCACGGGCACGAAACGAGGTCGTCGATCCACTCGTCGCGGTCGGGGTTCCGCACGACGACCTCGCCGTCGATGAGTTCGCGGCCGGTGACCCACACGCGGGCGCGCATGAGCAGCGGCATCGTGTCCCACCCGAGCAGGCGGGTGAGCCGGAACGCGCCGAGCGCGAGCACGACGAGCTCGACGGCGGTCGGGGTCCACCTCACGACGCACCCGCCCCGTAGCGCACGCTCACGCCGTCGGTGGTCCACCGCACGATCGAAACGCGGGTGCTGCCCTGATGCTCGCCGGGGTGTCCGGTGATGCGCCTGCAGGCGATCCCGCCCTCGCCTCGTGGCGCGAGCGACTCGGGGCACACCTCCCCGCAGTCGTCGAAGGGGGACGGGCTCGGTGCGGGGTCGAACGCGGTGTCGAACGGGCGCACGAGGCCGTCCGGGCGGGGCTCGGGGGCGCGGGGTCCGCACTCGGGCTCGCCCTCGCCGCCGCAGGGGGCGGGGTCGGCCTGATAGTCGAAGGGGCCGAGCACGACGCGGGTCGTCGGGCGCTCGCCGCTCGCGGTCACCACGCCCGCCGGCGGGACCGTCAGATCCCGCTCGACCGATCCGGTGTTCATGTCGATCCGTCGGTCGCCATCCGACCACACGACGTGCGAGAACGTGTCGTGCTCGGAGGCGCTGCCGATGTGCTGCCCCTCGTGACCGGGGTCGCGAGTGCAGGCGACGAGCCGATCGAGATTGAGGGGCGTCTTGAGGCCGACGTCGGACACCGGCGGGGTGGGGCCGCGACCCGCGAGGATGGTCGCCGTGCACCCGCCGGGGCGAGCGCCGCCGCCGATGCGGTAGACGCAGGTCGCCTCGGTCGCGGGCGGGTCGGCCCGATCCGACAGGTCGTCGCCGCACCACCGGCAGCGGTACGCCTCGGGCTCGTCGGGGCCGGGCTCGCAGTCGGTGCACCACCCCTCGGGCTGCTCGGTCGGGATGCTCGGCGCGTACGCGACGTCGCCGACGACCTTGCTGCCTTCGGGCAGAAAGACGTGAGTCCGGCCGGGGTCGGCCTCGGGTTCTGCGACGTAGGCGATCGCCTCGGCCGCAGCTGCGAGCGCACGGGACACCTCGCACGCAGCGTGGACGTGCGCGAGGGTGGTCGCGTCGCGGGCGGTGTAGATCGCATCGAGGTCGCGGCGCGCCAGGTCGGCGATCCGCGCCGCCGCAGCGGCGATCACCTCGGGGCGGGTGGCGGGGTCGATCATCGGGAGGTGCCTCCTGCGAGGTGGATGAGGTCGGCGAGGGCGAGGTCGAGCGCCTCGACCTGGCGACGCACGAGTGCGGCGTCGCGCATGATGCCGTCGAGCCGAGCCCGCAGCTTCACGCGGGCGTCGTCTAGCACGAGGGCGGCGGACGGGAAGAGGTACGAGCCCGGCGGGGTCACTGCGACCGCGCCATGCGCCCGCGCCTGGTCGTCGTCGGGCAGCGTGTAGGCGTAGTGCGTCCACGAGCGCGCCTCGTCGCGGACGTCGAACCGGAACCGGGGGCCGGGCAGGGGCGCGGAGAGCACCTCGACCGGAACGGCCTTCGGCACCCGCCGCTCGTCGGTCCACTGCAGGCGGTACAGGGTCGCGCCGGCGCGGATCATGCGGCGACCTTCCGAGCGCCGAGCCACACCGGCGGGGCGGCGGCGTCGATCGAGAGCGTGATGATGACGCCGACGTGCACGCGGGTGCCTACGTCCCACCACGCGATCGGCACGCCGTCGCGCAGCAGCAGCAGGTGATCGAGCACCCGCCGGTGGTCGCGACCGGCGAGGCCGAGCGCGAGGCGCGGCGCGTTCGGGTCGCCGTGCCACGTGAACACGAACCGCGCCCCCTTCTCGAGCACGGCCATGCCCTCTTCGTCGGTGAGGTCGAGCAGGTGCGCGACCTCGTACTCGCCGTGCACGTCGTCGGCCATCCACGAGCCCGCCCGGCGGCGGGTGGCGATCGGCCGCGACACGAGCGAAACGGACCACTGCGCCTCGGCGCTCACCCTTCCACCCCCTCGCCGACGTTCGTGATCGTCGCCCGGTACAGGTCGGCGACCATGCGCCCCGCGACCTTCGGCGGGATGCCCTTCGACAACAGGTCGCGGTAGTGCGCGCCGCAGACCTCGGCGACGTTCGCGATGATCGCGCCGAGTTGATCGGTCGCGGCGATCAGGTCGGGGGCGACGGGCGCGTCGGGTGCGCCGGCGCGCGCCTGCTCGATCAGGGCGAGCGTTTCGCCTCGGGTGAGCACGCCGGTGCGGTTGACGATCGTCGCCGCCAGGTCGTCGAGTTCTCCCCACGAAAGGGGGGTGTAGTCATCGGTCACGGGTTTCCTCTTCCCTCGTGGACGGTTGTGGATACAGGCTACGGCATCGGTCGGTCGTCGTCACCTGCCGATGCGACGGCCCATCGCGCCGATCGAGCGACGGCCGGACACCGCCCCCATCGGCTTCGCGATCCGGCCGTTCCGGGGCCGGGCGATCTTGAGCCACGAGAGCGCCCACACCATCGCGTCGAGGCGACCTGGCGAGTCTCCGCCCGCGTCGGGATCCCAACCGGTGAGTTCCTCGTGGAGTTCTTTGATGTCGGGGTTGAGGGCGACGCGCCCCTGCTCAAACAGGGCGGCGATCGGCTCGGCGCGGGTGCGCTTGTTCCTGCTCGCGACGACGCCCTCGTACCGCACGCGGCTCTCGCGGCCACCCGATGTCGCGGCGGTCTGCACGGTCGCCTCGACCATCTCGCCGCCCTGATTCGTTTCGGCGATGATGCGGTCGGCCTTGAGGTCGTCGTGCAGTTGGATCGCCCTGCTCGCCCATGCGTGCGGGCTCACCCCCTGCACCGAGCGGTCGGCCAGCACGACGCCGAGGCCGTCGGTGCGCCGGCCCGCGCCGATGATGCCGACGAGGTCCGAGTCCTCATTCGACGTCGATGCCGGGTCGATGGCGACGCCGATGCGCGTGCACTCGGGGTCGGGGATCCACAACCCGCACGCCTGCTCGATCATCGCCCACGACCACAACGCGCCTTCGATGTCCTCGAGCAACTCGCCATAGAGTTCCTGACGCCCGATGCGCGTGCCTTCGTAGTCGGCGACGAGTTCGGCTTTCTTGTCGGCCTCAAGGTGCGGGTTGTCGAAGATCGTCCCCCGCGTGACGGCGGTGCGCTCGTTCTTGAGCAACTCGACGAGCTTCGCCACGGTGCGCGGGGTGGTCGAGGCGATCGCGTGGGGGTAGTGCCCGAGGCGCAGGCCGTAGTCGGCCTGTACCCACGCCTTCGCGAGTTGCGGGTTCGCCGCCATTTCTTCCCACCAGTCGATGTGACGGTTGCCCGAGGCGCGCAGGCGATCGACGTCGCGCGGGGAGTTCGTGCCGATCAGGACGGCCTCGGAACCGTTCGGCCACACGACCTTCGACCCGCCGGGGGCCGAGGCGACGAACCGGATCTCGGGGTCGATCGCCTGTAGCCCGCTCGGGCCCTCGACGCAGGACGACACCGCGTCGGCGTAGGTCGGGGCGATGATCCTGCCTCGGTGGCCGGGGTGCTCGCGCATCCACTTCGCGAAGTAGCGGGCGCACGCCTCGGTCTTGCCGGCACCGCGCCCGGCCAGGAGTAGCCACAACTTCCACCGCCAATCGGGCGGGATCTGGTGCGGCTCTAGGGCGGGCCGGTCCTGCGCTTCCCACGGCGGCGGGTTGACGATGTCGGCCGCGTACCCCCACGGGCTGAGGGTCCGCAGGGGGCTCACGCCGAGGTGCCCTCGGCGAGCTCGACGTCGCGGAGAGCGCGCATCGACCGCTCGGCAGCGGCGACCGCCGACTGCCGCGCCTTGTCGAGCACGGCCCGCAGCGCGTGGGGGTCGAGGTCGAGCCCGGCCTGCCGCACCGAGTCGAGCGCCGCCGTGACCGCTGCCTCGACCACGCCGGCGAGCGCGCGGCCGGTCGCCTCGGCGAGTCGGATGCGCCGCTCATCGACCCCGGCGTCGAGGCACAGTTTCGCGTATTTCACGAGTCGGTCGCGTTCCTGGCCGTACATGGTGACGAGAACGTGCGGCGCGCCGTCGCCGGTGTGGTCCTTCCCGTAGATCCCCTCGACGCGGGTGAGCCTGTCGTGCCGCACCTCTTCGTCGAACCCGGACACGACGTCGGCGACCACGTACTCGGGGGCGCTCACGAGCCCGACGCCGGGGTCGAGGTGCTCGACCGCCGAGCGCAGCGCGGCCACGTTCGCCGCTGCCTCGCGCACCTGCTCGAGCATCGCGTCGAGCGGGTCGATGTCGAGCGACCCACCGAGCCGGATCACCTCGCGGCGCACCACGTCTACGGCCTTGCGCTGCTCGGCCTTGCGGCGGACCTGCGGCGACGAGCCGCCATGCATCCGGCACACGAGCGCCCCGGTCATCGCTCGGTTCCCGCAGGGCTGGCCGGTCCTCTTCGACCTGGCGCGGCACATGCGCTTACCGCCGTCGCCGTCGCCCGGCGGCGGGGTGTGCAAGGGGTCGCGGGGACCGCGCGGGGCGCGAGGGCTCATGCGGGGGTGCCCTGCGGCCCTTCGGCCTTCGGCCCTTCCCGCCCGGCCGTCATGCGACCACCGCCCACGCGACGACATACAGGCAGGCGAGCATCCCGACGGCCACCGCGCCGAGCAGTAGCAGCGCCGCCCGGTAGACGGCCTGCGAGAACGGGTCGTCGTGCTCGCGCAGCGCGCGCAGCATCCCGACGACGACGCGAGCGTGCGCGAGCGGGATCACGACGCGGCCTCGACGCGAGCGATAGCGAACCACTCCTGCTCAGGCTTGCCGTCGCCGGGCGCGGCGCGCTCGACGCACACCTGATCGCGACACCCGAGTTCCTGCATCACCTTCACGATGGTCCCCTCGTACCCGGTGACGGTGTCGCGGGCACGGTCGCCGAGCATGACCGTGCTCATGCGTCGTGCGCCGGCGCGTCGTACGAGGGCGGCAGGCCGAGGCGCAGTTCCGCCTCGCGTACCCGGACCTGCGTGTCGAGGATCTCGTGCGGTAGCGCGCGCTCTAGTGCCTTGAGGCGGGCGAGGCGCGCTCGGTGCGCGGCGAGGTTCCGTTCGGTGATCGAGAACGA
>OFRF01000116.1_pt1 | contig 23546 bp, 53 predicted proteins | sample 1543081 | NCBI WGS metagenome assembly OFRF01 (sample SAMN07774232, study PRJEB24372) | wastewater metagenome
CGGGGTCGGTTTCCAAGGCCGGGAGGCAAGGCGTCCAGCAGGGTCTAAGGGGCAGTGAGAGGGGCGGATTGAGACGGGGCGTGCGGCACAGAAGGGGCCAGTCCACCTAGACACCTGTCGTGCGAGACCCGCAGTATCAGCCGTCTGTCCCTGTCCGCTTCCTCTCCTGTACCTCTTCCATCTCTCGGGCGACGTAGGCTCTCAGCTCGTCGTCGGCCATCTGCGCGAATGCGCCAGGTCCGCCAGTCTCCCGGCGATCAACGAACATCCCGGCCTCTTTACCGAGAAGTTCGAGCGCGCGGTTAGCGGCGGACTGATCTGCCAGGCTAGTCTCGATCTCAACCACGCCGCCGTCGCGGGTCGCCTTCGTGAGCTTCACCTTCTTCTTGCCCAGGCAAACCTCGGCGTGTTCCATGAGGCGATCAAGCACCCACTGGCGACTTAACGTTGTCTTGGCGTCTCTTTCAGCCTTTAGCTCGGCAAGTCGAGCTACAACCTTGGCGTTTGATAACAAACCATGCGCGGCCCGGTGGCAACTGGCGTCTTTCATGTTTTTAACGTTGTAAACTTGGCGGTAAGCCTGGGCCGCGCTGTTGCAATCCATGTATGCTTGGACAAAGCGTTCTTGCTTGTTGGTGATCTTGTAGGTCTTGCCGTCCGCTCCACGAGGTCCGGTCTTTGGCGGTTCGGAGTGAGGTACTGGATCCGGGAGCGTGTAAGGCTGTTTGGCCTTCGTTCCCTTTTTTTTCTTTGTCTCCCCCTTAGTCTTGGTCTCACCCTTGGTCCTACGCTTGGGCTTGGTCACGGGCTCGCTGGCGGCTGCAGGTGATGGGCCGTTGGTTTGCGAGGGAATGGCCGGCGAGGGGAACGTGATCACGTTGTCGCCTGGCGCTGGCGCGCTCGGGGCGCCGATCTCGGGGTTGTTGTCGTCCATGGCACTGCTCCACTTGTGTCGTGGTGAATGGGGTTGACCGCGCGCGCGATGCGGGCGATTGATGAGGCGGGCTCTATCGATGATTCGCGGGAACGTTTCACGGGGCCTAGATGCGGTGCGGGCCTCGGAGCGATCCGGGGCCTTCACTTTTGGCGATGCGGATTGCCTTTGGTCAAGTTCGATCAAATTTACGTGATCAGCTATTTTGGGTCACGAATTGTGTTATTATATGATTGTGGTCAACCGAAAGGGTAGCCTATGTCCAAGATCATAGACGGCGTGTCCTGGGTGCTCCTGCCGGTTAATATCGCGGTTGGGGCCCACTTCGCGCTCGCGGGCAACTGGTGGCTTGCGGCGTGGTCGGCTGTCGGGGCTGCATTCTGCCTCGCGAACGTGACCGCCCGTTGAACCAAGGCCCTCGGAGAAATCCGGGGGCTTTGCTTTGGCCGCGAATCGGTGCATAAGAGGCTGGCACATCGGATGGTCGTCGGCGTGTACCCGATGGCCAGTGCAACGAGTATTCACGATACGAGAGTATTCACGAAATGAGAGCCCCTCGGCGCAAGCCTTGGGGCTCTTGTCGTTAGTGCCGCGCGGTTGACGCTGGCGCCGGCGAGACGGTAGCGGTTCGAGTCGCGTGATCCTCGCAGATCTGCTCCACGATTGCATAAGCTACGCAGATCGGCATCACGCCCGTGAGCAGATCCAGCGCCGTCAATAGGTGCTGCTCGGCCTGGGCCATCACGGCCATGCGCTCGGCCTCGGACGTGTCGTCGATCATGGGCGGACCCTCGCCAGTGTATCCAGGTGCAGACGTGCGAGCGCCGCCGCGATTCGAGTCGGATCGCCCACACTGTGAGTGATCTCGGACCCTGACGGCTCCGTCAAGACGATTGCAAACCCGTCAATCTCGGCAATCTCTGCCAGGAATGCCGCCGATGCTAGGGCGCCCTTAAGATCATCGTTTACCGCAGGTGCGGTCGGGCCTGGCTCGGTGGCGCGGGGCCTGAATTGAATGATCTGAGCGCTCATGTTGGCGGCCTCAAAGCAGAGGCCCCGAAGAGCTGTTACGCTACTCGGGGCCTGGATACTGCCGATGATAGTGATTCAATACCTGATTCGTCGTCGCTTGTCAAACCTATAGTGCATTCGCGCGCGCGCGGATATTCGGGCGCGCGCGGGGCATATCAAGTGCCCTTATCGCGCGCGTCGTAAGGTTGATAAGATCCCTCGCGCTCACGGCCATTGATTTATGACCTCCGAAATGCTATCTGGCGGTATGAGCAACGCAACCACAATCCAGCTCGGCGCCCGTAGAGGCCGCCCGCCCATCGACGACGAGCCCCTTCACCAGGTATCGATCAGGCTCACCGACGACCAGGTGGCATGGCTTGATGCCACGTCGGCCGGCCTCGGGCGCGTCGGACGCAACGCAGTCGTGCGCATGCTCCTGGATCGCGCCAGGCGCACGGGCCTGCAAATCGAGCCCACTTGACTTAAATCAAAGGCGATCACGAAAATTTGATCGATCATATCCCTTTTCTGGGTTTCGAAATATGCTATTATAGAATCATGGACGGCGATGATCCGGCGCTGAGATGCACCGAGAAGCCCATGGGACCCACGCGAACCCCAGCCCCGCGAGCGGACAATCCTAACGGTGCCCCCTCGCACTAGCGCTCTGATTAGCCTCTCGTGATGGGCAACCTGAACGGGAGAAATGAAATGTCTATCAGGTACGTGACCAACGAAGAGTTCGACGCGATCATCGAGCGGAACAACCGCGCTATTGCCCTCCGCAAGAAGGCAAAGAGCAACCGTTTGACGCTCGCTGAAAAGCTCGCCCTGATACGCGAGGCCAAAGCCCTTGAGGCGATGAGTTCGCACTAATTCCCGGCAGCCTTCGGGCTGCCCTTCACGGGAGGCTAATCAACTGACGACATATTGCAAGGGCCCGGAGCGATCCGGGCTGGTTTGTCACTTTAACGACCATTGTAAGGGAGCCCTTCGGCGGCAGTGCAACCGAAGGAGAGACTATCATGACGAACAGCTATAACGGCTGGACGAACTGGTCAACGTGGAATGTCGAGCTTTGGCTCGACAATGACGAAGGGCTGTATCGCGAGAAACAGCGCTTTATCCGTCTCTCTTATCGAGAGATCGATGGCGACGCCGTGCGCCAGTACTGCATCGAGGTTTTTCCGACCGGAACGCCTGACATGCAAGGACAGATCGAGATGGGCTCTGTTGATTGGGACCAACTCGCCGAGCATTGGGAGGCCGAACGGCTGGAATACGATGCAGCATGAACCTTCGGGGCAAGGCACGGGCAACCGCGCCCTGCCTCCAAAGGGCTCCTCTTTGTCACTTTTCACCTTAGAGCGCTAGACAGAGACTCTGCACCCTCAGGCGTGAGGCTCACTCACGCAACGGAAGGGACACACACAATGATCGAATTGCTCGCAATGACCGTCATTGCAATGGCGGCTGTCGGCATCCCGGTCACGATCTTCGCGATGCTGGTTGAGGCATGGGATCGCGACGGCTGGTGACGACGCGGGCGAGGCTCCTAGCGGGGCCTCACTCCTGAGAGTGCAGAGGATTGGCGGGCCTAGCGCCTGCCGTTTGTCCCTTTTCCAGATACCGCTGGCGTCGTGCCAGTGGAAAGCCCGGCTCGGCGTTTGCGGCGCCGGCCGGGCTCAGTAGGGGCCCCGCACGGGAAACCGAGCGGGTGTTGCGCATGAACCATAACCGCATCGTGGGGGCGTTGTCCATCGTCATGGGCTTGGCCCTAGTTGGCATCGGCGCCTGGCTCAACGCGAGCGAGGTGGCCAAGGCCGAAGTGCAAGGGTACTCGTCACCTGTCGTGGTGATGGTCGTCGGACTCGCTGCGGGCTCCGCCCTGGCGGCCGTCATCATCCCGATCGCATGGCGACAGGGCTCTCGGGCTCTCGCCATGCTCGTGCTGCTCGGAACCGTGGCCGGCGAGGCTTACGGATTCGTGCTCACGATGGAGCGGGTCATTGCGGCGCGTGACGCTCGCGCTGCAATCGTCACGATCTCGAATCAGCCACGCTCCGTGGTCGAGGAGAGACTCAAGCGGGCCATCGATGAAGTCAAACAGGCTTCAATGCTGGCCGCGTCGGCGCGATCGGATCGGAAGTGTGACTCTTCCTGTCTGGCGCGCGAGACCAAGGCGGAATCGGACGCTCGCGGGCGTCTTGCCGAAGCCGAGGCTGCCCTTGTCAAGACCGTGCCTCCATCCAAGGCCGTGCCGATCGCCGAGACGATCGGAGTGCAGGCGGCATATGTCGAACTGGTTCCGGCGCTGGCGGCACCGCTGGCACTGCTGATCCTTGGCCTCGCGATGATCTCCTTTGGGTGCGGCCCTGGAGGTGATCGACGGGAGGTGTCGGACGGGGGGCTCCCCCTTGCCGGCCGGCGCGCAGCAGCGCTCCATTGGATTAGAGAGTACCGCGAGGCTAACGGGGCGCCTCCCCCGTTCCACGTGGTTCGGAAGCAGCTCGATTTGCCGAAGGCTACCGCCCACCGCTACCTACGCGCGGCGTCGGGCGAGTAATGGCAACCCCGCTCCCGGTCACACGGGCGCGGGGTTTTTTTGTGCCTGAATGCTCCGTGTACCCAACTTGTAAGGATTCCTTGAAAGTTGGGTGGTCCTATTGGTTCTCCCGGAGGCGGGCAATCTCGTCTGCCGCCTCCCGCATCAAGGCGCCCCACCGGCGGATGTCGTTCGGCTCCAGAGTCCCGTCGCGCGCCGTCTCGTCGACATCAGCGTCCGCGAGCCGCAGAAGTCGGTTTACGATGTCGTCGTGCGTCGTTTCGTCTTCCACGCTCTTTGTTGCAACGGCGATCCCCTCACCGTAAACAACGATATCTTGCATGGCGAACGTGGCCAAGTTCCTTGCACAGCACCCCACGCAGTAGTCGGTCATGCGCTTGTCGGTGATCTTCGCGCCGCACTGTTCACACGTTGCCATTCTGGTGGCTCCTGTGATTGAGTTATTTTGCCGTTGCTTTGGCGAGCGCGGCTCGTGCCTGATCCTTGGCCGCCTGACAGCAGCTCAGGCCGCCCTCGCCCATGTCGTCGAGGATTTGATCAAGCGCCTCTAATAGATCAGGCGCAGCGGCGATCAGGGCGGCGTTGCTCGCCTCGCGTTCGCAGTCAGCGCCACCGCACGTACTCATGTAGTCGTTGTGCCGATCTTCGACCAGCCCCATATCTATACCGCAATTCCAGCACTGGCGAATACGGGCCTTCGCCTTCACTTCATTCTTATCTGTCATGGTCCGGCTCCTGTGTTTGACTTACATCGGAAACCGATCGCCGGGCACGTAGTCGTCCGGCTTCGGTTCTACGAATCGAACCTCGAAGTCAGCGAGCGCGGCGTCTACCTGTTCACGGCTCGGCGCGTCGATGAGCGCGCATACTGTCGAGGCGTCGTCACTCATGCGGTAGCCGCTCGTCCATTCCCCACGCACGATCACGTCCGGCCCGAACTCCGGCTCGGCCCTCTCGACGAGATCGCCATGCTCCTCATCGTGCTCGATCACTTTCGTGATCGGCGAATACCAGCTCACCCAGAACCTCGCCATCATCTGCTCCTGAGTTTGACTTACTTGAACTGCGGATGCGTGATCGCGGCGAGGATCATCTCGTGAGCGATCAGGCGGTTGATGTGCTGCGAACGGCCGATCTCGACTGTCGCGGTGATCCCGCTAGGCAGGTGTGTGATGCGGACGCCGCTCGGTCCTGTGCCGACGTGCTGGCCGCCTCGGCCCTCGCGAGGCGGCCAGATCTCAACCCTGATGTCCGTCTCCGGGATCACGCCAGCCTCCTGTTGTGAGGGTTACTTTTCGATTATGAAGCTCACCGAGCCGTCATCGTGACGCTCGCGCTTGATGTCACCCGCCACGGGGTCATCCGGACCAATGGTGATGCTCCCGCCGAAGTGCTCAACGCACCCGCAGAGAGAGCGGTGCCGCTCGTTGTCTTCTCTGCGGCGCCGATTGTCCCACGTCTCTTTATCGTCGCTGAGACGAGCGCGCACGGCCACGACAAAGCCTGCCTCCGATAGCTGCGTCCATCCGTTTTCCCGAAGGACGTAGCCGCGTCTATCCAATCCAGCCCGTCCCGCCTTGCTTACGATGTGGCCATCCCATGTCGGGCCATGGAAAAACAGTTGACGCATGCACTCTTTCTCGTCTGGGGTAATGTCGATGCTGTCCATCGTGACGCTCCTGTTGAGATGTTTACTTCCCGAACTGCGCCTTTAGCGCAGCCGCCATAAGTCGCCCGAACGCCTGCTCGGATGTCGACGACATGCTGATCGCTGCCCCTGCAGCCGCGAGCAATGCCGACGTTGGCAGGTCATGCCCCGCCTGCACCAATCGAATGTTGGCCGGGTCGTCCGTCTCCACAACGATAACTCCGGCCGAGCGGAGCGCGCCCTTGTCTTCCTCGCTGATCGCGCGGGGCCGGACGAACATAATTGATGGTGCATCTGCCATTTCAGCGCCCTTTCGTCAAATACCTGCGCACTGCTGCGGTCGACCTCACATGACGCCGCACCCTGAACTGAACGCGGTAACGGTCTCGATCAAGCGCCGTGGCTTTCCACGATCGGTCGTTAATGTACGCGTCGGTGCGGAGGGCTTCGAACTCCATCTCGTGCACGAGGCCGCAGTCGCAGCAGGTCAGTTTGTAGCCGGCCATTATGGGCTGTATCCATTCGCTCCAGCCGTCGTCGTCGACTGAATAGTGTTGTTTGTGCCGCGTCATCGCCGGCGCTCCCTAGCTTGACGTAGTATGCCGATGCTCCGACTCCGCCACCGCCGCGTCACCTACCCGCACGAGCCAACTATTGATCTCTCGCGTCATGCGGTCCATGTCGAACACCTCGTGCGGGATCAGGTGAGCGCTGTCGTCGCGTAAACACGCCCGCAAAAGCGTCATGAGGTTCCCCGGCGCGATCGGTCCTCCGTAACGATCGTAAACGTCATCTTCCGTCATCGTCATCGCTCCTATGGTTGGTTTAGTGCTGCGTCGGAAACCGCCCTGAGAAGATGTCGTCGGGCGGCGTGAATGGAGATCTCTTGCTCGGGTTCTTGAGCCAGCCGGCGTGAAGGTTGCGCAGGAACTCTGGTGTCACGTCGAACGCCCGCGCGATGTCATCGAACACCGGGTCATCGACGCGGAGGTGATCCCCAGCGCACAGTGCCATCTCGAAGGCGAAAAGGTTTATGGCGTACTCGTCTTTCCCGCCCATTCGCCGAGCAACGTCAGACGACTTCCACCCGCGCTCCGTCATCTCGTCGACGAGGTGCTCTGCCACGTTAGGGGGATGTTGTACTTGTCAAACCCAGGTTCGTCAACTACATTGGGTTGAGTTGATGTAGGTGTGGATGGAGTGGTGCCGTGGATGATGGAACTGAACGGCGGGCCAGACTCATTTCTGACTTAACCATCCTCACCCTTCTCGTCGATAAGGGCGTGATAGAGCCAGAAGAAGCAATTCAACGCATTGAGCTAATTCGGAACGTGTTACCGGAGACATTTCGGACTGATGACGTAGCGCAGCAGCTAGAGATTGTAGTTCACTTTTTGCGCTCGCGGAGATCCGATCCGAATCATCGCTGGACGCCAAAAGTTGTTGAAGGCGGTCTTCGCTCTCGGGAAGACGACCAAGATCCCCCCACATAGCGGATGGTTTATCCATGTCTCTTCTCTCTCAAAAGCATCTTCAGGATGAGGCCGAAGCATACTCTTGGGTCGAGGCCCACGTATGGCCCGCTGGCCCGATTTGTCCGCACTGCAACGAGCACCAACGCATCGGCAAGATGCAGGGCACGGCTACGCGCATCGGCCTTTACAAGTGCTATGCCTGCCGAAAGCAGTTCAACGTGAAGGTTGGGACGATCTTCGAGAAGAGTCACGTGCCGATGCACATCTGGCTCCAAGCCTTCTACCTGATCGTTGGGAGCAAGAAGGGGATAAGCAGCAACCAGCTCCACCGCACGCTGGGAATTACCCTTAAGACAGCGTGGTTCATGAGCCACCGCATCCGGGAAGCCATGCGGATTGGTGAACTGGCGCTGCCAAAGCTCGGCGGTTCCGGCTCCGGTTCCGGCGGAACCGGCGTCGTCGAGGTCGACGAGACCTTCATCGGGCGCAAGAAGGGCGTCCCCGTGCGTCGTGGCGGCGCCCACAAGCATGCCGTCTTGGCGCTCGTCGAGCGGGGTGGACAGGTGCGGTCGATGCACATCGACAACACCAAGGCGTCGACCATCCTCCCCATCGTCAACGAGAACATCGCGAAGGAGGCGCGCGTCATGACCGACGACGCGGCCACCTACTACAAGAAGCTGCGTGGGTTCGCCTCGCACGAGTCCGTCAACCACGGCGCCGAGGAGTACGTGCGGGGCGACGTGCATACCAACACCGTCGAGAACGTGTTCTCGATCTTCAAGCGCGGGATGAAGGGTATCTACCAGCATTGTTCTGAACAGCACCTCCATCGCTACTTGGCCGAGTTCGACTTCCGGTATAACAATAGAGTCGGCCTCGGCGTCGACGACGAGCAGCGGGCAACCAAGGCTCTCAAGGGCGTCAAGGGCAAGCGTCTGACCTATCGAACGACTAACCGGGAAGTGACCGGCAATGCCCAAGAAGAAAACGCCTGAACTCACGCGGGAAGAACAGTTCAGGCGCTTCATAGAAGCGGCAGAGAAGGTCGGCCTCGACGGGAAGGCAAGGCAACTTGGTCCCGTAGAGGCGAGGTTCAAGCGCCTAGCCGCCAAGCGTAGGCGATCACCCGCAGCAGCCAAAGATGCTGGATAAGTATTCAAGCGCACGCCTAAAGGTAGATCGGGCCAAACAGCACATCCGAGCACTGCAAGACGCCATTTCCTCTATTCCTGAGGATAGATATGTTCTTGGCGTCGAGCTTGATTTTGAGCGTGGCAAGAGTCGCGTTGAGTTTAGAACCGAGCACATTGACCCAATTATCAGCCTCATCTTCGGTGATGCGGTCACTAATCTTCGATCCGCTCTCGATCACTGTTACGCGGCTGCCGTCGGAAAGTCGCATGCATCCAGAGGACAAGTATTCTTTCCCATCCGGGACAACCGTAACAGCCTTATACAATCCATCGATAAGAGAGCAGAAAAGAGCCCCGTCCCCGAGGCACTTAAGGCTCTTCTTGCTGACGAGATAAAGCCCTACGACGACGGAGGGAACAGGAACATATGCGGCCTCAACAAGCTCGCCAACATCGATAAGCACAGGCTCCTGCTCGCTATCTCCGCACTCGCTGGGATATCCGTCTCTTATAGTCATGGAGAGGTGACTATCACGAACGGCTTCTTTGCATGCGAGGCAGGCGAGAAGTACGTAATCTCGACTGGACCAGGGCCCATCGAGTTCAAGAGCAAGCCTAAGCCTACCCTGTCGGTAATGATTGGCGAACGAGAACCCAGCCTCTTCTACGGCAAGCCGGCTGTTCCAGCGCTTCTCGGATTCGTCGCAGATGTTACTGCCGTAATTGACAGAATTGCCGTCACGATCCCCTAAATTGGGTTTGGAAAGTATCATATCGCCCACGTTAGGCACATCAGCAATTTCGGCCATCGTCGGCGCTCCTATGTTTTACCTATCCCATCCCATGTCGCGATCGAGTCGATCATGGGCCTCGTCGCGCTCTGCTCTGGCGGCGTCGCTCGCCTCGCGTTCGCACCTAGCGGCACCGCACGTGTCCATGCGGTCGTAGTGCCGATCTTCGACCAGCCCCATATCTCCACCGCAATTCCAGCACTGGCGAATACGGGCCTTCGCCTTCACTTCATTCTTATCTGTCATGGTCCGGCTCCTGTGTTTGCCCTACTCGCTTACGGCTTCATCGCTACGCGCAGGAGCGCCGTGCGCAGCCGCTTGATCTCGTCGGCGGCGTCGCTCGCCGTCAGCGCCTCCGCCGTGCGCCGCTCACGCAAGCGCTCCCGCGTCTCGACGCAGTGCTCGCCATCGGTGCAGATGTGGTCATGCAATTCTCCGGCCCCGGACCTGTCGCACGATGCGCATTTGCAGCGCCGGCAGGACCAGACGGTCATCAACTGATCCAGGATGTCAGGCACGGAAAGGCTCCGTCATTTGGGTTTCTCAGTCGATGATGTAGGTCTCTGAACCGTCGGGGTGTGACGTGTGGCTCCACCGCTTGGGCTCGCGCTCGTGCTGCTGGCGGGTGGCCGTGATCTTCCCGCCGGCCGCTCGCAGTGCGGCCATGTGAGCGCGGGCCTCGCGCACCGTCTCTGCGATGCGGTGCAGGCCGAGCATGTAGACCTCATTTCCGGGCCGCATGCCGAGCAGGAGATCGCCGAACGTATCACCATCGACGGTCGTATAGACGGCCGCGAGATCGACGGCGGCGAGCGCCTCGCGTTGTCGCTTGGCAGACCAGCGCGGCGAGACGCGCAGCCATCCGACGCGGTGCACGTAGGCGTTGGCCGATTTCTTCTCAACACGTTTCATGCGGCCAATGTATCAACGTGTTGACACCATGGCAAGCCGGGCCTATTTGTTGTTAACGGTAGATCGAATTGAGAGGCCCGAGCGCAAAAAGTTGGTGTATCCCGCTTGACATACGTCGCGACATGCGCTATATTTCAATCATCAGCAACGGCCAATGCGGCCACCCGGGAGGAAGATGACGATGCTCAAGGCTTATAAGTTCACCGCCTTCAACAGCCAGGCTCGCTACGGTTGGGGCTGCGAGACTGAGGCCGACGCCTTCGCTGACCACCTCAACCGCAACCGCGAGATCAACTGCTACGGTTTCGCTGAGGTGATCGACGCCGATGAGATCGCGAAGCTTGAGGCCGGATACGGTGACCAGATCAACCTCGGCGAGGAACTCATCGCCATCAAAGACACAGAGTAATGACATCTCCTCGCGAGGCCCGGCGCCAGTTGGGCCTTTCCCTTGTGGAAATGGCGGAAATGCTTGGCTACGTCGGCGAGCATCGACGCCAGATAATGCACCGGATCGAGATCGGCGATCGCGCGTTGCGCGAGCCGCAGAGGCGACTGATCGCGGCGTATCTGGATGGGTACAGGCCGACGGATTGGCCGGCGGAAAAGTAAGACATAGGGAAAGGCCGGCCGTGACCACCGTCTACATCTCGCCGCTTGATGATACCGCCAAGAAGCGCCTCTTGAAGGCGGTTGCTGCTCGTGGTCAGGCCAACGGGCTTGAGGCGGCGGCTGTCGTGATGTCGAAGATGGCCGAGGGGAGCATGCGCGTCGTTGGAACAAACGCGATCAGAGATGCTGCGCAGGCGATCCGCGACAAGGCTGCGGCCATCCGCAAAGAGGCGGACGCGGAGATTGCCGCGCTTGAAGCGACCTGCAACTAGCCAAGAGGAAAGGGCCCGGCATGTCGATCAACACCGCGCCGCCGGTCTACGTCTACCGATGGGACCGATGCGGCCGGAAGGGCGAGCGCTGCAGGGTGACTGCTCGCGGCACGATGAATTCCTGCCGCGTCGAGTTCGACGACGGATTCGTGATGATCACGAGCCGCAACGCGTTGAAGAAGCAAAGCTGAAAGGGCCCGAACGCAAAAAGTTGATGTATCCCGCTTGACATACACAGCGACGTGCGCTATATTCCAATCATCAGCAACGGCCAATGCGGCCACCTGAAGGGACGATGACAATGTTCACGATGGACAACACTAATGGTTTCACGCCGGCCGACCTCGTCCTGATGAACGAGGCTCTCGCGGTGCTGATCTCCTCCGGCATCGACGAGAAGAACGCCTCCGCCATCATCAACAACAACTGGACGGATGGCGAGAACACGATCGAGAGCCTGACCCGCGTTCATGACAAGTCCTGACCCTCGCGAGGCCCGGCGCAAGCTGGGTCTCTCCCTTGTGGAAATGGCGGAAATGCTTGGCTACGTCGGCGAGCATCGACGCCAGATAATGCACCGTATCGAGATCGGCGATCGTGCGTTGCGCGAGCCGCAGAGGCGACTGATCGCGGCGTATCTCGACGGGTACAGACCGACGGATTGGCCTGCGAAGAAGTACGACTTAGGGAAAGGCCCAACATGAAATTCGAGACAGATTTGGATGAGCTGCTGGAGACTCGCGCTGAGGTGCGCCGCCTGCGAGCCTTGGTAGCCCGTCTGCGCTCCAGGCTCCGTTTCGAGATGATGAGCCGCAATCTCATTGAGGCTGCGAAGCCCATTTCTGCCGTCGCCGACAAATCCAAACATTGAGGCCCGCGCTGTGAACAACAGTCGGCTGCACAGCAAGCAAGAGCCCCGACTTGTCGGGGGGCGGCTGTACTCGTTCCTCGATCTGTTGGGCTGGGAGGTGATTTGCAGCATCTGCGGGTCATGGCAGAGGCTCAAGTCGATGACTGTCGACGACTGCGTCGACGAGGCGAAGGCGAAGGGATGGGGCATGAACGGCAACGTGCATCACTGCCCCTTCTGTCGAGCGAAGGAAGCCGCAGAGCCGACGTTCGCAGACTTCTATAGGTAACACAGAAGGAAGGGCCCGAAAGTGACGCACGGCGAAGCAACCCGCGAGATGCTCGACGGATACCTCGACGGCCTTCGTGGAGAGCCGGAGCCTGGGGCAAATCGATCCGCCAGCTATCGCCACGGGTGGAAAAACGGGCGAGACGACCGGCGCAGTTCTCCCCGCGCGCCGTCGTCCTATATCCACGCAGAAGCGCAGGCCGCGATCGCGGCGGACTTGACGACGCAGTGAACCAAACCAAGAGGCCACCATGGGCACTGCGATCAACAGCCAATGCTACAGCGCGAGGTGCATTCGCGGGACATCGACTACGATGTTCTTCGTGGTCAAGTGCTACGCTCGCGGCGCCGAGCATGCCTTCGCCTTGGCGCGGCAGAGCGGTTACACGCCGTTGTCGCTGGACTAACCCAACCCAAGAGGCCGGGCATGACGGTGAAGGAATTGATCGAACAATTGATGTCGTTGCCGGACCAGGATGCTGTCGTTTGCACCTACGTTGGGGACGCGGAAGAAATGGTGCCGGTCACTGGCATGCTCTACGGTGGCGACACGCCGAAGATCGTCGCCCTGCAGACGGACAATCCGAACGACTGACTCAACTGAAAGGGCCGCTGTGAGCACGAACCGCCATCGCCGACACAGGCCGGGGAAGCCAGCCAGCCGGGACGCATCACGGTACTCTCCGGCCATGTGCCCTCACTGCGAATACGACCGCCGGTTCCTTGGCTTCGAGATGGGCGGGTGGCTCCAGCAGGACAACAACGGTCCGATCGTTGCCTGCCCCGTCTGCAACGACGACGGCAGGCACCCGAGGGAATAGCAAAGAAGGAAAGGCCGCCATGACACTCATTGCCTACCACGGACAACAGTCCGTAAAGGATGCAATCCTTTCCGTTCTCGCCGCCCATCGAGAGGCTGATCGCCTCATCCAGGGCTACGGCTATTGGAGGGATGGTAAGGGCTGCGCTGTCGGGTGCACTATTGGGTCTGGCGATCACGCTGCATACGAAACGATGTTCGGCGTCCCGCAGGCCATCGCGCATCTCGAAGACAAAATCTTCGAGGGCTTGCCGGTAAGCGCAGCTAGGGAGTGGCCGGAGCGGCTGATGTCAGCGATCCAGCCCGGCGCTGATCTGACGCGGGTGCAGTGGCGTTTCCTACACTGGTTGCTCACGACTTCCGAAGTCAATCCTGGCATTGCGCATCCGCTCGTGGCTGATGCAGTGGCGGAGTGCGCTCGCATCATGTTGATGCCCGATGGGGAACCCCCAGTCGCGGCGAGGAGCGCGGCGGAGAGCGCGGCGAGGAGCGTGGCGGCGAGCGCGACGAGGAACGCGGCGAGGAGCGTGGCGGCGAGCGCGACGTGGAGCGCGGCGAGGAGCGTGGCGGCGAGCGCGACGAGGAACGCGGCGGCGAGCGCGGCGTGGAGCGTGGCGGCGAGCGCGGCGGAGAGCGCGGCGTGGAGCGTGGCGGCGAGCGCGGCGGAGATCGCGGCGACGAGCGTGGCGGCGAGCGCGGCGGAGATCGCGGCGACGAGCGTGGCGGCGAGCGCGGCGGAGAGCGCGGCGTGGGCTAAAATGGCTGATCGGTTGATTGAATTGATTTGTGAGGCGCCAGCCGCCGCTCACTAACTCAAACCAAGAGGCCGGACGATGAAACAGGCGCACTTCGTGACGTTCCTATCTCCCGGCACATTCGTGTCCGAGACGACGACGCGGGAGATCGCGTCATGGAACGTCGACGACGCGGTGAAGATGGCTGCCGACATTTGCGAGCGCCACGGCGCGCGTCCGTATGGGTTCCAGTTCACGACGCGAGGTCGTACCGAAGACGAGCTCGGCAGCAGGGTTCTCGAGCGGAGCGGCATCTACTATCTCGGCGGCACCGTGCGCACGGCCACGGAAGTCCTCGCCGGCACCGATCCGGACGAGCGTATTCTTCGGCACAATGTCAAGGGTGGAGACTTCAAGCGGGTCATCGTGAACAATAACTCGTGGAAGTTCACGGCCCAGCTCGATGACGGCGACGTCGTGCTCGACGTGACGCTTCCATGTCTCGTCGAGGAGGAAAGCTGAAAGGGGCCAAGAGACTGAACGAATTTCCCTCGCGAGGCTGCAGCTCGCAGAGGGGGATGCTCCGGGAGAGCGCTACCGTCCGACGAAGTTACCCGGAAAAGAGAATCTCGGCGGCGTGACACGACCAGCGGCAGGGCGGCTTAGGCTGGGCCTGTTTGCCAGAGGGGTGTAGGGGACGCGATACGTCGCATTAGGAGAGGTCGTTGGTTCGAACCCAACTCGCCATGAGGCGATAGCTCAGAGGTAGAGCGCTCCGAAGTGACGCCCCAATTTATTTAACCGAATCAAAGAGTGAGGCCTGACATGACAGCAGCCATCGTCGCGTCGTCGCCTGTGACCAACGACGACGCATTCGAACCCGGCGACTGCCGGGCCGTGCATGCCGGCGAGATCAGGCTGGAGGACGGGCGGGTATTCGTCGGCGTGATTCTCGAATTTCCAGCCGGCCCGCCCGCCCTGCCGATCTCGGTAATCTGGGACGGTATGCCGCTTACGCTCACGGTCAAGAGGCCGCCATACAACTCCAAGGAATGAGACTCGAAATGGTCGAGCAATCGAGAAGACTGCCAACGCTCGATGAGTACAATAGGCAGCGCCAGGTGGCCGACGAGGAGCGGCCGCTGGGGGCTGGCGTGCGCTGCTGGAAATGTCACGTAGAGATGATATTCGCCATCCCCGGAGTGGTCAATGCAGGTCACCCACCCACTGAGTGGGTAGCCTGTCCGAAGTGCCGGGAGGTGGGCTTAAAGCGCGTATAGATTAGCTCAGAGATAAGGGCCCCGACCGATGGCGCGCAAGAAGCAACGTGCACCGCCGCCGCCCATTGATCTGCCGCCCGATGGGCAGACCACAACGAGGCGATCTATCACCGTAGCGTTTTATTGGCCGATGGAGGGCTACGGGTGCCATACGAAATTTGAGAGTGCCGATGCCGCGTTTGCCTACGCACGCAGGCAGGCGCCTGACGCTGAGGATACGGGGCGAGCTGTGGTGCATGTGGTGGAGACGGTGCAAACCGTGACCGTCGTTCGCGTCAAAGAGTAACCCAACTCAAGAGGCACGACAGTGACGCGCGAAGATAGGATCGCCGTAGCTCGTCGCAAGCGCCCGCTTGCCGACCTTGAGCGGGCAGCAAGCATCTCACGCCGTCGCCGATGGGGGACGATGGAAGGCGCCGATCTCGCCCTCGCGAGAAGCTGGCGACATTCAATGACCATGTGGGCCAAGTCTAGAGCGAGCCCGCCAACGAACTACTGCGCCTTGTGCGGCCAATTCGGCCGGATGTGGGATGACCACGCGAAGCGCTACCGCGAGCCGATTGTTCATGTAGCGAACTGCTCGTGGGGCGTCGAGGCGCCGGAGCCGTATCCTGGGCGGAGTCGAGGTTGATACCAGGTAAAATGGAAGGGCCGGACTACGTGCGGATCACCGACCGAAAGGTGGCGGGCCTAGCGACAAGGGCGCGGGTCGTACTGCAGACCGCCGGGAAAATACACCCCTCCGGTGATCCGCACGCAGCCTGACCGAGACGCACGCCAAGCCATGGACTGGACTACGGCCGCGACGCAAAAATGGAGGATCTTGTGGCGAAGATCAAATGGACGGACCAAAAAACGGACCCCATTGACTTCGAAATCGTTGATTCGCGCACGACTTGGCACCCGTCAGACACCGATCATGGTTTGTGGGAGCTTGCCGATCGCGCGATGCCTTCAGATGTCGGCCAGACGGCGGATCGATGGAGTCTTGGCGCCGTGATGCGGGAGATATGGCGCGCAGCATTCATCGCGGGGTGGAGAGCGGCGCATTCCGCTGGAGTCCAAGCCGCTACGGGGCGTAAAGAAGATACGGCCGACCCTCATGAGCCCAGTCCCAGATGTACCACGCATGATTGAAGCTCGGCGCAGCCTTCGGCTTCCCGTTCGCTTCGACGAACCACACGATCCGCTTCGTGAGAACCAGTTTAGCCGCGAATGGTTGGCACTTCCCGAACAGGTGTTTGCGGCTCGATGCGTGGTCGTAATCGGTTCGTAGAAGCATCGCCACCTGCCCTCTTGGTTCCATCAGCTTGATGGCGTGAGCGATAAACACAGCCGAGTCACTATACGGCGGGTTCGTGATGATGCTCTGCACGCCTGGCACTGCGGTATCGCACTTCAGAAAATCAATCTCGGAGGTCTCGCGGTCGGTGGCGACTACCTGAAACCTGTCCTTGAGAACGTCCACGATGTTGCCGTTGCCGCAGGCTGGCTCCCACACGGGGCCACGAAACGGATAGCCGCTGTTGATCAGAGCCTCCGTCACCCACGCCGGGGTATAGTAGGCGTCGTTCTCCTTCCGAATATAGCCGCTGTTGCGCTGAGACATCAGTAGGGCACCTCTCGATCATCATCGTGTAGATTGCAGGGGCCCGGTGCCATTGCCCGAAGGAGCCGACAAGCCTTAGCGCATACCGGAGCGCTGAACCCCTCCGCCTGCAATTCCTCAGAGGCCCGGAACTCCGAAACGATACGTCAGTCGTGCCGAGACGGTGTGCATGTCCGGTTCCATGTTGAGGTTCAGAACGCCGGGGATGAGAGACGCTGCCTCCGCGTCGAACCGCGAGTAGCGGTACTCGCCAGTAAGGAAGAGCCCGTTCCCGAGCGCCATCTCCATACCACCGCCGAACACCATGCCGGAGAAGTCGGAGACCGCGAAGCTCGTCGCCAGCAGCGGAACCTTGACCGCCGATGTCTGCATCTGCGTATAGCCGATGAGGCCGTAGACGAGCACGTTCTCGTTGATGATCACGCCAGCTCGGCCGCCGATCGCCCACTGGGTGTCGATGCTCATGGTGGCAATAGGGCCGCCGATCAGGCCCGACGAAATGCTCCACTCCTGATTGTGCCAGTCGTAGGAACCCCATGCGCCAACGACGAACTGCTTGGCGATCTGAATGTCGCAACCGACCTGGCCACCGAATGCGGCGCCGTTTGAACCCAGCCCGTCGATGCCGATGATCGAGGGCCCGCCGACCACGTCAATCGATGCGTTGTTGGTAGTCGATGCCATGCCGACTCCGACGCCGATGTAGCAGCCAGTCCAGTTGGTCTTGGTATCGGCCGCACTGGCGGTTGCCGTGAGGCTCAGAAAGAGGGAGATCCCCGCAATCAATCGGTTCATGATGATCCGTCCGTTTGGTTGGTTTGTAACGCGCAAACGCAACTGACCATAGTTAGCGAGACATGCGCCTCTCTGTGCGCTCGTCCGCCTCCTGTCCGACCTGCTCCCAGTACACGCGATTCGCGTCCTCTGCCATAATTTTGAGGTCGTCTGCTGCTCTCCGCGCGTCGTGCATCTTGCGCAGGTATCCTTTATACTGCTCAGAAGTCCGTACTATCCTCTCGGCCGCCGCTTCGCTGAGCTTGTCGTTCTGAGCTTTCAGCCTGGACACCGCATCCGCCATGACGAGCTTCTTCCCCTCCTCTAGGCGCCTTGCGTTATCCTCTGCGGCGGAACAGTCGAGAGCCTTCAGCCTCCACTGTTCGCGCAGGTGATCTCGGTTCCTGCGATCGACGGGGAGTGCTTTGACGGATGCTGTCATCTCCGCTCAACCGTTCCGTTCATCTTCTTTTTCCATCCGCTGCGCTTGCTCCCAAGCATGGGGTTCTTTGACCGCTTGAGGCCTAGCCGCTTGTCTCGCACGCGCTTTCCCTTCGCGATCATTCGCACGTCGTTTTTTGTCTTCGGCAGATGGCATCGCCAATGTACAGGAGCCAGGTTATCAGTAGTGTCTTGCCCACCAAGCGCGTGCGGGACGACGTGCTCCGCCTCCCAAGTCGAAAACTCAACGTCGATTGGAGACTTGCAGATGTGGCACAGCATGAAGTACCTGCCACGTTCGATGTAGGCATGGTTGGCCAGAACAATCGTGCGGGCCCGCTTCGAGTTGCGGCCTTTGCTCTTTGTTCTCGCCGGCTCATCGCCCATGACCGCCTGCATGTCCGCTTATCGTGGCGTCAGTTCCGATGCTTGGCCGGCGATGCTGTCCGGTTCTCTGTCCGCTTCGGCGGCAGATCCTCCGGCCCAGCCATTCCAGCATCTGGCTCCCACCTCTCGTCGTCGAACATCGGGATGGTGTCGACTGGACCCGTTGGCGCTTCGGCTACCCCATACCTCGATGCCTTCCCGTTCAGTTCGCGATGCAGAGCGTCGAACCCCTGCTGCAACTGATCGAGCGGCATGAGGCGCTCGATTTCCGTCCGGCTCGCCGTGTGGAAGTGCTTCTTCACCAGCTCGGCCCGCTTGGCCTTGGCCTCTTGCGCCTGGCCGCCGAACCCGTGCTCGGCGAGGATCGCGTCGATCTCATCCACAACAATCTGGCGACGAACGCTACGGAGGTCGGAGCCTACAGGCTGATCCTCCTCTGGAATGATGTCTTCCGATGTCCGGTTCGGGTCCACGGACTCGTGCTTCCCGCCGAGTGCTAGGAACTCGACGTGCGGAAGGAACGTCTTGAATGTCGGGTTGGGGAACCGCTTGCCGTCGAGCTTCTGCGATCTGTCCTTCAGGATAGTTGCCGTTCGGGTGACAACCCGAGTCGTCAGGTCAAGATCGCGCTCCATCCACACCAGCATGTTCGGCTCATAGCCGAGGCCCTTCTCGGCCTGCATTTTGACGCCGCTCTTGACGATCGTCTTCTTGCCTCGGTCGTCTTCTTCCGTGTCGTACTCGTGACCAAGGCGACCGCAGAGAATGCAATGGAGCTGCGAGTTGACGAACCGGTCTGAAAACCCGCGCCACATCTTCTTGAGCACCGCCCAGTCCTGGAACTGCAAGTCGTTCCGCTTCCGCTGAGCCTTGTAGCTGTCCTGAAGATCCTCCCAGAAGTGGGTTACGCTGTCGATCAGGAGGACGCTGGCGTTCTTCTCCGCGTCGTTCACGGCCGCGACGAGATCCTTGAACGCTCGTGTCTTGGCGACCTGCAACTCGATCCCCGCCTTGTCGAACATCGGCTTGACCCACGCCGACCCCTGCTCGGTGTCGAGAAAATAGACGGGGCGATCAGAACCGGCGATCCCCTTCTTCCTCAGATACGCTACGAATCCGATCGTGAACAGCACGGCCGAATGTGTTTTCCCGGCCCCCGCGTCCCCCATGAATCCGAGCTTAGCGAACGCCATCGAGTTCTCGGCCGGCTTAAACAGGCTCATCTGTCATTCCCCCTGGCAGTCCGGCAGGTAGAGTATCTTGTCGATCTCGTCCTGCATCATCGCAATGGCAAACTCAGGTCCCCGTATCGCGACGATCTTCCGCCGCAGTAGTTCCAGGTCGCCTGCCAACTGTCTGTCAAGGCGAGCGTCCTCGTCGCCTTCTGTAGGCTGCTTGCGAAGATCGCCGCCAACTACTCTCGGCGACCACCCCTTCTGACGCAGTTTCGTGACGTTGTTCACCTTTCGCGCTCCTCAATCTTGGACCTGACGCCACCCCTCCGGCGTGTGCTCGCGCTGCCGGCGCACCTCGTACACTCCGACGCCGAACATGATCGGCTCATGCGTATCGTGCGAACGCAGGTGCTCCAGCTTGGTCGGTCGGTTGACCTTGAGCCATGCGATCAGAGGGTTGTCGGCGCTCGTGAACATTTCGACGGCTGGCTTACCTCGCCGCTTGTCGAGCACCATCACGTGGTGGTGCCCTGTCTCGCTGTGCGTAACAGTGATTTGCCCGTCAACGGCATCGGCCGGCTTCGCATCAATGGGGATGCTCTCCACGCGCCGAAAAAGCACGTCCCCTTGGGCGCAGACTTGGTCGAATGTCTTCACGTCCTGACCTCCGGTTGTTTGAACTCTTTGCTGTCGACGCTCCACATCCATGCCTGAGCGTCAAAAGCAGTTTGCACCTCACGTGGCACTGAATGGACAAATTCTCGTCCAGTACCACACAATACCTTGAGAAACCGGCTCCTGCCGCTACCAGGCAGGTCGACTTCGAGCAACGTACCTATTTGTGGGTTGTCGTGGCGGTTTATGGTGGTCGCACTCAGTTCTGCTAAGATCCGTGACCACCCGACAATTTCACAAGCGGCTCGACGTTGTTCGACGTTCTCCCATGTAAGGGCTGCCTGCGCGCTGAGAGCGGCGCGGTTCTCGATCCAACCAGCCGGGATCGTTGTCCCATGCCACGAGTAGAACCTGAACGTTACGCCGTAATCGACTGCCGGACCAGTCTCACAGTGAAGGCGTCCGCCTACATCACGGTTGATCGCCTGTGGCCGCTCGCAAATCATAATGAAATTACGGTTCGGCCAATAATACCCGGCTGAACCGCACACATCGCGTTCAGCGCGAATGGCTGCAAACGACGGATGGTCAACACCGAGAGCACGGGTTGCCTCAACAAGTGCTGGCCAAGCCATCCACATCTGCCCCCCACGCCATTCGTGCCAGCGCACGGCCCTGTACACGTCGCTGTCCACGGCGCTGTCCACGTCGCTGTGCACGTCGCTGTCCACGTCGCTGTCCACGTCGCTGTACACGGCCCTGTACACGGCCCTGTGCACGGCCCTGTGCACGGCGTTGTACACGTCGCTGTCCACGTCGCTGTACACGGCCCTGTGCACGGCCCTGTGCACGTCGCTGTACACGGCGCTGTTCACGGCGCTGTGCACGGCGCTGTTCACGGCGCTGTTCACGGCGCTGTGCACGGCGCTGTTCACGGCGCTGTGCACGGCGCTGTGCACGGCGCTGTTCACGGCGCTGTGCACGTTCCTGGTTCGTGCAATCGACATGGCGGCGATTGACGCGGCCAAAGCGCCAACCAGAGGCGACGACACCCAAATGATCGGCACACGATCACTCAGTCCGGCCATGCGATAAATTGTCCGTAAGGCGGCTTCCGCACGCGGCCGATCGGCTGGCTCGCACCTCAAGCCGTCTTCGATCGCGCGCCTAACGATGGCCGGGAACTGCGCCCGTACCTCATCCGGGATATGAGTGATCTTCTTCAACGGCAGTTGCCTTCTCCTTGTGGCGCCACGCGCGTGCTTTCAACTCAACCTTGACACTCCATCATGTGGTTGTCAACAATAAGTTGACAAGCCGTGCTATACGTGTGACAACGCTGCATGTCCGAGATGAAGCAGAGACCAAAGGAACTGACGCGCCTCTTCAAGAGGCTCAGGCCGTCTGAGCTTGCGCGCGGTCTCGGAATTTCGTCGGCTGCCGTCTACGCATGGCGAGAGATCCCGCTCGATCGGATTGCCGACGTTGAGCGAATCAGCGGCGTGCCGCGCGAGCAACTACGGCCAGACATCTTCATTCGCCGCAAGTCTCGATTGCGATCCCGTGCACGTACCGCGTTGAGGGACGCCACTTAATTTGATCCGTGTGTCACTGAACGGGAGAGGATGAATGGGGTGGGATCAGGTCACGACCGATCGCGTCGTGGAGATGCACAAGGGTGGCATGTCACGTCGCGCGATCGCACGGACGCTCGGGATGGGCGTCGGAAAGGTGGTCGGCAAGCTCTATCGTCTCGGCTACAGAGACGAACAGCGGTCGACACAGCACCGCAATCGACAGGCGATGTCAACCGCTTTAGCCAAGCGAACGGGTGCACCGTCAACGCGAAGACCTGTGGAAAACTTCGACGCGCTGCCACTCCCTCCAACCCAAATCAATGAGGATGTGGCACGCAAGGCGTTGCTTGATCTCGATCGCGGCGATTGTAGGTGGCCGGTCGGAGATCCTAGAGAGGGTGCGTTTGGCTTCTGCGCTCTGCCGACGGCGGCGGGCCGTCCCTACTGCGAGACCCACTGTCGGCGCGCGAGGGACGCAAAATGTCAGCCACAGACCGCCACGTAGGCGGCTATCTCCTGTCAATCGGGTTGATGGCAGCGGGCGCATGCGCGCTCGCCATCACGCTCAAGATCAACTTCCACTTCGGCTCCGGCCTCGCCGTAACTGAGGCCGGCGCAGAGTTGCAGGGACTATCCTCACTTGTTGTCGATGTTATGGCGGCCCTGCTTGCCGTAGCATCCGGGGCCCTCCTTCGCTCCGGCCGAGGCGCTATGGGCAGCTTCTGCTTGGCCCTCACCGTCTGCTTCGGTGCATACAGCCTGGCAAGCGCTGTTGGGTTCGGCGCGGCCGAGAGGATGTCGCTGTCGGAGTCTAGAAAGGCGACGGCAGCCGACGCCTCCGCCAAGGCAAAGTCTGCCCTGGACATGCGCGTCGGGTACATCGAGTGGCTGAAGCGAACCACAACCACCAAGACCAAGGACAGCAAGAGCCTTATCGAGGCTACGTCACGGGAGATCGACAAGATCGGCGAGACTAAGGTTGTGGCTCCCGTCATTATTCCAGACGCTCAGGCGCGCGCGTTCTCGCACCTGATCGGATTCGACGAGAGCCGTATCCAGCTCTGGTTGGTAGTGGCGCTGGCTACCTTGCTCGTCACGGCGAAGGTGGCTGGCTTCGCGATCGGCTCCTATGTCTGGCCGACTCGCCTTGCCCAAGGATCAGAGCCCGACAAGCAGCACGAACATTCGGTGCCAGCCGCCAATGACGACCTGCCCGGACTGTCGTCTCCGGTAGACATCGCAGCAGAGCGTCACCGTCGCATGGTGAAGAGGTTTCTCGCAGAGCAGACGAGGCCGGACCCTAGCGGAAGAGTGACAGCGACCCAGGCTTACAATGCGTTCCGCGTATGGACCTACGACGAGGGGTATGTCGCACCTCCGACCCAGGCCATGTTCGGAAGAATCTGTGGAGAACTCGGCGTCCCGAAGATCCCAGGAGCGTCTATTCGATACGGCGGCATCTCTCTTGTCGAGGACAAGGACTCCCACGCCGTCCGGGCTGCCTGAGCCGGAGCGGGGTTGAAAGGGGCTGCGTACTTAGCCCTCCCGTCCGGCTGATGAGTGTGGCAAAATTACGATTGATTTAACGGTGCGTTCTGGTTTATAATGGCCAGTTAAAGTAAGGAGCCCCCGGTTC
>OFRF01000117.1_pt1 | contig 23534 bp, 34 predicted proteins | sample 1543081 | NCBI WGS metagenome assembly OFRF01 (sample SAMN07774232, study PRJEB24372) | wastewater metagenome
CATTGGTGGCCGATGCTACTAATTTAAATATAAAATACGCTAATTTTGCAAAAGTGTTTACTATAAATAACAAAAGCACCGGGGCGTCTGCTGAATTGACAAACGCTAGTTGGACCTGCACCTTTTTTGCGGAGTTATAAAATGTTTGAAGAATTAGAGCCAGTAGAAGAAATAAAAGACGAACCGGTAAAACATGAAACCTGGTTTTTTGTTATGCCTAGACAAGATAGACGCATAGCCGATTCATTAGGCGGGTTTAGTGATGATGCTATACCGCCTGAAGGTGCGGTGCGCGTACCAGATGGACCCCAACACGGGCTAGATACCTATGATTTGGTCAATAAAGTTTGGATACCATACGAGCCACCATATTACGAGAAGCGCAAAGAGGCTTATGACAAAGAGTTAGGTGACCCAGGGCAGCAATTTGATGCAATCTTAAAGGCACTACTAGTAGTGGTACCCGCCTTGGTAGACGGACGCAAGCTGACACCAGAGGAGGCGAAGTTTTTAATACCGGACCCCTCAGCAGGCGAAGGCACACCAGCCGAGTGGGCAGGCAGGTGGCTTGCAATCAAAGAAAGATTTCCTAAACAGCCATGATTATGGCATAATCTACGACAGGAGGTAGTACAACATGGCAACAACTGGCGCTTTACCCGTCGTCAATTACACGACCGGCAGCCAACAACTAAGCCAGGCGGCAACTGGTCAACAGTCCGCCATGAACCAGTACAATCCTGGTCAATTAGCGATGCAAGACTATACCAATCAATATGGTATGAACTTGCTGAATGGACAAGTACCTCAAGGCGCTGGACTCAGTGATGCCTCTCGTCAGAAGGCATGGCTTGATTGGAACAGCCAGGTAGCGCCAAGGCTAGCCGCGCAGAATGGCGCAGGCTCACCGGCTATTGGCTCAAGTGCCAGTCAGTTAGCTTTAGGATTGGCAGCCAAAGACTCAGAGATGGGCTTTGCAAACTCGCTAGGTGCGTATCAAGCGGCTGGTAACTTTGCATACAGACCAATCGGCTCTAATCAATCGACTGCACAGAATCAACTTTCTAACCAGGCTTCAAATCAGACGAGTACCACTCAAGACTTTGGCGCTCTAATATCTTCCCTCCTAGCGGGTGCCGGAGGTGGTGGCACTGCCGGTAGCTTTTGGAACGGGACCGGGCAATAGTAGTGGCGGGACAAATCCAGCAAGTCCTCAGCCGACCTACACAGGCGGCGGTTTAAACGTACCGCTAGAGCCTACAAATGGTCCCATTCAGACCAGTCGATTTGAGCAGAACTTCTATAACAACAATCCGGCTCAGACTCAGACTGGCTCTACCGGTCAAACGCCTACTCAGCAACCGACTCAAACGCCGCAAGTACAGACTACGCCTTTTATCGGCACTGAAGGCATGTTCAAAGGGCAGTACTACGGCACCACTGCACAGCCTATGACTTGGCAGATACAGCCAAATGGCGAGTATGTCGAAGCACATGGCGTAGGTGGTGGCGATACTAAGACGCTTGCTGAGATAGCGGCGATGGGCGGCTTGTCACAAGTCTATGTAGGTATGGAACTCAAGACTCTAGGCGAAGCTTACCAGCATTACAGTCAGCCGACAGCGCTTGAAGCTTATCAGCAGCAGCTCCAAGCTCAGCAACAACAGCCACAACAGTACGACAGAGACGGCGCTAGTCCTTATGCGAGCTATCCAGGGCAGTCAAACTATGCAAGTGAGTACAGCCCTGGCAATCCCGCTATTTATGGCGATGCTTTTAGTCAACAGCTCTATGACTATGACCCAGGCAGAGCACAAGCCCAGAACGAGATACAAGGTATCATGAACGACCGCTTGTATAATCCGAGTGCTTACGGCTCAGGCTATGCGACACTTGGTAATACTGGACAAAAAGATTCTAACACCAGTCTCTATGGGGCAATCATTGGCGCTGCTAATGCCGCAGGCAATATGATAAACACCGCTTTTGGCGGCTCGCCTACACTAGGCAGCCAGGGCGCTTACAACGTCACCGATGCGATGTTCAGGAATAGTCTGACCAGCGCTAGCCAAGGCGCTAACATGGATGTCACTAAACAGAATTATCAAGGCACGCCATACTATCAACTTAACCAAGGCGCGTCTATCAATATTCCTAGCAGTGTTCAGACTGAACTGGACATGCAAAAGGCTTATATTGAAGCTCAAAGAACTGGCAATATGTCAGCTTATATGGGGCAGTACGGTAGACAGCCTAACACTATGGCTATCACTTCGTACATTCGCAACCCGCCACCTGAGCTACAAGAAGCGGCTCGCCAATACATGCTACAGGCGAACGCTGCTAATGCTCAAGCTCGTCTTGCTGTTAATCCTAATGACGTTGTTGGCAATGCGATACTCAGTAACAAACATATTAGTAACCAAGCACTGAATCAGTCTGGCGCGGGCTCCACAATCTTGTTCCCAGACGGCGACCAGAAGGGGCGGCTCTTACGCTCTATCCCAGGCGTGAACGTAGACCCTGCACTACTTGCATGGGCTGACACAGCCGACTACTTAACTAATCAGCTTTATCCACAAGGTATCCAAGCTGGCGTAATCTCACCCTCCTATCAATCCGAGGGAATGGGTAATGCTTCTGCCGCAACTAATGGATATGCGTACACTGGCACGGGCGCAGCCGCCAATGAGTGGATACCTGGATTACATGGTCTTGATAATCCGGTCTTCTGGGGGCAGCCTAACTCAGGCTTACCTGATTGGATGCAACCTAATCCGAGTCCGTTTACAAATAACGCTGGCGGGCAGGTTAATGCTATCCCTGGTTATCAAACTCAAGTTACTGGCTCTATTGTGGGTAAGAACGGCGTGCCCCTTAACGGTATGCCCGGTGCCGAGCCTAGCCATAGTGGACTCCCTAGCGGCTGGGCAAGCCTCGGTGCTGACTCAACCGGGCATACGAACCCTGGCGGCGTAGTACTGGGCAATGGCACGATTCAAGGCTACGGACAAAGCCCGCTAGGCTATCAAGGTCAGACAGGCTGGGACCGCAATGGCAACCCAATCTTTGGCGGGACATACTATGGGCTTTAGTGAAATCCGGTTGTACTATTTAGTGTAAGAGGTAAAGCGAATGGTCACACTATCAGGCGGCGTACAACAAACTAGCGGCAATGTGCCAGTAACATCTGGCGGCAGTCCAATTGTGCCTGTCTCTGACTCAGGCTTTATTCAAAACTTCTATGGCACGCCTACGACTGGCGGCATCAATACTTATTACACGCCGATTCAGCAGACGCAGAACGAGACTTATAATGCCAATCTGACTATGAATCAGGCTCAGTTACCTGGCATTAGCCCGCTTGCGCAGCCTGGCGCTATTCAAATGCCTGCCGATAGCGGTGCGGATAACATAGCCACGGGCTATCGTGGTGAGCCTATCCAAATGCCTAACCTAGCAGCGCTCAGTCCAAGAGGTGAGAGCACTGGCGGGATTCAAATCGGCAACAGAACCTATGACCCTAGCCAAGTGACAGCACAAGCGGTTACTCAACCGGACTGGGGCTATGACCAGCCTTATCAGCAAAGTCCTTTTATGCAGCCTCCACAAGCGCAGTACGCACAGCCGCAGCAACAGATGCCGATGCCAGTGCAGCCTGGCGGTGGTAGCGACAATATGCAAGTGCAGCCGATGTACAATCCGTATCAACAGATTGACGACCCGGCTGGCAGAATTCAGCAAGTCCGCCAAAGAGAAGACCGCGCTCGCCGCTTTGGACAAGGCTATGCTAACAATGGCGTGGCGCAAATGCAGCGTATGCAGCCACCTGTACACGCAAGAGCCGTAGGCGGCTGGCGTGGAGTGGCTAACCGTATGGCTGGCGCTATGAATCCAAACATCGCCTTACAGCAAGACCGTCAATTCGCAACGTATGCCACGGGCTTCAATGCTCGTTACAAAGCTATCGCCGACCAGATTGAAGCAGGGCTTAGAATAGAGCAGACAGCTGACCAACATGCAAGTACTCGCGAGGCGTCTATCTACAATAACATGATGGACAATCAGATGCAGTGGCAGAAGCACAACACGCCTGCTCCGGCTAGTGAGACTGACCGCAGGCAACTTGGACAGTACGGTATCAACAATTACAAAGAAGACAGTCCTGAGCGTATGAAGTACATCATGGCTATGAAGAATCTACACAACGTAGATTTGACTGACACTCTAAGTGTTCCAAGACCTGAGTACAAAGACGCTCAGCTAGAGAACGCTCTAGGCAGAGGCGACCTGCAAGACCAGAGATACAATTACAATGAAGCTATGAACCCTGGCAGACAGACGATACAGAATCAAGCAATTGAGTACGGTGGTTATCGCAATCAAGTCGCAGGTGCAACCACAGGCGATAAGATTTCGACATCGCATAATCGTGCAAGTATCGTAGCGGACAATGCTAGATTCAGCGCTAAGTATGGTGAGCCGTTAATTCAAAACAGGCTGAATGCCGGACTCCGCGCAGAAGCCATGAAAGACCTAGCTTATGCCAAAGAAGCGCGAATTAGAGCACAGCAACCGTTAGACCGATGGAAGGGACTAGGCGATACGCTGGCTAAGATGCAGCTTGGACCTAACCCTGAGAAGTACCCGCCATTGGCTAAGGTCATGCTCAAGGAGTACAACCAACTAACCAAAGACTTGCCGAGCTTAATGGAAGCAAGAGACTCACTCAACGAGTCTTATGACTTACTCCAAGCGACAGTCTCAGCACCTCTAAGTCCTGCCGAACAGCAGCCTACTCAAGTAGCAGCACCTGGCACATTCGCTCGCGGTGCACTCTTACAGCGTTCAGGTGATATACCCGGTATGAGCAGAGCGCCAAGACCCGGTGCGCTTACGCCTACTCAGATGAGACTTGCAAGGCCAAGGCAGATGGTTGCAGAGCAGCCGCAATCAGGCGACCAGACTCTTCGAGATGTCCTAAAAAAAAACAGTGAACAGAACGAAGTAGCTGGCTACAATAGTGATGTGCGTATATCTGGGCGCGAGCACGCCGACCATATGCGTAGCGCTAGAGCCGAGAACAAAACAATAAACGAAGCCATGCAGGAATTGACCTCGGATACTGTAGATTACTTGGACCGGTTGCGCAATACTGACTTGCCGAACTTTTTCAATATCATCGGCAAGATGAATGAGTCTCCGACAGAGGCAGAACTAGGCGAGGGACTGTTCGGGCAGAAGGGCGACGACCACTTGCGTCAAATCCTTAACCGACTGCACAGAGTCCCTGGCAGGCAGAATGAGAATCCAGGGCTACTACTAAATCAAGCGCCTCTACAAGCGGCTCCCGCTAAAGCCATGGCGAATACCCGCCTAGCGGGCGGAATGCTGTCTGGCGGTGCTAGTGAGAGTTTCGCGCCGATTCGTGACAATGCTAAGTACATCACAAGAGCGAATCAGTACTATCTTTTACGTCAGCTCCTACAAGCAACTAACTACAAGCCTACTTTTGAGCAGTTAAAAGCGTTTCAAAGCCGATACAAGAGAGCGCAAGGCGTGGACCCTACGCGCACCGGAACGGCTCTAGAGCATAGCGTAGCTATGATAGGAGACTAAATGGCTGACCCTTTTAATGTAAATGCCTTTATCCAAGGACGCTCACCTGCCGGACCTATGCCGGTGGCGCCGTCTCAAGACGACCCTTTATCGTCCGACTTTAACGAGCCAGTTAATTTTCAAACAGCTGAACATCCGGCAGGTGATATTGCATCTAACGCTATTCGTGATTTAAGTTCGCTTAATACGAATCTGCGCACTCAAGCTTCTGCCTTAGCACAGCGAACTTACGAGACGCTTGTGCCGCAAAACCTTGTAGACTCAGCCATACCCTTAGACCAGAAGCTGGGACTAATCCCTGGCGGACTTATGGAGATGGCAAATCCTAAAAGCTTCTATTTCGAGAGGGGCTCACCCTCGCTAGGGCTTAAGCCCGCCTTTGGATGGACAGAGAGCGAAGGCGCGACCATGTTGCATATGCTAGACATGGGCGGGCAAGCTTTTGATAAGACGTATGGACAGCCCATTCGTGGCGCTGCCGTCAACATGTTTCAAGGCAAGTTCAAAGAAGCTGGTCAAGAGCTTGGCAAAATCGTAGACTACGGAACTCAGCACCCGCTCTATGCTGGCATGGACGCCGCCACTGGCGTTGGTGCTATGGGCATAGCTGCGCGAGAGTTAAGCGCACTGCCAAAACCAACACCGCGTATGCTTATCGCTGGCGCTGTACAGAAGAACATCACAGATGGCTTTTATCGCAAACTGCCAAAGAATATCAAGCAGGCTTTGACTACTACAAACGCCGCCAATATCTTATATCAAATGACCAAAGACCCGCAGTTCTACAAGCAGCTTCAGGCTGACATTGCAGAGCTTGAGCGCTTAGAGATGGAAGTCCCTAAGCAACTGCGCGGCATGTTAGTCGAGGCTGGCGAGTACAGAAATATCAAGTACCGCAGAAAACTTGAGGGCATCCCTGAAGTCCAAGCAGTGTGGAAGCAAGCCGACATGATTGGCGAGAAGATGAAACAAAAGATGCTTGAGGACGGGCTCATAACCGAGCATCAAGCATTGAAGGGACAATACCAGACTGCGGCTGAGACATTTTATAAGCTGAGAAATAAGCCGAGATACAGACTGAGCACTAAGCCAGGTGGCGCACCTGAGCGGTTGCCAGATATCCCTGACGGATTCTGGGATTCGCACGAAGGCATTAGGGCGCTTAGAGAGATACAGCGCTACGCTGCAAAGAGTGGCAAGCCTATACCATTTGTCGGCATAGTCCACGAATGGGAAGCGGCGCAAGCTGCTGGCATCATGAAGGGCGGCGACCTTATGCGCAACAAAGTGCCAGGCATGAGAAGTATACGCAAGTTCGCAGCAGACGAGGGCGGGACACCTGCGTCTTTGATGGAACGCCAGAAGAACGTCCGCACACCAGACCATACAGAGCCTAACTTGAGGACTAGCAATAGCCTCACTGCATCTGTTGGTACTCGCGCCGTACAGAACGCTGCCGTCTTAAGGTATAGACAATACTTCAGAGATATCATGGACCGCTTTGGCGATGCTAAAGTCGCAGGCGTGGACTTCGATGTCCATAAATACATGAAGCTCCTTGCAGGGGCAGACGGACCTGTTACAGACGGTATGATGGCAGACATCTTACGGGGCACACCTGAGTCTGTGAAATTACCAAAAGAGATTGTAGACGCGCTTCAGTTCAATGTAAGTAAACCAGTCAAAGCGGCTGAGCTTGGCGGCTCAGTGGCTCACAAGATAACCAACACTTTTAAACATGCCACACTTATGTATGACATGTACTGGGCAGCACAGCAAGCCGTGCAGACAAGCACTATTTTAAATGGCGCTATGTTCAGAGGACCAAAAGACATTGTGCCGAGTATGCTTGCCTACAAACTCGCCTCAGACAAGAACATCCCTAAAGGTATCTGGGTAAACAACTTCACCAAAGAGACAGCCGGATATGGTGTGCCTGGTGTGCGTCGAATGAAAGCCATGACACAGTTTGGGCAAGACCAGATTCAGTACAAGCCTAGTCTTGGCGGTGCGCTTAAGCGTGCTAGTCGCAAGACTATTATCGACTTTGGCAGAAAAGTCGGATACGTACAGGCGTACAGTCGAGGCGTCGCCACGGTTGCTAACGAGTCCGAGAAGTATTTCAATGATACGTTTTATCTTTACAACATGCTTAAGCAAATGGAAGACATTCCAGACGCTGCGGCAATGAAGATAAGCGGTGCTTATGACAAAGTGGTCCAGGCTGTGAATGACGACTTGTCATTGCAGCGCACACAGTTCAAGCGTGACAGAGCTGGTAAAGAAGTAGACGCTCGAATGGGCGTGTACGGCAGACAGCCAAGTCCTGGCGTCTTATCTGCCATGGATGAATTCGCTAAGGCGATGATACCGTTTTACCCCTGGCTCAAGCACTCGGTCACTATGACCATGAAGCTGCCAGAGACGCCGGTTAAATACACAATCGCTAATCAAATAACAAAGCAGTCGCCTTACCTGCAAAGCACTGATTTAACATCACAGGAGAAACAGCAAGGCGGCATACTTGTAACCAAGCCAGACGGCTCGCCACGCCTCGACAGGAATGGCTTGCCTCTGGTTGTACGCTCGCCCGGTTTTTCGCCGTTCACACAGTCGCCAGAGCTGGCTCTGCAAATGCTTCAGATTGGCATAAGCCAAGAGCTAGATGCAGGACACCCAGGCTTTAACCCGCTACTTAATCTATACGGCATGACATTCGCTCACACTGACCCAGCTTCAGGTGCTGACTTCTCGGACCCGAGCTTAATCCACGACGCCTCAGGTTCGCAGTATCGATATGACGAAAACAAAGACGAGTATATCGAAATGCACCCAACGCCCAACATGATTCAGGCTATAGCTAAAGCTACGTTTCCAAAGCAAGAGGCTGAGTTCAGAGACTTGCTTACTTATCCGTATAGACCAACAGCGCTTAGCTGGCTAGACGACCAGCGCATCGACCGAGATGCAAGCGGTGGCTCTATCGGCAAAGGCGAGCCATTTTTAGCGCCCAACATGCTCGAAAACAGATTACAGCGATTCTTCAAAGTGCGAGCACAGCCACAGAAAAGAGACGCTGCCACAATCGAAATGTTCAAACAGAGGACAAAGCAGAGGCTTAACAAGAACCGCAATCGCCAAGAGCGTGAACTTGACCCGAGCGTTATCCCTGACGTCGGCGCTGACTTGCCTCGCAACCCGCCAGTATCAGATTTAAATTATTACCTGGCTAAAGAAATCTTTGGCGAGCCGCCACAAAAGCGCGTAATACCAGATTTGAATCCAGATGGGACTATACCTTTTTAGACTTACTACTTACAATAGTAGTCATGGCTAAGCGACTCGACCAATCTCAGATAAAGACCTGCTTGAAGTACAAGCCGGATTTTATGCGCGTGCAAGAAGCTACAGGCGTTCCGTGGGAAGCTGTGTGCGCAGTCTGGTATCGCGAGTCTTTCAGCGTGGCTGTGCCAAAAACTCTTGGCGGTCAATTTCAATTCGACCCGCCACCACCTGACAATCAACTACATTTCTTACTAGACCACTACAGCAACCTGACCGCTGCACAAAAGGCTGACATCGTAGCGCGTGGCGTGAACGATTTCAAAGCGGCTATGTTCCTGGCTGCATGTCACGGGCGACATCACTGCGACCCTAAGATAACGCCGCAAGCGACAGATGCTGAGATAAAAGATTTCTTCTGGGGCTACAACGGCAAAGCTTTTGGAGCAGCCGACAAGTCCAACTACGTCATGAATAACTTTGACAAAGCGCACGAAAACATGATGATACGTGGCACTATCCCAGACAAGTCGGCTCCTAAAGGACGCAGACGTATAGAGACTACAGACATGCGCCCAGGCGCTTTTACTGTTTACAAGCAACTCAAAGGAGAACTCGTTTAATGCTTAATCCTATAGAAATGTTCAAGATGGTCGGCAATGCTAACCAAGCAGTGGCTCTATATCAAGACCTTGTAAAGCTAGACTCAGACCATGACGGTATCCCAGAAGTGATTGAGATGCTCGACAAGGCTAAAGAAATCGTCGCTGATTTGAACGAGTTAAACAAAGACGCTCTTGAGCTGTTGGCTATGTACTCACAGCTAATGCCTTTAGTAAACGAGAAAGTTCAAAGGAAGTAGACATGGAATTACTCATAGTCATAGCGAATCTATTGCCGCTTTGCTTCTTAATTGTAGACTTATTGACGGATGGATAGGCAGCTTTTCTATTTAGTGCTTTGCACGCTGGTAGGCATGAACCTGGCAGCGCTAATCGAGACTGTCATATCTGGACAGACTCCGCAGTGGTTTATCGGTGTGGCTGTAGCCACGATGGTTGCAATAATCGCGAGGGTGAAACATCTAAGCAAATGAAAGCATTATTCTTAAGCCTAGTTATAGCCTTATTCTCGATGCTACCAGGGCTGTGCTCACAACTAACGCCTATGATAGCCAAGAGAGATGTCTTGGTGGAGTCCGGCTGGGCACCACCTCCTAAGCAAAAGGCACCGTTCAAAGAACGGCACCCTAAGCTTTACAAAGCCGGTCGCAAGGTGCGAACAGTGGCTATTTTTGTTTCGCCGATTGTGCAGGTAACTGGTTCGGTGGCGCAGATTGTAACGCCGTTCCTTTTACATTAATCTCTACGCCGTGCGAGTAGACCATCAAGTTAGATGTCAGCAGTCTGTGTTCGGTTAAGCCTTGGTTTGCGGCTTTGCTGTGCAGCTCGGCTAGTTCGTTTACATGGTAGCGGAACATCTCTATCCAGGCAGGTGCCCGAAAAGTGTCTGGTACAGGCAAAGAAGGGGCTGTTACGGCTTCTGCTATCGGGCTTGTCCAGTCGGCTGGCTTCTCGTTGTCTTGCCATGCTGGCGTCTCCTTCTTGTAAGATGCGGCAGTAGCCAAGGCTTGTGGCGTCTTGTTACGTATGAACTTCTCTAAGTCCTTGGTTGTGAAGTAGAACCTGCCAGAGCCGTCTGTGCGCTTTGGTAAGTTGCCACGCTTCACATGATAGTGGACGGTCGTCGCGGTGATGCCTAGCTCTGTAGCGGCTTGCTGTGCTGTATATGTAGCCATGTGTTTACTCCTTAAGTTACGGGAGAGGTATCATATCCGACTGATATACCCAGCGCAAATTAAATATTATTCCGGCACCGCCTTTAGTGCTTCGGCTATTTCCTCAGCGCTATCAAAGATTTGGAAACAGGCTTCATTCAGAGCGTCGATAAAGTCGAAGTCAGTGCCAGAAATTGAATTTGGCATATGGAACCAAAACTGGTCGCCATCTATCTCCGCATGTACTGAGCGCGTTTTATTCAGTATCGCTCTAAATATGTCAAAATTAACCGCTTTCTCTGCCATCGCGTCGAATGCGGCTAGCTCTGATTCTTTCGTGGTTGCTATGCAGTGAGTCAAGCCTTCAGCTTCCCACCCTAGCCATGCATCCTCTATCCGTTCTCTCAAGTGTTCTACCGTTACTTCGCTCACTGTGCGCCCTCCTTGTGTATGTCGGTCAATAATGCTTTGTGGTCTATTCCGGCTTTACCGCAAGCGTATGCATAGGCTTTGATGAGTAACAAGATTCGCAAATCTAGGGCTTCCATGTCTGGCACACCGGCAATATTTAGCCAACCATTCGCGCGGTTCGATTCTATTGCCATCTCTTCAGCTGCTACATCTTCGTACATTTGTTCACCTATCTATTAGTTAGTTCGTCGGTTGTCGGTCAGTTATTGGACTATCTCGACAATCACATCGACGACCATGTCGTGAGCGTAGCCACCAGAGGCGTTCTCTTCCATGCTTGTTTGAGCTTGCATCATTGCGTCATCTTCAGAATCAGCCTCAACAACCTCTTCGTACTCCATTAATATTTTTACTTTGTACTTAGCCATCTACTTCACTTCTCCTTTTACTTGGTCTTCTGCTTGGATAATTGCACTGATTATCAATGCCGCCACCTGTGGTACTATCGCGTTTCCGAGTGCCTTTATTCTATGTTTGTCCACCCGACCGGATATCCCATCAATTGTTCGACCCAATCGGGATTTAAGTCTTGGGGCTTCCCATTCGTATTGTTCGCTACCTGGTAAGGCAGGGAAAATCGCTTCTTGCCAATTCGTCCTTGAGCTCCGCCCTGATTGTTCCCGTACTGGCTCGCTGTCGGAGTTGACCACATCTCCACAGCTCCCGGCAAAGACAGATGAGTCCTCCCTTTGCTGCGCTGATATTTGCGCCCTGAAGCGTCTACCACTGTTGCTGTTGGCCACAATCCAGACCCTTTTTCTTTGGTGACTGGCTTTGATATCTGAAGCGCCCACCAAGAACGCCCGGCTGGAGTAGCCGAGCTCTTCCAGTGAAAGCAAAACCGCGTCAGCGCCTCTAACTCGCAAAGCAGAAACGTTTTCAATAAGCACCCAATCAGGTCGGGATTCATCGATGACGCGGTGCATTTCCCACCACAGACTTGACCGCTTACCAGACAGACCTGCTCCTTTGCCTGCAGATGAGATGTCTTGGCACGGGAAGCCTCCACACACAATCCAGGGATTGGCATTTGGTTTGTATGTCCTGATATCTCCATGTCTTTTGGCTCCTGGAAAATTTTTCTCAAGCACCTTAATCGGGTAAGGTTCTATCTCGACTTGCTCAATTACTTCAATGCCATTCATTTGCATGGCGAGTGAAAACCCGCCAATTCCAGCAAATAAATCGATACCTGTTCTCACGGTCTACTATTTCTCACTCACTTGTACGGCTTCGATTAGAGTCTTAGCCAAGTCCAGATTGTCTTCTTGTACGAGCATCACAATCAAGTCCTTGATAGTGGTCTTAGGTTTAGGCGGCTCGAAATTCTCGCACACAGCCTGAGTTTTAGGCTCTTCATCCGGCATTATCAGCACAGACTCAATGCCACGCTGCGTCTCGTAAATAGCCTCATCAAAATTATAGACATGCCCAGGCTCGTCTAGCTTCAACTGTTTGACCGCCGGTTTAAATTCAAAGTCTTTTACATCGTCCATTGTGAGATAGACCTTGCCAAAGAACTTGCGATGCGGCAAGACGCCTCGCCCTATGGCGCTAGAGAGCTGGTTATACGTGCAGCCTAACTCTTCTGCCATCTCATGCAAATAACGTCGTCCTACGCCGCCGTTACGCTCATGGTGTGACACTACGTCACCTGCATGGAATTGATACTCGCCACCACGCTTCTCTCGTCTTATCGGCAGTCCGTTTGAGTCGGCTGCATTATGCAGATTCGTATCCGAGATGCCAAATAACTTGCATACAGCCGCTGTTTTCATATAGCCTTCCACTGTGTTTACTCCTTTGTTTTTAACTACATACTTTCGCTGAGGCGCTTTGCTCGTAAGATGATAGCAGTCATGCTGCTTGCACCAGTACGTCCAGAGCTTAAGCCCCTCCTGTGTCTTCTCTTGTTTCTTCGCCGCTTCCCGAGCTATGTTCTGGCTCTTGTATCGGCTTTTCGTTCTGCAACCTGGCATAATACACCTCTCTGCAATGCCTACATGCAGTGGCATCACCCTCATCGTAAAGGCAGTGGCAGTAGTGCCACCACGGCAGAATTACACCACCGATGGCAGTGACGCTCTTAGTATCAACTTGCCCAGCGCCTCTGCTTGTGCAGGCTTGAGCATGAAATGCCCGTGCTCGTCTCTAATTAGTACATCGCCGTCTGCATCTCGGATAATCTCGATACCATCCACGACGCCTATAACTTCTATCATGCGTTTACCCCTAAAATGTGCAGGCAAGTCTAACAGCTTGGCGTGTAAATACTCAATTAAGAATTCGCTTCACTTGCCTATATATGCCAGTATCTCAGCCGCAGTGCAACCGCGCCAACAGCGCCACTTAGTAGGGTCGCCAGCGTTGATTGAAAGATTGTCACGGCTCTTATCATGCCCGGCAACTATGCAAGCGGGGCATCCTGCTCGCCAGTTGCCATCCGAGTGCAGCGTTCTTTGATGAGCCGGAATATATTGAAGAGCATTGACTCTCTTGAGTGTCCCATCACTGTGAGGTTTGCCAAATGTCTTAGCGGATCCCACTGACCGATGCGCACTCGTGGATTCGGGTCTAGTCGTCCACCAAGCATGCCCAAGCTCCAATACTCTATGACTGGAATTAACGGGCTGCCTTGCGAGCCACTCAAGCTGACAGGTAACATCTTTTTTTACTCCGTGGAACCAACCTCGACACTGTGCGTCTGGCTTGCGATTATACCCTAGTGGCAGCCTTAAGCCGCCTGCTAAATTCTTAGTTGCTGACTGCTTAGGAAAAAACTCTAAGTCTGCGTCCTTGCTGTTTATTGTCGTTCTGGTTTTCTCAGCAATGAACTGCCCAAACGCCGTTGCGACTCGTCCCGGAATAGGCTCGTCCAATAGTAGCCATAGGTGCCCCTCTCGTCCCTCCCGCGCCCCCTCCCGAATGGGACTGAAGCCGTGCTCCAAAAGATACTGATAGACTCTGACCAGTGTTCCTTTGTCAGCGTCAGAGTCCCATGCAAGCCAACGCGCAGTATCCCGCTCAGAGAGAGCAGGTGCTGATATAGTGATGTTCGCTGCGATGTGTGCCATTGCGGCAGTACGGTCGAATGGACGGTTTGCCCGAGCATAGCCACACTTTCCTCCCACTGGCTCCTGTTGTAAGAATACTGAATCCGTCCTATTTGCAAAGAGAGAAATAAAGGTTCCAATGACATCAACCTCCGACATGCTTACGTACCTCTAGCAGCGCCTTCATTAAGTCGCCGGTCGAACTTTCGTGCAGCTCTTTAGCGATGCACCTCACATACTCCATGAAGTGCTCACGACTAGCCTTAATAGTCTTGCTCTTAAGCAGGATGTTAAATACAAGCAGATAGTTTTTCTTGCTATTCGTATAGTACTCTACTGCGTCTAGGCAATTATCATACGTCTGTTGAATAGTCTGCTTGTAGCTCTCTGCGGGCAGTTTGAGTCTGTAGCGGTCTACTTCCCACATAGCGAAGTTGTCTTGCCACCACTGCGTCCAGCCCCACTTAGTCTCGTGCTCATCCCAACACAGACAGCACTTGGCGGCGAAGTAAGGGACTTTGCGAGTATTGATATTAGTGCCACACGCTGAGCAGCGCACTGGAATAATCATCGTGCAAGACTCGACATCACATGAGCCATGCAACCACATATAATCATGCCGATTGCATAGAGTAGCGTGCATAGTGCATACACTACAGGTGGTGCGATGTACCAGCCGATAAACAGCACGGCGGCTACAATAACAAACTCGTCTACTTGCATTTATAAGTCCTCTGAATAACCTCTTTGTGTCGCTGAAAATCTAGCAGCGTTCTTACATAGACGAACTGGTCGTCAAGGCGAAGCTCTAGCCCGTCGATGCGGCTCATCTGCAAATCCGACACAGCAAACCATGTGCCCTCAGCCTTACAGATAAGTAGCGGCTGCTTGTGCTCTCGCTCGGCTTGACTGCGAGCTTGCTCCCAAAACTCACGTATCACATTCGTAGGATTAAAGAAGTGTCGGACCTTAAGCTTCTTATCGTCCTTCACCTCTACGGCGAACGGAAAAGACTTAGGCACTATATGGTCAGAGCCCTTTTGTCTGTTGGGTCTGCGAGCAAATGGCTCGCCCCACCAGTCGGCTAGTATCTTAGCGATTAGACGCTCAGCCGCCCCGCCCTTTGCTTTGCTGTTTACCATTAGGCTCGATTCCTATCATCTCAGTAAATGACATGACCGACTTATCAAATCTCAGGTAAAACTTATCAGCTTCGCCGCTTCTGTTAGCTGCTACATCTACGAGTAATTGTTTTTGAGTAGAGCCGTTAGCGCGCTCAACCTCTTCATTATGTAGAAGCATAACTATGTCTGCATACGCCTCTACAGCCCCTGAGTCTTTCAAGTCTGTTAATAGCGGGCGCGGATTAGCTCTAGCCTTTAGGTCGCGATTGAGGTGATGTAGCAGCATTACAGGACATTCTAGTTCTACTGCCAAATCTTTCATATCACTTATGATACCTTCGACTTGCATCGGTCTTGGTAGAGCAGAATCACGCGGAGTTACTTTACCCGTGTGGTCTACTGCCACCATGGCTAGTGTACCGTGCTCGGCTTTAAAACGTCTAGCACAACTGGCTACCTGAGCGGCTGTAAGGGTGCTTGAGTGCTCTACAAATAGTGGTAGTTCTGTAGTAACATCGATATGTCTTTGTATATTTGATAAAAAACTCTTATCTACTTCGCCTGGTTTATAGAAGCTGTGATGCTCAACTCGCATAGTCTTACTAAGGCTTCTGATTGCTAACTGACGAGCAGTCATTTCTAGCGAGAAGAATAAGACCGGTCCTTGATGCGCTATGGTCCAACAGAAGTCCCATGCTAGGGCTGACTTGCCTTCTTTGGGACGAGCGGCTAGTATCACAAGCTCTTGAGGTTTGAAGCCGCTTGTGAGGCGCTGTAGCGTAGGATAACCAGTATCAACTCCGGCTCTTATCTCACCGGCTTGCACCTTTAATATGTAGTCTTTGTTATCAGCTAGTAAGTCGGTAAACGCAACCGGCTTTCGCTCGGAGATAATAGATTCAGCCATTCTGACGGCGGACTTAACCGCATCAAGAGATTGGTGACTATTCTCCGATGTCGTATTGCTGGACTGTAAGAGCGCTGAATCAACCAAGCGCTTCGCCATGAGGCGCTGCAATACGCTTCTAAAGTCCTTGAGTAAAGGGATATCGGCGTCATTTTGTTTTACCTGTATGTCGTCTAGTCCACGGTGCTTGAGAAGCGCTTGCACCATCTTAAGCGCTGGCTGTTTGCCGCGTGATATTAAGTACTCACACGCCTTCCATATTTCTTTGTTGTCATGCTCTACAAACGAGTCTAAGCTAATACCGTCTGTGTAAGTGAGGTCCAAAGGCGCTGACATCAACGCCTCTAAGTAATCTCGCTCTACAGTGATATTAGCTGTCGGAAGAATCGCCTTAAGTCCTCTAGTTTTTTGTTCGCTCTCTCTGAAGCAGCGCCATCTACCAGCGAGTCCCACACAGCCGGTGTCCGCATGTAGAACGCACCAGTTACATAGCCAAGTCCTACGGGCTTCATGGCTGAAATCCAAGGTGCAGTGCAAGGGCACATATCATTGCGTAGCAGGGTATCCTGTGTGAACAATTCGTAAAGTGATTATCCCAGATTTGAGACTCTGAGCCATAGTTACGCTTCAGTTCTAGCGGTTTCATCTTCAATCACTCTTAGTAGTTCGCAGAAGTCTTGATAATCATCGACCATGATGCCTTGTGCATCTTTGCCGTCTTTTGTAAAAGTAGCGCCGCGTGCTCTAAAGAAGTTGCGCACTGTCGCATCATGTAGCCTGCCTTCAAGCAGTGAAGCCTTCTTAGCAAGAATCTCGGTTGCAACAGCCTTGGCTCCCACAGCCTTGAACTTATCTTCAAATAGCTCTATAGCTTGCTTGTAACCACTGTATCCCATGTCCAAGTCCGTATTAGCCGCCTTTGTAAGCGTTGCGTTAGATATCTTACGTTGTGCAGGCGTGAGGTCATTCGAGTGGTTATGATTTCCCGCCATCTTGGACTCCAGTGACTTTGCCGTGCCAAAGTTCGGAGAGTCACTGTCTGCATCTGCTTGGTCCTCGAATCGTATCTGGAATGTCTGACTCATGGCTGTCTTCCAAGCCATGGTGAAAGCTTTGGGTGTGGCTTTGTCTCCGCTGTCCATGCCTTCGCCTGCAACTTCAACGTCTATGTACGCCGCATCTTCAACAGCGATAAAGCGATATGTCACAGCAACAACGCTTTGGTAGTTAATCTTGCCGTCAGCTTTGTTGTGCGCATACGTCTGCACAGTCTTACGCACTGGATAGATGACTAGCTTGTGCTTAATAAGTAGCGGGGCTAGTGAATCCACTAAATCTTCATAGCGTCGGTAATTAAACTTCTGCATCGAGTTGACGCCATCTTTGCCAATAGCCTTAAGCTCTGTAGCCACGGCTGTAATTAATTCTAGAACTTTCAACTGTCCAGTATCTCCTGTAGTCTAGTTATACGTTGCATCATCTCGGCTTTAACCTTCTTGCCGAGGCTTGGTCTGCGCTTGCCCTTTTCGTGATTACAGTGCGTGCAAAATACACCTTTTGAAAAGTCGTGCTTTGTACGGTTCGGGCAATCAGGTGACTGCCCGTCCTTGTACGCTAGCTCGGCATTAAGCGCTTCTATTTCGGCTCGCATAAACGCCTTAGTATCCATATGCCAACATCGTCCAAAGCAATTCTTTATGCCGATGCCTTATGCGGTCCCAAGGGACAAGCTGGTTCAGCTCAAGCTTAAGTTTCCGTAAGTGGATGATATTCATCTTCTGTCATTCCAAAGCTTGCTGCTACCAGAGCCTTTGCTGTCACTTTAGGCTGTGCTTTACCACGCTCGCCATTCTCGTAAAGAGGTGCGGCGTCTGCTCTGCCTGGCACGTAATACACTTCACGCTCACCATTAGGTCTTGGCGATGCGTCCACTACACGAGTTGATACGATAGTCGCTGTAGTGTTAGGGACTTTGAACTGTAAGCTCTCGCCGTACTCGTCTTTGGCAATACTCTCAGCTTGGTTTTCTTCCCAGTAACGCTTCTCAGTGAACTTGTCTATCATGATACGCTTCAGCTCCAGGTTCTGCTCCGAGTTAATAGCATCCACAGTAAGCGTCTCCGGCGCTTTAATAACGTACTCATGAGTCTTAGGTATGACTCTGCCATGCCAGGCGTACATTGCCAGTCCATCGGTGAACGCCATAGCTGGACCGGTTTCATTGTGCAGCTCTCCTGTGTCGTCTACAGTCAAAACAGACGCTCTGTGGCAGATAAAGACACACTCGGAGAATGTGGCAAACCAGCCAACGAGCTTAGCCAAATGAATGTAAGGCTCTACTTCTTTCAGTTCTGAAGCAGGCTTTACGCCTTCTGCGCCTATCATGTCGTAGTAGCCAAGCCAATTAGAGTCTTGTGAGCCGTAGCACAGCGAGACTATTTGCCACGCCTTCTCTATAGTCCACTCGCCACCACCTGGCACTTCGATTTTGTACTCGATTAGCTTCTCGACTATCTTCTTAATCATGTCTAGTGGAGATTCGCACCAGATAAAGTGCTTGAGTCCTTTACCGCCCACCTCGTGACCAGAGCGCCTGTAAGCCTCTTTTATCCACTTCTCGGCTTGTTTCTTGTTTGGGCAGTTGCCGGTTGCGATACCGTGCGCTACCCATTTCTTCATATAGTCGGGCATCTTAGCCTCGACTTCAGGTGTCAATACTACTTCCATTAATTACTCCCTATAAGATGTTGATAAGTGTCAAATCGCACATTCTCGGTCCATAAGTAGGGCGGATTTTTCCAATTGGGATATTCTTCAATCCCCGGTAGGACGCCTTCGAGAATATGCATATACAATTCAAGCGGCTGCATTAGTCCAGTGCCTGCATTTGAAGCTGTTTAAGCTCGTCCCACATCTGTTGCTTGCGGACTTCATAGATGCCTGGCTCAACTTCAATTGTGTCATGCTCAGGATGCGTGAGCGGTGTAGTCTCAAGCACTTCAATGAACATGTTCACACGCTGGTTTTTGGTCTCAGCTATCTTTACAGTCTTGCTGCTCATAGCGTGCGGTCTGGGGCTGCCTACAGACTGTTGCAAGACTGTCGTAGGTGTTTTCAATTGCACTAGCGGAATGTCTTTCATATAAGCCGGTAGCTCAGGGATTTTAACCAGCAAGATGTCGCCTTGACGGTGCTGGTCTGTGACATCCTCTATTCGTTCTCTAACTATGTTTCGCTCTTTAGTTGCCATGTTGTTTTTTCCTCGTCTAGCCATTCAAATATCTCGTACATCAAAGGCGTATTATTACGCGGTCGCCATTTCAGAGTGGCGGTTGAGCGAGACAAACCAAGCACCTCGTTCTCAAACAACTCACTAGGCAATAAAACCGGCTGCATGTTTACTCCTTAACAATGGCGTTACTATAACAGCTTGCAATAGAACAAGGGCTTAGATTTCTCCAAGCCCTTGTATATACAGACTGTAATTCGAACTAGCCTATCATCTCATCTGGTAGTTTACGTGCATATGCTCTGCGTGCCAGGTTGTAAGTCCAGACACCATGTCTTGGCTTCTTGCCTGCGTCTATCTCAGCTTGTCTCTCCTTGTTTAGCAGTGTCATTATCTTAAAGAATGTCCAGCCTTCATTGTCATGTAGCTCGCGTATCATCACCACATCCTTATATGTCTTAGGTTCTGGCTCTAACATCTGACGCTCGACTGAACTACCCGGCACTGTTCTCTTAACTAGCTGATAGCCGTAAGGGACTTTGCCGCCCATATAACCGCCACGCTCTTTTGTCATCTGCTTGCCTGCCGATGTGCGTTGATTTATAACGCCGACTTCGTACTCAGAGAACATCAAGAACATCTGAAACATGAGCTTGCCCGCTGGTGTGTCAGTCTTGATTAATTGCTGTGTGGATACAAGCGCTTTGCCATTGCTTAGAAAAGCCTCTCTAAGGACTCTCAGACCGCCCTCAACGTCTCTGCAATAGCGGCTGATGTCATAGACAATGATGCCCTTAATATCAGGGCTGTCTTGCATGTAAGCAATTGCCTCTAAGAACTCTTCCCGGTCCATAGTCGTACCGCTGCCAGTCTCAGTAAAAGGCTTGCCAGTAAGCGGGTGCATGACAAGCTCGTAATTCCACACGGCAGCGTACTTCTCAATCTCTGCTAGCTGTGTCTCGAACGTCGCCTCATCCTGCGACTTAGACAAGCTTGATTTTCTTACATAAGGTATGTATTTATCCACGGCTTGCATACTCCTGTTCTAAGCGGTCTATAAGGTCACGAATAAAGTGATTTGGCACATCGAAATAGCCTATTTGCTGAGTCTTTTGCCCGTCCGGTGTCGTTTTGACTGGCACACAAACAGAGACGAATCCACCGCTTCTGTACTTCTTAAGTCCTTTACGTAGCTCGGCTATGTTTATCTGTGCGTCCAAGACCTTGCACTGTTCCTTAAGCACGCCAAGCTGTCTACGCTCTTCTAATGTAGGGTCTGAGATATTCTCTAAGTCAAAGGCACAGTCAGCACAACTACTGAGCATCCTTTTAAGCTGTGTAAGTGTTGGTTTCATACGCATTTTACTCCTGCGATGTTATGTAATTGGCGCCCCTGGACGGATTTGAACCGACGATACTCCCGCAGACAACGGGTTACTTTGAACCGCTAAGCTACAGAGGCAAGTGCACTGCTAAATTAGCAAAGATACCGGCGTCCGTCAAGTGAATTATTTGCCTTACAGACAGGCTGCCGATGTGTCAACTAGACTACTGAGAATTAACAAACATTCCGTTACAACCTATTGACACCGAAAACAGGTCACATATAATAATATCATACAGAGTCCGAACGGCATAAGCGTTTGGTTTCGATACAGCGTTACTTCTAAAACAAACGGTTTTGTATCACACCGCGCTACGTCAGTAAAGCGCGTGTGTGTAGTGAATACATGGCTTGATCTTAAGTACATACTGTATGAACTTAAGTACGGTCCGTATATAAGTAAACACCACACTTTTTTAATTTGAACTTACTCAGTCAAGTGGATACATTAATTCTTGCTGCTCGTGCTCTGCTTGACGCGCGCACGGCAGCTAGCAAGAGGTGTAAAAGTGCAGCCGCTATGTCTTGATTACCGTATGTTATCCGAGCAAATTGGCGTTGCTGAGTATAGGATTGTATGGACGGAATTCGTAGGCTTATTTCGTGGCACTCTTTTATTTAGACTATGGTTCAAGGAGTTTTTAAATGGCGATTAATCGATGGGTCGGACAGGGTAATTTAGTGTTTGACGTTGAAGTCAAGCAAGCTGGTGAGAAGAAAGTCTTGAATAACAAGCTTGCCATCAATTGGGGCAAGTCGGCAGATGGTAAAAGTCTCACGGACTTTATTCCATTCACTGCTTGGGATAAGGACGCTGAACTAATCGGCAGGCTTTCTAAGGGCTCACAGGTGGCTCTAGAAGGCAATATCAAAGTAGAGTCCTACAAAGACAAGAATGACACTATGCAGACCAAGGTGTTTGTTCGTGTAACAAGCGTCGGTCTTTGTTATGGCACAGCCTCTGTCACACAAGAGATGGAATAATGCAGCCAGTAAGCTTAGACTACAGGCGCAGGGTAGAGGATGGCATTAATCGGGAACGGCGCTTTAAGTATAGATTTTTTGACCATGGCAAAGCGTTTAGTCTCTATGATGTGCTATTCGGTAGTTCTCAACTTATTTATGAAAAACATCGAGGTTTTAGATAGTGCAACCTGTGTTCGTCGAGGCTAAAGAGCCGTTTAATAATTCAAGATTCAATGCTGGTTTTAGACGTTATATTGGAAGTCTCGTGAATATGACAGAGTCGCTTTACACATGGCTAGAAGGTACGCAGCACGATTTGGATACAGACGCTTAGGCAATGGCACACTAGTGCCGCACCCTGAAGAGCATCGCTATGTCCGATTGATTGTGCAGTGTTATCAAGCCGGTATGTCTGCAAAGGCGATTCGCAAGATGCTCACCAAAAGACAATGCCCCGTACCTTTATCGGCACAGGGCATTGAATCTTTGCTTAAGTTCTTAGGCTTTTACGAAGGCGACAGACGCAGTTAGCCTATCCCCCAGTCGCTGTCCTTTTTAAGAACTTGATAGCTATAGCGAGTCAAAAGCTCGACCGTAGCATCATCTTGGTTTTTCTTCCAGCTGAAGAGTGCAGGGAATTGAGTGAAGCTGTCATTCAAGTGGCGTTTTATCCAAATCTCCCAGCATTGATTATCAAGCGAGCGCTTAATCTCATAATCGCCGCCGTCATCACGAATGTACTCAGTTACAGCTTCTAACATCGATTCACAGTCGAGCTTATATCCGGTTGAATATTTGGTTAGTGTTACAGTCATTTTAGCCTCCTAATGCGGCAGTTAACTTACGTTGCAGTGTCATAAACAAATCAGTCTCTTGTGAACTTAATCCCTCCGAGCGTAAGTAATGGCTAACAGCCATGTGTAACTGGTTTATCTCGCCGCCAGTCAGCTTGACTGTGTAGCCCTCATCTGTCACGTACCGAGTGGCAACTGCAAGCCAATCGACTTCGCTCATAGAGTGCTCTAGTTGTTGACGCATGTACAGCGACATGGTGCCAAGCTTGATTTGGTCTGTGAATAATTGCTTAATCGCCTCAGCCATTTGAGCACGCACAGAGAACCTGTTATTGCCCGGCACGGCTAACAATTTCTCGGCGTCCTCTCTAAAGTGCTTGTCTAGCTCTTTATCACCGTCCAGGTATATTTGCAGTGCCCATGTGTAATCTTTAGTCATACTGCCCCCTCGTAGTTACCAAGCTTCATTTCTTCGAGCTATGCGTCAGCCATATTCTGCGCCACCTCGGCTTCTATGACCTTGCTGAACTTACGGCAGGCGAATTCGTCAGCATAGCGTCTATTGCCCACAGCCACTACGTCCATAAACAGCTTCACCGCCATGACATGCACGTACTTACCGCCCTTATGCTTCTCGGACAGTTTGGCTTGTACCTGCTTACGTATGCGGTCATAGGTGTAGCGGTCATTCTCAGTGTACAGTTGCAAGTCTGTTACTTTGTGCTCTCTGTCTTGTAATTTCATGCTGTCACCTCTTGCGATAAATGTCTGGCATAGTCCTCGGCTTCATCTTCAGTCGCAAAGCACTTGCCCAAGTCTGTACGCTCGCCATTCTTGGTTATGACTGTTACACCCCAGATACGCGTGCCATACTCAATGCCCGCCCCAAAGCTTATTTCGTACAGGTATTGCCCCTTTTGCCAGATCG
>OFRF01000119.1_pt1 | contig 22917 bp, 29 predicted proteins | sample 1543081 | NCBI WGS metagenome assembly OFRF01 (sample SAMN07774232, study PRJEB24372) | wastewater metagenome
GCTTTCTGGCGTGAGCAATGGCAAGCTCGCGGTATTTCTCTTCGTGTTCGCTGGCTTGGTCGTAGAAGTCAGTCATTGTTTCGCTGCCCATTCTTTTACCATGTTTAACCCACTTATTCCACGGTCGCCTTGCTCAAGGATATTTGAAATTTCATTCTCAAGAGTTCCCATTGCGTCAGCAAATTTGGTGCGGTAGAAACAGATTCTTTCAGGATGGCTGGTACTGGTGGGGAGGCTGGACACGGTGCGGCTACTGGTGCGGTTGAGCACCCGCCGATAATCAGCATAGAGAGCAGTAATATCATTTTGAGCTTTAAAATATGCACGGTCGGACTCCTGTTTGAGTTTTAGATTGCGATCATTGATGACCTTGGATTGCTGTGCCTGAGCCTTGCCTAGCGCCTCGGTAGCGGCTTCAAACTTGGCGGCCTTAAGCTCTGCATGTTGCGCGCCTTTAATCCAGCCAAAGCCCATCGAAGCAAGCACCAAGGCAGCGATGACTATCAGCATGTAGGGGTTGAGGACGGCTCTTACCATATCGAAGTTCATGGTGCATCCTTCGCAGCAAGTTCGAGATTGTCGGCAATGCGCCCGGCCCAGCCGCTGCCGAAGGTGCGCCAGTTGGTCAGGCGACGCATGAATTGCAGACGGCGGGCGTTGTAGCGCACGGCGGTTTTGAGCGGGTCGGCGGCCTTCGCGGCGGCGAGGGTGACGGGGCCGAGGTTGCCATCGTCGGCGACACCAAGGGCGCGCTGCAGCCAGCGCACAGATTGCCCGACGCCGGAATTTACCGCACCGTCGAAAACCTGAAACGCGAGAACGTAGGGCAAATCGTCGAATTGCGGTAGCCAGTAGTTGCGCTGGTAAATGGTTTTTGCAATGTCGGCTGGCATCTCTTGCATGCGCCCGACGTAACCGTTCGCGCGGGCCACTGTTAGCGTGATTCCCCACATGGTCTCACCGCCGGGATCATCGGGATGGCTCGAGTAGCCGCCCTCATGGCCTAACAGGGCAGCGAATGCGCGGTCAAAATTTTTCATCGGCGTGGCCTCCGATCAAACAAGATCATGCCTGCGCTGGCGCCGAGGAAAAGCCAGACTGCCGGGCGGCTGTAAGCGGGGTCGTTCGTAATCAAGTAGGCCAGCGCGGTCGCAGCGGCCACGCCGAAGGCAACGTAACTGTAACCGAACAGGACGAAGTGCAGATTGCCGCGCGGGTGGGTTTTATAATATGCCTTGTAGATAACAAACACGGCGCGAACCATCACCACCGTGGCCATGAGTGCGGCGAGTAGCATCAGGATGATGTGGCTCATTTTTCAGCCCTCCCCGCGAACCACTGGCGCACCCAGGGCAGATGCACCCCGCCGCCAATCGCTGCGGCAACTGCGAAGCGCAGCGAGTCTTTGTCTATGGCCTTGGCCCATTCGAAATAAGCCACCATCGCGGCAACTGCCACGGGCGCGAAGATGCCGGATAAAAACGCGCTACCCGCGACGAGAAGGAAGATGAATAACGGCGTTCGCTGCTCATCCTTCGGCGGCACATGCAGCAGCGCCACCAGCCCGCACATGAATCCGACAATCAAGGCGTCGACGTGCAGCCCGAGAAAAACGCCCGCGCCGGTGGCAACGGCAGCAGCGGCAACGCCTGTGGTTGTAGCAGGTTCGGCCATATTAAAAATCCTTCGTTGGGCAGCGGTTAATTTTTCTTTCCCAGCGGTCTTTGCATTCAGTCCCCGCACAGGTCTTGATACTATTCTTCAACCACTGAAGGTTCTCGACAATATCGCAGCCACAGCTTGCCAGAGGGATGACGTGATCCACTTGCCAATGTGGGCAGGTACCCTTGGTTTGGCCTGTTGATGGGCACGGATGCAGCTTCCGAAACTCCGCCTTGGCGGCGTAACCTCTTTTTTGGCGCACATCGCAGACTCTCGAATCCCCGGCGTATGAATAAATCGGGAACGCCAGCAGTGCGAGGAAAGCCACCCAGCCTAAAAAGTTTATCAGCCAGTAGAACAGATAAATAACACTGAAGCCACGCACCTTTTTCGGCTGCGTGTGCGCGGCCCCGACGTGATAGGCAACGTCGCCAATGAACAACGGCTCCAGGTGGACTCCTTTCGATTTATCCCGTGGCGAAAAATGCTCCACCTGCATGTCGTGGGGCAGCTTTTCCGCCCACAGCGCATGAAGATACGGCCCCGCATCGGAGGGAACAAGGATTAGCGCGCCCCCACGAAAAATGGTTCGCTTCGCCGCGAATAGAAAACAATTACTCAAGAAGGCCATTGGAACACCACCATTCTAAAATACCCTCCCATCATATGCAGCGTGGGCAAAAAGACATATTCAACGAGGGCCATCCATAATAAAAAAGCCATGACCGCCAAACCAATCCAGGTTAGCGCCAGCGGCACGCCGTTCATTTTTTTCATACCGAATCCAATGCCGCCACAACAGATTTTTCGTGCGTCAAAACATCCGCGATGGTCAGCAAGGATGGCAGGCCATCTTTGCCGCCGATACGCAAGCCCTCGATGGCGGGGCCGACCAGGTTGGCCCACACGTCGCCGGTGGCCTTGATGCGGTCTGCCGCTTGTGTGTGTGTCAAGCCGGTACGTAACGATTCTTGCGCGATCCACGCATAAGGCGCAGTGTCGGCCGGATAACCGGCAGCGATGTATGCCTGCGCTTGGGCATATTTAGCGGTGTAGGTTGCCTCTTGCCCCGGCACCGTGGTGATGTATCGCGCGCGGGCGCGGCCTGCAGCGGCGTCAATTTGATCGGCAGCCCAGGTGCGGCAGGCCGCGACATTGGCGAATTTTGAAATGTTAAATTGCATTAACGACCGCCACAAAATCCAGATCGGGGAAGTGCTGCACGGTGATCGAATACTGCCCCGCCCCCTCGAAGGTTAGTGAAATGGGTGTGCCGTCGCCTGTGCCGCTGCTGGAAACAGGGCCGGTCACGCTTACCGTGGCACCAGCGCCGACATTTGAGAGCATCACCGCATCGGTCGCATCAGCCTGCACGGTAGTTTTATCTATCGTCACCGGCGATGCCGGACGCGGCACCGATTCAGCCGCGCCGGTGGGGTTGATGATGTAGTCATCCGGCCCCGCCGCGCCCGCAAAAACCAGCTCGCCGGGTTGCGCTTGCAGGTCGACGATTTCTCCCGGCGCGCTACCGGTGCGAAGGATGCGCCCGGTGGCGTCACAAACAACGAAAGGAAGGGATGGAAGCGTTGCGTTTGATAGTATGTTCATTTTTTTAGTCCAAGCAAAGTCAGAGATCTAAATCGGTACTCATAAGAAAATACAAAACTGCTGGGTGCGGGGCTGCCTGTTGCTCTAACCGTGTAAGTGAATGTCCCTGCGCCAGGCGAGTCAATAAAGCTCATTCCATTTGGGAAAATTACTTGACTGGGGGAACCGGAGCCCAATGATTCGCTCCCCAGCAAAATAATGACAGCGCCATTGCGCAGAATTTCCAATTTAATGCTTGCAGTGCCAGCCAAAGGATCAGCTGTAGCGAATCCCGTAACAGAGCCGTTCGCAGACTGACCTTGAAACGTAAGCATTACGAGTATGGGTATTCCGGGATTAACAATAGTGGCCGAAATCACATCCACTGTCTGCGTTGTCCCAACAAGGCCGCCTGTGCTGTAAGTCACCAGATTCGTTGCCGACGTGCTAACCGGCAGCGTTACTGCACTATTAGCGATCTGAAGCGTATCCACCGCCAAGTTGGCAATCGCCCCATTCCCCGCCGTAATCGAGTTGGCCGACATGTGCCCCGCCTGCACTTCACCTGCCTTGATATTCCCGGCCCAGATGGCATCGGCGGCCATCATCGAGTGAATGACCGAACCCGCAGGCGGCACGCCCGTCACTACGCCGGTGGTAGCTGAGGCCACCCCCGACAGCGTGCCTGCCACGCCCTTGGTATTCACCACGCGCAGCCAGTAATAACGTAGCGCACCGGATGCGCCAATGTAATCTGCATAGAACCCCACCGGGCCGGTGACACTATCAATCACCTGCGCGCCGCCGGCATTATTCACGGTGTTGCGCAAAATCTCTACGCGATCGGTGTAACCGTAAGCAGGATTTGTCCAGTTGAGGAAAATGGAATTTTCGCTGGCGACTGCACTAAATGCCGTCGGCGCAGGCGCAGGCACAACTGCAGCCCCGCCCGCTACCGTGCCAGACCAAGTAAGCCACGCGCCACGCGCCACACCCAAAGGGGCCACCCGCAGCCAGTGGTTGCCCGGCGCGACGGAAAACGCGTAACTGGTGGTGCTGACTTCATTGAGATGCGTCCACAGCGTGCCGTCGCTGCTATGCTCGATCAAGTAAGTTTGCGCGGCACTGGCGGCCTGCCAACTGGCAGAGAGCGTGGGCGATTCAACACTACCACCGGCCACAACGGTAAGCGTACCGGTGATGGCAGGCACCGTGATAGTTGTGGGCAGGGTGCTAACCGCTGCCGCAGGCGGCACGCCCGTGGCATCCGCCGTATTGACCCGATCGTCATAATTCACGCACTCGATCTCTACTTGCGTGTGGCCCTTGGGCCGGATGGCCGAGACCAAGGCCAGCTGAGACCACGCCACGCCAGGGCCGAAGGCGATGCGCGTGCGCTCTTCTGCATCGCCTGTATAAGGCGTAAAGCCAGGGGCTGTGGCCAATACCACCGTGTTGGCGTCCACGCCAGGGGTGACGACATAGGGGCCATCAACACTGTTGTCGCGGCGGGCCAAGCCAATGTAATGTGTGCCGGTCGTAAAGGTGACGGGCTCCGATAGACGAAGGGTATTGGTGCCCGAATTCCAGCTGACGGCTTCGGCAGATTGGCCCCACTGAGGCATGTCGTGGCTGATGGCGATCAAGTCGCCAAACGAGGGGATGAACCCCTCCATTTCCGCCGTGAATTTAATCGACTTTGACCGGTATTTCGTGGCGGCGAGTTGATAAATGGACTCGCGCCAGGCGTGGTTGCGGTTGGTGATACCGAATAGCTCCACGTCTGCCACCGATTGTTCTGCACTGCCGATGAGTGCCGCACGCACTGGGCGCTGCGCCCACACTTGCTCATCGAAATAGGTGGCGTCAATGGCGTCCGCCGTGTCGCTTGTGGTGACGGCATAATTCACGCTGAAACTGCCACGAACAATGTTGCGCATGTTGAACAAAGCAACCGGCACGGTCTGCGTGCCATCGCGAGCTAGATGCAACAGGCCCCCTTGCATGTAAGGCTTGGCGCGCCCGGTCTTGGCGATCTGGCTCAGGGCCTCCCAAAAAGTCAGGGCATTATCAAACCGGCCATCGAAATAATCGTTGCGCGCGGAAAGTACACCGTCGAGCGCAAACAATTCTGCCAGGCCGAGGCGGGCATCCGGCAATTCCGCGCCGTAATCTATATTGCGAGCGGCATCCGCCAGCGCCCAGACCATCGAGCGCGTAGCAGATTCTGTTGCGCTCCATCCGGTGGTCGGGTTCCAGGTCTTGAGCTTTCGCGTCGCCGTAACAAACACTTTTCGGCTTGCCGCTTGCGACAAGTTATTACTCGCCCGCATTCGCATGGCGAGCATGGTGACATTACCGTACTGCTGCACACCGGGCAGATAGCCACGCAAGCCAACCCAGTTAAGCTCATGCCCGGCGCGACTGCTGGTATCTTTCGCATCCGTTCGCGTGAGCTTGACCTCGTATCGGCCGTTAGAAACACTATAACGGTAGCTGCGGCGCTGCGGCGTATTGGTTGCCCCGGTCAGTGACTCTGACCCCAGAAGAGCAAAAGCAGCCAGCGGCGCACCTGCGGAATCAATCGGGCGCGCCTCGACTTGCCAGCTAATCGTTTTGCTACCCAGGTTGCCGTCATCCTGCGCGTAAAACAACCCACGGCTGGCCACGACATCTATGGCAATGGCATTAAGAACGGTGCCTGAGGCGTTGGCTACAAAGGGACCAAGAGCCGTGCTGGTAATGGCCTCTTGGCCAGCGACCTCGACACTGGTTATAACATTGGCTGGGTAGAGCGTAACCGTGCCGCCGGGCGGGACAACCTCATACGTGATCTCGGAAAAATTCGCGATGGGCGTGTCTTCAATCGTGATCGCTTCGATGTCGAACGCGCCCTGACCAAGGCAAAATAGCTGGTAAAGAAATTGTTCGTTCCCGGCATATTCTCCATACGGCTGAGCGGCGAAGTCGGGCGGGAAGCGCATCCGGCCGTATTGGACTGGGATGGCTGATTTTAGACGAGCATAGTTGCCTTGCGCGCCCAAATCGTAAGTCGGGCTAGGCGCAGCCAGTGCCGCGTTCTGCTGCGGACTGGGCGGGCGTGGCGGCGGCACAATCGCGTTGATCAGCATTTGCCCGGCCATCATGACACCGGCTTGCAGCAAGCCAATGCCAACCGTACTTGTCACCCCCATGGCCCCGGCCAAACCAGCGGCAGCGTAGGGTGCGGCGACAATCAAGGCGATCATCAGCACCATCTGGAGAGGGTTGCTATCGCCACCGCCTAGCGGCAACGCGACAAAAGCGAGATGATCGTTATTGCGCAAGCGGCGATTCCACCCGGCGCGTAATAAGGGCTGGCCATTGAGAATAGCAATAAAGGGTTGCTGCGTTTTGGGCGCGAGGCTGCGCACCCGGCGGGCACGGCCCAGCACCCGCGACTCACGCCCGCGTGCAGGGTGAAATGGGTCGCGAATGGTAATAACTTGAGCGCGCATCAGCAGGCAACCTGTAATTGATTGAATCGGTAAAATTCGCGACGGCCAAACCCACTATGAGGCCAGACACGATCGCGTGTAAAAATCACGCCAATGCCCCGCACACAATGCAAGACGCCGCCCCCATCAACTGCCAGCCACAAGCCAATGTGTAGCGGACGATGCACGATGACACCGTCGCCCTCTTTCCGCCCGATCGGGATCGGCAGCGAAGCCCAGCGGCCACGCTCGGCGTGCCCATTGACGAGGCTCACAATCTCGCCCGCATCGTCATAACTCGATGCGCTGATGATGGGCACTTCGATGCCAAAATGTACCGCTTGCACATGGCGGAAAAACGACCAGCAATCAAATGCCGGTGCGCCCGATGCGCCGACGCCTTGCGCCCCGGCCTCCCAGTCGATGCCAATGTACTTCGTTGCCCAATGCGCCATGATCAGCCGATCAACCCAGGGAAACGCTCAGCGTTGTAGGTCTGGCGCGGGAAGCGCCGGTTGGCCAGATTATCAAAACCACAAGTCATGCTGATCTTGAAGGGATCGGCGCTGATGGCGATGACATCCAGGGCGATGGGCGGATTATTCTGTGGTGCGGACAGGTCACTGCTGATGTATTGTCGGTACGTAATTTGCGTAATCTGCGGATTAGCTTGCGCGGCCTCGATTTGCACCATAACCTCACGCCCGACGTTATCGATTTCCACCGTACAGGTAGGTGAGCCGCTGGCGCTAACTTCGGGCGGCGTGAGGTTGAATCGAAAGGCGACGAAAGTCACGGCGGTGCTGGCATCCACCGGCGCACCGGATTCCAGCGTGGCAATTAAATTCACCTTGTCGCGCACCACGCGAATCGGCGTAGTGAAGGCCGGGTGGCGAATTTCCAACGTGTGATAAATCACGGCATTCGATGGCGCGGCGGCGTAGGCTTCCTTGAGCGCTTGCGAGAGCGTTGAATCAGGCATCAGCGCACCTCCAATGTGGCAGTGACTTGCCAGAAGCGGCGGCCGTTTTGCGCCATCGCGGGCGCAGTCGAGAATCTTGCCTGCGCCAATCGCGCACCGCCATCACCCGTGGGCAGGGTAATATCAAACCAGCTGGCACCCCCTGCCGCGCCGGTGGAAGATTCAAACCAGGCGCGGAAAATCGCCATTTGTGCATCAGTAAAAAGCCAATTGCTTTTGATTGAATCCACTCTGGCAAAGGTCTGGCGGCGCACGCGTGCGCTGCCGAACTCCATTTGTGTACGAATGACCTGCTCTTCGGGGTCAATTGCATAGCCATTGCCCCGGGGCGCGGGCAAGGTGGTCGGCCAGGTGGCCATCAGTAAGCCCCGCCCATGCGGCTTAATCCGTAGGTGCGTTCCATCGAGCCGGGGATCGCCCCATTCCCGCGCGTGATGTCGCCTGCAATCGAGCTCTTGATTTTCTCGACCATCACATCGATGATGGTCTGCCCGCCTTCGTTGCGCTGGCTGGTTTTTCCACCCCCGCCGGGGGCTTCGATGATGTTCACCACCACGCCACCACCACCCCCCTGCGCGCGCACCCCGAGCTTGCCATTGATGCGTGTGAGCGGCATCACGGCTTCTGGGCCTGCTTCGCCCATGACCCCGTTGTTTTGAAATGCCCCACCCTGCGCAAACTTGAATAAGGTCGGGCTGCTGACAATCGTGTTCCGATATGCTGACACCGACGGCGAATTAAAGACATCGCCATTAGCGACGGCATAGGTAGTTGGCAATCCACCAGACCCGCCACCAGATCCGCCACCGCCAAATACATTCCCCAAAAATGATAACAAGCCACCCCCCGAAGAGCTCAGGAAACTCGCTTGCGCTGCCTGAATCTGCATGCGAATCATGTCGCTGATAATTTGATTGGCGAGGGAAGTGAAATTCAGCTTGCCGGTTCGAGAAAATTCCACCAGGGCATCTTCCATGCCTCTGAAAGACCGGGTGAAGAGCGCTTCGCTTTGTTTGGCGACATTGCCCACGTCGTCCAGATAAATCTGCAGGGCGCGGCTGGCCCCGTGCGACCAGCTACTATTCAGCACCTGTTGTGCCGCTTCGAGCGAAGCCACTGCCTCTTTTTGATGATCAAGCGTTACAGTCAGTTCTTGAATCAACTGATTGTATTGATCTGCATCGATCTTTCCGTCATTGAAGAGGTTGCGAAATACATCCCCCGTGCTGCGACCCTGCTCATCCACCGCACGCAGCGAATCCGCCAAGCGGCGGCCACTCTCGGACATGATCTTCTGCCCGTCGGCAATGCTGGCGTTCGACCCGGCAAAGCCTTGCTGCAAATCGCCGATCTGCAAACGGGCAGCCGCCGTGGCAATGTCACGCTGCTTACCCTGCAAGGCGTCGGCCTTGCGTAGAAACTCGTCCCACATCGGCGCGAGCTCGGTCAGTTGCTTCGGGCTGAGCTTGAGGGTGCCATCGACCACATTGCTCAAGAATTTGGCATACTCTTTAGCTGCATCGGTGAGCTTGAACGTACTGTTCAAATCGGCATCCTGCACCGAGATTTTTTCACGGAGGGATTTGGTCAGGCTGTCATAGGCGGACTTCGCCTTGTTAACGGCAGACTCACCACCGATAAAACTATCGAGGGCCGATTGGGATGGCTTAGCCGTGGGTGCCGGGTCTTTAATGGGGCCAAGTGGCTTATTACTGCCAATCTTGAGGTGCCCCGTATCGCGCGAGCCTTGTTGCGCTGGAGCGCTCATCTCGCCGCCGGTGGCAATAAAATAGCCAATGGAGCCTGGCTCAAAGCGCATTTCCTTGCCCATGGCGTCGCTGATTTTTATTAAAGCCTTGATGACAGGGTCAGCAACTGCTACGCCCCAGCCACCGGCACGCCGCTCAAGTTCTGCTAGTCGATCATTGAATTCATCGGCGCGCTTGGCGCTTTCTTTGGTGACGCCGGAAAGCGCCGCCCCCTTTTCAATCATTTCATTCATTTTCTTGCTGCCTTCGCTCAAGAGCGGGACAGCGTCTTGCCACGATTTCCCCAGGGCGGCGGCACCCAGGGCGGCGCGCTTTTGCGGATCCTCAATCTGATTGAAGACATCGGCAAACTGACCGAAGGCTTTTAACGGGTCTTTGGCGGTAATGCCCAGCGCGGCAAATTTCTCGGAATTTTTTCCCATGTTCACCGCGAGCTTGTTGATGGCAGCGGCTGTGCCATCCAGATCGCTACCCGACTGCTTGGCAGCCAGCGACAGACCGGAAAGTGCCTCGACAGAAATCAGCGTCGTTTTGCTCAAGTCATTCAAATGGTCTTGCGCGTCGATCGTGCTTTTAATAAATGAGCCAACAGCCGCAACCGACAAGCCAACCCCCAGCGCGCCAAACGCCTTGGTGACCCCCGCAGAAATGCGGTCGGCATTGCTCTGGAAGCGATTCAGATCCGCGACCGCTTTATCCACCGATCCAGTGAAGCGCGCCAAATTGGCATTGAAATCAACTGTCACCCCGAAGCTCATGATTACCCCTTCAACCCTAATCTGCGTTTAACGGCCTCAGCGCCAGCTTCTGCGCTGCGGATAATGAGATCGGCGGCGGCCAGGCGGCGCGTCTCGAAACCCTGCTGAATGAATTGCTTGCCGGGCACGTTGGTTTTACCGGCAAGGGTTTTACGCCCGGTCTTTCCGCCAAAGGCTTGGCGCACCGCAGCGCGCGTAGCTGATTTGCCGTGCGTGTTCCAGCCATCGTTTTGAAACCGGCCGTAAAAAGGATCGCCCTTTTTCTTTTGCCTCAGCGTCAGATAAACGCCGATGACATCACTCGTGCGGCGACCGTTGTAAATTTTTGAATTGCTGACCCGGAAGCCTTTGCGTTTTAATGTACCGGTCTTGGTTGGCACCAAACCCTGGATGCCGCGCTTGACATAGTTCGCGCCCTGGCGCAGGGCGCGACGAATGATCAAATCGCCCATTTGCTGCGAATAACTGTAAAGCGCGGCCTGCGTTTCCTGCAAGCCGCGCACCTGGATGGTTTCGTTCATTTTTCGCTTTGATGATCTCGAATTGAAACAAGCTGATAAATAAAAAACTCTACGTCAGTGACACCCAGCAACTCACTGACCACATCCAGCGCTTCCCATTTCAGCCCCCCCATGAGGTTCCATGCTTTGAGCGCTAGCTCAGCGCCGGGCGGGGCTTCGCCTGGCTCGATTCCTGTAGTTTTTTCAAGTTCTAGGAGATCGAGCCAGGCGCAGAGTTTTTTACTGTATCCGCCCGGGCGTCCTGGTGCGTTTGGTAACCACCCATGACGGCATCGACAATCGCTGGCCAGTGTTCCGGGTGATCGGCGATGTATTCAGCGAACAGCGCCGCATCAAACGCCACCGCATCCGGCCCACCACCAGGCACAAGATCAAGCTCGGTGAACTCCTCCCAGCCGCAGACAAAGCGGGTAATTAACTCCCCTTGCTTGATGCCTCCTGCCTCGCGTAATTCCATCGCTTCGAGGTCGGTCGGGCGGCGGACAATGAAGATTTTTCCGCGCGACGGCACGCGCTGCTGACGTGCCGTGCGGATGCGCTCAATCAACGTGGCCATGATTATTTGCTAAACGTCATGTCACCCTTGGCCGAGATGGCGGCAGGGCTGGTGGTGATGGATTGCTTGCCACCGCCAGGGGCACCGGAAAACCCGACGGAGCCATAAAACGCTGCATAGGTGCCATTGGGCCACGTGACTTTAAACGCTTTGGGCGAATCGGTTTTGAACGCGGTTTTCATGGCGATTTGCGCGACATCCGTCGGATCCCACTGCATCGTCATAGACCAATTGATCGGCGTGCTGCCAACCACTTCCTGCTTGTCGGTGAAGTCGTGAACGGTTCCGCTATCCACATATTTCGGCTCGCCACCGGAGGGAGAGAATTCCTGCACGCCGGTGATGCTGGTGCCGAAGGTGATTTTTTCTGCGGTACCATCCGTAAACGCACCAAAGCTGGTGGTATCCAGCCCGGCAACACCGGTGGGGCCCTTGAGGCTGAATGTGTTGGCGGCGCTAGCGTAAATTTCAAACACGCCAAAATTGACTTCACGCATGCCGTTGACCTTGAGCAGAACGAAATCGCCATCGACATAGCCGTGCGCCGTACTGGTAAACACACCAGGCGCGGCGTTGGTTGCAGCTGTGATGACTTTAGCGGCGGCCAAGGCGGATTGCATGACCATTTTTAAACCCGCGTTTTTATAAACAGTTGCCATGAGATACTCCTAATAAAAAAGAAACGTTAAATAAACAGGCTTGGCGCGCCCTCTTGGGTTGCGTATTCCGCAACAAAATTCAGGCTGATTTCAGCGTGCATCGGCTGATCGGTTTCGTCGATGATGACGTTCATTTCAGTGCTGCCCAGAGCTAGCGACTTAAGCTCTGGAATCACCGTCTGCAGGGCGGCAAACGTGATCGCGGTTTCAATGGCCTCGGCCACTGCATCCATTTTGTCTTCGACGCTGGCGGTGTCGCTGTTCCCCGGCAAGCCGAGTCGGCCGATGACGGCGACATTTGCCGCGCGCACTTGCGCGGGTGCCCAATCATCGCCCTCGTTGCGCGAGGCTTCGCCATCACTGAATACCATTAGAAAATCACCCACCACGCGGCGCGTAGGCAGACGCGTGTCGCACACGGTAGACCACAAGGGCGAGGCGCGATGTAGCAAGACGACCACGGCCTTGCGCAGTTGCTGGCGGGCGTGCATGGCTTAGCCTAAAAGGTTGCGCTCGATGTCGAGCTGCTGTTCTGCGGCCTTTGGCACGCGCGTAATAAAGTCACCCGCTTCGATTCTGCTTTGCTGATTAACCCAGTGACCCACGAGTAAAAACAGCGCCGCGCGAATCGATTCAGGGATCGACGCGGCATCGGCGTAACCGGCCACATATTGCACCCGCACCGCGTTGCGCTCAGCGCGCGTGGCAGGCCATGCACCGCCGAAGACCGGGCGAATGTAGGGCACCAGCGGGAAGTTATCCAGCACATAGGCCGCAGGCGAAAGTGTTTGCAAATCGCCCGCCGGGTCAATGTATTTTATTGATACCACACTCGCCACGGGCGGGCGGGGCAGCTCTATTTCTGCCGGAAATGTATCGAGACGAATCTCAAGCGTGGTGGGCATTAGCGTGCGGCTCAAATACCACTCGGCGTATTCTTTTGCCTGCGAGATGCACGAGTCGATTCGTGCATCGCTGGATAAATCGTTCAGGCCCATATGATCTTTCGCGTCTTGTAGCGAAAGCGGCTGATTGCCGGGGACGATAACCAATGGCTTCATGACATTCCTTTTACTGACGAATCGGCAGGATCGCGCTGATGGCTAGCGTCTTTTGCGGGTTGCTGGTGGCGACAACTACTTTTACCAAATAATTTGCATCGGTCAGCCCGCCGTGTACTGGCTGATAAATTTTTGTGTTCGTCGCGTCGAACAATGCCGCGCCGTTAAGAATCGCAGCGGGCGTCGCATCGAGCAACAGGCTAGCTTCAACGGTTACGGCGATGGCCCCTTGCAGAGTTTCCCCCGCTGCCAGGCCGGGGGAAAAATCAAATGTGAGCACGACTTTTTCTGCCGAATCTTTTGAGTCAAAATAAATCATGGCCCACCTATCTATTTTTTTGCGCGACATAAAACCGGCGCGCGGGAATACGGACAGCGTAACGAACATCGGCTGCATAAGCGCTACCTGCCAAAACCGCCACAGCCAGCGCTTGCGCAAAGGCATCGGCGGAAAAGGTGACTTGCGTAGTCAGCGCACCGGTGGCAACCGCAGCGGCCAGGGCGTCAGCTGATAAATCAAAGTACGCCGTCAGCGCCCCCTGCGCGCTGGCCTGGGCGACTGCATTGGCAGAAAGCCGTATCTGTATCGTTAGCGCGGCGTTGGCGCTGGCTACGGCTTGCGCATCGGCAGAGAGCCCGCTGCTGGCGGCGGTGAGGCTGGCGGATGCCGTCGCCTGCCCGGTGGCGCTGGCAATTAACCGGATCGCCGTGGCCAGCGTGCCTTGTGCGGCGGCTTGTGATACCGCTGCGGCGCTCATGATGATGCCGCTGGATAATGCCGCCGACGAGATGGCTTGCGCCAGCGCATTGCCGGTGATGCGTATTTGCGCGGTGAGCGCGCCACTGGTGCTGGCTGCCGCTTGCGCATTGGCAGACAAGCCACCGCCCGCCGTTAAATTGGCCGCTGCCGTGGCCTGTGATGCGGCCACACCGCTGAGTGGAATCGCGGTGCTGAGCGCGCCACTGGCGCTGGCGATGCTGATGGCAGCGCCAGCAAGCTGAATGGCGGTTGTAGCGGTAAGCGATGCGCTGGCGCTGGCTTGTGCGGCAGCGCTACCAGTCAGCCCGACGAATTCACCGGCAGCGGCGAGATGAGCAATCGCACGCATGTGCGACTCGCCGTAAGTCAGCAGCGAGGCCATGACCTCGTCATTATGATACGGGTATTCCGGTGACACGCCATGCCGGGCGGATTTTGAATCGACGCTCCATTTCGAGGCCAGCCCGGCCGTGCCGTTCGAGCGAATTTCAAGACCCGCCAAATAGGTTCGGATCGCATTCGTCCAAGTGGACTGCCGCAAGCCGTTGTACCAGTCGTAGGCTCCTTCATTGGACAGGTGCGTTCCGTGAAAGTCAAGCAACATCGCTAGCGTGCTGCCCGCATCCGTCTGGATCGCGGTTTTATGTTTATTAACGGTCTCTAACGTGGCGTTCGGCCATTCGCGATTAACGTCCGTCGTTTTTAACGTGTTCTCAAAATCATTACGCTGGCCACCGCCTGCACGGCCTGCCGTGGCGGTGAGCGGGTAAACGTATACGTTGCACCAGTCGCGTAAAGTCACTGCCTGCGAGTCCGCGCTGACCAAGAAAGCCACCGCGCCTTCGAGCGCGTAGTTACCTACATCCTCGGCGGCGTGCGTGCCTGAAAGTAGCACGATGCTGCGCTTGGGCAGGCCGTCTGGTGCGTTGCCTGCGCCGCTGGATATCTTGAACGAGTACAGTGGCTGCGCGGCGATGACATCGCCGACCCCGGCCGTCGCGCCGTTGGTGGTCGCGGTGCGGGTTCCAAACTGGTAGCTGGCGCCGCCCGATGGTGCATAAGACACGAAGCCGGTTGCTTCCAGGCTCTGTATCCACGGTAACGTGTAGCCCACAGGCCACGGGTTGTTAGAAGCGAAATAAATCGTATCCGACGTAAAGGCGGCGTTATGGCTGACCGTGAAAAAACTGGCATTCGAGGTGAAATTCGCGAACGGAACCCATGAACCTTTCAGCCCTGTCGTCGACCAAAGAAACTTGGCCGAAGCGTTGATCTCCATGTTGCTGCGATCGACCTTGATGACCGGCGTCATGCCGTTCACGCCGGTCAGGCGGCCGAAGGTGAAACGCGCGCCAGTGGTGTTGGCGTCACCGATATATCGGTTCTTTAAATTGATCTGCGGGGTCAGGCCGTTGGGCGTGATCGAGCAATTGGTTAAATCCAGCGTGCCGCGATCCGCCGGGGCTTCGATCGCTAGCGGGATACCGAGGGCCGCTGTGGCCGATGCCTGCGCAACGGCCGCGCCTTGCATGGCGATGCCGGTACTTAAGGCGGCAGCGGCAGCGGCAGCGGCTTGGGCACTAGCAGACAGGCCGGATCCGGCGGTCAGCGCGGCTGATGCCGATGCTTGGGCCACCGCATCTGTGGCGAGGGCGGCGGCTGTACTCCCCGCCGTCACACCAAGCCAAATCGGCGCAGGCTCGGAAAAAATCTGATATGGGTCTAAATAAACCTGCTTGGCTTCGTCGGCCGACAACTCGCCTCGGAAAACAATAAAATCCTGTATCCCCCCATTAAAGTACTGAGGACTACTCCCGTTCAGCCGGTTGCCAATAGAGTGATTTCCTGCGGCGGGTTGCCCCCAGTTGAAGACTGACCCGACAACCTCACTCGAAGTTACATTAGCTCCGTTTAAAAATATTAAATGAGACCCGGCTCTATGAACAACTGTTAAATGATTCCAGCCCTCAGGGATGCTCGTGTACGTATACCCGAGGTTCGTGCTTGAGCTGCCGACGTTAAAAATTAAATTGGTGCCCGTGCGTCCGGCAACCGCGCTGTATCCGCTTCCGTTCAATGAATAAATAACGCCGGACGCAGCGGCTTTTTTCTCGAACCAACACGATACCGTTAAAGGATATCCCGCAACAAGGTTGGTCGTCGGCAGGGTAATAAACGCCGACGACCCATTAAAGTTGAGCGCCATCCCTCGCGGCGTGGCCTTTGGCACAGCGGCGGTATTGACGCCCGTTTTCCCTGTAGCCAAATCAACCGCGACACCCGCCAGTGTGCTGGCATAAACAACCTTAGCTCCGAGCGGGTTATCCCGGTTAATTTTGGCCGGATGCTGAGGCTGCCTGCCCTCAGCAATACTAGGCCAGAGATACCGACTTAAATCAATTGCGCCCATGGGCTACGCACCCGGCGACCAGCTTTGCGCCTTGAGCACCCAGCCGGTGTTGATTGACTGCGCCGTGCCGTTGTTGTAGATAAAATAATCAGACTTGTTCGATAAGGCAACCGTGTTGAGCGCCATTTTCCACGATGTCGCGGCATTGGCGGCCAGCGGTTGCGGGCTGAAGGTGCCCACCAGACGCGGCTGCATGGTGGCAGCGGGCGTCGGGCCTGCGGTTGCGCCGTCCAGTGAGTAGTCGACCGCAAACAGCTGCACGACACCGGCAACCGGAGCCGCCGCAAATGTGGGCGTCAGCTCAAAATCCGCCAATAGCGCTTTATTAGTGCTGTTGTCGATAGTCAGCTTGTCGGCTGCCGCTGCATAAGCGTTATTGGCGACCGCGTTGGCAGCGGTAACGGTGAGCACCGCGCCAACGTTGTTGCGTAAAATGGGCGTTGGCATGGCTTAGTTGTCGATCTGGAAGGTGGCGGCACCGGCGGCGAACGAGGGGGCAGCGTCGCCGTTGTTGATGGTCTTGCTCACTGTTAATGCGCTAAAGATAAGTAAATTGCCGGCAGTAGATGCATCAAGTAACCCCATACCGGTCACAACGCCCCAGTTAGCCGTGGGCGCTGGGAACGTGATCGTTGCATTGTTGCTGGTGGTGCCGCCCGTGCCCGAGCTGGCTGTTGTGCTCCCGGCGCTTTGCGTACCGGCCCAGTTGGCGAGGGAGCTGGTAACCGCTACGCGCGCATAAGACCCGCCGGTAACTTCCGTTCCCGCTGTGCTATCCGTTGGGTTGGCGGTGTAAAGCGCAACATACAAAGTAGAAGGGCCGGTGCCGGCAGCGGCGGTGGCACCTGTAATGCCCAATGCTTGGGCCCTAAACAAAAAGTCGATCAGTTTGTTTTCCATGAAGTCTGAAAGTGCGGCCATGATTTAACTCCTTAAGGTTGGGTAGAGGTTTCGCTGGGGTTCATCTCGGCGACGACGGCGCTGACAAAAATCAGGCTGGCGAGCGCTGCAAAAAATATGATGTTTTCATTTCAAATCCTTTCATGATTTATTTATCTGTTTTTTTGGCTTGGCGGCGGGTGCCTGATCGGCGACTGCCTTCCACTCTGCACCTTGACAGTCTTCCACCAGGTGCCGGGCGTATTCGGAATCTGTGCGGAGAATGTCGCCGGGCGACAGAGTGCCGTAGCGAGAAGTAATCAGGAGCTTGGTGATCTTGATTTCAGCTAGATTCATGTTTGCCTCCAAAAAAAATCGCCACCTGATGATCAGGTGGCGATGGGGACCTGCTTGTATTAAAAATCAGGCAGGGGTCAGCGTGCCTGCACGAACGGCAGCAGGACGCTCGGTTGCCAGCGCCAGGCGGCGCTCGGCGCGGATGGTGATGAGGTTTTTCGTGAAGTTGTCTGAATCGGAATCCGACATTTCAACGACGATGCCTTCGCGGTTGTACACCGTGTATGCCTGGCTGAAAGAACCGACCGCCACGTTTCCGGCAGTAACGCCGACGGACTGAACGACAGGGATACCAAACAGACGTGGCTGGCCGCCATCGGTGATGCTGTAGAGCATTTGCCCCGCAGCGGTTGTCATCAGCTCGATTTCGATCGTGGCCCAATCGACAGGATTCAGCAGAATCGCATCGGGAGGGAAGCCCGCCGCCCAGCTATCGGCCATGATCTTGCGAATCAGCGAGGCTTTTTTCAATACTGCGGGCAATGCGGCGTTGGCGATGCCGTGTGCTGTGAAGTTGCCTGCATCGAATATCCCGCTGATGTTCGGCGCAACACCATCGCCCACCACGATCTGGGTTTCAGATTTCAGCGCGACGCCATAAGTCATGCGGTTATTGACATACGCCGCAAGCGCGGCATTATCAGCAGCGAGCTGGCGGCTGATTTTAATCCAATGGGCGACCGTCGATACTGGCTGATTGACCAGCGTCCAGGTGAGTGCGGATTCTGCTTTTGCTGCGCCTTCTGCCGCTTCTGCCGCTGAATTGGTAAAGACGTTTTCACGCGTGTACTCGATTGCGTTTGAGCTGGTTGGCGCGCTGTTTAACAGGGCTTCAATCGTCATTGGCAGGAATGCACCGCCGACAATGCCGGGCTTACGATCCGGCGCAACGGTGGCATCTGATCCCACGAGCGTGTTTTTGACTTCCACACGCATTTTTTGCGCATGGCCCCCGGCAAATGAGGCGTAGGCGTCTGCCTTGACCAGTTGATCACCCCAGCCGGTGGCAGCGGGGGTCTGATCATCTTTCGATGTGCCTTTTTGCTCAATGGCTAAAAGGCGGTCAGCCAAAGTGCGCTGTTCGATGCCGATTGCCTCAAGGGCGGTCTTGGTATCGGCGGATGCCTTGCCAATAGTCGCGATTTCGCCGTCAGCCTTGGCAGACATTGCGTTTAGTTTTGCCTCGACAGAATCGAGGGCTTTCAGAATTGCTTCAGACATGATATTTCCTTTCGATGGACGTAAAAAGCCCCGAAGAGCTTGTTGTTGGTGATGCAGGGTTACTCGGCAAGGTGCCGTATTCGAGCCAGTACCGCGCTCATCCCATCTTCGTCGGTGGCTTCACGCCCCTTTACGATTTTCCGGGTTGCGGAAACGATAGCCATCGCCTCCCATTTTCCAAGCCCTGCATCACGCAGCAACTTTTCAATGTCCTTTTCAGTCTCGCATTCAAGCAAGACGGATTCAAAATCAATACTTTTCACGCTAGACAAGTCAATCCGTGCCGCGCCATCAGCCGGGAAAACTACGGGCGAGACTTCCATCAGGTTCGACCACTTGCGAATGATCCGCCCGCCTTCGGTGTCTTCGTAGTCACCTTTTTTCAGGTATCCACCGATAGACAGCCCATCCAGCGTGCCGTGAATCATGGCGGCGCGAACGTCAGCAGACAGACCAAGGCCGGGTGTCAATTCACCTTCAACGAACAGGCCGTGATCATCTTCCTTGGCCTTCGTCCATTTCCCGATTGGCATATCCCACGAATGGTTGAAAAACATTTTTGGTTTTCCGTTTCGCAGGGTGGATTCAAACGCGCCCTTGATGATGGTATCTCCGTAGGAATCTACGCCGCCGAACACGGACGCATAACCGGAAAACTTTCCGGTGTCGCCATCCATTTTCAGATCGACTGATTCGAGCTTTAATGTTTTATTGATAAGCATATTGACTCCTCATTGCGCGATTACATTTCCTGTACCGCCTGATGCGGTAGCAGTGCCAAGCATATCCAGTGGCATTAAGTTGGATTGTGCTGTCAAAGCATCGGCCCCTGGATACGGTGGCAGGTTCTCAAGCTGGCGGCATTCATTTCGAGTCATGATTCCGTTTTGTACGTTCTTTGAGTACAAATCTGCGCGCTGGGTAGGGTTCCCGCGTAGCAATGCGTCAAGCGCGAATTCAACTGTTCCGGCTGCCCTTTGGCGTGGCGTCATCACCCGTTTGCGCGTGGCCTGTTCGATGTTCACCAAAGCAGGACGTATAGCCAGCTTGTACCAGCCGTCTACAATCTGCTCGATTCCGCTGCCCCATGTTGTCGTGTCATTATGATGGACAAGCACTGGGGGAACATCGAACCATCGGCAAATCTCGCTCACACCAAAATTGCGAGTCTCGAGCAGTTGCTGATCTTCCGGACTCATGCTCAATTGCTCGTATTTCATGTTGGCTTCGAGCAGGTACAGCCGCGCCGCGTTGCCTTCTGCCATCCCTGCAAATGATTTCAGCAAGGCATTTCTCTGATCTGCATTCAATACTTTGTCAAGCATCAATATGCCTGTTGGTTTTCCGCCGCTGCCAAATACCTTGCTTGCCGCGCCCTGTGCCTTCGCGGCCTCATCCGTAGTCGCCCGCATGAATTCCAGTTTCGCAAGTCCTGTCGTTCCGTTGCCGAGATTCTTAAGATGCAGGACGTTGGATTCATCAAAAATCGCCACGTCGCCGCCAATGTGATAGGCATATACCATAGAACCATTGCTTAGGACTGTAGCTGTGACCTGATCGGCAGGCATAGGCCACATCGCCAAGGCTTCGCCGTTGCTGTCGCGCTCTATCCTGGCGTAAGCGTTGCCTCTCAGGTCGTGATTCATAACCATTGCACGCCAGAATTCGTAAGGCGTCATTCGCGCATTCGGGGAGTCATGCAACAATTGATACAAGCGACTTGATCTGACTAATGTTTTCTGCCCGTCCTTCGTTTCATAGGCGAAGAATGGCAGGCTGGCAATCGTGGAAGCGCGGCGCTCGATGCACGCCCACACGGTGCTGATTTGTAATGCGCCATCTGTACCGACATTTCCTGTGTCGGAAACGAGGGCGACCGATGGCACGGCATTTTGCTGGCCGATAGATTCAGCTATCGCGCCGCCATTGCCGAACCAGCGGGCGAACGGATTAAACATGCTCACCCGATGACAGGATTAAAAATAAATTCATCGATGTTTGCCTCTTTTGTGTAATTTAATATCCCCGCCGCCATGACAGCGGCGAGAATCAAGTCAATCCGGCCAGTGGCCTGCTGTTTATCGAGCTTTCTATTTCCGGCAGGATCAGAATCCGTCACTGCATTGCCAGCACACATAGTCAAAATCGGATGGCCATTGTGGGCAATTTCCCCATTAAGCAGCATTCTCTCGAAGTTTTCCAGTGCGGGACTCATGTCCTTGTACCCCTGCCCAAACGGTTTCATTTCTGGCAGGCTGATGCCTTCATCCTCTGCAATCACAAGCAAATCCTCGATGCGCCATCTGTCATAGGCTACCGCGATCACGTCAAAGAATTCGCACATCGCCGACAACTTTTGCAGCACCAACCGCTTATTGATTGCGCGGCCTGGCGTTGTGTTCAAATATCCCTCAGCCGCCCATTGCGAATACGGTACGCGGTCTGTGTCAGACTTCCGCTTAAGGTCTGCATCTGGCAGCCATGCAAACGGGATGATCTTCCACGGCTCGTCCTCTTCTACAGGCTCCACCAAAAACACCAGTCCGGTTAAGTCTGTCGTACTGGAAAGATCAAGCCCGGCAACGGCCCGACGGCCACGCAATGACTCAATATCGAATTCCTCAAACGCGCCTTTCCAAACCTCGTGGCTAATCCACGGCGATTCCGCATCCGTCCATTGGCAGAAGTTCAGCCTGCGTACAATCGCTTCCTTAGATGGCATTCCCTTAGCTTCCGTGACCTGCTCGCGGATGTATTTCAACCCGGGTAAATTCGCCTCTTGCAAGCTGGGGTTAGCTTTATGCCAACAATCCTCACTAGCGAATGGATCGTCATCTTCATCAAGCGCGCATATGTAGGGGAAGAACGAATCATCAATCCGAGTTCCAGCTGCTACTTGAGCCCCGTATTCGTGATAGCCCCAGCACGGGCCATGCCTTGAACTGCCAGAGTTGGTAATCATGAAAATCAACGCCTGCCTGCGGGACTTCGTGCCGGCCCGCATCATCTCGACTACATTATTCGTCTTGTGCTCGTGTATCTCATCAATCAAAGCTATGTGAGGCCGAGGCCCCGATTGTCCGTCATCGCTGGATATTGGGCGGAAGAATGAGCCGGTCGCCATATAAGCAAGGTTCCAACAACGTTCACCTGTTCCAGACTTTTGCAGTCGCGTAGTCAACTCGGGCGAGTGATCAACCATCGCTACGGCATCCCTAAACAGGATCATGGCTTGGTCTTTTTTCGTGGCCGCTGAATACACCTCGGCGCGTGATTCACCGTCAGCAACAAGGCCTGACATGCCTATGCCGGCAGCAAGTGGGGACTTGCCCGAACCCTTGGCCGTCTCAACGTAGGCGGAACGGAAACGACGGAAGCCATCAGCACCCCTCCAGCCGAACAGCGAACCGACAACGAACTTCTGCCACGACAACAGTTTGAACGGAAGCCCTTCATACTCGCCGCCGTTCAGGTGAAGAACCGTTTCAAAGAACTCAATCGCTAGCAAGGCGCGGGCTTTATCCCACACCAGGCCACGCGATGCACCATCCTCAATATCCAACAGGTGCCGCTTGCACTGCGCCCTGACGTGTGGCCCTGCTATCAGGGTGTCGTCTATTACGCTAATTGCATAACTGGTAACTGGATCGTCAGCTAAAGAATTTGCGGAGCGGGTTTTCTTCTTTTTCATTTGGTGGGGTTGCGGTTACTCGTGCGCGAGCAGATGGCGTCATGCCAAATTCTGCGGCGTAGCGCACCACATCGGCCTTGGCTTTGTTTGCGACACCGACCAGCGCATTCTGTATCGCGTTTCCATTGGATGTTTCAATCGTAAGCGTTTTCAAAGCCAGTTCGCGCTCAGCTTGCGCCCATAATCCATAACTCGCACAATAAGCAGCAAGCGCGGCGCGGTCCAACTCGGTCATCAAGCCAACAGCGAAAAGCACCGAACACACCCGCCCCCACTCCGCCTTTGCGTCATCGCTCAGGAACGAGGGCGGCGTTGGCTCAGACGCATCTATCTTTGCCTCCTTTTTCGGCAATGCGCGTTTCCCAGGATTACCTGTAACCAATTTCAGAGCTGTCGGTTTTGGTTTTCTTCCTACGGCCATTTTTGTCCCTATCCCCATTTCGCGGGTATGTTTAAAGCGAGCTGCCGAGTATTTCACCGAAGCGCCGGATATTGCCGCGCAGCAGCGCGTCCTTCATGGCGCTGGCATCCTGCTTCAACTGATGCACCGCCTCCACAGATTTCCCCT
>OFRF01000120.1_pt1 | contig 22895 bp, 31 predicted proteins | sample 1543081 | NCBI WGS metagenome assembly OFRF01 (sample SAMN07774232, study PRJEB24372) | wastewater metagenome
GATTTGTTTGGTTGTGCCTTGGCTTTGGTCACTTGTAAAACCATTCATTCATGCGATTACAGGCTGATACACATAACGCCCATGTTTAAGCGTGCCTTTTTACAAACAGCGATTGGCGCATTCTTGCCGCATCGCTTACAACTGATTGTTATATTTTGGAGGTGAACGTGTTTAGATACAGAGACCATAGAGGCGGACTTGCAGAGTCAATGGCTACGGTTCAGGAGTTTTCCAATAAAGAAAACCTTCTCCATTACCTAGCAATAAGCCTTGGTGATTACGCAAAAAATGTTGATATAAATAAAACAACAATAGCGCCTTATCGATTTGATGAGCGAATAGGCTGGGATTCGCATATTGTACATTTAGAAGGTTATGGGGTATTTGGGTTTACTGACCAGCAAATATAACGCCGAGCACAACGGCGCGCTTCTTAATGGTGAGAAGTGCGCATACTTAAACCGCGTCCCGTTGCTGTGACTTGTTATACGGGCGCTACGGAGAAACGAAAATGAGCAGACCTGAAAAATGGGACATTATGGCACACAATAGCCGAGCAGCTATTGAGGATTTCAACGATTTTGAAGAGGATAGAGCTATTGCATGGGCTGATAAAGAGCTGAGAAATTACAGGCGAGCAATGATGGTTTTAGCTAGCTCAAACTCCAATTGGGCTATGAGCGTTTCGGATGATGATGAAAAATTTATTTCTACAATGCTGAGAAGAGGTGAGGCCGTATAACGCTCGGATAACTGCGTGCAGCAAAGTAAAAACTACTTACGGAAATAAAGACTATGAGCAACGAACAAAACGAAAGCGATGCTAAGGCGCATCCAGTTGATACGCTTGTTATGTGCTGGAAGCCATGCAAAAAATGGAAGGATTTACCCGTAGGCCAATGGCTTGTAAAGGTGGCTAATGAACGCAAACCGTACCATGTGGCTGATGTTTTTGAAAATACGCAAGGCGATAAAATTATAATTGCTGGCGGTTGTTTTTATTTCGATATGGGTGAGCTAATAGCATTTACTCCATTTCAAGAGTACACATAACGCCGAGCTAAAGCGCTGTGGTACATAAGTGATTAAGAACTGATATTTACGAGCAGTCGCTTTGAGTGACTTGTTACATTTACTTTTAACTACGGAGTACAAACAAAATGCTAGACCAAGTAAACGAAATTATGGAAATGGCAATGAACGATGAAAAGTTTATGCCAAATATTGCAAAGATGATGAAAAAGCTTTTTGATGAATTGGTAAAAGCTGGATTTACCGAAGAACAAGCGGCAAGAATTGTTGCAAACTATAAACCAAACTAGTGAATGTAACAGTGTAATTAAGCAGTACACACTATATAACTCCGAATATAACTAGGAAAACTACCCAAAAAGGTGCAAAAAATGAGAAAAACAATGTGTGAAGTGTGCAAGGCTTACGCAATCTATTACGTGTGCGGTACGCCACAGTGCGCCAATTGCAAAGAAATAGAGCGGACGAAGATAGCGAATGCGGGGATTAAGAAGAAATGAAGCCTAGAATAATCGGCAAATACTTTGCCACTGAGTTTGGAAAGGCGATAAAATGGCGAGCAGCCAATAACAAAAAAGAAATATACTTTTTCAATCCTGCTAATGCAGTTGAAAACTTTATAATGTGGAGCCTGTAATGCTAAATAGAGCGCAACTAATACTCATGACAGCAATGGCAACGCTTGGCGGCTCGTTCGCTGGTTTGCTAGTGGTAGGTGTGCTTGCGGGCGATGTAACGCTGGCTATCATCAATCTAGGCGTGATTGTGGCGCTATTCTCAAGCGTGTTCGTAATTGGTAGCGGAAGCGGTGGAAAGCCAGCAAAAAAGCGCGCAGGCGATTCATTAAGTCGCGATATATACTTGCAAGCTATGGCGCAAAGAGCCGAGTACAGTAGACTTTCTGAGCAAGTAAAATCTTTAGCGGTTAAGGATTTGACTGGAGCGAACGGCGAAAGAGCGCACAAGCTAGCAAGAGAGAAATTCTTCGGCGAAAAGCTTGATGAAAAAGAATCAAGGCGCTCCGGCGATCAACACATAGGCGGCGAAGTTCTGCCAGAGTTTAAATAGTGTGCTAAAATTCGCTATGCAATTACCTTCTCGGTTCGTGCTCTAGGCATTCTAACGAGTGTCTTGTGGGTTGGTAATTGCAACTAATCGAGAATAATCATGTCAAACGTATCAGCTATACCAATCTACAATCTACAATCCGTTTCTGATTCGCTCAGGCAATTGGCAAACAGAATTGACGATGGCCAGATTGATGTGACTAGATGCGTTGTAGTAATGGAGTCAAAAGAAGGAGAGCCGACATATTCTGCTTTCGGTCAAGACTTTACCGCGGCTCACGCGGCTGGACTATGTTTCGCAGCAATGCAGCAGATTATTTGAATGCAGTAGAGTCGCCCACTCTTCAAATGGGCATGAATTCGTAACGTTGATGCACCCTGTCTTGACCTGCTTTTAGCGGGTCTTTTTTTGTCTGTAATTTGTGCTAGAATAACCGCTATACGGTTTATATACGGTTCAAAAATGGCAAATAAAACAGGTAAAGGTGGCTTTACATCCGATAATCAGCCACAAAACAGGCGCGGCCCATTGTTCAGAACGATGGCTATAGAGGCATTAAAAAAGAAATCGATGACAGAGCAAGACTTCGTCGATCTGCTTGTCGAAAAAGCTGTCGATGAGGGCGGTGTACATCTTCAAGAGCTGCTAAAGCGCTATTATCCAGTCTATAAGCAAACCCAAGAGCCTATTGCGTTTGAATACGCCAAAGACTGGACACCGCTAGAAAAGGCTGACGCCATAATGAGCGCGGCATCAAAGGGCGAGATACCGCCCGACATTGCTTCTATGCTTATCGAAGCTTTAGGCAAGATGATACTCATTGAAGATCAAACAGATTGGTATGTGAGATTGCAGGCAATTGAGAAGCTATTGGAGAATAAGCAATGAGTGACGATATAAAGCTGGCCGATTCGTTTAACTCATCTATTCGAATAGAAGCTAATATCAATGGCGTGAAAAAAGTCGAGACAATAATGTTTTCATCCAAGGCGCTAGATAATCAAGAGTCAAACGAGCTGTATGATTATGCCGCCGAAGCGGTAAAGGATACCGTTAAGGCATGTATAGCGGAGAATAAGTAACAGGTGCGCAAACGCCTAACACTACAAGCAATTGAAGCCTGCGAGCAAAAGGTAGCTAATGCCGATGGCAGCTATCACTCAACCGTATTTGGCATAGTCCATCCTAGCGGTGAATTGCTTAGATGTATCGAGTGCATAGACGGTGAATGGGTAGAGGTAGACAAGCCTGCTGACATATACACCGCTGAGAAGCTAGAGCGCGCAGTCACAAGCAAGAAGCGCTTCGTCATCGTGATTGGTGGCCGTGGATCAATGAAGTCGGTGGGTGTGGTAGATATATGCTTGGCCGGCGTTATGGACTACGGCGATAAGGTCTACTGTTTGCGCGAATACCAAAGCTCAATAAGCGAATCAGTACACGCGCTAAACAAGGGCGAGATTGAAAGGCTGGGGCTGCAAGGGTTCGAGATACTAGATACCACCATTCGCCATAAAAACGGCGGAGAGTTGAAATATTTGGGGTTATCAAGAAACCCCGAAAGCATTAAGTCGGCGGCAGGGTTCAGAAGGTTTTTTAGTGAGGAGTCTGCAAAGCTTAGTGATTCATCGCTGACTAATCTAACGCCCACTGCGCGTAACAAGGCAAAGGCTGGGCTACCTAATCAGCAGCAAGAAGAAAAGAAAAGTGCTATAGATGATGTACAGATGTTCTTTGTTGCTAACCCTAACTCAAGCAATGACCCATTTAGCAAGCGTTTTATAGTGCCGTTTCAATCAGAGCTAGATAAGCACGGATTCTATGAGGATGATCTTCACCTCATAATCAAGATGAACTACACCGATAATCCGTGGTTCGCTGATTCGGGGCTAGAGCAAGAGCGAGCGTTTGACTACGCTAACAAATCAAGAGCTAAGTACGATCACATATGGCTAGGGGCATTCTTGGACGACATAGATAACTCAATCATAGAAGCCGAATGGTTTGATGCGTGTGTTGATGCCCACATTAAGCTCAAGTTTCACCCACTCGGCCAAGAGAAGATCGCCTTTGACCCTGCTGATAGCGGAGACGCTAAAGCAATGGCATATCAGCATGGGTGCGTTGTTCTAGGCGTGACAAGCACCAATGCGGGCGACATTAACGAAGCTACTGATTGGGCGCTTGGGCATGTCAACAGAATCAAGCCGGATGTGTTTTTGTGGGATAGTGACGGTGTAGGCCTATCGTTGCGCAGACAGATTACAGATGGAGTTAATGGCAAGCGAATTAAGCTGGTTCCATTCCACGGCGGAGGCGAGAAAGATAACCCGTTCGACACTTACGAAGACATCAGCAATGACTTTGCTGGCGATATAGAAAAAGAGCGAAACAATGCTGAGATGTTCGCAAACCTACGCGCTCAATGCTATTGGATACTCAAAGATAGGATGTTTAAAACCTATCTAGCTGTAGAGAAAGGCCACAACATACCAAACGATGAACTAATCAGTTTTAGTAGTGGTATCAGTGAACTGGCAGGGCTAAGAGCTGAGTTATGCCGAATCCCCAGAAAGCTAAACAACAGAGCCGGTAAGATTCAAATCATGAGCAAGCCCGAAATGAAAGCGCTAGGCATACAATCGCCTAACATGGCCGATGCTGTTATGATGCTGCAAAAACATGTTGACATTTACGAACATGATTACACCGATAATTCACCGAGCAGAGCTACAGGTAATTGGGCATGACAATACAATCAATAGTTAGCTACGTTGGCGAAACCAACCTAGTAAGCAAGCTAGAAAAAGACGAACTGGCAAAGATCGCCCGCGATGTTATTGAGCGAGCGGATCAAGATAAAACCACAATGAAAGATTGGGAGGATTGCGTCACAGAAGGCATTAAGTTATGCAAGCCTGAATTCAAGGCGCGCGATGAGCCGTGGGCAGGTGCTGCTAACTTTAAATCTACAATCCTCACCGAAGCCGCCAACACATTTGGCAATCGCGCCAGTGTTGAAGTAATGCGAGAGCTAAAGCTAGTGGGTGCTGATGTTATCGGTGCCGAAACAGTCAAGGCCGTGATTGACCGCAAAGCATCACAAACTAATCAGCTAAAGTCTGAGCTTGAGCCGTTAGTCGCGCAGGTAGCACAAATGAAAGAAGCGGGGCAAGATACCGCTGAGCTAGACGCAGTCATTCAGCAATTCCAACAACAGATCCAAGCTAACGAGAAAACAGTAAAAGAGAAGCGCTTAGCGATGCGCAAGAAGTACGACAAAGCTGATCGTCGATCCGAGCTATTGAACTGGCAGATTAACTACCAGATGCCGGAGTGGCGAAAGGAACAGAAACGATTGTTCTACTCGCTACCACTTGAAGGCACAAAGTTTAAAGAGGTGTTCTACGATGACACCCTTGGCCGTTGCGTGGCAAAAACTATTAAGTGGCCTGACTTCATAGTCAACCAAAATACAACTGATGTTAATGCTGGCAGATCGTTTACCCACGTTTGCGCATTCACTAAAGCCGAATTCGATTTACGTGTTAAATCTGGAATATGGGAAGGCGACATATACGCAGATGGGCTAGATCGTGACCACGGCGGAAATGAAGCAAGCGATGCAGAAAACACAGAAGACAATGCCGACAAGTTCTATAAACAGTATTGCTGGCTAGATCTAGACGATGATGGCGTTGAAGAGCCCTATATCGTTACTGTTCACGTTGGCAGTACTACCGTAGTTCGCATCGTTGCCCGTTACTCTATTGATTCAATCGTGGTTAAGTTCGAAGACGGCAAGCCTATGCGCCTGCTAGACGCACAGAAAGCACAGCGCGCTAGAGTTGATGAAGATGTAGAAGAGTTTGGTATAGCCCCAGAATACCCAGACCCAGAAGACCTAAGCGCGTTTGAAGTGGTACGCATTGAGCCTATGCCTATTCTGGTTAAATATGGACTTATTCCTAGTTTTGACGGAACCTTCCTAGATGTTGGTTATTATCACCTGATCGGCTCTATGTCGATGGGGGTGAATAAGACCACCAACACGCTGCTGAACAATGGCGACTTGGCCACGATGAACGGTGGGTGGGTAGCTAAAGGCTTTAAGATGAAAGGCGGCAAGTTCGCTGTCAATCCTGCTGAGTTCATTCAAACAGATGTGCCCGCTCAAGAGCTTATGCAGTCTGTAATGCCGTTTCCGTACAAAGAGCCTAGCCAGATGCTATTCATGCTTTTGCAGATGATGGAGCAGCAGGCTAGAGGGTTCAGCGCTAACGTGGACGCAGGCATCCAAGCCAACACCGCACCGACTACCGCATTGGCTATGATCCAAGAGTCAATGCTGAAACAAACCGCGCATAACTCAATGATTGCCGACTCGATGGCAGAAGAATTCAATATCCTGTATTTGTTGGATCGTGACTACTTTGACGCTACGAGATACATGGAGATAGTGGGCGATGATGAAGCGGTATTTGCTGAGGACTTTGAGGAAGATGGCATTCATGTAACCTGCACATCAAACCCCGAAACATCTAGCAAGATGCAGCGCATGCTATTGGCAGAAGCTGAGATTCAACAAGTACCGCTAGTAATTCAAGCGGGCGGTAACGCGGTAGAGATTATTAAGAACTACTTCAACCGCATTGGGTCAGAAAACACCGATAAGATATTCCCCAACGAAGCCGAAATGTCGCCAGAAGACAAGGCGCAGATGCAAGCTATGCAGCAACAGCAGGCTCAGGCAAACAAGATGGCCGAGACGCAAGAGAAGCTACTCACCGCGCAGACTGAAATTCTACTGGCTGGCGAGAAGCGCAAAGACGCAGAGTTTGAACTAAGTAAGCAAGAGACATTGGCGACAATGGACAAAGTATTAGCGGAAGTTAAGAAGGTTAATGCTGATACCTTGCTAAGCGTTCAAAAAGCTATTACAGAGCATACAAACAACGGGCTAGCCATTACAAGCGCAGTTAGTGCTGAGATGGACAAATCAATGACGTTAGCTAATGGTGAAAACTACGATCAAGAATTTGGAGTAACCAATGCCGCTGAATAAAGATGCCTATCTGCTTTGGAAAGACAACGAAGTCACCCGCTCTTTTTTAAATGAAATGCGCGAAGGGCTTCAGTCTCACGTTGAGAATCATGGATTTGGTAAGAATCTTGAAGAAATTGGCATGAATGCGCTAATACGCAAAGCCAAGATTGAGATTTTAGAGAAAGTTTTAGAGTGGAAACCAGAGGAAGTAGAAGATGACAGTAACGATTAAAGCAGCAGGCCATAAGCTATTGATTGAGCCTGTAAAGGTTAAGACTGTAAGCGCTGGCGGTATCATTTTAGGGGACGCTGAGCGTGAGAATAAGGCTATTGGTCTGGGTCGTGTTGTTGATATTGGCCCTACTGCTTTTGTTGGTGTGGCTGGTTGTGATCCTTCCAAGTATCCAACTAATGACCCACGCTACAAGATGGATGCGCATGAGATTTGGGGCGTAAAGGTTGGCGATGTGGTGATTTACAACCGCTTTGCAGGATTTAACCCTGACGTACCAGAGTACAAAGATTTTAAGTTCATACCTGATATTGAAGTTTCAGGTGTTGCAAGTGGTGAGTTTGAAGTAAGCAAATCAGATTTTTAAATAACCGAGGGAACCCCTTATGCAAGATCAAGAGCTTGAACAAGAGTTTAATTTAGAAGACGAAGAAATAAACGAGGCGTTAAAACTCGAAGAAACCGAGGAGGAGTCGCCTGAACCTGAGATAGACCACAAAGAGCCTGCCCCCAAGCTGCACATAAGCAAAGATGACTGGGTTAAGCAAGGCCGAGACCCTGAGCTATGGGTGCCGCCTGAGGTATTCAAAGAGCGCACGCAGCGTATCAATGAAACCAGCAAGCTCAAGCAAGAAAATCAGCGATTACGCGCAGAGCGTGAAGAAGACAACCGCCGATTAACTAACGTGGCATTTCTTCAGCAGCAACAAATTACACGATTGCGCGCAGATTTAGAAAGTCGCCGTGATGATGCTATTGACGTTGGCGACAGAACAGCAGTTAAGGCATTCGACAAGCAGCTAAGAGATCTTGATACAGAAGAGTCTCTGATTAAAGAGCCGGTGCAGCAGCAATCAAACATTCCGCCAGAAGTTCAAGAGTGGAACGAGGAAAACGCATGGCTAACCGCTGACCACCCGCTAAAGTCAGTCGCTAATGATGTATTCATTAAGGCTATGAATGACGGTAAAACAATAGCAGGAGCCTTGCGTTTGGTTGATAAAGAGCTGGCGAAGCACAAAGACGAACCCACGCAGAAAAGGGTTGCTTCTCGCTCAATGGTTGACAGCCCATCACGCGGCGCGGTGTCGCGTTCGGATTCGGTAGGGTTGAGAATGTCAGACTGCACACGCGAAGAGCGCGATATGTTTAACGAGTTCTACAAGCCAAGCGGAATAAGCGAGAAAGAGTTTTTAAAATCCGTTTCAGAATCACGCAAAGGTAACTAATCATGATTGAACAATCGAAAGAAGTAACGCGCCCACGCTCAACTGCTGACAAGAGCAACAAAGAAGCAAGCGAGAATCGTTTTAATATCGAGTTTGGAGACCGTTCACGCCCTCGTCAAGCCAATGAGAATGACGACCTTAACCTATCTATTCCGGTTGGCGCGGTGCCCGATGGTTTTATACCAGAATGGAAGATAGACGACGGCAAAGGTTCGCTTGATCGTTACCTAGCCAATTGGTGGGCATTCATTACCGACTCGCAAGGGGTTAGGTATTCTCGACCAACTGGCGGCGGCAGAACTCAATATTTAATGGTGATAGAGAAAAGCTATTACGATGAGGCCGAAGCATTGCGCATGTCGCGCTATCGTGCTAGCATTGGTGAAGATGATTCAAAATCACTTGGTGTTCAAGGGTTAGAGTCATACACGCCGAACGGTGAAGCAAACAAAATCAAGGTCACAACTGACCCTTTTAGTAGTTAGCTCACACTTTCAGGCAGCGAGCCTTCGCTGGAATTTGAAACGAGAGATCACACATTCTTTTATCAATTTTTAGTGGAGGGTTGCTATTATGGCGATCAAACTATCTGGCAGCGGGATAAATGAACCCCGTGGCCGCGTAAATTCTTACGGTGTGGCCGCTGGTCATGCTGGCAAACTGGCTATTGGCGACTTCGTTGCACTTACTGGTACTGCAAACGCAACAACTGGCGTAGCTGAAGTAGATATCGGTGTGGCTGGTTCCCCCTTGTTAGGCCAAATTGCTGGCTTTGTTCCTGACTTCTCAACCGAAAACTTTACTGATGCGGGCGGCCTTGCGGCTTCTACCGCTGGTACTGCTTTGGTATTGGATGATCCGCGTGCCGAGTACATTGCAGACGTATCAAACGGCCCTCTAGACGTTGCTAACGTAGGCCTTAACGTAAACTTGCTTGCAACTGTTGCCACCCAATCGGGCGGTTTAACTATTTCAAATATGAACGTTAATGCTACAGGCGTTGCGACTACCAATACGCTCAATTTCCAAGTTCTCGCATTGCTAGAAGACGATGATGGCGTGCTTGGTAATCGTGCGTTGGTACGCTTGAACTCTACTCAAATGATCACTGGCGCGGCGGGGGTATAACCATGTCAAATACAATTACTAGCGGTTCAGCCGCACGTTTATTGCAAGATGGCGTTAAGAAGGTATGGAGCGCAGCAAGTAAAGAATGGGAGCCAATTTATACCCAGCTTTATAAAACTGATTCATCTTCAAAAGCGTATGAACTTACCGTTCAGATGGAAAACATGGGCTTGGCAAGCGTTAAGACTGAGGGTGATGATATTACTCTTGACTCCTTCCGCCAGTCATTCGCGCCTAAGTTTGTACATGTGGCATACGGTAAGGGATTTATTGTTACCCGTGAAGCCAAAGACGATAACCAATACGGTTATTACAAGAAAGGCGCACGCGCACTAAACCGCTCCATGAATATCACTAAAGAAGTTCGTACTCATGTGTTGTATAACACAGCGTTTGCGGCCACTTCTGCGATGACTGGCGGTGACGGTGTTGCGATGTGCTCAGCTTCACACATTAACGGCCCATCTGGTGGTACTTACTCCAACATCATCACTGCTGCTGAGTTTTCAGAGTCTTCACTAGAAGATATGTTGAAGACCATCATGCGCGCTAAAGATGATCGCGGCTTAGCTATCAAATTACGCGCTATGAAGTTAATCGGTCACACTAATAACAAGTTTGAATTTGATCGCGTATTAAATTCTAGCTTGCGTAGCGGTACTGCTGACAACGACAAGAACGTGCTCATGGGTACGATTTCTAACGGCGTTGTTACATCACCCTACTTGGATGCAAATACTAAAGCATGGTTCATTATGACCGATGCTGACGAAGGTTTGACCTACTACGATCGCACACCTTTGGAGTTCGGCGAAGACAAGGCGTTTATGTCTGACAACACCCGTTACAAAGCGTATATGCGTTTTAGTACTGGCTACAGCGATCCACGCGGCATCTACGGTAGCAATCCTACCTAATTAATCGGGGGAGCAATCCCCCTTTTATTTAATCCTAATTTTTCTTAATAGACCGAATTCGGTTTAGGAGCAATAAAATGGCTTATTCTCATTTTCAAAATGGTTTCACCAATGGTGTAACTATCCGTGGGCTTCCTTTACAGCAAGTTCAATCTGGCCAAGTGTTCTACGTGAATAACTCTAGTGTATTGGCTAGCGGTGGAATTTCTGGCTCAAACGGAAACAAAGGTTCGTATCAACAGCCGTTCTCTACCTTGGCTTACGCATCCAGCCGTTGTGTTGCTGGTCGCGGTGACACTATCTTTGTTATGCCAAATCATGCCGAGACAATTTCTAGCGCTACTGCATTAACGTTGAGTATTGCTGGCGTTGCGATTGTTGGTCTGGGCACTGGCGCTAGCCGCCCTACCTTTACATTGGATACTGCAACAACTGCAACTATCAATGTGACAGCGGCTAACGTAACCATCAAAAACTGTGTGTTTACTGCAAACTTTGCTGACATTGTTTCGGTATTTACTTTAACTACAGCTAAAAACTTTGCATTGGATGGCTGCTTAATTAAAGCAACCGCGACCAATATGAACTTCTTAAACGTTATTGATACTGATGCTACTACGGCCAATGCTGATGGCTTATATGTTGATTCGTGCCAATGGATTGAGCCTGACCTTGCTACCTTGGGATTTATTAAGGCTGATGGCACTAACGACAATTGGACTTTTAGCAATAACTATCTCAATTTAGGCGTTAAGAACAACACCGCTTCTTATATCGCCATTGCTACTGGCAAGGTCATTACTACCTTGAATATGGATTCAAACAACCTGTACCGTTTGAATACTGACACGGCAACCGGCGGCCTGTTGATTACTACTAACGGTTCTACCAATAGCGGGATCATCAAGCGCAACCGTTCACAGCATGCTGACACTGCTGCTGAAATCATGGTAACTGCATCTAGTGGGTTTGGTTTCTTTGACAATACCTCGTCTGGTGTTGCTGGCGCTTCTGGCTACTTATTGCCTGCTGCTGATAGTTAATAGTCTGGGGGTGTAATGCCCCCTTCATTCAATCAGGAGTAAGCAATGGCTTTTAATACTTTATACACCGATACAACCCTAATCGCAGCTGCTGGCACCGACCCTAAAGCGCTTAACTGGCGCGGTGGAGTTGGGGCGTTAGAGATTATCGTCACTGGTACTATCAACTTCGACATTCAGTCTACAAATGCGGATTTAAACGCGGGTGATACTGCGCAATGGCTGGTTGACTCTAGCGGCAATGCAGGCGTAACGGCTAGCAAGTGGATTACATTCAACGGCAACCCTCGCTTTATTCGGATTTATACCAATTCGATTACAGCGGGCGCTACCGTTCGACTACTGTACACACAAGCCAATGGACAATGAATACTTAGTCACATGCGATTATTCTGGCTTCGTTTGCAAGCGAAGCGAATGTGTCGTGCAGTGGAACGGGCTATTAGTTCGCAGGGACTTTGCTGAACTAGAGCGCCACCCCCAAGATAAGATTCCAACTGTTAAAGAAGCGCCTTTTACTGGCATAGGAAGAAGCGAGCCGAGAGGTTTGCCACTTGACCCACTACTGACAGAAGATGACATGATATGAGTACAGGCGTATACGCAAAGACAGCAGGTGATTTGATTCGTGATGCTTTGCGCGCCGCTACCATATCTGGTATTTCATTGCCTGTTCAGTCGGAGGACTTTGCGCAAGGCGAATCAGCGTTAAACGATATTCTAATGAGCTTGCAAACCGAACAGATCCACGTTTGGGCGCAAACCGAGGCATTGATCCCGTTAAACCCCGATCAAACTAAGTACGTGTTTGGTACAGATCACGCATTCACAAATTACGTGTACACCACTGCGAGCGCTGCGATTGCTACGGCTACTAGTTTGGATGTTGTCAGCACAGCAGGAATGACTAACGGTGACTTTATCGGAGTTGAGTTAGCAGACGGTACTCGCCAATGGACTACGTTAACCGTTACCGATTCTAACACCGTTGCACTGGGCGCGGCCTTAACTGGTGCTGTAGATGATTTGGCAAGCGTTTACGCATACACCACTACAACCGACCAGCCCGTAAGAATTGACAGCGTTAGGTATGCTGACACTTATACCTCGGATGAAATCAGCACGACCATGGTAGCGCGTGAAGAATATTTTAATCAGCCAAGCAAAACCACCAGCGGTGCGGTTAATACGTGGTACTTCCAGCGTAACCTAGATTTTGGTCATTTGTACATCTGGCCTATTGCAGATAACTGCAAGCGTTTATTAAGAATTACCTTTATTAAGCCACAGTACATTCCAGAAGATCAGAGCGAGGATGTTTTAATTCCTCCCGAGTGGTATGTGGCGTTAAAGTTCAAATTAGCCGCTGATTTAGCAATGAGTTATGGCGTTGATCCTAATCGCCAGATGATGCTAGAGCAAAAAGCGGCTATCTATTTACAAAAAGCAATTAGCTCAGACGATGACGGTGCCTCATTCCAATTCACACCGAGTAGATAATGCCAAGAACTAAACTGCCAATTGCAAAAGGGTTTAATCGTGATGAATCGCTGACAGTTGCCGCGATTGATTGCGTGAACCTTTTCCCTCACATACCGCAAGGCAAAGATATTGCTGACGGCGTATTGGTTGGGGTGGCTGGTATTGAGCAGGTCGCAGATACAGCCGTGAATGCGTTTAACCGTGGCGGTACGTCAATGGCTGGCATTCCGTACTTTGTGTGTGGAGATAAGCTCTACAACGTAACCTACGCCACTGATCTATTGGGTGCTCGCACTTACACGGCTAATGACGTAAGTGGTGCAGAGGTAATCAATGGAGCGGCTAGAGTCCATTTTTCGAATAACGGTGTTCAGCTTGTTATTGTGGCACCTGATTATGCCAACCAGTTTAATGCTTGGGTTTACACCGTGGCAGGCGGACTGGTGCAGATTAGTGATGTTGATTTTGATGGCCCTGTTGCTGGTGTAGATTTTGAATACGGGTATTTCCTATTTCCCAAACTTAATTCTAATACTTGGTTTCAGTCTGATTTGAGAGATGGGCTTTCATACATTGCCACTGACTTCACGGTAGCCGAATCAGATCCCGACAATATTGTGGTGATTAAATCGCTCAATGGTCTTGTGTATGTGTTTGGCACTTCAACGATGGAGCCATACCAAAATATTCAGGGCGCTGGATTTCAGTTTGAGACAATCCCTTCTGCTATCCAGCAAAAGGGGTGTACGGCACCGCACACAATGGTTGAGCTAAACGGCAATCTAATGTGGATAGGTGCGGGCGTTAATGAGCAGCCCGCTATCTATGCCTCAAGCGGCGGATTGCCTGAAAAGATATCTAGCGCAGCTATCGATAACCTAATTTATCAAGGCGGCATTGAGCCACTACAAAACGCCTACGCGATCAAATGGGCTGAGCGCGGGCATTCGTTTGTATCTATCACCGTACCAAGTGTTTGCACCATAGTCTATGACGCTGTTACAGGCTTATGGCATGAGCGCAAGAGTGTAGACCGATTTCAGCAGCCGCAGCCGTGGCGCGTTACCTCGATGGTAGACGCTTACTCTGTGAGATTAGTGGGTGATGAGTTAAGCGGCGTTATCGGGCTAATGAGTGAAGATATTTTTTACGAGTACGGCGATGAGATCCGATCCTACTTTACTACCGAAGCAATCGACAACACAGGCGCGCCGTTCAGCGTTAACCAAGTTCAAATGGTTATGGAGACGGGTTTTAACCCTGTAACTGGGCAAGGCAATAACCCTGTTGTTCGTATGAGTGTATCGCGTGATGGCGGGATAACCTACTCCCCAGAAATATCACGCTCACTAGGTATTGCTGGCTCTTACTATTCGCCAATCTCATGGCCAATGCTGGGTAGATTCGCCCGCTCAGCTTGTTTTCGTTTTGACATTAGCGAGCCCATAAAGAAGGTATTTGTGCGTTTAGAGGTGGATATCAGTGCTTAGTTTAGACAGAAATACCCCAGTTTTAGACGATAAATTCAGGCCATTACAAAAGCTTTCAATTTTTGGTGAGCAATGTGCAGCGCTTGAGATATTAAGCGGTGTAGGTTCGCCAGAAGGTGTTGTGTCGGCAAAAATGAAGCGTCAATACATGGAAGAAGTAACTGGTCAGCTTTACATAAAGCGCGTTAACGACATTGGCGGTGATACGACTATGGGGTGGGTATGATTAGGGCGGCAAATGAAAGCGACTTTGATCGAATACTTGATATGGCAGAGATGTTTTGGAAAGAAACATGCTACTCGGAGCCATTTAGTAGGGCTGCCACATTGCCATATATACAGCTTTCGTTTAATTGCGGATTGCTGGCGGTTGCTGAAATCGCCGGAGAGGTTAAGGGGTTTTGCGCGGCAATATGCACTCCAATGATGGGCAGCGGTGTAATGATCGGAACCGAGCTGGCATGGTGGATTGATGAAGATGCTAGAGGCGGAAGAGCTGGCATTAATTTACTAAAACAAATGGAAGTTATGGCAAAAGAATCTGGCGTTAAATATTGGAACATGATCGCAATGCGATCTTCGATGTTTGACTCGGTTTGTAGCATGTATAAAAAACTTGGCTACCACGAAAACGAATTAACCTTTACAAAGGTGCTTTGAAATGGCAGTAACAACAGCAGCGGCAATACTAGGCGCATCGGTAATAGGCGCTGGGGCATCAATAAGCGCATCAAAATCAGCAGCGAAAGGCCAATCTAAAGGCTTGGCGGCATCTCAAGCCATGTCTAACGAGGCCATTGGCCAAGCAAAAGACTATTTCAATATCGGCCAGCGTTCTGCTCAGGCCGGATTCCAAAGCGCGCTTGATTTCTTCAAAAACGTTCAGCCAGCCAAATATGAGCCAATGATTCAAGGCAATGTGGCTGCTCAACGAGTTATCGGGCAGGGCGCACAGCAAGCTAACAATGCCATTCTAGGGTTGCCGGTGGATATGTCTTTCGCTAACCAGCAAACGGCGATACAGCCTAATTACTCAGCTATTCGCAGCGCTCAATTGCCTGTTTTGGGCGGCCAGCAAATGGGGCCACAACAAACAGTAGCCCCGCAAACGGTCGCACCAGTAGCAGCTAACGCAATTCAGCAGGGCATGAACAGATATTCAATGCTAGGGGGCAACTAATGGCTTCACCTATTCCACTACCACAAAGCGCTTATGCGAACATGCTTGGTCAGTCTAGCGCTCAGGTTATGCCTCAGGCTTCGCCCACTACCACGATAACGCCAACGGTTATGCCTGCACAGCAGGTTCCCCAAACTGGGCTTATTGGAAGCGAACAGGCTTTGTTAGGAGGGCAGGCAGGCAATGAGCTTGCATTGCAGCAAGGACTAAATCAGTCAACCCAAAGCATTCTGGGCGGGTATGGTGGCGCTATTGGAGCTATGAATCAAGGCTACTCAGCAGCTACTGAAGCTCTTAAAAATAGCGGTAATTATGGGGGCGGTTCGTCCGTTCCATCTATATCTATGCCGACTATAAGTCTTGGCGGCGGATCAAATCCAAATGGGGCTATTAATGCTGGGATAGAGGGGTTTGGCGCTTATCAAAAAGGCGGTGATGCAGCGGCTAAGATGCAAGCTGATTTAACTGGCGCTAACGGCCAAGCGGCTCAGCAAGCGGCTTATGCTCAATACCAAAGCTCGCCAGCTATGCAATACCAAATGGATCAAATGCAGCGCGCCACAGAAAGAAGCGCAGCATTTCGCGGTGGCGCTCTTGGTGGTAATGTTCAGCTTGAGTTATTACGAAATGCTGCTGGCATAGCCTCACAAGACTATCAAAACCAATTTAACAATATCTCTCAAGTCGCCAATCAAGGGCTTAACGCAGCATCTCAAGTTGGGCAGTTGCGTGGTCAAGAGGCAAACATAGCCGGACAGCTACAGCAGGCAGGACTTCAGGCATCCACTCAAATGGGAGTTGCTGGGCTTAATGCCTCTACTCAAATGGCGATGCAGCAAAATCAGCTAAAATCTGATACTGCTAGCAAACTGGCTGAGCTTGCCAGCATGTACGGAATTAACACCGGAAATTTATTGCTTGGTGCGGGTAACACATTAGGTCAAAACCAGCTTGGGACGAGTCAAATTATCGGCCAGTCTCGCTACGCAACCGGAACCAATCTGGCTTCTGGCCGTACTGCTGCAGGTCAAGCTATTGCTCAAAACGCTAATCAAGCTGCCACCAGCATTGGCAACCTGTTATCTCAGCAGGGCTTGAATATTTCTAACGAGATGAGCGCAGACATAGCGAACACTACGAAGATGATTTACGACTACGGGCTACAAGACAAAATCAGCAATGAAAATCTAGCGGCTATGATTGCAAACATAACCAGCGGGCAAGCCACTAACGCGCAGAACGCTTATGCTAATATAGGCGCAGCAGAAGCGGCGGGTAAAATGGGTGTAGCTAATGCGGTGCAGGGCGGTTTGCAGATGGGATTGCTGACTGGGTTATTGGGCGGTGGAGGTGGTACATCAACACCACCGCCAGCGGCAAACCCATCGTATAGCGGCTTCAATATCGGAACAAATCAATACGGGATTAAACCATGAATGAAGGCATCTTAGGCGCAATCGCAAACCCACAACTAGCTGATGTAGCAGGTGCTTTAGACTATCGCCGTGCGCAAATGGATAAAGACGAAGCTAAGCGTAAAGAGCTGCGAATGAATCAGCTTATTGCTCAAGCTATTCCTAACATGGCGGCAGATTCGCCAGTACGTAAGATATTTGAAGAAGACCCGAAGACGGGCGCAATGCTGTCGAAAATGATGGGAATACCATTAAATGATGGCGAGGCATGGGAGAAGTTACGCAGCAATGTTGCGCAATTATCATCTCTCGCAAAAGTTGACCCAAGAATGGCGATTGAGCGCGCAAATTCAATGAAGGCGGAGAATGACCGGCTAGGCATTGTTGATAAACAGCTCGATAGCTGGGTTGGCAATGTTAATTCTGCAATGGAAAAAGGCGACCAAGACGGTGTTATAACTCAATTCAATGCGCTGGGCGTGATGAATGACAATCTTAACCCTGAACAGAAAAAAGCAATTGATGACGCCAAGACAAAGGCGGATCTTGACGAGCGAAAAATGAAGGTAGACGAGCGGCAAGTCGCAGCACAAGAGTCTAGGTACGGCTCACAAAATGCACTTGATGCGGCGCAAGCTGCGCACTATAAGGCGATCGAGGCGGACGGATCAACTGGGCTTAGTGATGAGGCAAAAGATCTTTTAGCGGATCGGCTTGTGCAAGGTGAAAAGTCTTCTGCCGTGCTTGGGAATATTGGGCGAGGGGCGCAAGGCGCTGCTGATCTTCGCGACATTCAAAATAGATTTGCGGCAAAAGCTAAGGCGGCCGGAATTGATGCAAATAAGATTCTGCAAAACACGCAAAACACCTATGCCGATAACCGCACATTCCTAGAGCTTGGTGCGCGTGAAGGTAAGATTGCGCCAAGAGTTATGGAAGCAAACAGCTTTGCAAAAATTGCGCTTGATGCATCCGATAAGGTTCCAAGAGAGAGTTTTGTGCCTTGGAACAAATTATCTCAGTACACCGCTAAGCAGCTATCAGATCCAAAACTTGCAGCAATGCACGCAGCTACTCAATCGTTGGTTAATGCATATGCAAGTGCAGTTGGCGGCGGCGTAATGACAGAGGGTAATCGTGATGAAGCGAATCGCATGCTATATGATGCGCAAGGGCCTGACGCTTACAAGGCCGTTGTTAATCAAATGCTAGTTGAAACCCAAGCCGCGCTTGATTCGCCAAAGCTAGTAAGAGAGCACATGCACGCACCCAAGGGAGCGCACGAAACCAAGCCAAGTACTGAATCAAGGGGAGGCTGGGGAATTCGCCCAGTTAAATAATGCCTGATTACGAAATAACGTCACCAGACGGTAAAAAGTTCATCGTCACCGCGCCAGACGGAGCTACAGAAGACGAGGTTTTGGCTTATGCGCAAAATCAGTTCTCTTCTCAGTCGCAAGTGAGTTCGGATGACGTGCCTGTGTTTGCAGATTCGCAAGGTCAGGCCGCGCCAGTACCGGCACAGGTTCAAAAGACGCCATTTGTCGCAGAAGCGCCCGCATCATTTATGGATAAAGCTATTGGCGCAGGCGAGGCTGGGTTGACTGCTTTGACCGGAATGACTACGGGACTGGCTGGAAATATAGCTGGCTCAATCCGTGGCATTGGCAACTCTGTAATGGATGGCAGTTTTGGAACACAGGAGGGGGCCGATAAGGCAGCACAAAGCGCTGCTGATGTTGGTGCAAGTATGACCTACATGCCCAAGACTGAAATTGGTAAAGAATACGCTAAGAATTTAGGTGAGACTGTTGCGCCGCTAGCGGCGGCGGCTCCTTTCACGCAAGAGCTAGGCATTATTGGGCAAGGAATTAAATCTGCCTTGCCAGCGGCAGAGCTGGCGGTGCGGAATGAAGCTGCGTTATTGAAGCCGAATGCATCACCTAAAAATCTAGACATCATTAACAAAATACGCGCGGGGGATACTGACAATTCACTGGCACCTGTTGAGATTGTCGTTGAAAACCCAAAATTAAAAGATGCTAGCGGTAAATTGCTGCCAGAAGCATACAAAGTTATTGATGACGCAATAGCAAAGGAAGCTATTAAACAAGGTTTTAATGATGGCATCGTGCAGGCGGTTAAAACCGTTGATCAGCACAACGCCAAGAAAATGCTAGAACAGCTAAATATTTCAGAAAAGGGCAAGAAAAACGCGGTATATGGTTCAGAGAATAGGCCTACTGATGTCATTGGTGACTCGCTTGCGCAAAACATATTGTTTGTGAAAAACCAAAACAAACAGGCAGGGCTGGATATTGATAAGGCCGCCAAAGCGCTAAAAGGAAAGGATGTAGATGTAACTCAGCCAGTTGATGGTTTTATTACTGATTTGGCCGATAGGGTTAATGTGAAAATAGTAACTGATAGGTCTGGAAAGATTCGCCCAGACTTTAGAGGGTCAGATATTGAGGGCAAGATGTACGCGCCAGAACAACGGCTAGTGACTATGATTGTTGATCGTATGGCAAATACTAAAGCCCCTGATGCGTATGACGTTCATAGGCTCAAGAGAGCTATAGATCAAACTGTCACCTATGGAAAAAGTAACAGCAAGTCATTATGGCCTGACGTTGAGAATTCGGTGAAATCATTAAGGCGCAATCTCGATGAGACGCTTGATAAAAATTTTGAGAGTTACAATTCTTCAAACAGCAAATACAGTGCAACGATACAGGCGCTTGATGATTTTCAAAGTGCAGCTGGCGGTAAAATTGACTTGTTTGGTGAGGGCGCAGATAAACAGCTTGGAATTCTATCGAGAAGGCTTCTTAGTAATGTGCAGTCTAGGCAGGAACTATCCAACTCAATAAAGCAGATTCAAGAAACAAGCAAAGCCTATGGCAACAAAGTGCCTGATGACATTATGGCGCAAATTACATTCGCAAATGAGCTGGATAACATGTTTGGCCCTGCTGCTAAATCTTCTTTAGCTGGCGAACAAAGTGCGGGCACCAAGGCTGCATTGCGTGACCTATCAAGATCACATGGGATTTATGATTTAGCGGCAAGGGGCGTGCAGACGGCTGCAGATAAAGCGCGTGGCGTAAACCAAGAGGCGGCCTATAAATCAATGCGAGAACTCCTTGCAAAGCAGGCAAGAAAGAAACCAGTACAACAAGGGGCTAACCAATGACAGAAAGATTCCGTAATCCCGTTATAAAGTACACAACCGATACGCTTAAAACGCTGCCAGCGTCAAAGCTGTACTTTTACCAAAACGGTACAAGCACACCCAAAGCGGTTTACGCCGATAAAAATAAAGTCACCAGCTTAGGAGCAGAAGTTACGGCTGATTCTGCTGGTATATTTGTGCCAATATTTTTAGATGGCACTTATCGCGTAACACTAAAGAATGCAGCAGGAACAACGCAAACAGGCTGGCCAGTTGATAACGTAGGCGGCGAGGATACGCAAGGCCAATATGATGACTGGTCAGCACTACAAGTTTATTCGCCTCCTGATATTGTTACAGGCTCTAACGGATTATTTTATGTTGCTATCCCTAATGCATCTCAAAACCTAAACCAAGAGCCTAGCATATCGCCTTTATTTTGGACTGAGATTAAGTTGTCAGACCAATGGAATCCTGACAGCACTTACTTTGACGGGGAATCAGTTTACTATCTTGGCGATGACTACGAGTCATCGAGCAATGGCAACCAAGGCAATACGCCATCAATATCAAGCGCTTTTTGGGTTGGCAAAAAAACATCGTACAAGTGGAATAGTAGTAAGACTTATTCGTCTGGCGAATACGCATATGATGGAGAGCTTAGGTACATATCGAAGCAGGGCGCAAACTTAAATCACCAACCAAGCGCCGATACCACAGAAACATGGTGGAATCCTGACTGGCAGGCATATTCCTCGCTTACAACAGTTCGCACAATGACTGGCGGCGGCGCGTTAACCTCATATACTGCGCATGACCTAACCGACTCGTCAACATACACGCTACCACTGGCATCGACAGTTCCGACTGGTGGGTTTGTAGACGCTATTAAGCCGGAGCAATATAAGGGGTTTACCCCTATAGTTTCTCGATCTGGATCGGACAATATTAGATATAATGGCGGCACTGATACTAGCGTTAGATTTAATCTAAATTATCGAAGCGGCCTAAGGTTTAAATCAAACGGCACTAACGAGTGGAGCATATAACATGTTAGATATGAGTAATTTAATCCCTGCCGGATCGGTTGATCAGCCGCTGTGGATAAGTGGTGGTTCTTACACTATTGGGCAGCAGGTAATTAGTCCGACTGATTACTGCGCTTATGTTAGAAAAACTAACGGCGCAGGAGCAACAGACCCATCTAGCGATACAACAAACTGGCAGCCAAGCGGTGCGAGAGCAAGAAAATCGCTACAGAGAATTACTATAGCGGTGGGCGCAGGTACAGGGGGGTCTGCTACGGGGGCTATCAGCTCGGTTAACACGGCGAAGACAACAATAAAAATGCTTGGGATTAGTAATTACGTCAATGACCGCGCAATAAGTGGCCGAGTCGAGCTTACGAACTCAACGACAGTAACCGCCTATGGGTATGATACCGTGAATGCCGCGACTGTTGGCGCTGAAATTGAGGAGACTTATTAATGTATAACTATGCAGAAATAAAAGACGGTAAGGTATCATCTGTATTGAGTACAGATAGGCCAATGTCTGGCGATCAATTTATAGCAATTGAAGGTTATGACACGACTCTCGCTGGGGCTATTTATGATTCGGAAACCGGAGAGTTTACTCGTCCGCCTAATCCTACTCACAAAGTTAAAGGGCTTAGCGCAACTGAATACAGGAATCTTTTAACCATAACAGAGCAGATCCGCAACGATAAGGCGCGCACTCATATAGACGGCGATTTGGCGTGGATGAGCGGGTCGGTTGAGCCAGATGATGACGCGGCGGCGATTGGCTTTGCGGGAGCTACTTATCGCGACCTTTTGCGCACTGTTTTTAAATCTTTTGACGATGCAACAGCTATAGATTGTGACGACCCAGCGGTTGACCTTGGTCTAACTGTTCAATCGCTGCTTGGTTTGCTAGACTCGCCGACAAGAAAAGACGTTATTAAATTGGGTGTGCCATTGTAAAAAAGCCCCGCACTAGGCGAGGCAATAACTTTACGTAGTGCGCTTAGGAACGCGAATTAAATATAGTCCTGTTAATCAATTAAATCAACTAGGTGATAGAAATGGCCACCAAATCAAAAGGCACTAAAAGCGGCTCAAAAGTGAGAGTGCGCAAATGAAAAAGAATGCCGCGCTGGTCGTGGCTTTTTTGTGCTTGCTTACTTTTATTATGCCATGGGGCGCGGTTGTTTCTGACCCGTTCTATATCCATACCTATTCTATTTTTGCGTCTACATTGCTTGTAATGGCGTGTAATCGACTAAGCCGCGAATCATGGTCTACATTAGTACAAATTGCCGAATGCACCTGCATAATATATCAAGCTCAGGTAGTTATGAATTGGGACAGCCCAACAGATGGCTTTTATCGCTACCATGACGAATTCATGATGTCCGTGTTCATTTTTGAGCTACTATTCATATCAACATCAATA
>OFRF01000124.1_pt1 | contig 22313 bp, 39 predicted proteins | sample 1543081 | NCBI WGS metagenome assembly OFRF01 (sample SAMN07774232, study PRJEB24372) | wastewater metagenome
TATGCTTTGCGCCTCCCGCTGGATGGCCAAACGCACCCACCTTAATTCATCGTCCGTCAGCAAAGTATCCGAGTGGCACGACCTTACCGCAGCGGCGATTTCGGCCACCAGCTCATCACGCTGTTGTTTTGTCATTGCTACCATCAAGATCACTCCTATTTATAAAGATGACGCTGCCATTGCCAACATACATCTGCTGGATGGGTGTGCGTGGCAGCAGGCCGATGTAGCCCTGCACTACGGACAGAACAGCAAGCAGCACCGCGAAAAAACACGGTGCGAGATTTGAGGAGTTGGATGAGAGTGGTCATGATTAGTGCAGATCAACCCAGGTGCCGCCGCCCGTATTGACTTGGAGCTTGTTGGTTGTGGTGTTGTAGTACGTAGAGCCTTCCCACCAATCACCCGAGCTATACGTCGGCGCTGTAATCATCGCCGGGGGCGACAACATGGCGGTGGAAGCTGCTGCTGATTTCAACACCATCTTCCTTGATAACGGTCTTGGCGCGAACCCGAATGCAGCCGTTTTCCACAACTTCAATCAGATCGACAGAGGTAATTTTTTCGAACATGTGTGCTCCTTACTCAATTTCATAACTTCCTGAAAAATTCAAAACCATTGGGTCTGGAAAATCTGCAACTTGAATCAGTGCAACAGCACCTGCGTCTCCGCTTTGAAGCAATGTTGCAGATTGCGCGTTTGGAGCGATTCGCAATGTGATATGCGAGAAGCCTGCCGCAAGATTGACGTTTTCCCAATCTCCTGCGGTGATGTACTGATAATAATTTGTGAGGTTTTTTGAGCCAAACGGCAACCCTGAAATTGACACAGCACCAGCCGCAAGTGTTCCCTTGGCAATGTTCATTCGGCCTGTGATGTAGCACATGTTTCCAATCAGCACATACCGACCAAACGCAAGCGTTGCCGCCCCTTGAGTTCCACCACCAGCCGATGCAAACGCAGGAGTCCAAGAGCCAGCTTCTCCAACGGTGTCGTTAAAAGTTCCGACAACTGCTGCGGTGACGTCGAGCTTAGTGCAACCAAACCGTTTGTAGGTGCCGACACCTTGGAATGCAAGACCTGCGTTATCAGAAAGGCCGCATCCGAGGAAAGTTGTGTCACTGGACGTGACCTGCATGTTGACCGCACGGATAAAGCCGCCATTGAAAACAGTGCCGCCAGCGGTCACAAGCTGGACGTTTAAGCTGGATGGTGCAGAACCAAAATTGCAACCATCGAATATGTTGGAGTCACCGTGCACCTCTGCATCGTTTGTCGTGTTGGCCTCAAACCAGACGTTGACAAACTTGTTGCGGATGCTTGGCGCAGAAATCTCAAGACCTATTCCAACAGCTTCAAATGTGCCGCCAACAAAGACGTTTCCAGAGCCGTCCACAATGTAGCAACCACGACCGGGGAAACCTTCCATAATGCAGTTAATAAACGTGCAATCCGCTGTGTAATATCCAGTTCCGTTACTGTTAAGAACTAAACCTTTTGTAGGCTTGGTTGTCTGTGCTGCTGCGTTTGTTGAATACTTTAAATTTGTGTATGTGCTTGAAACACCATGAAGAATTGTGAATGCGTTGTTATTGCACTCTCTTACTTCAATGTTCTTGAAAGTAGACCGCCATACACCTGTAGAGTAAAAACCGTCAGTGATGTTTGGCCCACCAATGATGAGAATGTTCTCCACCGACATCTCACCAATACCGGAGCCTGCTGTACCCCCGTTAAGGACGAAGCCGCGACCAGTCCCCTCGAATTGAAGAATCGCAGGCCCCACGCCAATGATCTGCAAGCCTTGCCCAGCAAAGTCAACTCCACCTGCTGTGAGCGCATAAGGTCCACCGACGATTTCAAGTGCTTTATCGTTGGTTTTGCAATCCGTAATAGCGAGGTTAAATGCAGCCGTATTGGCGGCGGCAGTACCCCCGATGGCTGCGCCAAAGTCCTTGACACTCACACTCTCCCTCAGCTTCGTCTGCACCGTAGTCGCCACAGCACCAGTCCCGGCAGCAATATGCCCTACAAGTGACGATCCAGATGATGCAATAAGTTCACTATTTTTAGCAATGTCTGCGGTAAGAACAGGGCTGGCTCCACCAGCAGTTTGAATGGAATTTACGTTTAATGTGCTCATGAGGATTCCTTAGTATTAAATGTTTGGTTTAAGGGTGTGCAGCTATATAAGCTTCTATTTGCACAATGATTGCTTGTAAATCAGTAGCTGTTAATAAACCAACTGGAGTAACACCAATTAAACTAGCACCAGAACCAGCAGCCAATGCCTCAGATGTAGCCATAGTTGCGTTGCCACTAGGCACAAGAATCACTGTATCCAGTGGACTGTCTTCACTTGCTGTAAAAGCTACTGATCCACCAGAGGGTGTCTTTAATCTAAGTTTGCTCATGGTATTCCTTAAACAATCGTAAGAGTTGAACCAGAAGGAACATTGACCAAGACATTCACGTCAATGGTAACTGGTCCTGCAGCCATAGCATTAAACCCCGGTTTCACCGAATGGTTCGTGGTGATGTTGGTCAGGTTTTCAAACCAAACACGACTATCTGCTTCTGCCTGTAGTTCTTCTCGTGTCACACCTTGATGGATGGCTACTTTACCAGCAGCCAAGTCAGCAGCCACACTGGTAGAAGTATGAGCCAAGAGAACAACATAAGCAATGCCAGCATCTACATACACATCCTTCACAGCGTATGCAACACCAGTGTTCCAAGCACCACGTTCATTGTATGCTTGCATTGTCAAGATAGCAGCAGGAATGTCGGTGAACAGTGCTTCTATCTTACGTGTCTCTACAGCACCAACATCGGCATCAATCAGAGCTTGACCAGCTACTCGGTAGGCATCTAATGCAGCAGTGTCCTCATTGATCAAGTTCTGTCCTGCTACACGATAAGCATCCAGTGCAGCGACATCAGAATCAATGAGTACTTTGCCAGCAATTTTGTATGCTTGAATTTCTGCTACATCAGCATCAATAGCAGCAATGGCATCAGCACGTTCAGCTACTACATTGATACTTGCAGCCACTGCTTCTACTTGAGCCAGCACACCATCAGCATCTGCATTGATAGAAGCATCCAGATCAGCAATCAACTTAGCTGGTGAACGTACTGGACCTGAGTCAGTAGTGATGGAGGTAGTTAGACCTCCATGCACCCAAGCATTGACCAGATCACTGTCTGCGTCAAATTGGGCTACTTTATTTGTAAGTGACATTTGATGCCTTTAATTAAGATCAGAGATAACACTAGAGTAATGCCACGCTTAAGCAGTGATGAGTAAATAATCTTTTATTCCTGTGACCCGGAAAAATAAACCCATCGCGGGTCTAACTGAGTAGATACCGCACCATTCTGCCCGTATGTGTAGAAACGCACAGAACTTACAGACTGCGATGCTATACATGTGCCACCAATATGGCCAGACGCGTTTGTATCTATGGAAAGGTTGATATTCCAATTTTCTGTTGGCATCCCATTTATAAGACCGACGTTGTAATCACCAACTCCGTTCCGAGTTACGGTAAATACCCCACAACCTTCAGCTATTTCTATGGCAGAACCTGTCCATCGGAATTTGGCGCGGACTGTTCGTCGGGCTTTATTGAATCGCTCTTCATAAATCCCACTGTTAATAAATACCCCGCCACCAACATCAACTGGTGATTGATATTGCAGTAGGTTGTTAGCTCCACCATCATAAATCTGACCTACACTTGGACTTGTATATGAGAAGTAGTCAGCCTTGAGGTTGTTGTTTTTAGATGCCGACCCAAACCCCATCATCACATCGCAAGCGGTGCTCATCTCTGCATATTTGATGTGCAACTGACACCCATATCCTGACATTATTACGCCAACTGTGTTTGATGCGTTTCCGGGTTGTCTTGCGGTGTACTGAATTACCAGATTCTTGAACACAACTCCTGCTGCGTACTGCGTACACTGCCCAATGAGTTCATGCCCAGCTTGTGCATCAAAGTTATCCAATAAAGTTGCATGAGCAGCGCTAGTTGTTCCGCAGATTTGCTGGTCATCAGAAACAAAGTTCTTATATGCACCCCATCCGAAGCAGTCCCTGATTGTATTTACTTCGCCACCACAATAATCAATGTCAGCACTTCCACGCGTACCGCAAACAAAACCATAACCTTGTAGTGAATTTGGTACATTAGGATTCACATCTAGGATTGCACCGGGAATAGTAATCGTGCCACTAGATACACGTTCAACAACTGAGCGCGTGATATTACGCAGGTCAATACCAATTTGGCGATAGTTCGCTAGATTAAATGAAGGGTGCACCAGCAATACAGAGAAGTCGGCAAGGTAGCATCCTGCGCAATATTCATTGACAGCGCCTACCGTGTAGCCATCTCGCTTGATAATTGAACCTTTTGCGTATGCAGCCAGTTCAGCAACGGTTGCCCCTTTCGGCATAGCCTTGAAGACTGTACGCATCAAACCATCACCAACCAAAACTGTTCCAGATTTAAGTTTGATACCAACATCAGGGTCAATTAAGTAGACTCCAGTTGGGACATAGACACGCTTTCCTGTATTGATGGCAGCTTGAATGCCTAATGTACTGTCAACTACACCTGTAGGATCAACTGCTACACCTGACACACCATTAGCATAAAAATCGAGAACACTAACCTGTTCTCGTAACTTGGTTCGGACTGTGGTAACTACTGCCCCTACGCCATCTGGCATATATCCCACCAACGACGAACCAGAGGATGCAGCAAGATCAGCATTCTTCACATGGGGAAACCCACCAGCAGTAGCACCATCATGTGTGACCAAAGCATTGGTATCTGTATTGAAAGTAACTTCACCATCTGCACCAGTGAAGGTTTCATGTGCAACAGTGGAACCACGACGAAGTTTAAGCAGGCTTGACATATTAAATTGCTCCTAAATCAAAAGTATTAACTGGCCCAACAGGATCAATGATAAGACCCAAGTCCAAAGGAAAAGTGACGTTCATTACTACTTGGTCAATATAAGTAGCTAAGAAAGAGATTGCTGTTGCAGCAATGTCTGCATTAGCAGGGGCTGCTTGAATCAGAGCAAGATTAGTCACTACAGCATTAACATCAGACATGTTGGTAGAGACTATATCTACCTTTGACATATTGCTACCTACTTGAGCAATAGTAACTAGATTGTCTGCTGCTGCCTTAACCTCAACAATGTTTGCACCAACTGCATTAACATGGTTCATGTTATCTGCTACAGAAGTAACAACAGCAAACTCACCACCAATTGCTGCACTAATAGCTGCATCAATATCCAAGTCTTTATCAGCAATCAACTTTGCAGGAGTACGTACAGCACCACCTTCAGTAGTTACTGTACCTGTGCCGTGCACCCAACTATGAACCAGATTGGAATCTGTAGCCAGTTGGTTTACTTTATCAGTCACTAACATAACTGTCCTTTAATTTGTAAGAGCAGGTAGCTCTGTGTGAAGCCAAGTATGTAGGTCAATCAAAGAGGTTTCAGGCTGGATTGTGTCATGAATTATTTCATGCAACCTATCTACTGAAGCCTCAACAGCAACATAACCATATAAGAAACCTTCCAGTATTAGCCACATACCATTAGCAAACAACACTGCATACATGTCAATGCGGTGCATCTCTGAGACTTCACTCTCAATGAAGCTGATAGAGGCTATCTCTATAGTCATCCCAGTTCTCCACGAACACGAAACTTAAGCTTTGCAGGTGTAGTTTGAATACGACCATCAGGCCAAGTCACCTGAACTTCACCATAATAAGTACCAACGGTATCCATTACACCAGATGTTCCTGCTGCCCAATCAAGCATCACTTGACCCAGTGCTGCGTTCGGACCGGGAAACATTGGAATCACTGCCTTCGTATCAGCACCGGGACTGGTTGCAAAGTTGAACTGAACTTCAGTACCCAGACGAGACAGATCAAGGAAATCACCTGTGTTGGTGTCTTTCAATGTCAGCAGAAACTGTGGGCCAGTGTCGTTCTGTACAAGTTCAGTGACTGGAAGACGCGAAGTCTTTACAGACTCTTGCTGCGTTGCACAGCCAAGAGTTACTGTAGTGATTCCAGAGTCAGGGAAGAATGGTTGAAATGCCATGATTATTTCCATCCACCAAGATTGAAGCGTGTATTGACACCGCTGATGCTCAAGTTTAACGCATCTGCCTCAGTAGTGTCAGCACAAATGCTGTTGAACATAGCTAAGTGTCCTTGAGAGATGACCTGTGACTCTGGTGTGTTCATGTTGAAATACACCTTGTAAGCAATGAAAGAAGTCAATGCACCCTGCAATGAAGTAGGCAGTTCAATCTCCTGATCCACATTCTCTACTGGAACAGTGAGCATCACATGCTTTGCTTGATAAGTCACTGCCAACACTTCATTGGCACGAATCATGTTCACCTGCAATGTCTTGAAGGTGGGTGTATTGACTGACCAACAGTTGTTTGAATCGTTCAACGGACGTTGGCCACCATAGTTGGTGTGCACAGCCAGAACTTTAAGCACATCATCCAAGAAGGGATCATCAACGGTATCCCGTATATACGGAGCATCTACCAGTAAATTGTCAAAGCCAGTAGTTGAATACTCAGGCGACAACCTGTACAGAGTGTTGCCCTCCTGTAGTTCAACGATGCAGCTTTTTTCTTTGAGTACGAACTTTGTGTAAAGACGTGTCAAAGCCTCGTTAGCAAAGTGCACAATCTGTGGTAGTTTTGCCTCAAGCAAAGTACCATCACCAGCACTCGCTATGTGATGGTTAGATAGCTCACCATAAGCGAGCATGTTAAACAGGTCATTTAGTTGCATGTGTCTGAACCTTAAACAATGTAAGAGGCAAGTCCACTAAGAGCTTCCGCTTCCTGTTGTTCTTCCCAGAGGCTGTTCTCATCAGGAGTAACAGGGGCAGATTCAGAAGGTTTCCACGGCGTGAGGTAGGAAAGTTGGGAGATTGTATCAATACAATCGTCCTTTCCCTTAATACCTGACTTAGTGACAAGTCTGAGTTGTCCCATGAATACCCCCATGATAACGCTTCGCTTCATCTCCTCGGGGAAATATATTTTCCCAAGCTTGAACCAAGGAAGCACCATATTGAACCGGGTAAGCTTATCTCCTTGTGACCGAATACCTGCAGCACCACTCTTCTCTGATGAGGCAAAGTTGAAGTAAGTGTTCCGAGTCATCATCTCTGCCTGTATCCACTTGATGAATCCACCTTGTTGGCCAGAGACTTCAATACCAACGGACTGAGGTTTATACATCTGAACCAAGCGAAACAAATCCACCAAGGTCTTGTCCATCGTCTGACGCTCACACACACCATCAACCCAGAACCAATCCCCATTGGAATTGTACGCCCACACGCTGATAACTGAAAAGTCTGCAGTCTGTTTGGCTGATGTGGCGAAGTCTGTCGTGATGTAGAAGTTGAACGTACTCTTCTTGGCCAACAACTTGGCACGTTCATACCAACGAATCTCCCCTTCCTGTACCAGACGTTCTTCTTCAGACGTAATTCGAAGCATCAACTCTTGGAAGAAGCTGGCCTCTTTCCCTGTCTTGACTGCCATATCATATTGGTTGGACACGTACTTGAAGCTGAACCGATCCTCCCAAGCACCCACGAACTCTTCTTCTGTGCACGGGAACCTTTCACAGACTGGCCACACGTTCACATCCCAAGCACCTGATTCCACAGCCTCAATCAGAATGTCATCCTTGTTGAAAGGCGTACCATTGAAGATCACCTTCCTTCTGGTTGGGTCAAGAGCATGGTTCACCCCCTTATATACAGTGTCCTTGATTGACTCCATAGCAACCTTAGACTTTGAATCATCATCACTCACCAAGTCATCCAGAACACACAACACGGGTCGTTTACCAAATATCTTGGTTCCCCGAAGTCCAGTCTTGGCTCCAAACATCTTTACCCCCAACTGCATGTTGTCTCTGTTGGTGAACTCCAGATAATTGTCTGTGAACTTGGCTGTTGGAATCCAATACTGCAAGAACTCACTGTTGTTGTATCTGAACTCAATGTTCTTTCGTGCAGACTTAACGCCATTGTCCATAGAGTCTGACACGTAGATCATTCCTTCAACCCTACCAAAGTTTGGTAAATAGCCGAACTGTGCAACAAACAGTGTCAAGTACTCCATAAATAGAGTTGTCTTTGCTGCTCCACGGAAACAAAGGTTGGCAATGTAGTCACTCACCCCCTGTGCAACCTTATCCAACATGGCTAGATGTACTGGTGGAGTCTTGTGTGACTCCCCTATTCCACCATTGACCAGCTTAATCCAGTTCATGAAGATGAGTGCAAACTCACTGGGCATGTAGTCAGGACTGTTCAAGATGGTGTAATCCACCTGATCAAGCCACTGATCTATCTCTTGTTTAATCAATGCCATCGGTTGCCTCCACATCTATGATCACTGCACCAGCAATATCTTTGGCTGTAACCCCATCTTTGATCAATCCTTGCTGCTGTTGAGCCATTCTGACCAGCAATTCCTTCATTTCTTTCATGCCTGAAGTGTCTCGCATGTCCAGATTGATGAGTGGCCCTGCCTCTTTTGGCTTGGCCAGATGAGTCAACAGACTGTTTGCTGCATCGCTTCTAACCTTGGGACTCACAGCAGGATCACGCATCAAACTGGCCTGTGTGTTGATAGCCTCTTGAAAAATGTCTTGGTTCAGCACCCAACTTGGAACCATCGTCTGTTCCATGATTCGGTTGACCAGCTTGTTTTTACTGTACGCATATACATACGCCCCTATGTCTTTGGGCTTTACCCCATCCTTCACCATACGCTGATAGCGTTGTGGGAAGGTCTTTACATAGGCTTCCTCATTGCTGCACTTCATCAATTTGAAGCTCACGTACTTCACAGCATTCAAATAATCCTCTGTCTTGTACTTCCCTTCTGACAACACAGCCGTGTAGCCAAGGAAGTTTTCCCGTATGAGTTCAGCCTCTTGCTGGTTGTTGCTCACATTGTTGAGCATATCGACCATGCCTTGTGTGGCTGAAGTTCGCAGATTGGACGGTAGAGTCTTCTGCAGAAGTTCAACGGTGAATGTAGTCATGACTTGTTCCTTAGATATTAGTTTGTACTTGCACCACGGATTCTACGTTGTAAGACCCATAGATAGCTATCCATGTGATAGAGTTGCTCCCTCAGATCAGCGTGTGCTCGGGCACTCAGCTTTTCGGCTGCGCTGGAACCAAGGAACAAACGGGGGGCGTCTACTTTTTCCCCCAGTGCAATCCTTTCATCAAGCACCCGGTGCAACCATGATTCGTTGTTTTGGTTTGAGGATGGCATGAAAAATTTCCTAGCATCTGGTTGAAATAGGCTTATACTTTAACCTATCTTTCAGTGCCATGCTAAAAATCTCCCTTAAATTTTAAGAGATAGAGATGGGGACTCCTATTGTTCAACGGTTACTGACGTAACCCTTGGAACCAACAACACAGGGGACTTCCCCCCTACAATGAATCAAAAGCCGTTAGCAGTGAGTGGGCAGGCCATGTAAACCGCTGCAGTCAGAGTTCACTTCCTCCGGTGCAATGATCTGACCTAAATAGGGAGAGCATTAGTCGTGCTCTCCCTATTTTCTTTTCTGTTGCCATAATCTTAGTTAGATATATCTTAAGTATAAGATAGGCAACATGAAACTTTTCAATTTCATGTTATGTATGTTCGATAGCAGTAGGTTGAAGATTAAGTTACATCTAATAAAAGTTTTGAACTTTTTCATTTGTATGTTCCATTACAGTATATGGGTACACCTACCCCCCGTACACAGTAACTACCCCCCCAGTACACTGTGTACACATAATACCTACACCGCTCCTGCGTCGCTTAAGGCAATCATGCCTCAACTAACTGGAGCTAATCATGGCTACATCTAAGCTAACCTTTGGTAGTATTCTCACTACCGTATCCACCACTGCTAACACATTAACTGCCACCATTGGTGCAGTTGGTGTTGGCGCTGATATGCTTACTGCATTTGTTAATAAACAATCGCAAGAACAAGCGTATCAATATAAACTTGAAGCAAAAGCATTCAAGCAAAACTGCAGGGCTGAAATAGCTCTGCAATTAGCTAACTCTGCTGAACAAGTAGCTAAACAAAAAGCTAAATCAGCTTCATTTGCTGCTAGCTTCGACCACTTCTACGCACTGCTAGAAGACGATACCGAGTAATCGGTGAAACCCTACGGGGTTTCTATCCTCGATAGTTAATTAAAGATAGGTCTATTATGAGCAGACCTATCTCAACTATTCACCCAACTTTATTGGAGTTCATCATGGCAACTGTTAACAATCCCTCTATCTCTATGACTGATGAAGAGGCAGCGCAAGCTGACTTAGACGAAGCTCGTGGTATTACCAGACGCTCTCGTACTACTATTGAATTTGACAACTATCCTGACCAATCAGGTGAAATCGTTGACTTCAGTGACGCTGAACTCCAACAATGGTTGGATGAACAAGATGCGTGAACATTACCAACTCCCAATTAATTGGGAACGTACACGGTTTACCCGTGCTATTAAGGCCATTCTTAACTGGCTTTAACGTGAAAGTAGCGTCGTAGGGGAGAAGCTCCTGCGTCGCTTTTGGGAATCATCCCTTGTTATTCAACCGTTCTAGGAGAACACCATGTCCAACGCTATCTCGATCACCAAGCCCGTATTTGCCGCCAAAACTGCTGCTGCTCCTGCAACTGCACGTCCAAAGGCTCAAATCTGGATGAACTTGGGTTATGAAATCCAAGTGCCTGCAACCGATGGCACTATGGAAACACGCTTCATCAATCTGCCAATGGGTCTGCCCTTGGACACGATGGAAGAAGTCGCTACCACCAGCACCAATGAGGTCTTCGCTGCAATGCAAATTGCCAAGAACGACCTCTTGAAGCAACTGCTTGCTGCTGCTGCTGACCTGCCTGCTGGTGGTGAACGCATCGTGAACCTGCAAGTGCAAATGCGTCGTGTCAACGATGCTGCTGCTAACGTGCAACTCACAGACCCTGCTGTTAATCCGTTCTTGCGGAAAATCGCTCTGTAAAAGCCAAGGCACTGCTGTCCCAATAGGGATGGTAGTGCCTGCTTTTTTTAACACTCGATAGGCAAACTTAGTTCTACTTGAGTAGAACATCAAAGTAGAAATACTAAGACTAACTGTTGAGATATTGCTCCATTTGGCATAAGCCTACTTAAAGGCTATTGCTCCTGCGTCGCTTCTGATCTTGTTCATCAATTTAGGAGTAACTCATGATCCTTATCAAACCACGTCTTGTAATTAATAGCAAACCAACAATACAGCCTATTCAATGGGCTAGACGCGGTGGCTATGAATGCTCTAGCAAAGGTGATGCACGCTTCAGTGCATTCCGTGCTGTTATGCCTGATGGTAGAAGTATCGAACAGCACTACCAATGTGACATTAAAGGTTATCAACCTAATGGCACAAATTGGAAGTTGGGCAAAGGTAAACCACCTCTTGACCGAACCAAGGATATGTGGGCTGAGTATTTGAAGCTCTGGCAAGTATGGGCAGAGTCTCATCAAATACTGCTTAGTGAACTACGTGAACATGCAGAAGCTCACAACAATACGCTAACAGACATGTTTGCGTCTACACCTATCAATCAAGCTCATGCTTTAGCTGAGATATTGAACCAAAGGAACTGATCATGGAAATATTTTGCTTCGGGTCGAATCTTGCTGGCGTACATGGTGCTGGTGCTGCTCTCTATGCTCGTAAGCATCATGGTGCAATTTATGGCCAAGGGATTGGCTTACAGGGCAACAGTTATGGCATCCCAACCAAGGATGAATACATTCGTACTTTGCCTATTCGTGAAATTACACTGTATGTTGATCAGTTCATTGAGTTCGCAAAGACTCATCCTGAAATGACATTCAACGTAACCAGAGTAGGCTGTGGCCTTGCTGGTTATACGGACGGACATATCGCACCACTCTTCAAAGCTGCACCAAGTAATTGTGTGTTGCCTGCTGAGTGGGAACAAATCATTGGCTGAACCAAGGAAACAAAATGAATAACCCTAACTATGTTGGTCCTGATATTGCTAAAGAAATGCACGATGTGCTGTGTAAAGCAGTTTACAGTTTGAAAGGTATCAGACCTATCCCTAATTCAGCACCAGTTGCTCGTACTGAACCTATTGTTCATCCTGAATATCCTAAGTGTGTGGCAACACACATCTGGGAGATTAGTGAGGGAGTATTCGACTTCAGTGATGAGACTGAGAACTTCTCAGGTACACAATACCCAACAATTGAAGCTGCTCAAGCTGCATTGAAGGACTACTGTGCGGGTATGCCCAATGGTAAGAAAGCTGGTGAGAGATGTATTCATTTACAAGATAGCCTGTGTTCTTTGTTTGGTTCAACAACTCGTCCACAAGTCTGCTCTAGCTTTCAAGCTAATGAGGATATTTGTGGTTCAACTTATGAAGAGTCTTCACAGAAGATTCAATGGTATGAAAGGATGACATCATGACTACGTTAGAACAACTACAGAAGCACCTTGCTACTGAACCAAAGGAAATATCGTTCAACTCTTTCTACAAAGACTTGGCTCCAATTGTGCAATGCAAAGATGGAACAACTTTGTCTGTACAAGCAAGCCAATACCACTACTCAACACCTCGTGAAGACTATGGTCCTTACACTGAGGTAGAAGTGTGGAAAGCTACTGCTCCAGTGACTGAGTTTGATTATTCAGACGATGATCCTTCAGCTTATGTACCAATCGAACAGGTTGTTCAATTTATTGACAATCATGGAGGAATAGCATGATTACTAAAGGATACAGAGCTAATTTTGAAACTCTAGAAAGAGCATTCAAACATGGGGACGTAGCCCTCATGGAATGTACAGATGCTGTGACAGGGAAACCTGTTATTGCTATCTGTGCTGTTAATACTGTCAATGGGGAATATGAATTTAGTCCTCTTGCAAAAATGTTTGACGGGAATCCTTATGAAGAACTCAATCCTCCAATCTAAAACTATGGCATACGCTGGAGTAGGATCACGTCAGTGTCCTGCTACTGTCTGTGATCTGATGAGAGGCATTGCAGCTACGTTATCAGAACGTGGCTGGATGCTTCGATCTGGCCATGCTGATGGGGCTGATATATCCTTTGAAGAAGGATGTACTGGAACCAAGGAAATATATGTTCCTTGGAATGGCTTCCATAAAGCACGGCATGGATATAACGATGCTTATGCTGTGCACTGCCTCAAGAATCATATTGAGGCAATAGGCATAGCTCAACAAACTCACCCAAACTGGAAAGCTTGTAGTGAAGCTGCTCAAATGCTTCACACAAGAAATGTTTATCAAATTCTGGGGATGGACTTAAAGACACCAGTCTTAATGGTCATCTGCTGGACAAAGGATGGCAATGCCACGGGCGGTACTGGTCAGGCTATTCGCCTCGCTGAACGGCAATCTATTCCTGTGTTTAATCTATTTCAAGATGATGCAGTGGATAAGTTGCAAGACTTCATATTTGAAGTAGAATCAACTTTTTTAACCAACCAAGGAACTTAAATGTCTCTGACAGAACTCATTGCACAGAAGCAAGCCATTGAAAATCAAATCGCTGAAGTCGTTAAGACTGAGCGTAAAGAAGCCATCTCTACAGTGAAAACATTGATGGTTCAATTCAGTATTACTGCTGATGAACTCACCAAAAATGTTAAGCCTACCAAGAAGGTCGCTCCCAAGTGGAAAGACCCTGTGTCTGGTAAAGAATGGACTGGCCGTGGCCGAACACCTGCATTCATTCTTGAAGCTAAAGCAAACGGTACACTGGATAGTATGGCAATCTAAGTATGATGCTGTATAATTCCTCTGTGGTTAAACTCAAAGGAATTATATGGCGACAACTTTCACAGAACTAACAGGTAACACGTTTGGTAGTTGGCTTGTTATAGGACAAAGCTTCTTCAAAGGACATCGCAGGTATCACTACTGCGAATGTCAAATGTGCAGAACAACCCACGAACGTCGTGTTGATTCTCTTCTTAGTGGCCAAAGTAATAAGTGCAAACAATGTGCTGACTTACTTACTGCTACTAGGAATGTAACTTCAGCTATACATGGAGAAAGTCAAACACCATTGCATAAGCTATGGGGCTTGATGAAACGGCGTGTCAAAGACCCAGAAAAAAATTACTTAAAGCTCGGTATTCAAGTTTGCAAGGAATGGTCAGACTCATATGAAATGTTCAGAAACTGGGCATTGGCAAATGGGTATGATGAATCACTTACCATTGAACGTAATGACCCACAAGGTAACTACGAACCAAGCAACTGTACTTTCATTACCATGAAGAAACAGCAAGCAAACAAGCTAAATACTATCCGTCTACCTGACGGTAGTATGGCTTGGGACTTAGCACAAAGCAACGGCATCACCCGTGCAGCCTTCGATAAACGCATCAAGCTTGGTTGGTGCATAAACAAGGTGTGCACGCAACCTCTTAGAAAGTCAAACATATGAACAATATCACGTCACCACGTACCGATGATCAAGGTATTGAGCAGGAAATTCTTGATAAAGGATTGACTGCTCCACGTATTACACCTGCTGATATTCAAGCCAACATTGCAAACGTCTTTTACTTCACTGCAAAACAAGGTGCAGAAATGGCTGCAAAAGAAGCTGGCAGCAATAAGGCAGGTGAACCCTCTGAAGGCATTGCATTGGGCTTGCTGACATTCTGTGTACTTGTACTCAAGAATGGCTTCACCGTTACTGGTGAATCAGCATGTGCTTCTCCTGAGAACTTTGATGCTGACATTGGTCGCAAGATTGCTCGTGAGCAAGCTGTGAACAAAATCTGGCCTCTCATGGGCTATGAACTCAAGTCTCAACTTCACAACTCAAAGGACCAATCATGATGTCATTTGGTGGTGCTATAGAAGCACTCAAAGCAGGTAAGCGTGTAGCTCGTATTGGCTGGAACGGTAAAAACATGTGGCTTGCTCTTAGCTGTGGTGAAACCCGTGAAGTACCTGCTGCAAGCTTCTGGTCACCTCACAATGAGATACATGCCATCTCCAATGGTGGTACTGCCAAGGTATTACCTTGCATCACCATGAAAACAGCCACCAATGAAATTCTCATGGGCTGGTTGGCCTCCCAAAGTGACATGCTCAGTGAAGACTGGGTTATCGTCTAAACCTCTCAACCTCAACAACAAAGGCTCCATTTAGGAGCCTTTTTTTACGTCTGGAGATAGCCATGATGAAACCTGTTTACCTTATTCGACACAAGCCTAGTGGCTTCTTTATGCCTGAACCAACAGGCAATCAAGGAAGAGGCTCTAGCTTTTGGGAACCAAAAGAACAAGCATCATACCCACGTATCTTTCGCCATGAACGATCTGCCAAAGCTGCATTGGTTCAATGGCTGCGTGGAGAACACCATCCAGTACGGGAATATGAAACTGATGACTCAGGCAAAAGTTTCTATTACACAGCAGGTGCTGAAGTTAAACCTGTAACTACACGTCAAAAAGAAAATATGGAAGTAGTTCCAATGTATTTCACAACCCAAGAGGAATAGCTATGTCCAAAGTAATTATTGGTTCCAAGTACACAGGTAAGTACGTGGGATACCTGAACCAAGGAAATGGGGACTACTACGAAGTATTGCCTCAAGTTGACACCATTATTCAAACTGCACTTCTAAGGAAACCATCATGCAAATCAGCAACAAAGACACCCTTCAAGCAACACTTGAAGACCTGTTTGACAAGCATCAGATGCTACCTCGGATACGGCAAGAGATGGCCAATGTCAAAGAGTTCATGGAAGTCATTGAATCCAATGGACTAGATAAAGAGTTTGCTCTTGATCTTCTGACACAGATGGCTATCCATCGTCGTTGCAAGATTAATGTGCTGGTAGGCATTCTGCGTGGTCACTATGGTGATACACAAAAGACTGCTGATGAAATCTGCAGATGTGCAGAAGCTGATCTGGTAGATTTTGATCCACGTATTGGCTTACTGGTTACTATTGCCCAGATTGGTTCTGATCTTCAGGATGAGATTGATAAGTATCAATATCCACTGCCTATGGTAGTGCCTCCTGAATTCATTAAGACCAATACACGCAATGGCTACCGTATTCACAATCATGGTTCAGTCATTCTCAAAGACAATCATCACACAGATGATGTATGTCTTGATCACATTAATCGTGCCAACAAAACAAAGTTGTGCATCAATCATGAAGTGATGAGGATGATCCAAAACAAATGGAAGAACCTTGATAAGCCCAAAGAAGACGAAACTGTAGCTGACTATCAGAAACGAGTTAAGGCTTTCGAGAAATACGACAGAGCATCTCGTGATGTGATGAAGTTACTCTTAAGTGAAGGTAATGAACTCTATCTGACCCATCGTTATGACAAACGTGGCCGTACATATTGTGCTGGCTACCAAGTCAACTACCAAGGTACGCCTTGGTGTAAAGCAACTGTGGAATTCCACAAGAAGGAGTTGATATGAAACTATTCACTGCAAAAGAATATCTCAAGATTGACATTGCCAATTCCTTTGGATTGGACAAGAAAGACTGGGATGAACGTATTGCTTGGTTCGATGCTAACCAACATCAGTTGGAAGACTTAATAAAACAGGCAGAGACTCCAGCACTTTACTATGCTGGTATCTGTGCATGGCGTGATGTGAACCAAGGAATAGCAAGTGGCTATCCCATCTCATTGGATGGGGTAGCTTCTGGACTACAAATCCTAGCCTGCCTGACAAGTGATGAACAAGCGGCAAAGCTATGTGGAGTCATCTCAACAGGACATAGAGAGGATGCTTACACAAGCATCTATCAGGCTATGCTGTCCCAAATCACTACATCAAGCCATGTCACCAGAGAGATGGCTAAACGAGCAGTGATGACCTCGTTATATGGCAGCACCAACGTACCCAAAGAAGTCTTTGGCGAAGGTGAATTGTTGGACATCTTCTACAAGACGATGCAAGACAATGCTCCAGTTGCATGGAACCTCAATCAAATGTTCCTTGCTATGTGGGATGCCGATGTGACCAAGTACTCATGGTTGCTTCCAGACAACTTCCATGTGCACTGCAAAGTGATGGCCAAGGTAGAGGACACGTTCCACTATCTTGATCAGCCTTACACACTGACACGATATGAAAATCGTGGCATTACTGAAGGAAGAAGTTTATCGGCCAACGTGGTGCATTCGATCGACGGCTTCATAGTCCGTGAGATGACACGCAGATGCTCTTATGACATAGATGTAGTCAACGCAGCCCTGTATGCAGTGATCCATCATGGCCATGACGAAGCTGTTGAGTATGAAGGATTGCCTGACAAGAACACTGAGGTATTACTCACTCTCTGGGAGCACTACATCAAGAGTGGCTACTTATCTGCTCGCATTCTGGATCACATCACAGACTGCAATGCTCGGTATGTGGATCGTCAGAGAATTATTGATCTGATTGATACGCTACCAACCCGACCATTCGACTTGCTCTGCATTCACGATTGCTTCCGTTGTTTACCCAACTACGGCAACGATCTACGCAAACAGTACAACTTACAGTTGGCCCTGATTGCAAAGAGTGATATGCTTGCGTTCATTCTCAGTGGTGTGTTGGACAAGCCAATCACGATTGAGAAGCCTAACCCAGACATGTGGTTGCAGGTGTTGAATGCAGAGTATGCTTTGAGTTGATGGTCCTTTAAACGATAATGGTCTGCCCTTCCGGGTGGACCATTATTTTTTTCTCAAAGGAACTGTCATGACGATACGCCAAATTGTTTACAACGCGACTACGAAGGTAGCCACCATCCAAGTAGATGGAGATGCTGTCCCTGTTGGCAGCACTCTGCTACTTGATGACATCCACGATGCTCGTGATGCAGATGATGACACTCTAGGTTTTACTGCAAACCATACACTGTTTCACCATGTACAGAAGGCTCTCTACGCTGTTGGTGTGACAGACATGAGCACAGTTAGTATTCTGCTGAACAACACCATTACTACGATTGGTGGATTGACAACTGCCCAGTTTGCTGCATTGAATACAGCACAAGTACAAGCACTCTCTACTACTCAAGCTGCAGCCTTAACCACTACTCAACTTAGCTTGCTGGATACAGATCAAGTAGCTGCCATTACAGTTGGTAATCTTGAAGTGATGGGCACTGCACAAGTCAATGCACTCAGCACTACCCAAGCACAGGCATTGACCGCTGATCAAATTGCTCGCTTAACTACAACACAAGTAGCAAACTTGAGTACTACTCTGGTAGCAGCCTTGACCACCAACCAAATAGCAGCAATTGCTCCCAACGATGTTGCTTCGTTGAGTACAGATCAAGTCAATACTATGAGAACTAGCCAAGTACAAGCACTGAAGCCTGCTCAAGTGAAGGCATTGACCACAACACAAATGGCTGCATTAACTACGACAACATTGTCAGTCTTGACTCCAGCACAGATGGCATCTCTGGAAACAGCAGATATTGTGGCACTGACTACAACTCAATCAGCAGCATTCAGTACAACTCAACTTGCTGCACTGAGCACTTCCCAAGTAGCTGCACTCAGCCTGTAAACCTCAACCTCAATTTGGCCACTTGTTTCCTTCGGGGAGCAAGTGGCCTTATTTTTTTACTCTACTCCGCTATCTGTTGTTTTGGTTGTTGACTCTCTAAACTAAAAGGGGTAACTATGAAAAAAGACATCAATAAGATTCTCAAAGCGGAACCAAGGAATAACAAATATGGTGCACCTTTAGGAGCTAGTAATTATGTAAATACTACAGAAGAAAAACTCTACTTACAGCGTATTGTTTTTGTTGATGGTGATTACGCAGCAGATGGCACATACTGGGGTAAAACAGACGTACCTTTATGGTGTGCATTCTCAGATAACAACCGTATTTATGTACATGCCAGCACGCGTAGTAATGCTATTTCCTTGGTTCAAAAAACTCATCCTGACCTGCAATTTTATAGAAAGTAACTTATGTATCCATTTCCCTCAATCAACCAGTTTCGCAATGTAGTCAAAACTGTTCGTGAGCAAGCCTGCTACATGGGCAAGAATGACGCTGGTGAAGCTGTATTCAATCCAGCACCTACTTACCCCAAGCTGTCATTCACAGGTACTGTAAAACTTCATGGAACCAACGCAGCAATTGTCTTTGACAAGGGCTACAGCTTCCAATCTCGTGAACGTGTCTTGACTCGTGAACAGGACAATGCTGGCTTCATGGCCCACATGGAACAGTATTTGCTTCCCATATCTGTAATGTTTCAAGAGATTGCACACCTGAACAATCACAACGATGTGGTAATCAGCACTATCGTTGTGTATGGCGAATGGTGTGGAGGCAACATTCAAAAGGGCGTAGCCATTACTGGATTGCCAAAGATGTTCATCATCTTCGCCATCAAGATAAACGATCAATGGGTGGACACAACCAATGTGTCATGCCCTGAAGCATCAATCTACAACATCAGTTCATACCCAAGCTATACCTTGGACATTGACTTTGAGCATCCTGAAATTGCTCAGAACCAGCTTGCTGAAATTACAGAAGCAGTCGAAACCTGCTGCCCTGTTGGATTGGCTCATGGCAAAGAAGGTGTGGGTGAAGGCATCGTATGGCGATGCACATCTAACCCATCCTCTGAATACTGGTTCAAAGTAAAGGGCGAAAAGCATAGCGCCTCCAAGGTAAAGACATTGGCCTCAGTCGATGTTGAAGCTGTGGAACAGATCAATGACTTCGTGGCAATGGCTGTAACGGAGTCCAGATTGGAACAGGGACTCCACAACCTGATCAACGAGCAAATGAAACCATTCGCCATGACCAGCATGGGTGACTTCATTCGTTGGGTACATCAAGACGTACTCAAGGAAGAAGCTGACACATTGCAAGCCAGTGGCATCGACTACAAGAAGCTTGGTAGCCCAATTGCATTGGCTGCAAAGCGTTGGTTCACAAACAAACTCAATCAGGAAACTTTCAAATGAGCAATGACAGGCAACAAGTGAGCTATGGCTCTGCCCATAAAGGTATTGGTGTGAATGGTCTTAGACCACCCAAAGACGTTTATGAACCAAGGAAACATAACACTCCATCACCTATGCGTCCCGGTTCGATGGATGCTTTCAAACAACCAAGTCTTGACCACACAGGTGAGCGTAAGCCCTACTGGGGCAGTATGGAGTAAATGATGGAAACCCGTATTAGTGGTATTCCCTGTACCGTAGATTACACGATACGGGGTAAGTATGTGCCTGCCAAGATTCATGCTCCACCTGAGTTCTGCCACGAGGCAGAGTATCCAGAAGTTGAGTTCACAGTATGTGATCGCAATGGAAGACCTGCTCCTTGGCTCGAAAAGAAAATGACCTATCAAGATCAGCAAAGAATTGAAGCTGAAATATTGGAACAACATGAAGAAGATTAACGTACTACTCGCATGTATCCCCAAATCACCATTCAAAGAAGCATTAACTGCTGAGATTCAGCAATTAACTTCTGAACGTAACCAATATAGAGCCTATGCAAATAAGTTCAGTTGGTTGCTCATTAACTCTGATAAATGGAGTTGGATGCCAAGTCAATATAACAAAGATATTGTCAGTGGCTTCTCGGCTAATAACACTGGCTATCTGGGATATAACTTCCATGCTGCTCTCAAACTGGCAATGAAGGAGAAGAAATGAAATGCTGTGATCACTTCAATTGCAATCAAGGCAGGAACTGCCCTATACGAAAGCAAACTACGCACAAGGCAGTATCTGTAATTGGTTCACTGACTATGTTCATTCTACTATTACTAGCTATTGTTTACATGCTAAGGAGTCTCTAATGTTAAGCACAATAACTTTTGAACATGGTGAAAATACTTGTGCTTCGGTACCCGGAACATTCTGTCGATTCCTAGGTACGATGGGATGGGGTACAAAACCAGTCTGTATGTTATTTGAAAACGAACCATTATTTGACAAAGATGGCTGGCTGCAGCGCTGTTCCCAGTGTATTAAAGAATTTGGGGGTGACAAATGATTGAACTGGCTATCAAACGCGCGAGTGCAGATGAGCGAGTTCTCGGGTGGTCTTGGGATTACAAGATGCTTGAAACGACAGATGCGGCTGGATAAGTCGATTAACGAACTAACTGAGGAGGTTTTGAAATGACAACACCGAACATTGAAGAACTTATTGCCGTTCTTGAGGCGACAAACCAGTTCCACGATAACGCGGTCACGACTGGGCCGCAGGCTCCAAGTCCATGAACCTGTTATGCAACACAACCAACAAGGCAACACATGAGCTTCCCAAATAAAGCTGGCGATCACGCCGACACCGACGATATTCTGAGGGCCGAACTGAATGCGGCTGGCATCCAAACCATTCAAGAGGCTGACGGCAAAGGCCCAGAGTACATGGCTGATTTGTTTCGCCGCACATCCGGGGAGGTAAAGACCTCGGTGATTGGCGTTTTGCACGGGTGGGAGTTTAAACGCGCCTGGTACTACTGGATGGCCAGCGGTCCAGGTATTGAAATTGCTGCCGCTGAGCGTTTGCAAGAGTCTCACGGGAGCACGGTTCGAGCATCCGGTGATTGCGCCTGCCGTGGTCCCAGATTTTGGTTCCGTGGGTTGGCCTGCGGAAGCTACCACGTTGACGATGCGGACGGCCTCAAGGCGCTGGCCGACACGATCAAGTCGCTGGTGTCGCATAACGCATAGCTGCCCGGTGCGGAGCATCCGCGCCGAGCGTTGGGTTAAACCGATTTTTTACCGGAGAAAAAACCATGAAAGTAACTGACCAACAACTTGATGTGGGCACCCATGTCTATGCGAGTCTTGGCTACATGACCGTGAAGGCGGGCCAAGTGAATGGAATGCGGACAGAGATTAAGGGTAATGAGCGCCCCTCACTCGAATACTGGGTGTTGTGGTTTGGTGCTGGTGATCGCAAAGACCAAGCAGAGTGGATCGAGTCTCGGCATGTGCATCTTTCACCGAATGCCGCTTTTGACAAACCCGATGCGGTTTAACGCCGTTGTGAATAGTGCGTAGCATCCACTTCGATAAACCTGTTAGCCGCCACAGGACAAACGGCGGCACTGAAACTTTGAAAGACGAAACCATGAGCAAAGACGAAACAGC
>OFRF01000125.1_pt1 | contig 22234 bp, 30 predicted proteins | sample 1543081 | NCBI WGS metagenome assembly OFRF01 (sample SAMN07774232, study PRJEB24372) | wastewater metagenome
TCACTGGTACTAGTTACCGAGTGAAGGCTTTTTTGATTTTGTAGACTATGAATTGATTCCTGTTTGCAAGCTGGCCACCTTCGAATATCGGAAGGAATTCGCCTGGTTTGTATGTGTAGAATCGATCTTCAAATTTTTGTTTTATGTATTGCATAACACTATTATAGTATCACACAGAGCGAGCTTTGTCAATACCCTGCACAGCAAGATATCCATAGTCGATCGCCAGGTCCAGGAGGTGATCTATTGCAGTGAGTTGGATCTCCGACTCGATCGGATCAGTAGCATCGATCCAGTCCACTCGTGCAGCATCCAGTGCCTCTAGCACATGCTGTCTTCGCTCTTCGAATAGTGGTCCATCTTCCATCGCCATCTACTATTATTATGCCCTGAAAAGCGACAAGCCATAGCTTCGGTGGTATTCGGCAGCTATGGCTTTTGTCTATTGGAATAATACTGGCAGGATGAATTCTCTGTCAATAGAAAATGTGGAGCACAGGGAAGATATCATGAGTGACCTCCCTTGCTCCACCTCACAGCTTCATACTACCAGACTAGGCTGGCTTTGTGAATGCTTGCTTGAGTGTGACCAGCACGATGTTGATGATCGGTGTCAGCGGACCGAATAGATCTGGCTGATCAGTGATCACAGTGATCAGGTATGAGATGACTGCAGAGAGCCCGATGTACAGAGCTGCCTTGCCGATCTTCGCTGCTTGATCTTTGTCGATTTTTGATAGCTGCATTGCTGCCTCCTTATTATGGTTTGAATCCGCTGAAGATACTCTTCAGGAAGTCCACGATATATTTGACCAGCTTCTCCAGGGAAGTCAGTCGAGTCTCCACATCACCAGCACCAGGCGTGGTCGGATCGGTATCGATTGGCTTCGGTGGAATTGGCTCTGGCTCAGGCACAGTCGGAGCTGGAATGTCGGCCACTTTGTTTGCCAGGATACCCCAGTTCTTGCCAGTGTCGTGTGAGTATTTGCTTCTCAGATAGACCTTGCCATCAGTGTCTGTGATGATATCCACGAGATCGATGTCTGTGCCTGCAGGGATCACGCTGCCGACCTCTGTCTTTGTGGTCAGATCATATACTCGGAGATCCACTTGAGCTCGCATCTTGCGAGGATTCTCCATGCTCTGCCATGTCGGAGCAGGTGGAGGAGTCGGCTGAGTCGGAGCTGGCACATAGTCTTCACAGTCCACAACATTGAAGCCATTGGTGGATCGGATATTGCCTTCATTGAATGAATAGGCTGTCATGTAGTATTTGCCACCGAGAGCATTGCGAGCGATCGCCACGACATCAATGAGCTCGTTTGCTCCGTATGTCTTGACCACTTGAGCGGAAGCCCAGTCAGCAAAATTGAAGTTCCACAGATTAGCTGTGCGGATCAATCGAATTCGCTTCGGTGTGATCTTGGTGTACTCGATCGGAGCTGTTGGTGATGGTGGCACTGGAGTCGGAGTCGCTTCCTGAGCGATTCGATTCTTTGCATTCTGCCAGCACTGAGCAGCGTATCCCTTGTGCTTCAAGTCTGCAGGGCAGAGTGTATTACTACTGGAGACATCCATGTGGTATGTGAGCACCAGGCCAGGCCAGATCTTCAGGCATTGATACATGACTTCCTGTAGGTTATTGAGCGTGGCTTGATCATAATATCCATTCCGCCAGTCACCTCGGACTTCACAGGTCAGAGATTCCTGATTGCTCGGGAAGTTGCCATTCGTATATGGTGTGCTATCAGTATCGACATATTGCTCTCTCACAGAGCCACTCACATAGAAGGTACTCGAAGCACCTCGAGCTGGATCAGCCCATAGGTATCGAAGAGTCTGCTCCCATCCAGCACTGTGATGCACAGTGAAGCATCGTATCGCTCGGCCTCGGCCTGGCTGATAGTTCCCTGCTGCTGCTTGGAAGAATCCTGTTATGTTTGGTAGTCGCATGATGCACCTCCTTCACTTATAATTATAAGCCGATTCGGGTATTCACTATCATTGAGCTGCAGGCATGCGAGGCTTCAATGGTGGCAAGTGATCCATCTTCAGGTGTTGTGCCATCAGGTATTGTAGCTCGACCACGAAGGCCATATTGTCTGATAGTTCTTTGATCGGAAGCTGCTTCCAGGTCCGAAGCTCGCCTTGCAATTCACCGATCATCTTGACTGATTCGGTGTGGAGATTCCGCATCTCCTTCATGTCATCGGTCAGAGAATTGATCTTCCGCTCTTGCGACTCCACGATCTCTTTGTACGATTTGATTGTCTTCTCATAGTTCTCTGTGGTGGTGATGGCCAGCTTGTTCTTTGCGTTGGCATAGAATACACCGATGATTCCAGAGACAGCAAGTATTATGCTGAGTACGATTGCTGCAATTTGCCAGATCTCCATGTATAGATGCCCTCCACTTGAATGATTTGAAGAGAGGATTACTCCCTCCCACTACTCTCATTGTAGACTGAATCTGATGGCTCAATAACCCTTCTGCTAGTTCGCAAGTTTGTAGTCGATCAGCGTCACTGGTACAAGATATGTCGTATGTCGATAGTTCAATGTGCCTCCCCCGATATTTTTGTGGATCAGCGTGAAGGTGACATTCGATCCATTCAGGACCATATTGATATTGAAGAATTGGAGTCCACCATCGCTGAAGAGTAGATAGTCGGCATTCTGATTGATCACACGCCAGGCATCGTGATACATGCTGTCCAGATAATTGAAGTAGTCACCATAGTCTGTCGCATAGGAATATGCCTGGATGAATGGTGCAGCTTCAGTGAGCGTCAGCGTCAGCGTAGAAGTCCATGTCAGACCCGCTCCGAGAGATGTCGGCAGAGCAAGATTCCCTCGACTCACAGAGTTATTCTTGTATGTGTTATAGCTCGTATGCAGAGCCAGCTTGTCAAGATCTACGCTCATGTCACTGCTCCATAGTCCTGATAGATGATCGCATGCACATTGAAGCTCAGGGCAGCCAGTGTGACCTGCGTGAAGAAGAGTCTGAAGGTGACATTCGTGTCATCAGCAAATGCCAGCATTGTCGGAGCGTCCTCTGTGCCTCCGTATGTGTTGATCGGGGTGCTGTAGTAGTATTGCGTGTCCTGGAAGGCTTCAAAGACTTTGCCGTCTCGGTATGGCTCGTAGTATGCCCTGAACATCGGTATTCGATGCTGTGCAGGCTTGCCAGTATTGAGCCCATGAGCAATCACGAGATCTCGAGTGTAGTAGCTGCCGAAGAAGCGAGACGTGTTCGGACCGAGCATTGTCGTGGATATGGTAGTAGTGGTCCGCTTCATGTAGTTGCGATTGCTGTTGAATTGAAGCTGTCCAGTGATGCTCGTCATAGTATATTGTCCAGTACCCAAAACATTTTGTAGTCCACTTGAGAGCCCAGGTAGTGCGTGAAGTAGAAGGTGATGAAGTTGGCATCGACAGATGCTCCTGCGACTGCCCCGAGCTTGCCTGCAGGCACAGGGTTGCCAGGCTGATACAATCGGTACTTCTGCGGATAATAATTCAGACCGCCATCGGTAGAGTAGATCATATTGATCAGACACTTCTTGCCAGCAGGGTTCGGGATCGTGTAGGTATCAGTCTTCGGCAGGTAGAAGCCCCCTGATAGTGTTGCTGCAGCCACAGAATAATTCGTAGTGTTGCCAGCGAAGTCACTCAGGACACGATCAAAAGAGCCATTCGTGAGAAGGGCAAGTAAGTCCAGAGTTGTGCCACTAGGAGAAGGCATTGAAGACATCCTGTCCGACTTTGCTGATCGCAATGCCGACAGTACCGTCTGGAAGAATTCCGATGATCATCCTGAAGACTGTACCATCATGCAGAGTCAGCCTGCCATTCGCCTCTTCGAGAATCAGATTCCCTGCGAGTGTAGGTGTGAGTGATTGTCCTTCATTCTTGGTAGCCATTTAAGTCCTGCTGACTAGGAAGCCTTGAAAGTTTACGGTGGACATTCCAGTGTTCATGCCTGTTATACCACCAGATTGTAGGAACATCTCGACATAATCCGTAGCTGCAAGCTGGATGAATCCGCTCACGCCTGCTGCGATGTAGGCTGTCAGGTTCTGGACAGCACCGATTTTATCCACAGCACCGTTCTTGTAGAGGCTCGGAGCCCAGCTTGTCGTAGGTGTGCCGTTGGCTTGTACCATGCCAGTGAAGAAGTAGAATCCTGCCACTGGTGCAACATATCTGAAGTTCGTCACATTATCATAGTTGCTGTTCGTATCAAAGAGCTCAGTATCGAAGTTGATTTTTCCGATACCATTGATACTGTTCTGTGCAGCACTCCTATAGACACTGAACTTATAGGGGTTGCTGAGGGTTGTGGCTAGTGAATAATCGATGCCAGAGATCTTCGCAGATGTGATTGCACCAGTAGCGATACCAGTACCATCATTGAAGGCTGCATCATTCGTCCAGAGCTTATTCCATTTTGCTGTCGTAGGTTGCTCGTCCGCTACGAAGGTATCTGCTGAATATGCCATGTTATGAGATCCTCTCTACTCTGAATGTTTCATAATGTTTTATATGACCGATCTTCTTGAAGTCAGGCTTGTGCTTTTTGTCAGCCTTGATTTGTTCTCGGATCTGGTGCTTCTCGAATGGTGACAATGCAGTCTGCATACCACCGACAGGCACAAGCCCTCGCTCGACTTCAGCGATGCGAGTGTCATTGCCACAGGGAACAATCTCGGGCACGTTTGGCATCACAGGTGGTAGATATGCTTGAGGTACTAGCTCGGGCACTTCTTTGCCTTCCTTCTTCAGTTGAGCCACGATCTTGTTGTGGTTCTTCTCAGAAGCTGCGACATCGGCAGCATACTTCTTCTCATAGGCAGCCAGGTCTTCATCGTATTGCTTCTTCGCAGCAGGATAGAGCGGGTTAGGTGTCGGAGCACCGCACTGATATCCGACCATTCGCTCGCCAGTCGGAGCTTCGTCCAGACGGACTCGGTGTGACAATAGATTCTCACCGATCGGGATGATGTATTTGCCGAGTTCATTCGGCTGCAGACCCATGCCGTCAGTGCCACCTGAGCACTCGAATGCCAGGAAGCTGCTGCACTTCCCGCAAGTGACTAGATCCACGATAGCAAAATGATTCTTGTAAAATTCAAGCATCTGAGTTGCATCGCTTTGACTGGTCTCGCTCGATAGTATCATTCGGTCTCCTCTGTTGTTATTATAGCCTGATTCTTATGGTGCAATAGAGTCAGTGCCACCGATCTTTGATTGATTGATGGTGAAGTACCGCTTGATGGTCCGCTCTTCTACCTCCAGAGTTTGCTGATAATCAGCACCTCTATTGATAACATTCGTGAGCCCTGTTATGTATACCTGCTTCAATTCGTTCGTGTCCTGGATCAATAACAGTCCAGCATCACCGATCTGCAGGGCAGGATCGCTCTGGAAGCTGACAGGCAGCACATACCGCTTGCCAGGAGACTTGTACTCCTTCACCAGTGTTGTTGCCAGCGATCGTGCGGTGAATTTGTCCTGAATCAGATCATTCTCGATCTCGATCGGCTCGCCACTGTTCGCAGGGTTGCGACCGAAGGCATCAATACTCGTGGCATCTTGAATACGCTCCTCGATAACAGTCGTGACTCTGGCGGGTGTGCCATAGATCGCAAGCTGATTCAAGAAGATTGAGCTCGTGAATGAATTGCGGAAGGTTAGCTTGTAGGTATTGCCGAAGCTATATGCCGACAACAGTGTCAGATATGACGAGCGATCAGTGCCAGACGTATCGCTCTGATCAGTGGCTCGATAGCGACTCGTGACTCCCGAAGCAGTGGTATAGTTCAGAGGTACTGATACAGAAGTGACTGGCAGATCGCCATAGTCATCAGTGAAGCTGACGAAGTATTCTGTATCGACTCCAGATGGAAGCTCGATCGCAGATTGATTCTCCCACACCTTCTGCTGCGACTGGACCGCTCGAGGCTTCGCTCTGACGATGACATCATTGATGATCGCAGTATTCTGCCAGGTGATGTCGGAGATCTTGCTATAAGAGAGCTGGAAGCGTAGGACACCTGAAGCTGTCAGGAAGTGCTGACGATTCCAGAATTGCAGGATGCCATTCTCATCGACCTGCATGATCGCCTGCTCTGCTTCGCAGCCGTCTCTGAAGATGTCTCCCCACTTCTTGTCATTTGTAGCGAGATATCCGATATTGCCCTGGAGCGATTTGTCCACTACGAATTGTGATGCTGTGAAGCCCATCTCGTACATGCCCGAAGCGACTACGTTGTGGAATGGTGCATTGACGAATGCTCCGCTGATTGTGGACCGATAGCCATTGATATAGTTGAATGCATCGAATGCATGGAGCTGAACACTCCTATTGTTCAGTGAGACATTCGGCTGTGATGTGTAGCCAGTGAAGAGCTTCAGGTACTCATCTTCGATTCCTATCGATAACTTGATCGGTCGATTCGGCAGGCCGACACCAGAGCCGACAGTAGTATCATATCCAGGCAGGAATTTTTTGGTAGTATTGTCGAGCTCCACATCTGCTTGAGCCATGATGATCCCATATGGATATTGCCCGATGTTCTTCTGGACCGAGATGCTAGTCACGAATGGAGAGACATCATCGAAGCGGAATTTGTCGAAGAAGGTCACGAAGTCTCCACCACCTTTGATCAGATCTGGACCACCGATGCGAGACTGATTGATCGTGAAGAATCTGACCCCTGTTGCAGTGGTCCGCATCAATGCCATCAAAACACCATAGCCGATATTCCTCTTGCCTATGGAGATCTTGTCACCCCATCCGCTCGATACTGTCTGCATTAGAATTGCCTTATCTTGACTTTGTATGTTGTGAAGAGTGAATCTCCAGGAGCATAGTCATCAGTCTCATCAGGGTATGGCAAGCCAGAGAAGCTGAGCACACCATACTTGCTGCTTGGATTGTAGTAGTTCACGCCAGATCCTGCAGTGAAGTATGCATCGAGCAGGCCGAATTCAGACACTGATATATTCTCGAAGATCATCTCGGCATTGTATTTGAAGCCGAGTGGATTGGCTGCGGTCCTGATTCGATTCCTCTGGACCGCTCCATCGAGTGCGAATTTGTCAGTCTGAATATACTCACGCCATTCCCTGAGCTTGGATGGTTGTCGTGGCAGTGTGCCTGAGTTTACTGTGATTGGTAGTACCGCCATTATTGACTCCTCGCTCCGATTGTTTGTAGTTTGATTCCGTTGCTCTGAGCGATCCTCTGGAATTCGACCCACATTCTCTCAGCCAGTTCTCGGTATTCAGTTGGCATGCCAGCAAACATTCCGATCTGGAATGTTGGATCGAAGTTCACGACAGTCTGAGGGCCAGCCGATATGCCTCCTGTGTCTGTTCGATTGTCGCTGCTGAATGCCTTCGGCACACCAGATAATTGATCGACATCCTTCTGAGGGATGACATACTCACCCTTGTGGACAATACCAGCGATGTCATTGACACCACCTCTACCAGTGAATCCACCCTCTGCGAATCCAGGAATGACATCTCGGACCTTGCCGAGCGGACCAGGGATATCCCAGTCACCGAGTTTGTCTCGGATCACCTGGCCGACATTGCCGATTGCACCTGCAATCTTGCCTGGCATATCTTTGATGAAGTTGAATGCCTTCTCGAATGGTGTGGTGATTGCTTCATATACACCCTTGAGCCCACTAGATATCATGCTCGGCAAGCGACCGAACCATCCGACTAGATCTTTGACCCACTGAATTGCATTGCTGATCCAGTTGATTATGTTGCTGAGCCAGCCGATACCGATCTCAAGAGCTTTGACAAATAGCATGATCTGAGCGAAGATGACTGCTCCGAGAATAATACCGAGAGTCTTCAGCACAGGAATGAGGATCGGAGATACTTGCTCCCATAGATTCTTCAGAGCTGGCAGTAGTCGCTCCTGGAATACCTTCCACACATCCATCAATGCAGGCTGCAGATAATTCTTCCAGAGATCTGTCATCACTTGTATGACAGGCTGGATCTTTTTCATAACACCATCAAGCCCACCGAAGTGATCGATGAGTAGCTTCACACCGAAGCCCAGTGCTGCACCTGCAGCAATGAATGGTAGTAGTGGAGCGAGTGCTGTCCAGATGGATACACCAAGAGCCACGAATGCAGGGATCAGTCCACCGATAATTGCTCCAGCAATCACAGGGAAGAATGGCTGCAGTGTCTCGAATGTTTCCTTGATCGACTTCAATACACCCTCTGGACCACCCATTGAATCAAACCAGTCATTGAATCCCTGTACCAGCGGACCGACTAGGTTGCTTGCGAATTCACCGACCAGCTCCATGAAGTCACCGAATGTATTCTTGAATGCAGTGAGCTGACCCTGTGGAGTTTTGCGGAGTGCTTCATTCACCTTGCCATAGTTCTGAGCCAGGACTTCATTCAATACATTGGCCCTTTGAGTTTCATCACCCTGCTTGAGCATCTCCTTCTGGCTCTCAGATAGCGAGACACCATACTTGCTCAGAGCTCCGACATTGCCTGTCATCACCTTACCGACTAGGTTATTGATCGTGACCATATCTTCAGCAGTGGCATTGTGGCCCTTGAGTTGTGCCACCATATCTGTGATCTTTGGTGTGAGCTTCTCGATCGTAGATCCCTGCAGTGCGAATGTAGCGAGCTGAGATTGACCAGCAATAATTGCATCATCCTCGATGACACCGAGCTTCTGCAGTTGTGATGCCTGTCGCTGGAGTGATGCGACATGTTCTTCAGTAGCACCCTTCACATTGAGCAGGTTGGTCCTGAGCTTGGCTGAGGCTTCGACACTAGCATTGTATGCTTCCATCGACTTTGCTCCGAAGACTGCAGCTCCTATGCCTGCAGCAGTCAGTCCACCGAGCAATGCAAAAGATCCACCTTCAGCCTTCTTGAATGCAGCACCGAGCCCACCCGAGGATTGCTCTGCTTTGCCGAGAGCCTTCTCGAGACCGCTTGTGTCTCCATTGATTTTGACTAGTAGATCTCTTGTGGCCATGTTATCCCTTCATATCTGCTTCGAGCTTTTGCCTCTCGATGTCTTTGAAGCTCCCCTCTATTCTTATTATAGTCAAGAATTCGAGTATCCTATCTGAAGGCTGATCATCGAGCTCGGCAATAGTCCACCCGAATTCCTTGCAGAGAAGGTAGTCCAGGTATGGTCTTGGCACTGGTCGCTCCTTGTCATCAGAGCTGAAGTAGGATATCAGCTCTTGGCTGAGTTTTTTTTTGACTCTTTGGCAGTTGCCTCATCTGCACCAGATTCTCTGATCAGGTATAGGGCATCTGCTGGCTCGAGCATGTCCATATTCTCTTCATTGATCTCGGCCACTTTGCCTGCAGCATCATCGAGATTCCAGTCCTTCACGATCATCATCAGCATCTTGTCTGCTGACAATACCATATCGACTTCACCATCTTCCTTCAGGACCATTGAATGCTTGGTCTGACCCCACTTGATACCGAGATAGATCTCTACCCAGTACTTTTTGTTTGTTGGTAGAGTGACCTTGCGAGTCGCTCTGCCTTCCTTAAAATATGCCATGTGTTTGCACCTCCCTAGTTATTAGTAGCTTGATCTGACATTCCTCAAGACCGCATCGACACTTGCACTGTTGGCGTTGTCATATGCACATCGTAGTTTGAATTTGACTGCATAGAAGTCTGATAGTCCAGTCTCCAGAGGGAAGTCCTCGTAGTATGTTCGATACATGCGGACCTCTAGGCTTGAGCTATAGCCTCCACCGATACCACCGCCATTGACCTTCCAGCTTGCAGCATTCCTGTTGAGAGCATAGAAGTCATCTCGCTGAGTAGTACCTTCGAAGTATAGTGATGCTTCGACAGTTGCTTCAAATTCACCATGATTGATTGTGTCTGGCTCTGCAGATCCATGTCGGAATACTGCTGTGGTGTTGTTCTCAAGAGTCAGCTTGAAGTCATGTGGCTTCAGGTTGGTTGCAGCACCTGCTGCAGCCACGCTAGAGCCGAATGCGAAGCGAGAGTCAGCGAAGCTGTAGATACCGCCTGAAGCGGTTGTGAGGCTTCCTGATGTGGTAGTGATAGGGAATTTGCCGAGCAAGGATGCCTTCGCTTCCACGAGGCCATCGCTCACACTGAATTCCAGAGTCTTCACTGCGACATTTGGATAGTACTGTTTGTCGATAGATCCACGAGCCCGATTGACAGTCATGGTCTTTGGAGTGTTGCTGTTGTTGCGAGTGATGGTGTGATCATAAACTGAGCCAGCGACATTGGCTGGAGAGTTTGATCCGAGTGCTGCCACAAGGAAGAGCCCTGTGTCATCGGCATCAGCATTGATACTGATTGATCCTTCGGACCACTTCTTGCCGATCACTGCATCGAAGGTCTTCTCTCGTACACCATAAGCTGCTTCGTTTGGAATTGGCTCATGCTTGGCCATCAATGTATTCTCGGTGAATGGTACTATGTCAGTCTGTGGAACAGGAACACCAGGAGTAGTCTCCAGTGCGATTCCAGCCCATCCTTTTCTTCCGATATCTAGTGCCATGATTATTCTCCATTCGTATTATATTTGAATTCGCTCTACTGTATAACCACACAGGTCAGAATTATCTCTGCCATGCGAGTATTCACCTGCTCACCTTGCACGAATGACCACCGACTCGGGATCGGTCTGCAGTAGCCTCTACCCTGTAGAGTTGCTCCGAGATAGATGTCTGCATCAAACTTGCTGATCAGATCATCGACAATGGTCCGCATGATCCGCTCCGAGTCAGACTCACCCTGCTCCATTCGCTCTTGGTAGATCCTGATTGCGAAGTTGTAGGTCCGCTGATTCCTCGAGGTGTCAGCGAAGATAGCCTCTGGAGTTTCGAGAGGTGTGATCGTGACACATGGATAGTGCTCCATCTTGCTCTTGGCATAGTCGAAGACCTGAGTCGAATCGACCTCGCTGCTTGTTTGGACCACAGTCTTGATTGCTGCAGATAATTCATTCCACATATCTATCTCCTCCCCATGAGTGCTGACATCAGCCTGTCCATGACCTTATCGAATTGACTATTGATGAAGCCTTGTGAGGCTTCCCACCCTGGACCGAAGAATGGCTGTGCTCGAGTGCCACGCTTCTCAATGGTCTTGATGATCGGCCACAATGCTTTGCTCGGAAGACCCTTCTTCTTGATCCATCGCTCGATGGCATCTGAAGGTGGTGTGTGTCCGCTTGTGCCATACTCCACATCTGGAGCATAGGATTCCTGAGCTTCCACCTGGCCTTCTGGATAATTGACTTCAGCCAGTACAGATCTTTGTAGTGTACCGAATGCATGCGGAGCTCGCTGTCGGATCTCGCCTTGAGCATGCGTGGTGGAGTTTGTCAGGGCAGCAGTCACCAGAGGCTCGGCATCTCCGCCTGCCTTCTTGATGTCTCGGATCAGATCATCCAGTCCGACCACCTGTACATCGACTGCTAGTCCGCCACTCATCGCTTATCCTTTGTGAGCACGAGCTCATAATGTTCTGGCAGTATGCCATTGTCATGCACCTGTCGGCCTCTCACGAAGTACTCTGCACCTGTGCCAGATACAGTCACCTTCATGCCCTCGACTACTCCAGATGCTGAAGTAAACATGTCGAAGGTCTTGCCGAATACACCATCCACCAGGACAGTTGTCTCGGCCGATGATGGCTGGATATTTGCTTTGATTGCTGCAGTCGGAATCTGCCCTGGTCCGAGGTAGCCAGAGTGTGTGACATATCGCTCCTTGTCCACATCGGTCGATGTCTTCTCGAAGCGAGAGATGAATACAGTCTTGTCGAGTATAGGAGGCATCAGATCACCTTCCTGGCATAGCCTCCAGAGTCCAGGATGTCTTCTGCTGCAGATACTAGAGCACTCTTTGAGCGACCTCCAGAATAGCCGAAGCTCATGCTGACTCTGCCCTGCGTGAAGCTCTGTGCTCCAGTCGGATTGAATTTGCGTGACACCATGTCTCGGATGTACAGCGTGGCTGCTTCCTTCAGATCTGGTGGCAAGTCTGCAATGTCAGTGGCATATCCACCTGTGTAGTCGATCTCATAGAATAGATCGGAAGAGTCGAGGGCCAGTAGACCACGACCCATGCTGATCAGATAATTGCTCGGGTAGATCACATATGTCTTTGGATTCGGGATGAAGTAGATTCTATTGCCACCATCCTCAAGTGTGAGGCTTTGGCTCAGGCCGACACCGACTAGCCGAATGGCACTGATGTCACCATCCTGCACTGGCCTTCGCCTGAAGCTGATGGTCATGTCACCATTTGGAGCGATCAATGCTCGATCACGCTCGCTTGTGACTGCGATTTTAAAGAATCCCTCGACATCACAGTAGTTGGTGATGATGCTTGAAGCACGATTGATCATCCCTGATATTGTGGCCTGGCTGAATGTAGACAGGTCAAGATCAGGGGCATATGCTTCGAGTTCTGCTTGTGTGATAAGATTTTCTGCCATCATGCCCTCTCTGTATTCATTATAGCTCAGAGTACTCCCCCCGATAGATTCGGGAGGAGTCGCTCTAGGCTACAGATTAGGATGTAGCTAGGCCACCGATTTTGTACTGGTATGGTTCACCGATCACCTTCAGCACTGTGGTCTCGAAGACACGAGATTGAATACTGTGGTTAGCGGTTGGCACATCGTAGATCGATAGAGTTTCGAGGTCACTCATCTCGATCCAGTTCTCACCAGCAGCACTGCGGACCGATAGCAAGAAGGCCCATGATGCAGAGTAGCGACTAGTCACCACTTTGATCAAGTTACCAGTGTTACCATCCACGATGTTTGCAAGGTGTTGGCCACCAGTTGCAGCACCTTGATTGTCGATGACAATACGCTGGATGCTTCCACTTCCTTCAAGCTGATCAGACAGAGCTCGGTTCTGGCGAGGGTTCAAGACCAGGTGAGACACCAAGTCAGCACCATTCTGGAAGAGAGTCTGAGCATAGTTGCTCACACCTGAAGCGGTCAATAGACCAGCACTTCCTGAGTTGGTTGTAATGAGCTTGCTGAAGCCTGAGTACTCTGTGCTGTACAGAGCAGCATCACCAGTGAGAGTCATCACCTCTTCACCGAGCAAGACCTCTGTGGTCTTGATAAGCTCTTCACGAGCTCGGATGTCTTCCAAGTTACCGCCACGATTGGCAGCAATTTGCTGTCGGCCGATCTCTACATCACGACCCAGGTTCTTGTATGGATAGCTCACGAATTCATAGGTCTGGCTTGTAGCACTAGGCTGGCCAGCATCTGCGAATCCGACACGAGTACCAGTACCAGTCGCTGTAGAATCGAGCTTGCTTGTTAGTTTGTTAAAAGATGCAGCTTCACCCATGCCACCGACACGAGGAATAAAGCCACGAACAGGCGTTGCTGTTGGCACAATAGTCTTGACTACTGGATCAAGATTCTCTGGAGAATAGATTGATCGGTCACTAGGACTGAATGTGTATGTGCTCTGAGTTACCGCTTTGCGGATCTCATCCTGCACCATTTGAGCGATTTGATTTGCTTCCATTTTGAATACTACCTTCTTTGCACCTCATTATATTGAGTTCGAATATCTAACTAACTACGCTCGGAAGCTGGCTCGGACCTCAGCATGCTTCTGCCGAGATGCTGGATCAAGCAGGCGAGAGTACTTGCGGAGCTCGAATGCTGTTCGCAATCGCTCTTCATGAGTACCGACATTTGGATCAGCAGCAAGCTCATCAGCTCGCTTCAATAGCTCATCCATTTTCTGCTTGTTCTTGCCTTCTTCTGAGGTAGGATCTGGAGAATTTGCGTCTTCCACTTCCTCTCCCTTCTTCACTGTATAGGTCTTGCGTACTTTGGAAGCAACAGGTTGCTTCTTCAGTTCTGCGATCTGCTCTTCTAGTGGAGCGACTGCTTTCGCAATCCCATCCGCTACTGCAGCAGACACCATCTTTGCAAGATCACTCTGTTCAGTGGACTTTTTCAATGTGGCTTTAGGAGCAAACTTTTTGCCCTTGCCACCTTTGCCAGAATCTTTGTCATCGGCAGCAGGAGTCTCTGGCTCTTCTTCCTCTGCATCTTCAGGTGTTTCGACTTCTTCATCTTCGACAGCATCTTCTTCGGTCTCGACTGCTTCGCCATCATCATCGACTTCGACAAGCTCTTCGCCATCTGAATTGACAAGAGGCTGCTTGACAGTCTCCTTCTCACCAGTCGGCTTGCCATCTGCATCGAGCACATCTTGCTCGACTTCAGCACCAGCCACAGGCACGCCTGCTTCGGTTGCTCGCTCTTCAGTATCATTGATAGGTCGGCCATTCTCTTCGGCTGTGGTCACGACTGCAGCATCTGCATCACGATCCTCTTGACCAGTTACTGATTTTGCTCGTTCTCGTACTTGCTTTGACATAGTGATTAGCTCCTCGCTCTTCTTAATGTTTAGTGCTTTGGCAGCATTCTCGATTGATTCCTCGTAGTCGGGGAAGTTTTCAGGCTCGAGAATTTCTTGAGCTGCTGCAGCCTGGATAGCTTCGAGGGCAGACTTGAGAGAGGATAGATCCTTCTCACCATCATATGATTGCCAGAATATATAGTCCGACAAGCACATGGCTAGATCAGCGAGCATTGCTCCCTGCCATAGACTTTTGGCGATTGTATCTTGTTTGCCCATACTATTTTCATTGTATACCATGACAGAGCCCTTCATAATGTTTTGCGAATTTGAATACTGGAATTGCTTCTCCCACCATGCGACAGGTCGGCCATATGTCTTCTCGAATGATTCCTCGTGGACCAGTCCACCATTGACTGATTTGACCATCTGGAATACAGCCGATGCGACAGCAGGATTATCCACTAGCGATGTCTCACCAAGATCATAGTCGGTGATCACATTGACCATCTTCTTCTTGTCATCGATCATCATCTGCTGCATCTGAGCATCATTGATTCGGCCACCGATACTGAAGCCTGCGAGCACACCTTCTTTGACTTTGATCCAGGCATTCTCACCATCCTCAGATTCGGAGATCTTGGCCGAGATCCAGACACCCTTTGCAGCATCATCGAATTCAATGTCGATCGCTTTGCCGACAGCGATATCTTTGTGCATCTCTCGGATGTTGCCGATCCAGTTGCTGAATGCCTTCTTGCTGGCCTCGTATGTGATGATCTCACCATGCGAATCGAGCTCCTCGACTGTGGCATAACCATAGACCATTCGCTGCTCTTCATCGACTTTGGTGATCGGGATCGTGATGTGTAGTGGCTTCTTCATGTATATATACCTCTATTTGAATTATAACTGCTGGAATGATTATCTATAATCAAGAGCCATCCCATAGCACATCGATGGAATCGAGATCGATCTCTTCGCCTGCATCTTCGTAGCACTCACAGCCTGGATGTCCTGGAGGATGTGGATCGCCAGAATCGAAGTCATCATTCACAGGGATCGGACCTTGATCAGCATTGCCCTCACAGATAGGGCAGGTGTTTGGACCAGCAGCGACCCATACTTTTGAGCCGATGCCATTCTCCACCAGGAAGGCTTGCTGTGCTGAGCTCATGGCTTGATTGGCTTCGGTGTTGGCTATGCTGAATGCACGAGTATCAGAGATCCCCTCGAATTCAGAGACAATGATCTCGGCCACCTCATCGATCGTGGCCATGCCAGTCCGAGTATCTCGGATCAGATTGATCATGCGATTGCGAGTGGTCTCATCAATGCTAGATTTATTGAGCAAATAATTTGCCTGGTCATTGAGTGCATCCAGGTAGTTTTGATTGGTCAGCTCGAATGTCACGAATGGATCTGCAGCCTTCTTCAGCTTGATCCCCTGCCTTTGGTAGAAGCTCTCGACTGAGTACACGAATGATGCAATCAGGACAGCATAGACATCCTTCTGCTTGACATATTTGGCGATGCTCTTCTGATTATCTTCTACCCATTTGGTGACACGCTTCTCATCGAATTCTTCATCCTCGACCATCCACTTCGGCAGCTTGCTGGCCATAGCTTTGACCTGATCCAGAATACCTGCAGACATGGCATCCTCGAATGACTTGAAGTCATCAGTGGTCCTGAAGGCTTCTAGCGGTTCATTCTTTTTGCTGGCTTTGGATATGAATCGATCGACTGCTGCAGAGAGTCGCTGCAGTTTGTTCATACTACTTTGCTCAGGCTCTTCCGAAGGTTGGTGACTTCAGCCAGGAATTGCACCTGATAATCTGCCATGTAGTCTTTGAAGATAGAGCGGACCTCATCAGCATCTGCAGCTTTGCTGAGCTTGGTATTCATCTCTTCGACTACATTGGCAGGCAGGACTTCAGACTTGAATGCACGAAGAGATTTGCCAGCCTTCTTGCGATTGACTGCATACTTGCGGAATGCTCGGAGCTCAGTGACTAGCTGGATATGATTCTGCTCGGCCGACTTCTCCTTCTGCTCTGCAGGTACATCACCATCAGCAGGCTTGTCATCCTTCGGATCTTCAGGCTCTTCCTCTTCATCATCTTTGCCACCACCTGCAGCCAGGCTTGTGAGAGCTGCTGCTGCTTCAGAGCGAGTCTTCTGCGACTCAGGATCAATGAAGGTCGGATTGCCGAGCACGAATGGTTTGTCCACACCGAGAGGCTTCTTGCCCTGATCCTGTCGGACTTCATCGACAGTGGTCTGGCCAGAGCGAATCAGGATCTCATTCTTCTCTGCTTCAGCTCGCTCATCTACCTGGTCAAGACCAGTGTACTTGAATGCCAGCCCCTCGAAGCCTATGTCTGTTTGAATAACATCTGTGAAGATCTCCTGAAAAAACATGGCCAGCGGTCGAAGACCTGAGTCGATAGCGATGTCTGACTGGACCTCGCCTGTGCTCTTGTTCACCGAGTCAGTGAAGCCGAGCTCATTCGGAGGTATCTCGAATAGCATGCAGGTCTTGTGCATCAGCCAGTCCTGGAGCTCTTTGTATCGCATGTCTTCTGGCTTGACTGCTGGAGTGTAGCCAGTAGCACCCTTGCCAGATGGCACGAATTTGAGCTTGCTCATGGCACGAGTATCACCGCTCAGAGCAGCATCCCACAGTGCCTGGAATTCTTTGATCTGATCAGGTGTCCAGTTCTCAGGTACTCCGAAGAAGCCCTCTGGAATGTTGCCTTCAGTGAGCAGGTGGACATTGTAGATGTCTGACTTGAGTGCTGCAGTCACACCGAGCACCAGGCTCTCAAGCGGAGCGAGGCCATATGGAGTATAGGTCCGAGCATTCATCATCTCGTAGTACATCTCATCGGCTGTGAATTGAGCGACTTCCTTGCCATGAATGATCTGTCGGTATGCGACATCTGGAGGCATTGGAGTGCTGCCATTATCATCGAGCTCGAGCACAATGGTTGCTGCATCGACAGGCTCGAGAGAGTACAGTCCGCCACCCATGTTCGGCCTCTTGTAGAGGACCATTGCATCCAGGACCAGCAGATCATCGACTAGGGTATCAATGAATTCCCTGAAGCGGACCTTGTAGCCACCGATAGACTTGAAGTCCTTCCTGACTCCCTTGATGATCGCTGAGTTGTCAGTCTGATCATCGCTCTCGGCATTTACGATATCCCATTCAAGAGCATTGAGCTGTCGCTTCCTGCGATTGATTGCTGCACGAGCCACATCATACTGGACAGAGAATCTGCGGAGTGTCGCAAAGTCTATGCCATTGGTAGATCCAGGCTTGCTTCGGCCTGATGGATATGGATTGCTGAATGGCAGGCGATCACGAAGCACTGCCTGCATACCTGAGTTTGATGCACCATTGTCGGCTTTTGCTAGATCACCGAGATAGTTGGCAAGCGGTTTCAATACCACCGAGGTATAGATTGACTTGCTTGCATCTTTGATAATTCCCATACTATTCTGCTCCTCTATTAGCCTCTGCTATAGCTGCTGCTGCAGCTCTCTCAGACTCTACTTTATCGGCATAAAATTGTTTTATCCCACTACTATTATTGTAACTGTCATAAGCAAAATTCATAAGAGCAGTACTATCTGGATGGTCATCGTGAGCATCTTCCTGATCTGGATGATGGACCACCATGTACTCTCCGACCTGTCGCTTCTCCAGATCAATGAATTCATCTTCGAATTCTTCCGAGGCGATCGCTGTCTGCTGCTCGACTGTGAGCTCAGTGCCAGGCGATATCATCTTCACACCATGCTTGATCGGGTCTTGCCAGTAGTACATCAGGTTGCCATTGATCTGCTTCTGGTAGAGAGCCTTGTACATGATGTCTTTGGTCATGCGAGAGAATTTCATTCGGAAGATCTTGTATGGTGAATGCCTCTCGAATTTGTCTGGCATGAAGTCACCCTGGCCAGTGGAGTCGATAGATCCTGCAGCAATCTTGAAGTACTTGAGCTCTTCGATCAGGATGTCGAATTGATCCTCGTAGTTTGTGCCTTTGCCACCCGAGACAGATCTCACTATGGTCAACTTGCCATCGATCACTCGGCCGATCTTGAGGATAGTCTGGTCAGTGCTCTTGGCTGTGTCGAGTCCGAAGTAGTGGTCCTGCTCCAGCCAGGCTCGGTAGAGTGCATACTGCTCAGGCTCGAGCTGATGCTCTGTGGCCCAGGCATCACACTCCAGCAATGATCTTCGGACCGCTGCTTTGTACCATGTGCGATATTCCAGGAAGACAGGATCTGCTGAAGGCTTCTCGAATGGCTTATCGATGCGACCAGCAATGAGCTGATGAGTGTCGATGTACATGCCACCTGCGAGCTGCCAGACATTGAAGTATGGCTTCTGGATATCAGGACTCATCAATCCCTTCTGAGCGATCTGGCTCTTCACAGTACGCTCATAGACTAGGTGTCGAGCATCGCCAGTCATCTCGTACATTCTCCGCCTGTCGGCAGCGATCTCTGGATATGTCATCACATAGGCTCGGCCCTTCTGGATGTCTCGGTAGAAGTCACACTTCACAGAGCCAGCAGTACCGACCTTCACGATCACAGCGTTTGTCGATGCACCCATTGGCAGGATATCTTCATTCACGATCTTGTCATCAATGTCTTGAGCCTCCTCGATAATGATCAGGTGGAGAGTCTTGGACTCAGGCTTCGATGTGGATGTCACAGGGAAGATGTAGCAGCTCGATCCATTGCCGAGCGTGATGGTCTTGGAGTTGCTCTCTTCTTTGGCCTTGCGATTGGCATCATGATCAATGACCATCAGATCCTGCCTCGACTTGCTGAGCGAGTTCTTCAATCGCTTGAAGTCTGTATTCGCCTGCTCCTTCTGTGGAGCGAAGATACCGATCTCGATCGGCAGGTCGAAGAGCTTGGTCACGAAGAGCATGATCGACTCGACTGTGTGGACCAGCGATGTAGTCTTGCCTGATTGCCGAGTGTACTCAAAATTGAGCATCACTGATTCGAGTGCTTCAATATCTTCTTCAGTGACCTTCTTGCCTGTGAGTACCAGGAGATTCTGGATCAGAGGCATGAGGATCATTCGCCAGATCCGCCACTGGTATCGATAGAATCTAGTCTTGTGGTACTTCCACAGATGTTTTGCTGTCAGTACTTGCAGCTTCTGAGCTATCTGCTGTGCTGAGAGCGAGGCTGTCTGTGCTTGGCTCGTCATCGATTATTATCTCCCCATCTGCCATCAGGCCATATTCTTCCAGCAATGCTTCCACTGGATCTTTTGCTCCTGCAGGTGGCAGGTCTTTGACATTTGTCGGCTCACGAAGCTCGACCTTGAGGATCTCATAGCACAGCTTCTTGTCCATCATGTTCAAGCGATCCCATCTACCGACATCCTTCACGATGTTGGCAATGAGCTGAGCCTTCGCCATTCGTAGTGTCGGCACATTCTTCCGCTCGAGATGCAGAGCTTCCTGGATCTTTGTCTGTGTGATTTGCTCCTGGAAGGCTTCTCTCTTCTTACCCCATCCGCTGACCTTCGTCATGGTGTGGCCAGAGCGAATCTTTTTAGGTGGCCAGCCCAGTGCTTCATTGAGCCAGGTCTGTACTTTGGTATAGGTCGGATTCAGAATGAATGCACGCTCAAGAGCAGCCCAGTCCGTATATGGCACTATGGCTGTTATGGCATGCTCAGGATTGCGAGAGATGCCATCAGTTGCTGTCTGTGGCTTCTTTGACATCTCTACCCCTTTTTAATCTGTGGCCTGCTGTCACCCTCTAGGAGCTCAATTCCGATAATAGAATAGTTCGATCGCTCTTTGATTTGTGCAGCCTTCTGCAGAGCTTCCTCTTCAGTTGCTGCTGTCACCACTATATTGATGACTGCCAGCTTGCCGAGATCGCTCTCATTGAATGCTTGGACTGTGTACTTGTACATGATTTTCTCCCTCCTTATTTTGTGACTCAGCATCGACCATGCTGAATGCTGCTTCAGTTATATCCTCTGCGTGAAGATCCGATAGTTTTTGCCAGTGCTCCCTGCAGAGCAGCAGCTTCTCTCCATTGCGACTCAGGCATGTGCCTGACCACTTGCGACAATCTTTGAATGCACATCTACCGAAGTTCATCCAGGTCCTTCCTGAGCTTCTCCTGGACTACTACAGCCAGGTCATGCATCTGCATCCACTCCACATAATGAATGTGAGGTGACAGTCTTATGATACGCTCACAGACAAATATGCCAGACTTGATAGCCATCCGCTCATTGAGTCTCTGCAGCCATTGGTTGAATGCCTCCATCAGAATGTGCTCCCGAGCTTGTTCTCTTTGAATGCCAGCCGAGCCTCCAGGATCATCTGGAGCTTGCCATCGGCCAGCTTGAAGCGGAGTCTTCTGACACTGCTGGATATGCTAGGCTGACTCACATCGAACACATTGCCGATCTGAGCATGCGTGTAGCCAGCACAGAGCAGGTCCACAATAAGCTGCTCTCGGAAGGTTAGGAGATCATAGGTCTCCTCAGCGACTCCGAAGCCGACTGCCTTCTCTAGCGGAGTTATCTCGTGGAACATGTCATTGAGATCCACTTCTTCGAGTTTGTGATCTTTGTTTTGCATTCTGATTCCGCCTTGTTACTCCGACTGTGCCATCTGGAGCTCTGCCTATTGTGGCACTTTTATCTCGGACTATTCGGGCAGATACATCTCGACCGCATCGGTAGCATGGCAGGACCACAGTCTCCTTCTCGACACCATCGAGGAAGACATCCTGACCGAATCCACACCACTCATGCTTGTATCTATAAACGCCCATCTACTTCTTGCCCTTCTTCTCGAGCTTCCGCCTCTGTGCTCGATTCATGAATTCACCATTCGGACCACGCTTCTGAGCGAGCTCATAATTCTCTTTTGCTGCAGCTATTGCAGCCTCATCGACTACACCGATCCACTGCTTGCAGATATTGGACCAGTTCAGATTGCTGACCCATTGATATGCAGCTTCGACATTCGGCTTGTCTTTGCCATCCATGATTGCTTCGATTGCATCTGCTGCAGCCTTCACATCCATGAGTGGCCTGATCCGCTCATTGTCACCCTCCTTCACGATCCACATGCTCGGATCTGCACCGCTAGGAATCAGCTTGACCCGATTCATTGCACCCATCTCAGTGAAGCTCGTATTGTCTGGAGCGACCACAGGAGTCTTCGTGGCCATTGCTTCAGTCATCGACAGACCCCATCCCTCACCGAGCGTAGTGCTGAGCACGAGGTCGGCTGCATTGTAGATCCGATTCACATCCTCGATCGGCATGCCCTGATTGGCATTGAAGATCTTCGGACTTGGCAGGAAGAATTCATACTCCTTGCCGAGACCGAGCTGATTTGCGATCGTGAAGATGTTGCCACCTGAGTCTTCGTATTGCATGTGCAGGTAGAGCAATGGTCTTCGGCCACGATCCCACAGCTCCTTGAGTATCATGAGGCTTCTGGCTATATCCTTGCGTGGCTGATTGCGATTGATGTTCACGATCAGGAATCGCTCATCGGCTTGGCCATTGAAGTATGACTTGCGGAATGCCTTGACATCTTCCTTGTCCTGGATCGGGAAGAAGTTGCTCGGATTGTTACCATGATAGATCACTCGAAGGCGATCCTCGAGCTCTGGCAGATGCTTCAATGTTTCGGCTTTGCCATACTCGGTGTAGACCACAGGGAAGTCAGCACCTGCTACTGTGTCCACCCACTGCTTCTTGAGCTGTGCATCGACAGGGTAGTACCA
>OFRF01000128.1_pt1 | contig 21618 bp, 24 predicted proteins | sample 1543081 | NCBI WGS metagenome assembly OFRF01 (sample SAMN07774232, study PRJEB24372) | wastewater metagenome
GCATTCGTGATGATCTTGCCGGGGAGCGTACGTCCGATCTTGTAGAGTTCGTTCTGTTCTTCTGATGAGCGGTAAGTGCAGTAGATCAAGACATCAATGCCAGAAGCAGCACATTCAGTGAGGAATGCTTCTGCCTTGTCACGAACAGGCTGTACAAGGTCAATCAGTTTCCGGCTGGACATTATTTATCCACCTTTCTGTCGATCTTGTCTTCTATCTTGTCGAGCTTGGCAAACAGCGCCCGGATGTTAGCCTGGAATTCGTTCTTCGCCACGTAGTCCCCGGCAACAAGAATTTCAATGGAATTTACCTTCTCTGAAAGAGCCTGGTCGGCGTGTTGCAAATCCTTCACCGCGTCCCAAACTGCCTTCATGAGGAATCCTATCAGTCCGCCAAAGCCAGCCACCAACCAGTTTATTAAATCTTGTCCCATTAAAAATCCTTTGTTGTCCGATTATACTTCGCGGAAATGTAGCTTTTGAAACAGTGCCGCTCATTACCGAATTTAGAAAACACCCAGTCGATAACCGGGCGGGACAGCTTGCCGACAAGCCGTCCTTTCTGCTCCATTCGATACGCCGCGCTGCTTATAGTATCCCAGCTTGAGCCGTAGCCTAGGGTGATTAACTGGTAGATCAGCTTATCGAGCGCGATCAGGATATTTAACACACGGGATTTCATGGGCGCACCACAGGGCAAGCGTTAATCTTGCGCTCCCACCGGTCTTTACATAGGGTTCCGGCGCAGGTCTTGACCTCGTTTTTCAACCATTGCAGGTTTTCAACAATGTCGCAACCGCAGCTTGCCAACGGGATAACATGATCCACCTGCCAGCCTGGGCAAGCGCCGCTAGTTAATCCGGTAGCGGGGCAAGGGTGAATCTTTCTGAATTCAGCTTTGGCAGCAAACCCCCTGGCCTGTCGCACTTCACAAACTCTCGAATCACCTGCGTAGGAATAGACAGGAAACAACAGCAGTGCAACAAGCGTCGCCCAGCCCAGAAGCTGGATCATCCAGAAGAAAAGAAATACCGGGCTGATGCCCCCCCTCTCCTTCGGCGGGGTGGAATGCTGCCTGCCAACTTGATAGGCCACATCTCCAATGAATAATGGTTCCAAGTGAAGCCCTGCTGATTTATCCACGGGTGAAAAATGTTCGACTTCGAGATTACTGGGGAGCTTTTCCGCCCACATCGCATGCAGATACGGCCCCGCGTGAGAGCGTTGCAGAATCAGCACCCCGCCCTTGCGTATCGTTCGCCAGACGGCAAAAATCAGGCAGTTGCTCCTCATCGTATGGCCGCCATTCTGAAAAGCCCGCCAATGGCTTGTGCCGTTGGAAAACACACATACTTGATCACCGCCCACCACATCAGACAGGTGACGATGATGATGGCGATCCACGTCAGGACGAGCTTCCAGCCGGTCAGTGTAGGGGTCAATTTAGAGTTACCACTTGCAAGTAGCCATAACCTTGCTCAACGACGATATTCCCGCTCCCACTTGATGCCACAGCCCAAGAAACCAAGGTATAACACCGCGTATTTGCGTTCCCTGCGTAGGCGACTTTTTCTGCCGCCGCCACATTCACGATATAGTGATGCTCGGCCGGGGTCGCGTTGCTCATCACCGCCGGAATTGCGTTGTAGGAACGAACAAACGTAGACGTCCCTGCATCATCCACATAATAATCCCAAGCCGTAATCACCTGCCCAATTCCAACATTGAACGAGTAGGGGTTCGTCAGTTCGGTTTGCGCGTTAATCTGGACTATAGTATCCGCTGGAATTTTAGAACAGACTGAAAATATCTGTTTCTTATCGACCGTCACCCCGTTGGTAATCGGGATAGAGGTAACCTGCTCGGCTCTGCTCTGCAACAAAGAGGCTGCGTAACTATTCCCGGTGCATAATGCAAGTGCGAGCAATAGGGCTGTTTTTTTCATGCTAATTCTCCAGAGTAGTTGAAGGATTTCACAACATGGCCCCCGTGAAGTAGCTATTAACTGTCGCTCCATCTATATCTTTGGCTGCGCCGGTTTCCTGATAGACATACACTTCGTAGTAATCGGTTGTGCCGTTTGCGTCATCGACGATAGCAACACTAATCCCTTCAGCGCTTGTGCTAGAGAACGTCCCAACCGTGTTCCTGAAATTGACCCCGTTTTTATATATCGCGATACGGAACGACGTTGCAGCCACTGGCGTTAAAAAAACGATTGCTGCGGTGAGAATGTATTTCCCAGCGACGGTTGGCGTGAATTTGTCCGTTGCGAAATTATTGTTCGTGTCGAAAATTTCCGTAGGCCATGTGACCTTCGTATAAGTTGCACTGGCAATCCCCGTCTGATTAGTGCCGCCTTTCCCAACGCTGAATGCGACGCTCTTGACTGGCAAACTCCGCACCAAAGCCTGCGTTGCGCTGACCATTTTGACGTTGCTCTGCCAACCGCTAGGGAAGTCATTGGCGCCAAGATTAGAGTACGTCCCGTTAGCGTTCTGCCTGACCAGATTTGGCGGCGTGGCGACACCACTGACCTGGAATGTCGGCGCTGCGCCGCAAGCCGCACTGAACGAGACATCCCATTCCTGATTGGTGGCATAGGCGGTAACAGCGGGGACTGGTGTGAGCGTGAAAGCTGTGCCTGTACCGCCTGTGGTGAAAGCGGTGACGGTTTGCGCTTGCAGGTCTGTGGCGCGAATGGGATTAGCGGCTACCGTGGGAGCGGTCAAGGCCGTCATGGAAGTAATGTCGGCATTAGCTCCAGAGGCAGCGGCGGTTAATGCGCTTCTTGCGGCACTTGCTGTTGCTCCACTCGTACCACCTTGAGCAATAGATAATGGGGTAGTTAATCCAGATAGAGAGGTAATGTCTGAATTAGCACCTTTGAGGGCATTCAAAGCACTTGCCGTGGCGATATTGTCAAACTCTGTATTGAGTTCAGTCCCTTTGACAATTTTTAGCGGGTCGCCACTTGAAAGCGCGTCTTTGGTAGCGAAATTGGTTGTTTTAGTGTATGCCATGCTTACTCCCTATAGCTTTCCGTCTTTTGTGAATGCTTCAACCTTCTGTATTGAAACTGCGCTACCGTTTATATCGGCTTCCAGCCCGAATTGCACAACACGCCCCACCCCGCCAGCGCTACTATTCACCAAAGCGACAATAACCCCGTCAGTATATTGCGCTATGCCGTATTCGGCTATACCGTATTCCGCTGACGTTTGTGCGCCAGAAATAGAAACGATCTGCGAACGGTAATTCTGGATGTAGTCAAATGCCCACTTAACAATCACAGGCTGATTTTTTGCGCCAATCAATGTGTAAATGATTTTCTTAAGAATAGATTTCTGTATCGGATTTCCAAAATCCACCCATGTCGTGTAGTACGTCATGCGATAGGTCGCTATGTCATCCAAACTGCCGGAATAAGTCGCGACATATCCGGCTTTCCCCAAATAAAGCTTCCTGTTGGAAGCGGCCAGAAAAGCCGTTGGATTGATATTCGTCCATGTTGTTACCCTGCTTGCCCCATCTTCTAATGGAGCACGCATATCAAAACAATACACCCTCCCCGTAGTGGGGAATGTGATGGCGTAAAAGGCTTCAATAGGCGAATAAACCGCCTTTATAGAAGAAAGTGTTTCGCCGTCAATGATGTTCCTAAGTTCATCTCTGACGTTCTTGCTTATCTCTCTCAATGGGGCTGACTTTTCCTGCACAGTCCGCATAAGCGAACGAACCCCAGTAGAGGACAGAAAAATGATGTCGTCGCCGGTGCTTTGAACAGAATCCCTTGCGATACACCCGATATTGGTTACTGAATCGGAGAGAGCCATGGTTGAAGGCGTGTTAGCGCCTGAATAAATCAATACCTGTTTCTTGCCAAAGATGAACAGGAAATTATTGTGCGCGCCCAAGGCGACAATCTGGTCTCCCCCCAAAGGCCATACGCCTAAAAGGTTGAGCGAACCGGAGGTTCCGGCAGTCCAAATGTGCGGCGTGATTGTATCCGACCACTTCAGCGTGTTCTTGTCGGTAGTCGTATCTGCGCACCATACCCGGCCATAAGCACTTAAAGCGCAATTCGCCTGTAATACGGTTCCGGTATACCCTGCTTTTTCGGACAATCGGCGGAATGTGGTTGTAGAGACAGCGGGGTCATAGATCAGAGGGTCATATCCTCGCTGGAAGAAAATCCCTACGCCATTTAACCCAACAAACTGCCAGTTATTAGCCGAGATCGTCGGGGCTACCCCACCACCGCCATAAGTCAAAGTGGTCAGCGTTACGCCGGAATACTTGAACAAAAACCCGCCACCAGCAGCAAGAATCGTAGTTGTGCCATCGTTTTCAATCAACTCGCCAATACACTCGATATTGCTGGTTCCCAGGTCGGTATTGGCTGTGTGGGCTTTTGCCCAGCCTTTCCTTGCGCCAATTCGTCCAAACTTGTCTATGACGCAATTATCTGCTTGCAAAGCAAAATTTGGCGACAGGTCGACAGGGGCTTCCTGGGTATTTAGCCCATAGAAGCCAGGTGCAGTGATCGAGAAAGGGGTAATAGGCTGCATCAGACGGCCACAAAACAATCGTTTTCGACAAAACGGGAAGATTCTAGAGAAATCAGGTCAGCCAATATCCCTTTATAAAGCCCATACGCCTCACTTGAGGCTAATCCGCCATCTTCGCCTCGCTCAACAATCGCCCTTGCATAAGCCCCCGCGATAACAGGCTCAGAAGGAACAAGCAAAACATCTGTGTCGGCAGATAACGCTGCTTGAGCAGCGAACATATCAAAGTAAAGCGAGTAAGCCCCATTTGGGGTTGGGTAGAGTTCAACCTTACTATCTGTTCCGTTACTTCCATTCCATGCGAAATAAAATGGGTTCCCACTTTGCACGGTAGAAAGCTGCTGCTGGTTGAGAATGTACTGGATAGGGCAATTTTTTAGTTGTACCCTATTAGACATGTCATTAACGGCTACCTCCTTTTGCCTGTAGCCTGAACCCGGAACCAAATAATTCGATACTCCAGCAGAAGTGAGCAAGGTGGTATTTACTGAAAGCACATCCCAGTTCCAAGCGTCCTCAACGCTTCTCTTGGTGTCGTTGATGTACTTCCCTATCAGGGCTGAATAGGCATTTGTGGTAACAGACGCTACGGGTTCTTCCCGCAATCGCGCTAGGACGTCATTCACTAATTCAAGATAGGTCATTGTTGTTGCTCCGTAAAGTTAACGGCGGCGGCTTTACCATAGGTTTGCACAAATTCGTTCAATTTAGAGCGGCTTGCTGGATCTGTTACTTTCAGGATGGAAGCAAGTTCCTTTGGGTTAAGATAGAGTCTCGCAAGATAGCTATCTATTTCAGGTTCTACATTTCGCCCAAGCGATTTAAGAAGGTAATTTGAAATTGCGACAGGAGTAGATAGCACTCGAGGTAATGCAACAGTGCTTTCATTAGCAATATTTACCCCCCCGCGAAGATTTGTTGGCTGTAGCGGGTTTTTTGCGGCAAGCGACCTCTCCAAGTCAGCGGCAACATTATTCACTCTATTCTGCTGTATAGGAGATAGATAAGCATCAATGCCTTTTTTACCGAAGCCAATAGATGCTTTCAGCAATTTATTTTCATCGCTAATAGCCCGCAGATACATTCCTGGGGTTTCAGCACCGGAAGGATTCAATAATTTATCTTTGAGTGTTTGCCCGATATTTCTTGCGTTTATCGGCGCGCTCATAGTTGAAAAAGTCTTTAGCGCGGTTGAATAAGCGGGTTCCGCCAACCCTATTTGGTCATCCAGTAAATTTTTAATTTCAGATAAGACTTTTGCGTCAAACTCTGGCTTACCATCAACTGTTTTACTTAGCATATTGCTGATGTTGTCAGACAATGATTTAAGGGGCTGCGGGGTTTTCGATAAGCTCAGTGCCTTGCTAATTTTCGACAGAGGAATTGCGATAGCCTCGTTATTTGGATTTTCTGCCAATAGTTGCTTAACTCTGGCTGTTACTGGTGTGGTATCGACAGGTGCAGTTGATTTCCTAACCGCATCATAAAGCGGTGCAACCTGTTTTGACCTTTCAATAACAAGTTTTTGTATTTCATCTTCTGTGCCAGCAAACGAAAGCGCCGCCTCTCTTGCTGCTTTTTGTTCTGCGTATCGTTGTCCGAATAAAGCAGAAGGCCCACCAGGTTCTTGCGCGACAATTTTTTGATGCGCGATAAGGGGTGAACCTGCGTGGGTATTAGCTACTGCATCTGCGACTGTTGGATTGCTCCCTTTAGTAAGAATTTTTGCGTGTCTTAGTTTTTGCGCCAAGTCTCCCTTGTTAGCGTCATCAACAATAACATTGACGTATCTATCAGCGATGTTTTTAGCACCTCCAGGGGCAACTAAATCCGCAATCTGACCAACAGTTTTACCGATGTATTTCCCAGAGGCAATTAAAGCGGGAACCGAGACAGCCAGAGCGCCACCCAATGCCGCGCCTTCAAGCGCAGACCCGTTTTCTGACAATCCACCAATAGTTCCACCGGTTAAAGCACCACCAAATAAATTACTCCCTATTGCCTTGAGCGCATTAATGCCTCCGCCACCCAATACCTGCTTGTATGGAAGGGCAGTCGCCACCCCTTTACCTATCAGCAAAGAGAGTGGGTCAGCAAATTGCCCAGCCATTTTGTATCCGCTATCAGTAGCGTTGGCACTCGGCCATATTTTCTCACCGAGTTTATCCTGGCCAAAAATCCCACCAGCAAGATTTGCCCCGCCCCGCATCAAACTTGTAGCGCCTACAGTAAAATCTAAAGCATTCTGTGCGGTGACTGGCTTACGCTCAGGGTAAATATCAGTAAAAGAGAGTTTTTTCTTTGTCGGTTGAATAGGGAGTAGCTGCGGCGGTGGCGGCGGAGGTGGTGTGGCGTTACCTCCACCATTTAAGGCTGTAACTTGTTTTCCAAATTCAGTCTCAGCGCGCGTCTGCACCGTGTCCGGCGAAACGTCATCAGGGACATTTTGATAGACATGATTTGACCCATCATTGAACGTAATAGTTATGTTCCGTGCCATTACCAATTACTCACAGTTGCGCCACTTTTAGTTTTAGTTGGGGCAGATACTCCACTGTTGCCCCCTATGAATTTCTTTTTCTCTCTGGAAGAATCGCTGAAAAAATTGTCAAGCTCACCGGAGTCTACTTTCTGGTTATATCTATCAATCGCCGCTTGAGCATCGGATTTTCTGATTTCAGCGAGCCTTTTCAGTGCGCCTCGTTCCATGCTGATAGTCCCGGCCAACACTTGCCGCATGAAGTCTCTTTCCGCAGGGGTATCCATTTGCTTCGATCCAAGCCCCATTGCTCCCATAAGGGAGAACACATCTTGCCCCATGAGGGCATTCATAACTTCCGCGTCTGAGGCTACTGCTGCCGCTTTTGCCCCACCAAGCAGGGATTGCGCTTTCTTAACAGCAACCCGAAAGTCAGCAAAAGCCCCCGGTCTGAATGAACTTGAATCAATTTCATTAATCACCCGGTCAAGTTTTGGCATCATAGCGGCAGCGGAATCAGCTTGTGTATAAAGTTTCTCGTTGCTATCTGCAGAAAGTGAACCAGCCTGTTTTGCAGAAGCCTCTCTACTGGCAATGTCGGGGGATTTTTCGCCTTTTGCCTTGGCGCGTGCTTTTGCTTCAACCGAATCCACCATTGTTGGGGCAGTTGTATTTTGTGTAGTAGGAAGTGCTTTTATACTTTCCACGGCGGCTGAATCTCCAGCGTTGGTCGCCTCACGAAGCATTATCTGCTTCATTTCCGGCGTGATACCACCAGTGATGTCCATGCTCATATTTTGGGATAGGGGGACGGCATTGGGGCTTTGCATATCCATCTGTCCGCCTTGAGGCACAATACCTCCTGCATCCGGTTGGATTGTGCTTGGATTGGCTCCCATATACACGGATTTTGCACGGTTCACTTGAGAATCTACCCATGCCAAGCGAGATTCTTCATCAGGGAAATTCATGCCCATTGAAGCATTGTTTGCTGCGTTAAATACCACCATCAATTTTGACGCCATCTCTTTGTTTGATAGCGCTTGTATGTTTGCAAGTGTCCCGCCTCCACGCGCTCCGCCTTGTTCAAAGTATTTTTCTCGTGCCTTGGATAGTGCAACTTCTTGTAGCTGCTTTTCAAGCGCATTGGCAGCATTAACAGCGGCGAGTGCTTGGCGGTTCATCCCTAGCGAGTTTAATTTTCGCGCCGTCGCCCGCAACCCTTCTGGGGTAGTTGTGTCAACTCCTACCATCGATGCATCTTGATTTTGTGCTTCCTGCATTTGCGGATTTACCATGCCAAGAGCAGGGGCAACTAAACCTGCGAGACTTCCCCCAGCATTGAACATGCCCATACTCGCCCGCTGTAATGGGTCAAGTTTTGCATATTGAAGCGCAGCGTTATTCAGGTCAGCATTTTGTTGCTGCTGAATCTGCCACGGTGCCGCACCAAAGAGACTTTCTACGATATTGTCAGCCATGATTTAACCTCACGTTAGTGCTTTCCCGGTATAGGGGTCAAACCTCATCGGGGCCGTTTGACTCTGGTAATTTTGGAGTGCGCTTCCAGCCCCAGATAGTAACCCCCCCCAAGGGCTATAAGCATTAGCTGGCTGCATTGTATTGGCTGCATTAGTCATTCCATTACTCAATAATTGCCCGCTCAGTGCATTACTGGCCGTTCCATTTGTCCCAATGTTTATACCTAAATCCATTGCATTCTGACCTAATCCTTCGATGGTCTTTGCTCCACCCAAAGCGGTTTGATAAGGCTTGAAAGCATTACTTTGCGTATTGAACATACTATTGAGCATGTCCCCGCCAGCGCCTACTATCCCTGTACCGAACTTGGCGTAGTCCATCCCCCCTTTTGTGGCGTCAGCGGCAATCGTATTCTGCTGCTGGAGGATGGAGTTGTAATAGGCTTCCAAGGCAGGGTTAGCTGCGGCCATTGTCGATGTCCCGCCTGTTGCCAGCCCCATTCGTCCCTGTTGTTGCAGGGTATTCATAAGTTCTGACAATGTTCTTTCGTTAGACGGCTGTAATAGTGCCATCTGGTCTTGATAGTATTTTTGCGCCTGTTCCTGCGGTGAAGTCGATAGATACCCCTGTCCAAGATTGAACAATGTTTGCGCTGATTGCCCCATTGGGGCGGTAGCAGCTTGTATGCCTTGAAACTGGGCAAGACTGTTGTTTGATGTCCCTAGTAAGGCATTTTGTTGAGCTTGCATTTGCGGGCTGAGTTGATACCCCGCTGAACTCAGGTTCCCATTGGCGTCATACCCAAACCGAGAGCTGCCAAAGTTTGTCGTTACCCCTACTGGTTTGAATTTAGCGGCATTGGCAGCAATTTGTGCGGCGCGTAGCTGTGCATCAGCGGAAGTCTGAGCGGCATTTTGAGCCGAATTCCCAGCGAAAAGTCCCCCGGCTAGTTGTAAACCGCTAGAAAGCAACTGACTCCCTGTAATTCCTGTCCCAAATAATCCATTACTCGAAGATATTGGAGTATTCGACCAGTTTTGAGATACAGATGAATCACTATACTGAGGGTTGTACAGCCAACTATAGTCATTAACCCCCTGCACGGGGGCAGTGTTGAAGTTACTATAGGACGGCACGGCGTCCCACCAGTTAGTCGATGGAGCATTCCATGATTGTGAAGGGTCATAAAATGAAGAAGAACTTGCCCCACCTGTAAGATTCGGGTCAAGATAAGACGGCGTGTCCGTCACGTAAGAATCCCACCAGTTAGCCATATTAAGCTCCTCTACCGCGTTGCTGTACCATTTGCATTGCTTGCTGTTCGCTGTAACCTTTTTTGCCCAAAGCAACCATTGCCTGCTTTACCCAATCAGGCATTTGTGCTGGTTGTTGTGGTTGAGGCATAGGGCGCGGCGAAGGTGCGTTTTGTTGTTGATTCATTATCTGATTAAATAACTGTGGCGAAGATAACGCCAAGTCTTTTAACCAAGGGTTATCTGTTTGACTTGCGCCGTATTTTGCCGTGGTTCCAAATAGTGAACTTAATGCCGCGTTTCCTACATCTCCGCCACGAATTGCGGTATTTACAGAAGCCCCTGCAAGATTTTTAGCCCACGGATTATCAAATAAACTGGATGCTGAAGTCCCAGCAAGGCTTCCAGCACCACCTAATAGCGCTTGTGTCGGGTTTTGCCCTGAAAGAAGCCCTAGTCCTGCTCTCCCTGCAGTACTGGCAAATTGGGCAGGAGAACCCCCGCAAATCCTGCGCTCGGAGCCGATGAAAAATTAGAACCCGCCCAATTACTGATACCACCACCTAATCCACCTAAAGCCGCGCCCTTGAGGATGTCTCCACCACCAATGGCGGAAGTTAAGCCACCAGCAACAGCACCTCCTGTAATCCCCGATAATCCAAGTCCTGCTGGGCCAAGCGCAAAACCCAAGGCAATAGGCGCTATCGCACCGAGAAGTCCGCCCCCAAATAAACCACTTTTGGGACTGCGTGCATCTTGTTCCTGAGGTGACATATATGAACGCCATTGGTTCAAGGCGGCAGTATTCTGTGGTGTTGCAGTTCCCAATTCCTTGACTGCTGAAGTCAGGGCAGGGTTACTCCCATCAAAACCAGCCATTACAGTAGGCCAGTAATTCTGGTCGGTGAACATTGCACTATCTCGCGTTGGGTCAACGCCACCAGGCTTTCTGGCTGCCTGTTGCCCATAGATAGCTAATGCTTGCGTTGGGTCTTTTGCCCATGTCGAACGGATTAGGTCATCCCATTGGATAGAGGGATCGTCCTGTGTTAGCCATGAGTTCAGCCTTGGGTCTTTGATAGCTGCTGATAATTGCAGTGAAGCAGGGGCAGTTCCATTTCCTGTTACCGGAGTCCAGGCATTCCCTGATTGCTGGAATACCTTAGTCCCATAACCTGTTCCTGAGACTTTATAAGTATTCCCGCCAACGGTGTAAGTAGTTTCTGGTGCAGATTGATTTCCAAATCTTCCTAACATCGTTGACAAGTTAGGGTTCAGTGCTTGCAACCCGGACAAAATGTTCCCAATCCCATTATTTCCGCCAGACATCATTGACGAAGAAGGGTTGGTAATTTGCGCTTGCAAACGATTGAAAGGATTAGGCATCAAATTTCAATTCCGTGGAATAACATCATAAAACTCCAAATAAAAAGCCGCATAGTTGTAGATGGTCTTTTCGACTATGTACGCACTATGCGGCGATACCGCAAGTTTCCATTTGATATTTACTTCGACTTGCCAATACTCAACCTGTATTCCTTTGACCTTTTATCAACTTTTCCATTGTGTCTTAACGGCATTACCTCATGGTTTTTCGGCTTGCCATGTGCGACGCTTTCCCTATCCGCTGCATCTGGCTTGTTGATTGCACTTTCGGTATCCCCGGCGCTTGATACAGCGGTTTCACCTGCGAGTGCGGCACTGGAGATGGGGTTTTCGGTATTTGGTTGGGGGGCATTATTGACTTCTTCATAGCTCATATTCCCTTTCATCGTTTCAATGTCTATCGCATTGGTGACTGTCAGAAGATTCCCTGACCTTTTGCAACGATAAATAGCCATTATTTTTCCCTGAGTTTACCAGCTTGGGCGGCCAACAACAAATTTTAAAGTCGTCGATGCAAGGTCAATCGCAACAGCTGAGTTATTCAGCAAAGTCAATGTCACGATATTTGCCGCTGTCACTGCACCACCAATCACTGCATCTATGGTATCCACACCGGCGGAAACTCCTAATACTACATCACCCATGGCGACCCCAGGAACCGTAATATCCACTGAAGCAAACGTACCTGAGCCTGTAGCAGCATTGGCAAAATTTACTGTTTCTGTTACTAGCCAAAGTTCCGAGAAAGCTCCCCGTAACGATTTAACACCTTGATATACTGTAGCCATGATTATTTCCTTTCAGTAACCCCCGCCATCGCTGACGGGGGGGTATGACATAGTGTGCTAAATTAAAACATTCAATCTAATCAAGCACTTAAGCGGGCACTATTAACGAGATCGCCCCATAATCGCGGAGCTCTTTGGTTCCAAAGATACAGTCGGCAGTGACCAGATAACCGAGGTATTCCTGCTTGTACTGTTGCTGTACGCGCATGCTCAGTTGTTCAGCCAATACCATTGAATCAGGATGGAACAGCAAACAGGCGCGGTACTTGGTATCAGTCGGGGAACTGGTATTCCAGTCAACCGTCAGGCCAAAATCATCCACAAAGGATGCGCCAGTTGGGGCAGCAGAGGTAAATGTCACTGATTGCGTACTAGTGACACTATTGACGTGAATCCACGGGCATTGTGTCGAGGTGAAGATTTCCACGCCGTACAGGTTCCCAATTCGCCCCGTCTTGATGGCATCACCGTTTCCAACAAAAGCCTGTTCCGTAAACCGTGAAATTCCACGGAATACGTTGGACTCTACCGGAGGAATGACAAACTTCACCTCTGCTGAATTGATGTCGCTATCTTCAAGCGTCTGGATTGCTTTTCTGAAACCAGCATCCGTTAGCGCGGTTCCGTTACCGGGGGTATTACCGGCGAAGTTGGTTACACCATCCCCACCAATAACTCCTTTTTCGTACAGGTTGGTCGCACCAGCGATTGAGCCACCGTTAAATCCAGCGCCCAATTTATGCAGTTCGCGGTCAATCCGTTTGGCTAGGGCATATCCTGCATCGTCCGTGTAGAAAGAGCGCATCCCATTCAATGCTTGAATACTTGCCATATCTTCGTACAGGTCGGAATACTCATAGTGCTTGTTGATGACGACCAGAATTTCAGTTGCCGTATCCGCTTGCAGGGTAACTTGGGTGTTAGCTGCCTTAACGGACGCTTCGCGTCGCGCCGGAGCCGGAAGGTGGATAGTGTCGCCTTTTTGCTTCTGGTGATTCATCTTCTTCACCAGATTTGCCATAACGGTCTTCGCCTTGTAGGTGGCGATTGCGTCATCTTCCCATTGCTCGGGAATCCATTTGTCTGCGGTGGTAATGGTATCTTGATTAGCGCCTAAAGGCATGATATTTCTCCTGAGTCAGCATGCACTGCATGCTACTGTTTAATGATGTAAGTCACCGTACACGTCCTTCCGCATAGGCCAGATTGATCTCGTCTATCATGGCGTCATACTTGGTACGATTGACTATCCTTAAATTCCGTAGGTCAGCCCGTCTATAGATTTTCCGCTTCGCTTCCCCGCCGCTTCCCGCATCCACTGAAACACCCTTGATCGCCAGCTTCTGTTCTTCCTTATCTACAGTTACCGGCTTTGCTTTCGGGTACAGTTGCTTGAAAGTGCTTAACAGGTCGTCGGCAGCATCAATATCGAAGTTTTCAGCACGGCGGTATCTGTCCATTCTTTCCTTGCTTGACATGACCCAGTTAGCGAATTTTGTATCCCCGACAATTTCACCAAAATCAGGGTGCATCTGCGCTAACTTCTGCTGTGCCTGAAACCGCTTCGTTTCCTCAGCTATTTGCTTTGCAGCAAGTACCTGTGGATTATTTTCAACTGCCAACCGCATTGCTTCCTGCGGGTTCTCGAAAAAATCTACTTCCTTTGGCTGTTCTTTAGTGGCTCTATCTGCTAGTTGGGCTTTGAGTAGTTCATCGGTAAGCTTCCGAAGCTCTCCAAGTTCCATGCCCTGCCTGCTCATTATGCGTTCGGTGTCCTGATGCAGCTTTATGACATCCAACACGCTCTTTCCCTGATACGCAGGCGGTACTTCCGGCACTTCCTCTTTCTTGGCTTCTTCCGTCTTTATTTGCGCTTCGACGGACTCCAACTCACCTAAATATTCAATGCCTTCATCAAGATTAGCCATTCTTGCTCCCTTCCCGCCTGTCCTGGACAATTCCAGATTGCAGGGGTACTTTTATGCTTTATACAGAAGTTTTTTCAAAAATGCAAGTGAGTGCTCACTATCCCTCAAAATAGCTCTTTTTATGAAGAATCTTTGCCCTCTGCTCCCTGATATTCGCCCAACGGTCTGCTGCACCGGGGAAATCGCCGCTTATACCGTCAAGAACGATATTTGGGGTGCTGATAACGCGGTAGGCCGGTTCCCCACAGCGGCACAGGATGAATTCTGTCTTCAATGCGGTCAGTTCTTCAATAGTTTTGTCGCAGGAACTACAATGGAAATCAAACATTCTTTTCACGCTCATCTTCCTCCAATAAATCATCAAAAGTTGCATGGCTGACTTGTTGCAGTGTCAATAGCCAGTTCATAATGGAAATCTCGCCTTGCTTGAAATGCAATGCAGCAATATCCTTAACGCCTGAAAGCCTATCAGTAGATTCCACCATCTTTTCTACCTCCCCGATAAGGTCTTTCCATGCCGCGCTGTTCATCATGGCAAATCGGTTTTCGTAATACTCTTTCAGTTCTCTATCCATTTAGCTCACCCATGCTGACCCGTTCCAATACTTAAGTCTGCCACCCCCTAAAGGAGACGATATTTTTACTGTAGGAGCATAGCCGGTGATCGCAATTAAGCCGACATCAGGAACCAGACTTTGCGATGCTGATTGCGCCACTGTAGGCGAATAACCTGTAATGGTAATTGAACCAACGTCAGGATTGGCCGACGTACCGACACTCTGCGCGATGGTTGGCGCATACCCCGTGATTGCCAACGTCCCGACAGTTGGATTAATTGCAAGCGGTTGGCTTACCGCCGGGGCGTACCCCGTAATGGCGACATTCCCGACCGCAGGTAATATGGACTGATTCGCTGTTTGCGATACCGTCGGTGCGTAGCCTGTAATGGCTATTGTTCCGACGCCTGGATTAACTGGGAAGTCTACGTTCTGTGTGACTGTGGGTGCATACCCCGTAATCGAAATTGAGCCGACTGCCGGATTAACCGCGAGTGGTTGGCTGATTGACGGAGCGTAGCCAGTAATGACAATGTTGCCGACGTTCGGCGTTATGGCTTGATTCTCAGTCTGTGCTATGGACGGGGCGTAGCCTGTAATTGCTATAGAGCCAGTGCCGGGATTGACAGCAGTATTTGTTCCCCCCGCTGCCCCTACCCACAACCGGCGAGGTGGGGCCTTAAAGACTTGCCAAAGATTAGCTGATAAATCTATTATTTCAGCAGCAGAAAGAACCCCCTCGAAAGCAAGCGCGCCAAAACCACTGCCCGTAAGATAATCGCCTGTTCCGTTCGATGAGCCGATTTCAAGTTTCGTCAGATTGCTAGAGGGCATTGTCCCTGCGTTGCTGTAACTGCCCGACTGCAGAACACCATTAACATAAATGCTGAAATTACCCGCCGTATCTGCGGTGAATGCGACAACATAATTAATACCGCTTGCATAAGCCGGGCCTGTAAATTGTCTAAACGATGATCCGGGTGAATTCCAGGTGGCACCCGAAATTGGCGTGCCGCCCTTATCACCACGGAAAAGAACAGAAAAATGACTGCTGCCATCTGTTAGCGCAAACGAACATTGCGAATTAGTGAGGTTGGTAGAGTTAACAATCCCGATCAGCGTCGCACCCTTGCCCGTCAGACTGACCGGCCTGACAAGGGGAATGGTGATGTGTTGAGACGATGTTCTTAAAAATGTGTCGCCAATGCCGAAGCTTGAAACAGTCCGCGAAGGGTTCCCGCTCCTTGAATTATTATTCGCGGGAAGGTAGACACCTAAACATCTTGAAGCAAGTGGATTACTCCAGTCAATCCCAACCGTAAACTGTGGCTGGCTAGTCCATGGGATTTTGCGATTGATCACTGCAAAATCTCCTTGTCAAGCAGGATACGTTATGCCTTGTATCCAGCACTGACCGCCTGCGCCAGCGGTTGTATTCAACGCTTGAACCATGCTGTGCGTCACAAATACAAAATACTTGTTAGGCATGGCACCGCCGAATAATGCAGCAATGTTGATTGGGGCGAATTCGTAAATCCGGTTAGCGGTCGTGTCCGTAGTGATGGTCGCCGCCGGTCGCAGAATAGCGTTGCGAATGTCCGCACTGGTTACGGTTTCCGCGCTGCTCGTGCCGTCGAAAACATCGGGGTAAGAGGGGGAGTCATTGACCAGCGCCCCGACAAAGACTGAAATTTGCCCAGCAGTAGGCGCGGTGTTGTTCGCCTTGAATCTTCCGGTCAATAGCACATCGTTATAGACGTTCGTAATGACATCCGATTCTCGCCCCGCTAAAAGCGTAGAACTTGAAGCCAAGCTATCAAGGTCGTTCGTTCCGAAGACGGTAGCCGACGCTGCATAAATTGGTATGAATCCAGCCATGTCACCACTCCATCGCTAAAATGACATCTTGAATACTGTAAGGGTCAGGCACGATCGCCAACCCCTTTAGCGCATCAGCAACAGCTTGCGGCATAACACCCCCCGCTGCGAGTGCATCCAGTTGCCCACGTGTTGCCGCCGCCCCGATGTTCAACTCGCCACGATCAAGGAGCTTGAGCGCCCATTTGACCGGGCTGCTGGAAGCCGCTACCGCAGCTAATCCATCAAGGAAAGCCGCACCGTTTTCAGCACCAAGGGCTTCCAATACCGTACCGTAGCCGATAAGCTTATCGACGGTCTTGGTGCGGCCGACGGACAAGATAGCCGCCAGAGCACCACAGTCGCGGATGGCTAGGGCTTCTGCGCAGTCAGGGCGGGAGAGTATTTCGTCTTTAAGTGTCATGATCAGGTTTCGCTGAGGATTCCGCTGGCATTCGGCGTGATGGTCAGGGTATTTCCTGAAGTGGTCAGTGGAATATCAGCAGGGGTTGAATCGCCGAGGAAGTAACCAACAATAGGATTCACCTTACCGTTGAGCGTTCCAGACGCATACACCACTCCCCGTCGCCATGCCGGTATACCCGCTCCCGATGCTGTCCACACAAATGCGGCTGAGGTGAATTTAACCGTCCCCGATGTCTGCGTAAGCGTAACCGATGTCAATGTCCCGCCGCCTGTGGTGTATCCATTGCCGTTGGCGATTTCATTGGCGGACATATCTGCCCATACCTCATCGGTAGACGGTGCGGGCGTCCATGCCGAGCTGACAAGGGCTAACTTGAATGTGTTGGCCGGATTGAGAAGGTTGGTTGCTGAGTTGAAATTCAGCTTTGCTTTATCACTAAAAACAAATGCGCCTGCTGCCATGAGCATTACTCCTTAAAAAAGTTTGGCTAACTAATGTCAAACCATAAATCGTTGATTGAAGGGTTTGGCGGTGGGACTGCTGAAACGGTAATCTGGTTCACTGAATGAGTCTGGTAAATCTGCGCTCCGCTTCCACTGGAGGGAAGTTCTCCTGCGTCTATTTCATGCCCGCTAGACAGCTTAAAAACCAAGTGGTCATCTGCCGCAATTTTTGCGTCGACGATAGATTCACCATCTTTCCCTGCGATGCCCTGCTTCCCTGCTTTTCCTTCAGGCCCAATTTTACCATCAAGGCCTCTATCACCACTATCACCCTTGTCCCCTTTATCCCCTTTATCCCCCTTCGCGCCTTTAGCTCCTGTTTCGCCTGTTTTTGCGGGGATAAGAATTTTTGTTTCAAGAAGATCAAGACGTTTGTTCCATCCTTCCAATATCTTGCCAATATAAATCGAGACACCAGTGACTTTAGCTTCTAAACTAACATCCGGTTTAAGCAGGGCAACAATTTTTTGCAGCATTTAATTAACTAACGACCCTATTTTATCTAAATACGCCTGATCTTTATTCTCTTTTGCCGCTTTATCCTGCATCTGCATGGCGACAATCTGCTTATTGGCTTGCGAATCCGCTTCCTTGACATTAACTTCTTTTTCTTTAAGCATCAATTCCGCAATTCTTGTCCTGCGCTCAAAGTCCTGCTCCTCTTGCCCATTGCTCAAGTTCGTTGAAAGCGCAGCAATCAGTTTTGCCTTGGCAAGTGTCGGTGCGAGTATTGCATCTTGCTGTGTTTTATGCGCTGAGGCCATCGAATCCTGAGCTTTAGCATTAGTCTCATTGATCTGCGCTTGAACCAGTTGCGCTTGCTGTTGCGCCTGCTGCTCCTGTTGTGCTTGCTGGTTCGGATCAGGTTGAGACAATTTCTGTATTGATTGAAGCATCTCTTCACGGTTGGAAAGCGATGAGTTCTTGATAATCCCCTGCATGAGTATCGGAGCCATCGGGCTATCAGCGCCCAAGGTTTGTATCAGGAAAGCGATCTGCTTCTGCTCATATTCCCTTGCGATAATCCCCAAAGTGGCTGTCGGGACGAATTTCACATCGACTGATGGATACCGCTCAGGGTCAAACTGCATGAACCGCCAAGCGGCCTTGTAGATGAATGGGATTAGAAAATCTTCCTGAAAATTCACTAACGTCCGCTTGTATTTCTTGATCATGGTGGCGGTTGCCATGTCCATGTTGCCATCGCGGGACATCTGCGTAACCTGCCCATTAGAATCTATGGTTCCGGTCGCCATCAGCAGCATGCGCTCGAATTCTTTTGACGTATTCATCGCCGCGCCGTCATTTGTCCCGAAATTGAATGGATAAATGATTTCTCCTGGAACGCCATTAGTCATAAAGGCTTTACCGGGCTTTACCTCGAATTTAGCCCCTCTAGGCAGTCTTGTAGCGTCCAACCCAACCATCGGAGCGACAGTCAAAGCAAGGGAATCCATGTGGGAGCGGATTGAACTGTCAATCGAAACCTGCATGTTGAATGCTTTTTCAACTGTCCCACGGCCAAGCAGCCTATTAGGAACGGTGTCATCCTGATAGCAGATGATTGGCCGGTCGTGCATCATGTAAGGATTTTCTTGTGCTTTCAGAAGTTTCCCATTGGCTAGAATGACAATAGCCTCAACCATGTCCTGATAATCTTCGGTGTCTTCACTTTCGATTAAGGGGTCATCCGCGCCAAGCAAGTATTCTTTAGGGACTAACCCGTAGTAACGCAGGATGGTAATCTTGTCATCCTGATACTGCCTGTCTTCCTGAGTGGGTTCCAACTTGTCCCCGTCATACATCATTCCAATATCTATGTTCAGGTAGCGCCCATCAGAAATGCCTTGGACAATTTTATGTAGTGAGACGTATTTCTCTACCGCGACGCCCATACAGTCGTCAATAGTCGTTCCGTTGGGGTCAAAAATGAAATTCTTTGGGTTAATAGGGTCTAATTTGACCGTTACGCGGTCTTTTTCCCCGACCCCATAGGCAGATTGTTGTTGGTCGATAGGAACAGTCATTGGCTTGTACTGTTTTTCCTGCCCGACGATAATTTCGCCTATCCCTGTCCCGTAAATCTCAGCCAGCAGTTCAATCTGGTCGATGGATTTTCTTATCTTGTCCTGATCGAAATCTTCTTTTAATTGATTTTTCAGCTTCTCTACGTCAAGTTTTGTCCCATTGGCATCAACAAGATCATCTCTTATATCAAAGTACTCATCCTGTCCGAAAATCGCTTCCATGATCTCGGCATGGCGAGTTTCTATCGCTTGCTGGGTTGCCGGAGAGACAAATTTACTACGTTCTGATTTTCTTGTGCGATCAGTTTCATCAAACTTACCGTAGAAATTGCGCTCATACTTGTTCCAGTTATCGGTAAAGTTCTGATCTCTGTAATCCCGCCACTGATCTATGTGACTAACAATAAATTTTAGAAGTTCATCATCATTGCTAGTGGATTCATAGAATTGTTTTTGGTTATCACCAAGAATATCAACAATCTGTTCATTGTCAGAGTTATCTATGATGTTATCCATACGTCTTAAATCCCTGTGATTGAATCAAATTCTTCGTATTCATAGCTATCATATGAACTCGACTGTAAATAACTAGTTTTCTGAACGTGCTGTATATATGCCAAGGCGTCAATCAGGTCATCTCTAACTCGTTTCGATGGGAACGCCAACATTTCTCGCTTTATCTCATCCCAATTCTCATCTTCATTAAACACAATACGCCCGTGTTCCATCAACCCCTGCAAAGCATACGTAATTCTGTTCTCTTTTGCAATACCACCAGTCGAAATCGCCTCAATATGGGCAAACTGCTGGTTCTTTCGCATCAAATCCTCAAGATATGGCAATATCGCCCGCATCAATGGCCCCTTCTCGATCCCTATTGCCAGTGGCTTATGCGTCCTGATATTCAACAAAACCCTTACAACAGACTCTCTAACGTCCCATCGGCCATAATCAATCTTCTGTACCCACCACTTACCGTCATCATATACCCTTACAACTGCAATAGCAAAATAGTCCAATTTGCTTTTTTTGCCTGATTCAGTGGTTACACCCCCATACCCCGCAGGATCAACTGCAATATAGGTGGAATAACTTCCCTCTGGCGCTTTCCCTGTCTTGAACCACTCCAATCTTAGGATATTCGCCCCTGTCGTATCCCACGACGCCTCATATTCACGCAGAAATTCTGCGGTTCCCATGCGTTTTTTGGCAGCTTCTATCTCCGCCTTGTCAATAAACGGGTTATCCGCTGTCGTAAAGTGCCATGATTTCCAATCTGTATCCTCCCCAGATTCGCCATAGTCAAACATCTTGCGGAATTCTTCGGCCTCCGGCTCTGGCGTTCCAATGAACAGTGCCCCGCCTTTCATATCTGATAGCGACGGGCTGATACTACTTTCCCATGTCCCTGATTTGATGTCTTTGGCCTCATCAATAACTGCGTAATACAGCTTCTTCCCACGAAGCCTGTCAGGTTTATCCGAGCCTCTGATTTGTATTTTTACCCCATTTTTTATAGTTATATCGCCATCATTAATGTGAGCTTTAGCGACTAATGGCCCGGCTAGATTAATAATCAAGTCCCACATCAAGTCATAGGCCATACCTTGTGTGGGGGCAACATATAAAACTCTGGCATCGCTTGAAGGGCATTCAAGCGCCTTGGTAATTAAAGTAATAGCAGATAACCGTGTTTTCCCACATCGCCGCCCAGCAACAATTACCTTAAACCTTGTTTTGTCGTTAAAAACTTTTACTTGCCAAGGAGTTAGTTGATAATTTATATCCGTCATATTATCTGATATGCCGAATCAGGCTATGCGCTTCTCTTCAACAAACTCACATTCAACAACTTCATGTTTCACTTTCAATTTAACATCATTCTTCGCCTCTAGTTCAGGATGCGTCGATCCAATCACAATGTTAAAGCTGATATCGCCGCCCTTCCCTGCACCGCCGCCTGTATCCCTATCTAGTTTCACCATCCAATCGTGCCGGTGCTGAAGAATAGCAAGTGCAGCTTTAGTATCCCCTGATAGTGCAGCATCGCGCAATGACTGCGCCGATTCCGCTTCCGAATCCGATCGACCTTTCAGTTCAGCCAGTTCTACTACCGGGTCGAGTTGTTTCAGTTGGGTGAATTCAACAGGAAGAAGCCCAGCATACACCGCCAACTTATCACCCTTCAATCCTAGTCTTGCCCCCGCATACACCCTTTCCAGGCGCGTCTCGGTAGCCTGCACATCTCTTGGCGTGAATGGGAGGGACATAAACATAGTAGATAGCGTATCTGATAGTCTGCATCCAGTCAAGCGGGCCGTCTCGTTAATTTTTTTGTGACTGGGCCGTCTCGTTAATTTT
>OFRF01000130.1_pt1 | contig 21519 bp, 37 predicted proteins | sample 1543081 | NCBI WGS metagenome assembly OFRF01 (sample SAMN07774232, study PRJEB24372) | wastewater metagenome
GTCGGCTTGTAGTCGCCCAGTTCATCCGCCAACTGCTCAGCGTAAGCAGCGCCAGCCCTTTCCTCTGTCACAGCTTCCACCTGACCTAAGAAAGAGTCTTCGATTGTCTCGGGATCAATTCCACCGGCGATCAGTTCAGCGATCAATTCGGCGATCAATTCGGCGTTATGGTCTGCCTCTCCCAGGCCCATATGCTCAAAAGCTTCCACCCAGTCATATTGCAGCCAGAACCCGAAGCAAGCACCATCACCATCCTGGCTACTGAATTGGAAGCCGTCAGGGGCTGCCGAGTTCAGAGCGTCGCTTAATTCTGCCAAGCTATCGGAAGCCAGCTGGTCGTTCCAATCCGACTCCTTAGCGTCTTCCCCAACCAGTAGGGTCAGGTCTGCCAGCAGCGTTGCCGATAGCTTGATGCCCAGCTGCTCGGTAATGCCCCAGAACTTGACCAGTAGAGTCTCAGTCTTCAAAGTGTCGCAGCTCACAATCCATGGAAAGGAGGCGAGCTGGTCGTCGCTGTAACGGGTCATAGGTTCAGATCAGATAGAAAAGGTGCCAGTGGTTTGGCTTGTCAGAATCCTACAGTAGAACCGGCAAAAGCGCCAGCCTCTATGGGCAACACTCCAGATAGATTCGCCCACCGTCTCCAACGTAGGCACCGATCAAGCCCTGCTCTACTGCCAGCCTTTCTAGTTCTAAGCAACAGGCAGCCTCTGGACTGCCAGACTGCCAGCGATCAGTCATGCTGACCCCGTGCCCATCCCGGACCAGGACGTAGCAGTGTTCCACTCGGTTGGGGCCTAGCAGTTCTTCAAGGCACCAATCCCCGAATCCGTGGGCAATCATCACCCCATCGGCAGCATCTTTCCAGCTGTAGAACTGCTCCGATAGGTGCTCCATATCCTCACGCCATGCTGCGCTCAAATCGTGGTTGGCGTCCAGTGGTTCCCCATCCCAGTCGGTGGTGGCCCATAGGATTGTTTCCCATAGAGCAGCGTCAACCATGCTGGGGGTCCAGCCTGCGAACTCGGCTGGATGAATTGTGCGGTTTTTCACGTTCAACCCTCCCCAATTGGTGCTAGGTCCAGCCATGCCCGAACCTGATCGATACGGGCATAGGTGGAAGCTGCCCCATAGCGTTTGAAATGCTGTTCCTGGGCAGTGCCTAGGGAGCTAAACCGTATGGCAGACCACTGCCAAACTGCTAGGGCTTGGCGGCGTTGTGGTCCCTGAAGCTGAGAGGTTATCTCTCCCCAACTCCAGCCTAAAAAACGATGAGGCCGGAGCCGTGGTTCTCTGTATGCCATGGCAGAATTCGCCTAGATGGACTCGCCCACAATACCGATAGACCGGCCGGTAGCCTCCCGTTGTTGTGATACTTAACAAACCGGCTGGATCGGTTGCCCCGTGCCAGCAATGGGATACAGTAGCCAAGCATTCTCGCCATATCCGGCCATGCGACTAGGACACCATCAACGCCAAATGCTGGCATTTTGCCGGAAGTACCCCGGCCATCACACCATCAGCCCGGATTGGCTATCGGTCAAGGTTGCCCGATCCCTGGAACGTAGGGGGCTGCTCCACTTAACCGATTGCGGAATGGCCACTGCGTCAGGCCGTCCGGTTGTAATGGTCTCGCTAGTAGAGGTGAGCCAGTGAGCGGTGGTGAATGGGTAACGCAAAAGGAGCGCAGACAGTTAGCCAGCGATGCCAGGGAGCTTGTTCGGGCCCAAAAACGACAGCTCCAGATCGCTTGGCAGGATAGTTTCTGGCTCGCATCCCACCACCCCTGCGGGGACTCGGTGCTGGCTTGGCTCAGTGAGAACCGACAGGAAGCCTCAAAAATTGGCGCCAACCGTTGGAATCTGGAAACACTGCCCGACCTAGTAGCCAAGCAATCCCAATTGCGAAAGGCTGAGCAGTTCCAGGCAGTCCTAGACCGTGCCAACATTTCACACCAAACCCTGACGGCTGAAGCGGTCCTAAAGGCTGGTGGTTTTCCCCAGGCTGAAACTGTGGAAAACTTAAAACCTGCGCAACTCGCACCAAAGCCCCAACGACGCGACGCAGGCATCGCTAGGAAGCGCTAAGCCTCCCAGCTAGTCCCCCTATGGGTCCAATGCTTCGGCACCGGGCCCCTTTTTGCTGCGCTCTGCTGCACTGCTGCCAGATGCCCCAGGCTGCTGCATTCTGAGGCAGGCTGCCTTATAGCCCTGCCACTCCAGGGCAGATCCCCCTAAGGCAAACTGAGCTGGCCGGGGATCCCTAGTCAGCAAGCCATGAATGGGTTTTGAGGCCATGAATGGGTTTTGGCGCAATAGCTGCCGGTTGAGTACCAGCCAACTGGACATGAATGGAATTTTTGAATGGCCGGTTTGGTGTATTCATTGGTAGGCACACAATATCCCCCAGATGAGTAGTAGCCAAGCGGGCAAGTACCAACCCTTTGAATGGGATTTTGCGATGCCAGCAGGGTGGCAGCTAGTAGTTCCAGCATGATCTTGAATGGAATTTAGTCGTCTACTACACTAGCATCTTGAATGGCTTCTAGGGGTTCCAGTGCAGACTCTTGAATGGCTTTTGGCGCTTCTGAGGATTCCAGCGCTGCATCGTTGCGCTTGCTGTCAATCGTGATATTCAATGTTGGCGCTTGTGCCGCGCTGGCCTCCACCGATCCTTCTCCAGCGCCCTTAGCCAGGCTATCCAGCAGGTGCGCCACCACTTGAAAGTTTCCACGCTTCAATGCCTTCTTAACAGTATGCATACGCATATTGTTGACTTGATTCAATAGCTCTTCTTTTTGACCCACGAAGTCGGTCTTCATGAGCTGATTAGCCTGTTGAATGTAGTTTTCGCCCTGACGGTGAGATACTCCATAGCGAGTAGCTAGTACCTGGGCATTCTCCCTACGAGATCCACCCTGAAGCATCAACATGTAGGCCGCATTGACCCTTTCATCCATTTGGGCCTGGTTGATTGGCCGCCCCTTGCAATAACGCTTTTCAGGGTCATTGGCTACCGTCGTTTTCTTGACGGGTTGTTCTTCGGGGCTAGACGCAAACAAACTCATGGCACCAGTCACAAACTGTGGGTAAGCACACTATACGGGTTGATTGAGCTTTTCGTAGTAAAGCTTTGCACGCTCCAGGTAAGCATTTTCTGCTTTCGTTAGGTCGTCTAGACCTAACTCGTAGGTTTGGGGGGCTCCACACCGTCTGGCTAGGACGACGATGCCGCCTTGTGGCCTAAGTCCCGTGAGGTGCTGCAGACCGAGGCTGTATGCACCAAGCTGATGCACATATTGGTGGTTTTCGTCTAGGTGCTTGTCACGGGCTGTCGTCTTCCAGTCCGCTACATAGAGCTTGCCCTTGATGTCCACCAGGCCGTCACACGTTCCAGCAAAACCTGCCGGGTGGTGAATGGAAAATTCGCTGGCGTGGACTTGGGTGACGTTCTCGACGATCCACTGCGTTAGCCCTCTGGCGTAACCTGCAGCGCTCCAGCCCACGGGAGGTAAAGATTTGTGTACCTTTTCTAATGCCCACTTGGTGATGGGGGGTGGGATACGCGCCAGCCCTCGGTCGTCAAACTTGATGGTGCGCTTGTTGACTGCTCGACGCGCCAGTGCAGAGGCGGTCTTAAGCAAGTATTCAGCACTTGAATGGGCCATATTGCCCCTGGTTGCTGCAGTCTGCCTCTGATTGTTGGCCTCAACCTCGCCGAGGCGTTTCTGCCATTGCACCAGCCCGGTTTGATCGCTTGTCTCCTTCAGGATGTGTGTAACACTAGCGTATTTAAAGTCGGGTGCTCCAGCCAGATAGTACGTTCGGTGGGGGCCGCTGTTGTCCTGCACAAGGTTCCAGCGCCTTAAAGTTGCTAGTGTGTCTTGTGCTGAGGCCATGTAAATACTATTTCCCCATTAAAGAATACCACGAAAAAAGCCCCTTGCATAGTGCAGGGGCCTTTAACGCTGGGCTTACCTATCGGGGACTAGAGCCAGGTGTTGCGTACCACGCAACGTTATGCAGCCTTGAATGGGTTGCCGCCAGTCAGTAGGCGATCCAGTTCAAAGCCAGCCTCCTGGGCTTCGAGCCAGGCTGCGGTGATGTGCTCTTGGCTGCCCTTTTTCTTGGGGACAGGGCGGACGGTGTACTGAGGGATCCCGTTGGCCTGAATGTTCTTGGAGATGATCAGGTCAATGCTGGTGAGATCCTTGTCATAGTCCTCCATTTGGGAGATGTCGTCCAGCTCCTTCATGATCGTCTTTTGGGTGACGCTCCAGACCTGGACGTTGCCTGTCTCGTAATTGAAGACGGGGCAGCTGATAGCGAACTTGATGTCCTGGGTGCCAGGGCCGCCACGACCCTCGCGGGCCTCGAAGTCGCCCATCTCAGCCGTTACGTCCTCGGGGGTGGGCTGATAGTCAAAGCGGAAGGGCTTGGACTGGGTGCCGCAGGTGCCCCAGACCTCGTAATACTCCAGGGGTTGGTCGGACAGCACGGTGACGCGGACCGAGCCTTTGTCGGGCAGTTTGCTCAGGTTCAGGTAGCCGCCACCGCTTGACGAGGTGGTGATGGCAGCTGTTGCAGTCTTGGAAAGAAAGGCCATGATTGAGTGTTGTGGGTGCTCCAGCAGGTTTTGTCCTGCCGGTTGTGACACACTAGCACGGGGTTGCCGCCTTGGCTACCATACAAAAACACCCCAGGACCATTGGCCTCTGGGGTGTAGTTCCCAATGTTCTGTAGGAGTCTAACACTGTGTCTCAGAAGTCGCAAGAGTTGCTGGCGTTCGTTCACCAACTACCCAGTGGGTTTGCCTATGCACCCATCTACGTCAAGGGGTCCCACCTCCAGTCCGGTAAGGAGAGCAAGGGCAAGACGCCCCTAGAAAAGTCGCACCACGTTGTGATGGGGCCTGGAGACGTTGCGCTCCAGATCGCTCGTAAGCCTGAGGTGTTCCAGGCTGTTGGTGTGTTTACTGGGGCTAGGAGTGGTGGCCTTGTGATCCTTGATGTGGATCGCAACCTGGCCAGGCTGAAAAAGGGCTGGGGTAACACCTTGGATGGTGCTCCAGTCGTTACATCTACTAAGAGCAACGCTGCGAAGTACCTGTTCCGCGTCCCCGAGGCTCTGTGGGGCCAGGTAAAGGGCATTGGGTTGTCTGATACCGGCGCTGGCTACGAGGTGCTCTGGGGCCGTCAGGGGGTCATCTACGGGGCCTATCCGGGCTCCAGTGATGGGAAGGCTCCAGAAGGTCACTACGGCTTTGAAGGCGATCTCAACAACATTCCAAAGGCACCTGAATGGTTGCTGGCTGAAATGCGGGATGCCTCGGGTAAAGGTGTATCTGATGGTGGGTTCATCAAAAACCGGAAGGCCCTTGATTTCTCAGATCGAGATCCGGGTGAGGTTGCTGAGATTATCCAGTCGGCTCTGAAGGTCATCCCAGGGCAGGGTGCTGGTAGCCGGGACCAGTGGGTCAAGGTGGGCATGGCGATCCACAGCGAGCTGCCTACTGATTTGGGTCTTACCTTGTGGTCTGCGTGGTCTGCTGAGGATCCTGAGTACAGCGACGAGTGGTCTAAGGGCACCAACCCCTGTGAGGAGGTCTGGAAGAGCTTCAAGCGCGGTTCTGTGAGCCTTGGGACGCTGTTCTGGATGGCCGATCAGCAGATGCCTGGCCGGTTGTGGTTGTCCGAGGACCTGCGAAAGGTGGTTGCTGATGTTGAGGTGGATCGGGTGCAGCGGTTTCGTAATGCCGGTCTTTCGCACGTAGAAATCGTCAAGCGAGCTGAGGCAGCCATGAAACTGCCTAACCCGTCTGAAGTGCAGCACAAGCTGCATGAAATTGCCCAGGAAGCTGGCTACCGCGAGGCAGCAGCTGTTGTGCGGCTGCTCATTGCCGATCAGGAGTTTCGTCGTGGATCCAACGGGGGCACCTTGCAAGAAATTTTTGCTACGGAAGAAACTCCGATTGAATACTTAATTCCAGAGTTGTTACCTAAGCCTGGAACCGTGTTAATGCACGGTCGTGGTGGTTGCGGCAAAACCATGGCTGTGTTGACGCTGGCTCAGCACATTGCTAGGGGAACGCCTTTTTCTGTTCGAGGACAGGAGGTTCCAGTTGAACAAGGCACGGTGCTTTGGCTGAACGGGGACCAGAACAGCCGCCGTATTCGTAAGCAGTTTCAGGATTTGGACTTCACCTCTGAGGATCCTGTGATTGTGCGGAACAAAGTTTCGATGCTTTGGTATCCGTGGTTCATCCAGCAGATCGAAGAGCACCAGCCCAAGCTCGTGGTGTGGGATTCGGTTACGGCCTGTATGCGGGGGTGTGCTTTTGACCAGAACAAGGCCGAGTATGCCGAGCCGATCTACTGGTACAGCGCTGAGAACGGGGAGAGTTTCCCTGCAACCACCATCGTTTTCATCCACCACGCATCTAAGACTGGCGACTTCAGGGGCACCTCAGCGCTCCAAGATGCCGTGGATGAGTCTTGGGGCATCCGACGCCCGGAGAAGGCCGAGCTGGAGCGTGTAGGGGCCTCTGCGCGGCTTATCACCATCGGTAAGAGCCGCGAGGGCAATGAGGGCAAGCAGCTGATCTTGCGCCAGAAGGAGGATCTGACCTTCTCGCTGCAGGATCTGCCTCCTGTGGATGGGGTGGATTCCGCTAGTCCCGCTTCGATCATTGATCGGGTGCTCCAACGCCTGCGTACCAAGGGCGTACCGATGACAAAAGGGGAGCTGAATGCTGACCCGCTACTGGGGGGCAGTGTCAGCGCCATTGCCAAGTCGCTCCAACGCTTGGTTGATCGGGGATTGGTGGTTGCCGAGGGGGATCGTTCCAGCAAGAGGTACTTAGCAGTCCTCGCGCACAGGGGGGAGGAGGTAGTACCTGTCCTAAAGAAGAAAAAACCAGTGCTGGAGCTGGATCTGAGGAAATGGGGTGTCCTAGTTTGTCCGATTCTGTCCCAAGTTGTCCTGAACCTGCTCTTAGGACAGCAAAAGGACAGGTTGGGACAAAACGGGACAAACTAGGACAGGTGAATCCGGCAGATACGCTGCCCCGCAACGGTTCTCAGAGTTTGGGACAACAGGACAGCTCTATATTCACGCGAGGAGATTCCCCCGCACGTGACGAGCGCACCCCTGAAGAGCTGGAACAGCTGATTCAGGAAGCTCGGAGCTTCTGGTCATGAAGATGCCGAACTTCTACCTTGGACTGATGCGTGTAGCCAGCTGGCTACTTTTCCTCATGGCCAGTAAGCCCCAGCCCAAACCGCCTAGGCGTCCCACGCTTGGCTTTACCACGGGTCCGCTGCCCGATGAGATCCACTCCATCGTGCGGCTGACTTGGTACCGGGGTGGTCGTCCCGTCGAGGTGGATCAGTTCCAGCTGGACGAGTGCGAGGACGTGGAGCACATCTTTCACTACACCGTGGGGCAAGCTCTACGGATGGGTGCCGATGTCTGCGTCCTGACCGCCTATACCGCCGAGCAGCTTGGGGTGCCCACAACTTAAAACTTCTTAAGTTGCTCACTAATTCGCTGAGATAGCCTGCGCTGCAAGCTGTTTCAGCGATCATGCTTGCGATTGTGTACTTTTGCAACTGGCACACTTGCCAGCTTGCTGGTGCTGTGTAACACTACTGTGCAGGAGGCAGAAGCTTCCTGCCTCAATCCTCTACTACATAACATGCTTACCCACACTGAACTTGCCAACGAAAACCTCAGCCCCTGGTACTTTGCTGTTCGTTACTCCTGCCTTGTGCTCCAGCAGCGAGTCAACGAGTTTGAGAAAATCGGCCTTACTTGCACCTACGACAGCCACAGCCTCAAGCATCTTCAAGAACTGGAGCAGTTCCTAAAAATGTCCTGGGACATCTACATGGATAGTTTGGAACTTGCCACTAGCAAGGAGGCAGTGAAGTGAATTCCGAAATCTTGGAGATCTATGATGTTACGTTTACTGATGACGACCTTTGCGTCGTTCAAGCTATTGTCGAAGACGCGGCCATTGCTAACCCTCAGAGCCACGATGATCCAGAAGAGTACTGCCCTGCCTTGTGCCGAGGCTCCTTCCACTTTTCTGAGGAGGAGTTAATTCCAGCTACTGATGAAGGACTCCGACGCTTGTTCGCAGAACGCATCGACAACTGGGAGCTGGTGGACACGTCGGATTGGGACGTCTAACGCCAGAGACCTTCGGAACTCTGACGACTACGACGACTGGGAATACGGCACCGAGCCAATTCCATCCGACACAAGCTGGGTCAGACCTACAACCCTTACCCAGCTTTTCCACAAGATCATCGCCAAGCTCGAACTTGCTGATACTGTGGATAGTCAGAAGCTGGCCAGGCTGGTGATCCAAGAAATCCTCAGCCTGCCCACTTCAACTCTGTTAGACCTCAAAGCCCAGGATCCAAGTTTCAATGACCCAAACGCCAACTAACGCTCCATTCTTCAGATCGTTCTTGCTTGGCAAGACCTTCTCACTGGAAGACATCAAAGACATCTCTGATGTGGATCTGGAGACGCTAAACATCGAAACACTTACTGCTCTAAATGATGCCCGCCATGAGTATTCCAATCTTGATGATCGCCAATCAAAAGAGGGAGGACAAATTTTCTACCGTATGAAAGTGGCAAGCTACTTCCAGTCTGCAATACAGATCGAGAAGAACAGCCCTTAGCTACTTCTCGTTAACGTACCAACCAACTTTTTTGACATGATCACTCTTCTTTCTGACCGCGAAGTGCATCAGCTCACGTCTTATGTGACTGAAATTGCAGCTGCCATGGACAACATCACTTTTATTATTGGTGGTGCCCAAACTGTTCACATGGACGAGACAGCAATCGCCCCGTCTGTGCTGGCTCCGGCAAATACTGCTTCAGTCAAGTCTCAACCTAAGACTCGTAAGTCCAAGCGCCATGCCAAGGCGATCCTGACCGAGGGTAAGGTGCTCGACATCAAGCGGCGTCTTGCTGCTGGTGAGCGGGCTGCCATTATCTGCCGGGATTACAAGGTGCATGTGACCACCATCAATGCCATCAAGTACGGCAAGACCTGGAACCACGTTCAATTCCAGCAAGCTGGCGCATGATTCTCTGTGATACAGAGATCCGGGCCCTGTGTGAACAGGGCCTTGTGACTCCCTATGATCCAGCCCTTGTGAATCCGGCCAGTCTCGATGTGAGACTCGGTTGCGACTTACTAGTTGAGGTGGCCGAATGGTCCACCATGATTCCGGTTGACATCACTGGTCACACGGAATCAATTCCTTTCTACTTACAGCCTCACGAATTTGTGTTGGCTTGTACGGAAGAAACGTTCTTTTTGCCTACAAATATCGCAGGGCAATTTGCGCTTAAAAGTTCCAGGGCAAGATCAGGCATTGAGCATTTGATGGCTGGTTATTGTGATCCGGGCTGGAGTGGATCAAAGCTTACGTTGGAGTTACAGAATGCACGTTCTATGCACCCTGTTGCTATTTGGCCTGGGATGCGTATTGGGCAGATTGTATTTCATCGCATGTCACAAACTCCAGCTGAAGATTATTCAGTTACTGGCCACTACAACAACGACCCAACCGTCACTGCTTCCAAAACATGAACGACATTCAGGCAACACTTGATGAGCGTGGAACACGCTACGGTGACTTTATGGGCCACGCAGAAATTACCTGTGAGCTAAAAGGTATCATTGCTCAGTACGCAATAACACGCGGAAAAAAGCTGGAATGTGATCAGCAGGAAGCCTTAGATATGATCTGCCACAAAATTGGGCGGATCCTTAATGGTGATCCAGACTATGCCGATTCTTGGCATGACATTGCTGGCTATGCACAACTTGTTGCTAACAGATTGAACAATGACTAACCAACACCCGATCACCCCACCGCCTGAACTGGTGCAGCAGTGGCGAAAGCAGCTGCCCGCTGGTATTTTTGATGGTTATAAGTACCCGGAGCGGGAAAAAGCTCTGTGTTTAGTGGCTGCCCAATGGGGCGCCGACCAGGAGCTGGAGGCGTGTTGTGAGTGGTTTGTTCGTGATTGGACGGACATCGAAACAGCCGACAAGCTCCGCGCCGCCCGCCGCCCCAAGCCGCCGAGCTTGAAGGAGCAGGCGCTGAACTGCTTGGCAGACATCGAGCACGGGGCCACGCCCTGCCCGAGCGACTTCGATTCCATCCGCCGCGCCCTGGAGGCATTGCCCAATGACTGACTTTCGCGCCTTGTGCGCCCGTATGGCTGATGAGCTGGATCATTACCGACAGCTTCTTATGGATGATCGCCGCGAGACCCATGCGTTGGCAATCGAAGCCCGCGCCGCCCTGGCTGAGCAGCCGGTGGGGCCTACGGATGAGGAGCTGTGCGAAACCTATCGAACTGCTTATTACGCCGAGAAAAATAGACAGGGACCACACTGTATGGCTGCTGGTCTCCGCGCCGTCGTTGCCCGCTCGGGGCAGTCATGACTAACCTCTCCGCCGCCGCGCAGGCAGTGCTGGATGCTGCCAACTATATATATGATCGCGCCGGAACCACCGGCCACGGTCTCGCCGCCGCCCTTCGCGCTGTTGCTGAGCAGTTAGTACCTCAGGTGTATCTACCAGAACGTTTCTATTCTGGAGAGGATTTTGAGGAATATGCCCGCCAAATGACTCGCCAGCACCTCCTCGCCATCGCCGACGAGCTTGAGAGGCAATGAATTGTCCTGAGTGTAAGTCTGAAAATCGCAGATTGTTGGAAAGTCGTTTAAGTGTTCGCGGTAAACGGCGTAGGCGTTTTGAGTGTGAAGTGTGTAAACATCGCTGGACAACGTTTAGTGATGAAGGTAAAGGTCGGGCCTACAAAAATCGTTGGGATGCCAACGAAACTAGGAAGTCACTGTGGCGCAAATTAAGTCGTGAAGATATTTTAAAGATTATTACATCTAAGTTACCTCAACGTGTATTAGCTGAAACCTACGGGGTATCACGCCAATCCATCTCGCTGATCCAGACGGGCTGCATGTATAAGGAGATCTACCAGGAGCTGTATCCACCGCGCACAGGTCCAATTCCGTACTGCACTGACTGTTCCAGCTGGAGCAGAGAGCAGTGTGGCTTTGGGTTCCCGGACGCTGGTGGGAACTTTGCAACGGATTGTTACGTCTTTACGCCCAGAGCCGCTGCCAATGTAGTACAGTAGTCGAGTTCGCCCCACACAGGCCACACAATGATCAATGACTTTGACCAAGCCTCCAAGCTTATCTGCGAGTTTCATCGCAAACTCGAAGTAGTCGTCAAGCGGGATTCCAGCCGTCACATGATGGATTCCCACATGCCAGTCAGCTTTTTGATGCTGCTGGAAGATGAGCTAATGCCTCTGCTTGCTGAGGCCATCAACGAAATTGAATACGACCCAACGCCCCAGTACGCGGAAGAGCCTGGTATCACCATGGCTGAGATGCACAGTGGTGCATGGGCTCAACACCAAGCAATGCACTCCTGATCCATGAATTACTTAATGGGCATCGAGCATGTTGCCTCGATGCAGAATGCGACCACGATTGCATTTGACTGTGAAACCACCGGCCTCCAACCCACACCCGGGGGCCTACGGCTGCTGCAGTTTGCAGCACTTGATAGGACACCAGTGATCGTTGATTGCTGGGATCTGGATGACGATGGCTGGAATGTGTTGCTGGAACTGTTCAACCAACAGCGGTTTTGGCTGGCGCACAATGCTGCGTTCGATATTGGCTGGCTCCAGGTGCATGGTATCTACCCGGCAGGTACCATTCGCTGCACCATGCTGGCCAGTCGCATCCTGACCAATGGGATGCCCAACCTCAAACATGGCCTGGCTCATGTAGTCAAGCGTTACTTGAAGTTGGATGTTTCTAAGGAGCAGCAGAAGAGTAACTGGTCCGGTGATCTGACCCAGGGACAGTTGGAGTATGCCGCCTACGATGCTGATCTTTTGATTCAGCTGGACGGCCCCATCAACCAGCGAATGGCTGAAGGTAATTTGCACAGGGCTTGGGATCTGGAATGCCGGGCACTACGCTCCATGGCATTACTAAATCGAACGGGCCTTCCGTTTAATAAACAACTGCTTGACAAACTTATTGATGATCTTGATGACGATCACTTTGAAGCGGGAGAAGCTTTTATCGCTAACTTTGATGCTGCCCTACCTGACACCGACAAGTTACCAAGGGATCCAGAGCACAACACTATCCTGTACAAAAAGGAGGATGCTGAACGTCTTGGCATTAAGGAGTTTTTCAACTTAAATAGCCCTGTGCAATTGTTGAAAAAGTTTACGGCTTTGCTGGGTGAGCCACCGATTGATCAGAAGTCTGGTAGGCCCAGCTCCAGCAAACTGGCGCTTCAGGAGTACATCGGAAACCATCCGGTTATTGCGGAGTATCTGAAGTGGAAACGCTTGGAGAAGCGGCGCCAGATGGCTGAGACTTTGTTTAAAAATATTACAGATGATGGTTTTATCAAGGCCAGTTACATGCAGCTCGGGGCTGACACTGGGCGCATGTCTTGTATGAGTCCCAATTTGCAGCAAATACCGAGAGACGTAAGGTTTCGGGCCTGCGTTCAGGCTCCAAAGGGATTCAAACTGGTGGTTGCGGACTATGCGCAGATGGAGCTGAGGCTGGCTGCAGCTGAGGCTAATGATGCGCTGATGATCCAGGCGTTCCAGGAGGGGACGGACTTACACACTCTTACTGCGATGCAGATCTATGGCGTTGATGAAGCCGATGTCACCAAGGACCAGCGACAGATTGCTAAGTCAGCCAATTTTGGCTTGCTGTATGGCAGCGGAGCGAAAGGATTGCGGAATTACGCTGCCGCAATGGGAATCCAAATGGATTTGGCTGAGGCTGCGGAAATCAGAGAGAAGTTCCACGCTGCTTACAAGGGGATCAGCAAGTGGCAGCGCGAAAATGCTCGGGCTGCTGATGCGTCTTCGGGCCTTTCACCCATCTACATTCGCCGCTCCGGGATGCGGAGGTTTCTACCTGGCGAGCACAACAAACTCACCACGCGCTGCAACACGCCGATTCAAGGTGCTGGCGCGGCTGTTCTCAAGCGGACCCTTGGCAAGTTGTGGGAGCCGCTCCACGCAGACGGGGAAGACATCGTGCGGCTAGCTGGTGTGGTGCATGACGAGGTGATCCTGTTGGTGCATGAGGATCATGCTGAGTCATGGGCCGAGCAACTGGCCGCCATCATGCAGGATGCTGAGGCAGAGTGGCTTGATGCTGTTCCACCTTTGGCAGAGGCCAAGATCGGAGATTCATGGGACCAAGCGAAATGACGTATTACCAAGTATTACTCCGTTCCAAGCGGGGGGTAATACATGCCTACACCGTTGAGGCGGAGGATGCGTTCCATGCCAGGCAGCTAGCCTTGGCGCGTTTTCCACAGGACACCATCGTCAAAATCATGACAGTCTCAAGTCAAGACGCATGAGTCCAGCCCGTACGGGAAGGCAAATTATCCTCGACTGGCTGTACGAGGAGATTCGGCAGGCTAAGACTGCGGATCTCCAGCGTATGGCCGGTTTTTTAGCGTGGGCTAGGGATATACGCAAGGGATGTACCAGTAATCGACGCACCAGCCGGAAGGCGCAGCTGGGGGCGTGGCGGAAAAAAGTGGATCAGGACGTCAGGTGGGGCGGCTAGTGTGGTACATTGTGATACTATGTAGCAGAGTAGACTGCAGGTTATGCCGCTTAAGCACGGACAGAAATTTTATTGTCAGCTATTGCTGGATAGGAATCGTTACGAGCTGGTAGAGCAGCTGGCTGTACGAGAAGGCAAGCGGGTGACGGCCTATTTGCGGGATATGGTTTATACCGCACTGGAGAAGGCTGTTCCAGGCTCGGAGTACAGGGCTGCGGAAGCAGCGGATCATGCAGCCTGGGCGGACTCAGTAAAGAGGCGGGTACAAGGAAGGATGCGTACCAAGCAACCCGAGTCTGGCTCCTGATCTGCTACACTACTACAGTACACATGATTTTATTGGACCCATGACCCGGTACATTATTGCTTGTGATGACAAGTACGTTGCTGCCTGTCAGCCGAACACACGGATTATTAGCCTTACCTATTCCAGGGATGATGCGGGGTCGTGGCTCACCTACGAAAGGGCGGTTGAAGCGGCGCGAGTTGTTGCTGACTGGAATGGTGCTCCTGTTGCTATCCATGCTGTTGAAGAACCCGATTACCCCAAGTCCTGGTACGGCGCCAGCACTGCCGAATAGTGACAAAACTTAACATTCCCGAGGACGAATACTTTGAGCTGCTCGTCTGGTTGCCAGGTCGAGGACCGTTCAGGAACATCTTCAAGGGGCGGACAGTACCAGAGGCGCTTCAAGCAGCTAAATTGCAGCATGTAGGCTGCTTGGTGGAGATCCCACCGCTAGCTGCAAAATGCACCTCTTTGGTGCGGTCTGAAAACTATGGCCGCCCCACACCCCAACGTCGTCGTACTCAACGCAATGTCTGAACTACAACCTTGGCAGTATGTGGTGATCGAAGATGATCGCCAGGAATACTTGGAGTGGTTGTACAAGTTGGACGGGCGAACAAACAAAACTCACCCGATGCACAGTTTGTACACCGGACTTGCTCAACAGTACAAAGATATATTTACGGTCTACTAGGCAGAGTCGCGGTCTAAACCGTTGTTGTCAGCCAGGTTGTTTGCGGCTTCGCGGATAGCCCAGGCTGACTTGGCACGTTCCATGTGGTGGAGCGTATTCAATAGAAGCGCTGCTTCGAGGAGGCCGTTCCAGTCCTTCTCGTCGTAGCGCTTTTTTAACATGTCGGCTGTACTGCGTTCACTGAGCTTAGCTTCTAGTGTTTGTTCAATGAGATTCATGTAGGTCTGACGCGAAGGAACCAGCCAGACTCCGGCCCGTCAACGAGCCAGCGGGGTAGCCAGTTCTTACGAGAATACGCGACTCCAGCTCCTCCTTTGTTACTGGTGTAACCGCCTGCGACAAGGTTGGCCTCGCCATTTGGATCGTTTAGTAAAAAATGCGTTGGATTGTATCCAATCACCACACTCCAGTGGCCCCCACCACTCGGATGAGTAACCGTGCCTCGGTGCATCCAACCAACGGGGGTTGGGTAGCCCATGTTAATTTCGCCCTCAAGATCGCTAGCAGTTCCATTCATCACAAAAGTTGCCCGTAGTCCTAGTTCTTTTAGGGTTGCTACTTGGGCGTGGACATCAGTTGTGTCACCGTATTTTTTGCGGACAATGTTGTAGCTGTCATCATTGCCAATCTTGCCCCAGTAGCGGGCCACCATTGCACAACTGGAACTGAAGCATTCTCGATACCCAGTACCAGACTTGTTGTCGAGCTGGTACTCATAGGCCACTTTCAATAGATGTTGCTTACTGTCAACGGGCTGGTGATGATCCATCAGCTGAATTAAGCGGTTGGCATATTCAGGGTCAGTTGCATACCCATCTTTCTGAAGCCACTTCGCAGCTTCAGTTCTGGTTTGAGCGTTGTTGCAGCCTTTCCAGGTTTTGTAGTCCTTGTACCAACGGGTTACGAGATAGCAAACCGCAGTTTGGATGTCGGGAAAATCCAAAAAGTTGTCACGGATTGTGATCCAGTTGCCGTTTATAAATTCTTGGGTGGTGGTAAGGGTTCCATCGCCCTTGAGGCCAAAGAAGTTGTTACGGCCTGAAACAATCTTGCCTCGGGCTGATTCCAGGGTCCATTGGGCCGCAACTAGTTCGGGAAATTTGGCGCCTGCAATGCGAGCGGCTGTGACAATGCCATCCCAGTCATTACGGATTTCAAGTTGCTTTTTGGATTGGCTCCAGGTTTTGAACCAGGCTTGGTCGCGGCCCAGGATATGGGGGTTGGCTTTGGTAATGGCCTCCTCCAGTTCGGAGATGGCGGCCATCTGGTATGGAAGGCTGCGGTAAAACCGAACCAGATCCAGCAGCCTGATTGCGTTTGGGTTACTCACGGGACCAGGGTGCGTGGATGGACATCGGACCTCCCAAATCTAAAGAGGCTCCAGTTTGTTGTTCGTGATCTACGGGTTCGTTAACCACAACAGGTTTTGTTGCTAATGGCTGATCCGCAAGCCACTCCTTCTCAGCCAAGGTGATCTTGGCAGGAAGGAGTGCTTCAAATTGCTCCTGTCGTATGGCACGACGGATTGCAGCTTCTCCTATTTCGCTCAGCGCTTTTTTGGGCGCAAAAGTTCGAGGATTTGCAGCACCAGTTGGATGATGCTATTTGCTTTGAGCTTGGGGTTCATGCCGATCAGTTCGGAGACTGCGGCAACGACGATCCAGAAAGCGGCGTTATGGAGGATGTCCATGGGTGTAGAGCCAACTTGTGTAAGTCTACAACTGGTATCGGGCTTGTCCAGCGACAGGATGTTTTTTGGGCTACCGTTTGGACAGCTACGACCTCGCGTGGACTACATCGACGAGGACTTAGGTTTTGTAAGTAAACGCCAGGCTAAGGCTAGGTTTAGAGATCAGATATTGAAGGGATGGGACTACAAATGCGCGTACTGCCGAGAAAATCTAGGTAAGTCTGGAACGCTTGATCATGTTCGACCTAAATCTAGGGGTGGAGAAACGTCAACTTCTAATTTAGTTGCTGCTTGTTTTAATTGTAATGTGCGTAAAAGTTCCAACGAGTGGAAAGAGTGGTTTCGGATGCAGCATTTTTGGGAGCCGCACCTAGAAGATGCCATTCGTTACTGGCTCAGTCAGTGACTGGATTCCAGCCCATTTCTGCAGCATACATGCGCGTAAAGTATTCGTCTTCGCAGTAACGGCAGATACTTCCTTTGCAGACGCGGTAGTACAATTCACCACGCTCGTTTTCAATTTGATCGATTGTAAAGCCTTGACCGATGTCAGTGCTATGGATGATGAGACGTTCGGTCACGTTTATCTGGCTAGTTCCAGCTTGATAATACGCACGTCATGATCCATAACCTTATCTTCAACGTCACCAAGCTTTTTTTGGATCAACTGCTGATTGCTGAGCACGTCATCCAACTTGGTTGGGACGGTGTAGCACAGGTAGAAAATGCCAGCACCAGCACTGCCGACTGAAAGCACGACGATGCCAGCCAAAGCTTCCTGACGAACGCCGCGCCAAAACCCTGGTTGTGGTTCAGGGGTTGACACGGCGGACCTTGAGGTGCCCCTATTTTAGCAATCTGTCGCGCCTGCGTAGTCGGGTTGGGTCTTCAGCCAGTTGTACATGGCGGCCATGCCTTCGCAGTCAGGTGTGGGGGCAAACACCGTGCGATTAGCGACGGGTTGTGCGTCGGACTGGCGGGCATCCTCGTTGGCGTAATGCGCCACCTGGACCAAGGTTTGATCCTTATCGCCGCGCCACATCACAATGCGTGCGTAGGTATCGGCCATGGGGATGCCGATGTCAGTTTCGTTAAGCGTGATTGAAAGTGCCATTAGTAGGTCATCTCGGTGGTGTTAATTTTGCAAACCCACCTAATAGTGGTGGCTGCTGCACCAGTTACGGTAACTGTGATACAACCAAGCGTGGTATTTGCTGTTACGGCAACAACCCAGGCAGCAGCGCCAGCGTCGTTGTGGGTCATGACTACAGTTGGCGTTCCAATCATGGCGGTGGATGCTGCGCTAGCACCACGTTTTATGGCGCCGTTAATTGTCCAGCGGGCACTATTGCCAGCACCAGTTACGCCAGCAATGACTTCACCACTGAAGCTATAGGCACTGTTGTCTGGCAGGGTGACTTGGTTTGTGGCTGCGGCTGCACTGTTGTTGCTGGTGAGGACTGTGGCAGTTGCATCGGTGGTTTGACGGCTTAAAAGAAGAAGGGCGGATTGAGTGACGCCGGATGCGGCTGCAATAGGCTCGTTGCAAGCAGGAAAGACGTGATAACCCTGAATGGCGCGTGCAGTGCCACGAAATCCTCCACTCACAAAAGATCCTGTGCCGTTTGCAATGTTGTTGTCACCGCCTGCAATGGTGGCAGAAGTGGCGGACGCGTTGTTGCTGGAACCACCACTTACGGCGGCACGGCTGCCGGATGCGGTGTTGCTCTGGCCGCTGCCGATGAAGGAGTTGGTGCCGGATGCAGTGTTGCTATTGCCGCCTGTAATGCTGGCATAAAGGCCGGACGCAGTGTTGCCATTTCCCCCACACACCGTTGCGTAGCTGCTGGTTGAGGCGGTGTTGCTCTGACCGCCGCCTACAAAGCTGTAGGTGCTGGATGCGATATTGCCGTTGCCTCCACATATTGCAGACTGCTGTGCACTAGCGTTATTACCAAATCCTCCGCCAACTGCGCTGTCTTGGCCTGATGCAGTGTTGCTATTGCCACCGGCAATTGTTGCACTTGACCCGGATCCAGTATTATTTTTTCCGCCACTAATAGTAGAGTCAACGCCACTCGCTACGTTTGCGGAATTAATTCTTGTTTTTTGCCAATCAGTAGCTCCAGCTCCGCGCTTATTACCACCCAGTAAGGTCCCATCCGGCACTTGAGCCAGCGTTGCACCAGTGCCTTTGGCGACTAGGGCGATGTCGGCATTGGTGGCACTGATCGCGCCGCCGTTGATTTCGGTGACGGGCGTGGTGCTGTTGACGCCATCGGTGTCCAGTCGCGCCAGCAGTCGCAGCGCCGCAGATGCCCAACCGACTGGGTTCAAGTTCATGTCAGATCACCACCAAACGCTGCAACGCGAACGGTGCCAGTGGTCGGTGCAACCGAAATGGTCGCGCCTAGTTTGTAGCTCGCGCTCGGTAGCACCAGATCGGTGTATGCCGTCACCAGGCGATAGCCCTTGACGGTGTTGCTGCCGGTGGTGGCGCTGATTGTCACTTGATCAAACAAGTCCCACTGCGTGCCGTCCCACAGGAACAGGTTCACCAGTGCTGCCACGGTGGTGGCGGTGCCTTGCACGTTGACGCTTAGCACTCGTGTACCAGCAGCGACGCCCACGATTAGGTCGTTGATCGTGCCGGTGCCATCGGTGGCAGTATTCGCCGTGCTCAGCGACAACCGCCCGATGCGTGGAGCTGAGATAAATGCGGGTGAGGCTGCCATGGCTTAAATGCAGTTGCTGTTGAGATAAAGATCACCGCCAACGGAGCTGCCCCCGCCACCACCGCCTGACGTGGCCCAGGACAGCGTGCCGGAGCCGTTGGTGCTGAGCACTTGGCCGCTGGTGCCATCAGCAGCAGGCAGCGTCCAGATGCGGTTGGTGGTAATCGTTGCAGGTGATTTGAAGCCGACGTAATGGGATGAGTCCGCATCCTCAAAGCGCAACTCACGCTGATTCCCCAGTTCAATGTCAGTTAGGAATTGCCGTGCCATTAGCCGATCACCACCACGCGGTAGGCGTTACTGGCAGGTGCCGTGGCGAATACCAAGGTGACTTCGTTGACGCTGGTGCGGCCTACATCAACTTCAACGTTGTCGTAGGTGCCGCTATTAGGGAACACGACTACCGTCACGTCGCGGGTGTTTAGGTTATGCGTCACCACATAGCTAGTGGCGCTGCCATCACCAAAGCTGGCTGCATATTTGCGAATCCTGCCGCTCCAGGTAGCCAGTTTCAGTGGCGTGATGATACGAGCGTCATCGGTGCCAGCATCAACCTCAGCTTGCGTGGCAATCTCAGCGATGCCAGCAGTGGTCTCACTAGCGGCTGGTGCTGCAGCAGCAAACGAGCTGAAGATAACGTTGTTGGTATCAATTACGCCGTTGATCTGCGTCTGGCGCCATGTCGTGCCAGCGTCAGTGCCTTCCTCAACCGTGATAATTGCCTGCTCCAGCTCGGCAAACGTGCTGGCATCCAACGAGCGGGTTAGCGCCGTAGCAGCACCATTCCACACATAAATGCCGTTCTGGCTTTGCGTGGATTGGTTGCGGACCAGTACGCGGTCCTGTGACGCCATGGTCACGCCATCAATCGTGGCGCCAGGGCTGCTCAGGTTGATGTTGCTTTGCGTAGCAACGCGGGCGCTGTCTTTCCATGCCAAGCCCTCAACAGCAGAGTCCACATAGGACTTGGGTACGGCGTCGCCTGCTGCGGTAGGCGTTGGGACATTGATGACCTTCGAGACGCTTTGCAGGTCGAGGTCAGTAAAAAACTTACGGGCCATATCAGATCAGGCGAGCGAGGCCAGCGGATGCTGGATTCAGTGTAACAACGGTTTGATTAACTGATGGGTGCGCCACATCCCCGTCGATCTCTTGGCTACCTGCATCAAGCAGTTCAACTGATGGCCTATAGCCAAGGTTATGGTTTATGGTCCATGTAGCAGCAGCAGTTGGCTGCGTAAACACAAATGCAGCCGCACCCGATGGCCCTTGCGGTCCTTGAGTGACTGCAGTGACAGTGCTGGTAACAGGTACGGTGACAACAGTGCTGCTGCCGTTCTCGGTAACGGTGACCGTATTGGTTACAGCACTGACGTTGACGGTTGTCATGCGGTGTAACCCTCGCTGACATAAACAATGCCTTCGAGGTAGTACTCCTTTAAGCCGCTTGGGTTGGTAAGTAGGACGTCGTAATACGCCTCGTTGGGGAACAGTGCAGTTTGCTCGTCGGTCAACGCAATAGCGATGGTGCCGGTGACAAGATTGGTGTAGGTAACGGTGAAATCGGCGTACTTGGTAGTGCGATCTTGGTTCCACACTTGAGCGGCGACGGTCCAACCGGTCAGGTTGATGGCAGCATCGGTGCTGTCTTTGAACTGCAGCGTGATGCTGTAGTCCGCCCGGCGCTGCAGGCTGATGTTGTAAGTGCCGGGGGAAATTGCCATGATCAGGTCAAGCCAAGTAGCTCTTTCAATTCTGCAACGGTTAAGCCGGCGGCGGCAAGCTTCTGCTCAGTGGTGAGCACTGGCGGGGCAGGTGGTTCAGGAGCAGGCTCTGGGGTGTTACCAGCTTCTAGCCAGTCCAGGTACTCGCGGTAGTCGCGGTTACCGGGGTCATTGGGGATAAACGCGCCATCGGAGAGGCGCTTGATGCTGGTGCCAGTGGTTAGTTGATACATGAGGGTTACAGTTCGGCGGAGGCCGAGTAGACGGCAGAAGCGATGCCAGATCCACCCGAAGTATTGCTAGCATCAAAGTCTATATAATCTGCTGTCGTGCTAGGTGTATTTATAGCGGTGGCGCTTCCAACAAGAGAAAGGCTACGTTGCGCTAATGTTGGCGCTACCCGCATTCGCACAGGTAATTGAACAGCAGAATATAAACCAATTCCCGAAGAAGTAATGCCGCCAACTTGGGTTCGAATAGTGTGCTGGTAATACCTCTGACACAACGCCAGCTCAGCCCCAATCGGCCGCCGCTCAAACGGGGTGGCGACTGTGCCGGGTTCTAGCTGGACGTCACCGACGGTCCAGGTGCCTGACGTCTGTGCTCCTACGGTGAACACGATCTCGATGCCGGTAGTTGCAGCACCAGGGACGCTGATGTTGGTGCTGTAGCGGGTGACGGTGCTGGTGACC
>OFRF01000132.1_pt1 | contig 21457 bp, 30 predicted proteins | sample 1543081 | NCBI WGS metagenome assembly OFRF01 (sample SAMN07774232, study PRJEB24372) | wastewater metagenome
ATGGGCGAAAAGATCGCTTGGGGAAGTGACACGGCGCTGATGAGGCAAGCCGCAGCAACCCTGCAATCCCAAGCAGAACGCATTAAGGAACTGGAGGCGGAAGCAGAGCAATTGCGCACAGCAGCACAGGCCGTGATCGATCGTTGGGACACGCCGCACTGGAAAGATGTGCCAGCGACTGCTGAATACATTGGGCGACTTCGCGCTGCATTGGGAGAGAAATCATGAGTCTGCCGCCACTGCCGGACCTATGCACATGGGGCAAGACCGTGCTAACACGTGAAGACATGATCCAAGTGAGGATGCGCGAATACGGCGAACTGTGCCACAAGCAGGCGCTGGAGGAAGCCGCGAAGTTTTGTGAATCACAGCAAGTCAATCACAGCCCACGGGGTACAAAAATGTTCTTGCCGTTTGACTCGGAGTGCATGGGCACACATGAGGGGATTTACTACGCAAAAGCAATCAGGGAGTTGAAATGACACAAGGAATCATGAAAGCTGGTGAGCTGGCCGAGCTGCTTGGTTGCTCAGTATTCACGATTGAGGAACGGGCGCGCAAGAGGGAGCTACCCGGCCTGAAATTTGGGGATGGAGGCTGGGTGTTTCCTGTGATTGCAACATTGCAAGTGCTCAATGATGCTGCACTACGCCGGGTTTGATCTTGCCCCGGTGGCCCTTGGAGCCCTCGACGCGCAGCACGCCCATATCTGCGTCAACTTGGACCACGCGCAGGCGGTAGGCTTCGATCAGGCGCAGGCCCGTAATCAGGATCAGGTCAAACAGTAGCAGGAAAGCCTGATCAACGGCCAGCGCACGCTCACGGTCCTTGCGCCTGATGCCAGCGAGCGCGGCATGGATAGCCTGTATCTAGGTCGCACTCAAGCGTCGGTCCCGGTGGATGTCGGTCTTGGCCGCTGCACTGGCGTGCTCACGCAGCGCTGCAATGATGGCCCCGGTGTTGTCGGTACCGTCGCGCGCCTTGATGGCCTCAAGGTCGGCCACGGCCTGCCCGGTGAGGTTGACGGACACCCGCTTGCCCCCGGATTCAAGCAGGGCCAGCTTGGATTGAGCTTGCCTGATCTTGTCTGGTGTGCGCTTGGATACGCCCGTATCCCCCGCCTTGGGTGGTAATTCTTCCACTTTAGCGGGCTTGGGGATGACGAATTTGCGCATGAAAACTATTCTGCCACTTCTTCAGCAGGTTCGCGTACCTTACCTGCGGCCACCACGGCATTGAATTTTGCGTTCCCGCAGCGGTCGGCCAGCATGGTGACTTGCACTTCGGCAAGTATCTTGATTTCAGCCAAGGTGAAACCCTTTGTAGAGCAGGCAATGCCTTTGTACAGGCCGGTGACGCGCGCCAGCACGCAGGCACCACTTTTGATGTCAGACACCTTGTAGTGTCCGTTGTCGTCGCGGTGCAGGGCGAACGTGTGGGCCACATTGCCCACTGTGACCTTAAGCGGCCAGTATGGGCATTGGTGATGGCGACCGTCAACGCGGGCAATCGTAAAGGTCTTCATGATGCGGCACCCCCACGGAATTGCTCAACCGTGAGATTGCGCGCGAAGTAGCTGGAGCCCGACTGCTTCTTAAAGCAGGCATGTACCGCCTGCCCTTCGGCGTTGTGGCGCAATGGCTCGCCCACAAGGAACGCAGCGCCCAACGTAGCGCGCGGTGGCACGCACTCCAACATTTCCCAGTACATGCCTTCGGTTGTGGGTATCCACGCTTCGGGCTGCGCATCCATTGCGGCCCACAAGGGAGCCCATTCAAGAGGTTTGTTCATACCGCCACTCCGTTTCCCTTAATGGCTGCGCTAATTAGGTTGAGCGAACGACTGTGAAACGATTTCAGCCTTTCATAATCCGCGCCAGCGTACCGCGAAACGATATGGCCTTTCCAGACTGTGGATTTGAAGAAGTCCCCATTCCTGTCTAGGACATAGGCGTGAACATGGCCCCCCACGATTTCCGGTTTCGAATCGTCTAGTACGGCGAGATAGTAATCACCGCACACCTCCTTAACTTTTAACAAAATCATTTCAGTGCTAACGGGGGGTGAATCAATTGCTGTAGTCATGAGGGGCCTTTCAGAGTGGGAATCAATTACTGATACCTCTATTGTGAGCGCTCACAGCACAAATGTCAACAACTATTTGCACTAAACAAAAAAATAGTTCAATCGTTTAGCACTGCCCCGTTCGGGTTGACTTCGCAGGGAACACCTTTGTAATCACGACAATGAATCCGGCCATCATCAAACCCGCTATCGACTGGCAAGCCATCGAGCTCGACTACCGCGCAGGTGTACTCAGCTACACAGAGATAGGCGCGCTCCACGGCGTCAGCAAGGGGCGCATCAGTCAGGTGGCAAAGGCAAAGGGTTGGGAGCAAGACCTCAAGGCAAAGATTCACGCGAAGGCAGAGGCAAAGCTAAACGCTGCTGCTGTAAACAGCACCCTAAACAGTTTCAATGAAGTTTCGCAACGCCAGATCATTGAAGCTGGTTCTGACCGCATTGCACGGGTCAGGCTTGAGCACCGCCAAGACATCAACCGGGCGCGAGCACTGGCGAATGCACTGCTGGCCGAACTGGAGGCTCAGACATTTGATGCTGTGTTGATGGGGCAATTGGGCGAGTTGATGCGCTCACCCGGCGAAGACGGAGCCGACCGGCTGAATGACATTTACAAGAAGGTGATTTCAACGCCAGGGCGCGTTGACACGGCAAAGAAGCTGATTGAAACCATGAAGTCAGTCGTGTCCATGGAGCGCGAAGCATACGGCATTGATGCGCTGCCAGTGGCCAACCCAACGGACAGCCTCACGGCTTTTTTGCTGGGCATGAAGCGATCTGCGCTGCCTGTGGTGCAAGAGGTGGGGCGCGATGAACACCTGTAGCCCGACCGTCAAACGCCCTTGGAAGGTGCCAAAAGGTGTAAACGTTGACACTTTTGGAGCGAAAGTAATAAAGAAACCAGTTCTTATTACTTCAGCATATGTAAACGTTGACACTAAAAAAGGGATTGATCCGGGCTTTGTTCCGACCACAGAGGCTGAGTTGTTGGCGTGCTTGGCCGATCCGCAATGGAGAGTATGCAGCGGATTTTTATACAAAATTATGGTCAAAAAGCCGGATGGAGAGGATAACTCTGTCATCCCGTTCGTGCCCAACAGTGCGCAACGACGACTCATGGGGCGCTTGCATTACCGAAACATCATCTGCAAGGCGCGCCAATTGGGGTTCACAACGCTGGTGGCAATCCTTTGGCTAGACCATGCGCTTTTCAATGCCGATCAGCGGTGCGGCATCATTGCCCAAGACCGCGAGGCCGCAGAGGTCATATTTCGCGACAAGGTGAAGCTGGCTTACGAGCGCCTGCCGGAGTTCCTGCTGCAACGCTTTCCACTGGCCAGAGATAGCGCCTCAGAGCTGCTTTTCGGGCACAACAATAGCAGCGTGCGGGTTGCAACGTCCATGCGCTCAGGCACGATCCATCGACTCCATGTGTCGGAGTACGGCAAGATTTGCGCGAAGTTCCCGGATAAGGCCAAAGAGGTTGCGACAGGCTCACTTCCTGCCGTGCCGCTTGATGGCATTTGCATCATTGAGTCCACAGCAGAGGGGCAAGAAGGCGACTTCTACGACAAGACGCAGCGCGCCATTGCGCAGGCGCAGGCTGGCACACCTCTGACGCAAAAAGACTTCCGAATGCACTTCTTCGCATGGTGGCAAGAGCCCGCGTATCGAGTGGACACGCCCGTGGTGATGACGGACAAGGACCGTGAGTATTTCGGGATCATTGAGGGCGAAACAGGAGCGACTCTGGACCTGCAACAGCGCAATTGGTACGTGGCAACACGCGACGGGGAGTTTTCGGGCGACCCCGAGAAGATGTGGCAGGAGTATCCCAGCACGGCCAAAGAAGCATTCCAAGTCTCGACCGAGGGCACTTACTACGCGGTGCAACTCGCAGCCGCGCGCAAGGAAGACCGCATTTGCCATGTGCCCCACACTGTTGGTGTGCCCGTCAACACGTTTTGGGACATCGGCAACAGCGACGGCACAGCGGTTTGGTTTCATCAGCGCATCGGCTTTGAGGACCGCTTTATCAACTTCATCGAGGGCTGGGGCGAGAGCTACAGCTACTACGTCAAGCAGATGCAGGCCATGGGCTATGTGTGGGGCACGCATTATTTGCCGCACGACGCCGCGCACAAGCGCCAACAGGGCCACAAGGTGGCATCACCCGAAGACGAATTGCGCGAGTTCAGCATTGGCGGCGACTGGACCATTGTTCCGGTGGTTGACGAGGTAATCCACGGCATCCAGAAGACCCGCGATGCCTTTGGCAGCATGTTCTTCGACGCCGAGAAATGCGCCTTGGGGCTGGCTCACTTGGGCAACTACAAGAAGACGTGGGACCGGGCGCGCGGCGCTTGGAAGATTCACACGCCATCAAAGATCGACGGCCACAGCGAGGCCGCTGACGCCCTTCGCCAGTTCGGACAGGGCTATTCGGCCCCGCGACTTATTGAGGGCAAAACCAAATCATCACGTAACTGGAGGGTGTCATAGCCATGAGCAGCATATTAGGGGCCACTGGCCAAAACTGGGTGGAATGCGGAGGCGAGCGCTCATGGGAGCAGCGAGTCAAGGGCGACATCGTTATCAGCTACCAATGGCTGAACGTGGGCAAGAAGGAGCCGCAGGCGTGCATGGTCCTGTTTCCAGCCGTGGCCAAGCTGGACGGCGGGGCCTATGCGATCCCGCAGGACAACGCATACGAGTACAGCGATGCGACGGGTGGGCCTACACCTTACCTGCTGACCGCTGCCATGAATGCGGCAACCAGCATGGGCTTCTACCCCGACCAATCGACCGTGTTCCGCATCGTGGACGTGATCGTGGACGGCCTGCCCGACTTGATCCGTATGCCAAGCGATCAACCCGGACAGCTTGACATCAAGCGCGCGATCCACGGCATTGAAGCCACGGCCAAGGTCAACGGCCAAACCATTTACCAAGAACTGATCTAGGAACCAAAAATGTTCGGCCCAACTAAAGATACCCCGGTTGACGTGGCAACGCTGCCAGAGCGCCAAGTAATCAACCCCGACGCACCAAGCCGACCGGACGAAGGCACGCACCAGCGCCACTCAACGCTGATGCAGTGCCTCAAGGACGAGCGCGATTTGCAGGGCGAAGAGCGCATTCAGATGGCCATCGACAACGATTACTACGACCACTTGCAGTGGCGTGAGGAAGATGCGCAGGTTCTGATGGACCGTGGGCAGGCCCCGCTGGTGTTCAACGAGTCACGCCAAACGATTGACTGGGTGTGCGGTGTGCAAAAGCGCATGAGGATGGACGAGCAAATCTTGCCGCGCGAAGAGGCCGACCAGCAAAGCGCCGAAATCAAGAGCAAGGTGTTCAAGTACGTCAGTGACGCAAACTTGTCGCAGTGGCATGAGTCCCGCGCCTACAAGCAGGCCGTCATGGGTGGTTTGGGCTGGCTGGAGGAAGGCATCAACACCGATCCCGGCTCAGTGCTGATCTATTCAGGCTCTGAGGACTGGCGCAATGTGTACCGGGACAGCCGTTCGCGCATGTTCGACCTCAAGGACGCGCGCTACCAGTTCCGGCGCAAGCAGACGGACCTCGACTATGCGATTGCCCTGCTGCCCGAGGCGCGCCAGCATTTGATTCAGCAAGCTGGCATTGCCGACATGGACCGTGGCTCAGAAAATGGCGATGACGTTTGGTATCTGGGTGAGCGCCTGACAGGCTCGACCGACATGGCGACCAACGGAGGCAGTCTGGCGCATCAATTCCGTGACCGTTCGGCCTACATCGGCGGCTCTGAAGTCAAGGACAGCGGGCGGCGGCTCACTGTCAACCTGATTGAGTGCTGGTATCGCGTGCCCGAGGCAATCAAGGTGTTCGCGTCTGGACCACTGCGCGGCAAGGAGTTTGACCCCAAGAACACCGGCCATGCCCAACTGCAAAACGACCGCTGGAGCATGTACAACGCGGTGACTCAGCGTATGCGCGTGATGATTGCCACCGACGCCGCGCCCCTGTGGGACGGCAAGAGCCCATTGCGGCATCAAAACTTCCTGCTGGTACCGATCTGGGGCTATCGCAGGGGGCGTGATGGCTTGTGCTACGGCCTCATGAGAGGAATGCGGGACATCAACGACGACATCAACAAGCGGGCATCCAAGGCCATCTATGCGGCGTCAAGCAATCGGATGCTGTACGAATACGACGCCTTCAAAGACCCGGAAATGGCGCGCCAAGAAGCGGCACGCCCTGACATGGCCCTTGGGGTCAAGCGGCTGGAAATGGTGCGCTTCGAGAAGCCGACCGCCGACATGGCTGCAAACCTTGAGCTGCTGGCATTCGACCGTGAAATGCTGCGCAACGTGGGCGGCGTGACGGATGCGAACCTTGGGCGCGACTCCAACGCGGTATCGGGCAAGGCCATTGGCTTGATGCAGGATCAGGGCTCACTCGCAACGAGCGAACTGCCGGACAACCTTCGACTGGCAAAGCAAATGGCCGGACGCCTGCGCCTGAGTCACATCGAGCAGTTCATGAACGAGAAGCAAGTCATTCGCATCGTGGGCGAAGGCCAGCCAATCGAGTGGGTGACGGTGAACGATCCGCAGGAAGACGGCTCAATTCTCAACGACATTGCCAGCAACGAGGCCGACTACATCATTGGCGAGCGTGACTACCGCGAAACCTACGCCCAAGCGGCCATGGAACAAATGATGGAGCTGTTGGGCAAGATTGCCGTGTATGCCCCGCAGGTGGTCATGAACGTGCTTGATCTGGTCATTGATTCGGCTGAAATCAAGAACAAGGACGAGTGGGTGGCGCGCATTCGCAAGCTGAACGGCCAACGTGACCCACGCAAGGCCCCGACGCCGGAAGAAATGCAGCGCCAACAGAAGGACAACGCAGACGCGGACAAGGCCAAGGCGATCCAACTGGAAACCTTGCAAGCGGGCTTGGACAAGCTGCGCGGCGAAGTCTCAAAGCTGGACACCGAAGCCATGCTCAAGCGGGTAGAGAGCATGTTTTCGGCCCTGCAAGCTGCGCAGATCGTGGCACTCAATCCGACTGTGGCACCTGTGGCCGACACGATTGCAGCGGGTGCAGGCTTCAAGGACCAGCAAGGGCAAGACCCTAACCTGCCGCAGCTTGCCGAGCCTGTTCAGCCCATGCCGCCCGTGCAACCCGACCCAACACAACAAGAGCAGGCAATTGACCCTGCCATGGCCCCGCAAGCACCACCTGACAGCGCAACCGGGCTGGAAGGTATGCAGCAAGGCATCGAAACACCAACTGGGGCAGACAACGGCCCAGCGATGCAGTAACCAACCCGAAAGAAGACCATGAAAACCTACATTGGAACCAAGCTCATCAACGCCAAGCCCATGAGGCGGGATGACTACAACTTTTTCCGTGGCTGGACACTACCCGCCGACGAGAACGGTGCAGACGAGGGCTACCTTGTGGAGTACACGGACGGCGGCAAGCCCAATACAACGTATGCAGGCTACGTGAGCTGGAGCCCAAAGGCGCAGTTTGACGCCGCGTACCTTGAAATTGGCGATGTGGCGGGAATGGCGGCGCATGAGCAGCGCGTAGTGGCTGAAAAAGCAGAATTGGACGCCAAGCGAACCAAACTAACGGCGTTCTACTCCACGGCGCGGTTCCATGAATTACCCGAGTCCGAGCAGTCGCGTTTGCTGAAACAGGGCGTTGCGATGCGTACCTACTCCGAAATCCTTGGAGCCCGCATCGCATGCTTTGCAGTTGAACCAAAAATGGTACTGGTAAGCGACGGGAACACCGAGGTTGGCACTGTTGCGCTGCGCGAAGTCGAGCGTACCGCTGACCAAACCATAGAACAAGAGATTGTCGCCAAGGGCCTGACCGCCCCGCGCGTGACGCCAGCCGACATTGAGGCGAACATTGCCTGCGAACACTACTTCACGGCGGCTGATGGTGTGATTGGGGCAAAAAAATGCGTTTTCAAATTCCACGGTAAGCAAAGCAGAGCTGCGCTGACATTCGAATTACTGACCTTCTGTGTCTTGACCCTGCGCAACGGCTTCACCGTGACCGGCGAGAGCGCCTGCGCAAGCCCGGAAAACTTCGACGCCGAGATCGGCCGCAAGGTGGCACGCGCCAATGCCATCGAAAAGATTTGGCCACTCATGGGCTACCAATTGCGCGAGCAGTTGCACCAAGCATGACGACCATTGCATGGGACGGCCGCACACTGGCCGCTGACAAGCGAAGCTGCTTTGGCACGCTGATCCACACAGTCACCAAGATTTACCGCGTGCGTGGTTGTCTGGTGGCTGGCGCTGGTGACTTTGACCGGATTCAGGAGACCGTGGCGTGGTTTGAATCCGGTGCGGACCCTGCCAAGTTGCCACCCTTCCAGCGTGACAACAATGATTTTGTCGGGCTTGTGGTCATCCAGCCTGACAAAACGATATTGCGATACGAACGTGGCCCCTACCCGTTCAAGATCGAATCACCGTTCTACGCCATGGGCTCAGGCCGTGACTTCGCTATGGCCGCAATGCATCTGGGCAAGACCGCCAGTGAAGCCGTCGAAGTGGCAATGGCGCTGGACTCCGGTTCAGGCAACGGCATCGACACGATGACCCTGGCTGACACATCAATTCTTAAGCAAGAAAAGGCATACACATGGGATGACGTTGCCAATTTCTCTTCTAAAGAAGACTGGGCAAACTACCGCATTGAATTCGTGATTCAAACGAAAGGCGATAACCGCAAATACAAAGGGTATATGCCGTGTGGTTTGACAGCCAGTGAAAGGCAGACCGCAGCCATTCTTGAATGCAACAGGCAGCGTACCGCCTTGACTTCCTGATATTCGCAACAACTAACCTGAAAGCAAAACCATGACACTCGACATTAACGAAACCGACCTTGCATCACTGACCGCTCAGGGCTACACCGAGCAGGACTTGTCCATGCTGGCCAAAGAAGAAATTGCTTCGCTGCTGGCTGTGCCAAGCGACGATGACAGTGGTAATTCTTCCAGTGACCCTCACGCCGACGCAGCCGCAGAGCAGGATGCCGCCAATGTGGAAACAACCCAAGCAGTGGAAGAATTACCACCCGCTGATGCGCCTTTTGTGCCCCAGTACAGCGCCGAGGTGCCTGCCGACGCAGCCGAGCAAATCAAGGCTTTGCGCGCCGAAGAAAGCGATGCATTCACCAAGCTGATGGATGGCGAAATCACCAGCGACGAATATAAAGCTGTGCGCGAACGGGTTGAAGTGCAAACCGACGACCTCAAAACCAAGGCACTGACCGCCAGCATCTTCGAGCAGGCAAACACCCAAGCAGCCGAGCAGAACGCACGCGCTGAGTGGAGCAAGGCCGAAACGCAAGCCTTCGCCGCATTCAAGGCCGAAGGCATCGACTACAAGGCAAAACCTGCCCTGCTGGCCGCGTACAACACCAACCTGAAAGCCTTGGGTGCCGACCCGAAAAACGAGCACAGGGATGCCGCGTGGTTCCTGACCGAGGCTAACCGGCTGACAAAAGAGGACTTGGGCTTCGTGAGTCTTGCAAATGTTGCAAAAAAACCAGTGCCAACCACCCCAAACAGGGTTGACCGCCAAGAAATTCCTCCGACACTTCGTAACGTACCTGTCGCAGCGACTGGGGCAGTCAACGCCGACGAGTTTGCACACATGCGCAACCTTGACGGCCTTGAACTCGAACGGGCGCACGCGAAATTGACGAACGATCAACGTGATCGGTGGATGGCAGAGTGATGGACGAAAGCAAAACGTGGTTTGGTGAGATACGCCCCGGCGAGTCAATCGCTATCGGCGACGGAATCAAACTTCGGATTGAAGAGAAGTCGGGCCAGCGTGCCCGCCTTCGGCTGGACTTCACAAAGCCGACGACCGTGACAAAGATGACGCCAGCAATGGCTTCATTTGCGAAGCAGGGAGTCAAGTAGGTGATTCTTCGACGGTTCCTTTTTGGTACCGTCGATAAAAAGGCTCAACGGGTGCCTTAAACCCGTAAGTTAGGCCGCGCAGTAGTGCAGCCCTGTGGAAATCTAAACAGGAGCACTATTGCCATGGCGCAAACTAAATTCGGGGTCAATGACCCACAAGAAGTCAAAAAATGGGGCACGGACCTTGCCGTAGCCGTCAACCGTGAGAGCTACTTTTCCAGCTCCATGGCCAGCGAGAGCAAACGCGCTCGCACACCGATTCAGGTCATCACTGATCTGGAAAAAGACGCTGGCCTTGAGGTCACTGTCGATCTGCTGATGCCCATGAGCATGGAGCCTGTTGTTCAGGCCAAGCTCGAAGGCCGTGGCGCACCTCTGAAGTATTTCACCGACAAACTGCGCATTGACCAAGTGCGCGGCGCTGTTGGTGCGGGCGACCGTGTGACCAGCAAGGCCACTTTGCGCAATCTGCGTGAAGATGCCAAGATCGTCATGAAAGACTGGTGGGCTCGCCTGCAAGACGAGTTGCACTTCATCTATCTGTCGGGTGGCTTCGGCAACTACGGCGGCACTGGCTACCTGTGGACTGCTGCCAACGCGATGTTCTCGGTCAACGCGATCACCGCGCCTGACTCGCAGCACATCATGTACGGCGGTGATGCAACAGCCAAGGCCGACGTGGGCACCAATGACGGCTTTGACCTGCGTTTGATTGACCGTGCGGTGGCGAAGGCCGAAACCATGGGCGGCGACGGTTCCAACGAACTGAGCATGGTGCCTGTCAACGTTGACGGCAAAAAGTGCTATGTGGTTTTGTGCCACACCTTCCAGTACGACGCCATGAAGTCCAACGCATCGACTGGCCAGTGGCTGGACATCCAGAAGGCTGCTGCTGCTGCCTCCGGCTCGAATGCCCTGCTGTTCAAAAACAGCGGCGGCATGTACGCAGACTGCGTGATCCACAAGCACCGCAACGTGATGCGCTTCAACGACTACGGCGGCGCATCGGTCAAGGCCGCACGCGCGCTGTTCTTGGGCTCACAAGCTGGCGAACTGGCCTACGGTTCAAGCGGCGGTTCTGGTACTCGCTACCGCTGGACCGAGGTGATGACTGACCATGAGGATCAAGTCGAAATCGGTACGCATTGCATCATGGGTGTGAAGAAGTCCACCTACAAGAGCAAAGACGGTTCTGTGACCCGTGACTTTGGCGTGATTGCCTTGGACACGTACTGCGCAGACGTAGCCTGATAGCTGGTGCCCCTTCGGGGGCGCTTTATCAACCAACCCATTTTCAAGGAATTTATCGTGGCAAAGACCCAAACCAAATGCTTCAACAACGTGAAGCCTATCACTCTCCCCGATGACGCCGCACCCGAATGGACAGTAGTGGACATCGAGTTTTCATCCACTGCATATTCGGCCAACGACTACATCCAGCTTTGCACCCTGCCCGCAGGTTACAAGTGCTTGGACTGGGTGTTGAACTTCCCTGACATTGATACCGGCTCTGCCGCTATCGCGTGGTCATTGGGCGTGTCAGATGCAACGCTGGCCATTCCGGTATCGACCGACATCGGTTCTGAGGTGTGGGGTTCTGCCCTGACCGCAGGCCAAAGCACTGCGATTGTGCGTAACACCACCAGCGTTTGCGCGCAGGGCCGCATTGCTGCGACCAGCCTCTTGTCAGGCGACCGCGAGATTGTCCTGAAATGCACCACGGCTGCTGCCACCTACGCCGGTTCCGGCAAGGTTGGCCAGTTGCTGATGTTGCTGCAAGGCTAATCAAGCCAGCAAGGGCCGGGGTTGTGATGACCCCGGCTTGTCACCACACAAGGAGATTTACATGGCAATCGTACAAGCCTACCGACGCAACAAGACTTACACCCATGCTTTCCCTGATGTGACGCTGGTTTTCGTGCCCAACGACAAGGGGGACGTGGTGTGTGATGTGCAGGATCAAAGCGCGGTGGATCGACTGCTTTTGACGCCTACCGGATTCAGGCTCTACGGTGAACAACCTGATGCGCCCATGGCCGCAATTCTGACACAGCGAGTGGAAGAATTACCACCTGAGCAGACTGACGCAGTGGAAGAATTACCAGTCGTTCATTCGCCCTACGTGCTCAAGCATGAGAACGGAGAGGTGTTTGACCTGCGCCCCTTGAGCGACGAAGAGCTACGCGCCTTCGCTGATGCCAACGGCATCAAGGTGTCATCCAAGGCCAAAGGCGACACGATCCGCAATGTCATCGTCGATTTCATGAACGGCGAGGAATAAGCCATGGCCGGAACGATCCTTGTCAAAGATGCCATCTGGCGTATCAGCACGCTCTTGCAGGACGTGAGCCCACAGTTCAATCGCTGGCCTGAAAAGGAAATCGTCAACTGGATCAACGACGCTCACTTGGCCATCACCAAATTTCTGCCTGCCGCCTGTTCGCGCATTGACGCAATCAAGCTGGCACAGGGCACGCGCCAAAGCATCGAAACCATTGCCGCAGTGGACTGCAAGCCGGGTGACGGGACAACGCCTGCTGCGCCCGTTTTGGGCACCCAGGTTTTGGATGTGATCCGCAACATGGGGGCTGATGGATTGACAGCCGGGAACAGCATTCGCCTGCTGCCTGATGGCCGCGAAGTGATGGATTCGCAAAGCCCAAGCTGGCACACTGTTACTGGTACAGCCGTTGCCGGGTACATGTACGACCCACGGATGCCGCGCTACTTTTACGTTACGCCTGCCGTACCTGCTTCGCCTGTGATGTGGGCAGAGGTAGCCTACACAGCGCAGCCAATTGCCATCCCCAACACAGGTTCTGCTGGGTCAGAGCTTTACCTTGCAGGCGGCTCAAGCACTACCAAGATCAGCGTATCGGACGAGTACATTGACGATCTGGTGAACTATGCCTGCGCCCGTGCGTTCATGAAAAATGCGCAGTTTGCCGCCAATGGACCAGCCGCAGCAAACTACACAAGCCTGTTCACGGGCTCGCTGAATGCCAAAGTGACGGCACTGACGGGAAACAACCCGAACTTGCAGCGACTACCCTTTGCACCTGAGCCAATTGGGGCGGCTAAGTGACCCTAGACGATTTCCTGCCCTACGTGTTGCCCTATGCCAATGGGTGCCCCGGCATCGTGGCCAATCTGCACACGCGCCTTGCCATCATTGAGCTTTGCCAAAAAGCCATGATCTGGCGCGAGTATCAGACGGCCATTGAGGCGGTGGCGCTGCAAACGGCCTATGCCTACACCCCGGCAGCGAATCAACAGGTTTGCACGCTACTAAGCGTGACGCTGGACGGAGTGGACGTGCAAGTGGTTGACCCTGTGACGGGCGGCATTCTTGATACTGAGTGCTACACCGGGCCATATGCCTACGGCAAGTTCACGGGCTTTGAGTTGCGCCCCGCGCAGACGGCGGGCCTTGACATCGTGACGTATGCGACGGTGGCACCTTCGCTGGCCGCAACGACGGTTCCTGATGCGCTTGGCAAGTACGTCGAAGGCATTGCCAATGGTGCCCTTGCGCGCATTCTGGCCGCAAAGGACAAATCGTACAGCGACGGCGTGGGCGCGATTCGGTGTCAATCACTTTGGGATGACGCCATTGCAAGCGCCAAAGGGGATGCGCTGACGGGGTTTGCCCGAACCACAATCAGAACTGCACAGGTGAGGTTCTAGGCCATGGCATTGATCCGCCTTGGCCCATTCCTTGGTGCGAATCAAGCTGCAAGGCCCAAGATTCTCAATCCAAATGTGGGTGTGAATTCACTGAACCACTGGCCTGACCGTGGCGATTTGCGCCCGTGGAAGGTGCCACTCACGGTTTCAACCGTTGGCTCTGGCATCAAGACCATTCACATGCTCAAGCGGGATGCCAAGACGGATACGGTTTACTGGTTCAAGTGGACAACGGTGGTTCATGCCGTCAACAGCTTCCATGCTGACGACACAACCAAGCGCACCTACTACACGGGCTCAGGTGCCCCCAAGGTAACGAACAACGTGCTGGGCTTGGCGAGCGAGAGCTACCCAACGTCCTACCGCGACTTGGGCATTCCGAAGCCGATAAACATACCAATCATCACAGAAACCGCCGCTGGCACTGGCGACGATGAAACGCGCTACTACGCCTACACCTACCTGAGCGACTGGGACGAAGAAGGTATGCCGCAGATCAGCGCAGCGGTGACATGCAAGCCGGGTGCAACATTCAACATCACCAGTCTTTCCATGCCGCCATCGGGTGGCGGTGAAACGCGCGGTATCAACCGGATGCGGATTTATCGCACGGAGTCCGGCGACACGGGTGCAGCCTTCTTCTTTCTGCGGGACATCACGGCGGCGACCAGCACGACCGATGACGCACGGGCTGTGGGTGTGGACACCCTGCCCTCCACCGAGTACGCAAAGCCGCCAACTGACCTCACGTGTCTAACGGGACTGTGGAACGGAATGATGGCCGGGATCAGTGGCAATTCAGTGCGCTACTGCGAGCCCTACAAGCCGCACGCATGGCCTGCCGCCTATGAAACGCTGTGCATGGACAAGCCGATTGCGCTGGCGATGTTCCAAAAGAACCTGTTGATTCTCACGACCGGACGCCCGCGCCTTGTGTACGGATCGGCACCCGAAGCCATGGACGACGCGCCCGTGGAATTCATTGCCGCCTGCGTGTCGGTGCAGTCGGTGGTGTCGTTCGGCCACGGTGCGTGCTGGGCAACGTCTGACGGGCTAGCTTATGTGGGTGCCAACGGACCGCCGCGCCTGCTGACAGAAGATTTGATGCTGCTCGACGACTGGAAGGCGCTCAACCCGGCTTCCATCGTGGCTGCGCAGTTCGGCGGCAAGTACATGGGCTTCTACGATTCAGGCTCAGGCTACAAGGGCTTCACGATTGACCCGCTGCACCCGGAATCAGGAATTTACTTTGGCAGCACTGGGTACACAGCCGCGTTCTTTGACCCGCTGGAAGAAGAAATGTATGTGCTCGATGGCACCAGCATCAAGCAATGGAATGCCGGGGCCAGCAACATGACGGCCACGCACAAGACCAAGGTGTTCAGGTTGCCTGCGCCAGTCAATATGTGCCTTGCCAAAGTGATTGCCGACACGTTCCCCTGCACCTTCACCCTGTACGCAGACGCACGCGCAGCATGGACAAAAACCGTGACCGACGCGGAACCATTTTGGCTACCACCCGGCTACTTGGCCGAAAACTACCAAATAGAAATCAGCACAGCCACCGATGTAACAGGCGTGATCGTGACTGACACCCTGCGGGAGTTGATCCTGTGACAAACACAACAAAATTAGGAGGTGTATTTTGAGCTGGTACCGTGCATCCACCATATCGCTGACCAACGGCTCTACTGCCGTCACTGGCGCAGCGACAGATTTCATTGCCAATTCCGCAGTCGGTGAGGGCCTGCTTGCCCCTGACGGAAAAGTTTACGAGATTGCAGCCATCGTATCGACCACAGCGCTGACGCTGGGCAGTGCGTACCTTGGATCGACGGCTTCTGGGCAGTCCTACGCGATCATCCCAAGCCAAAGCTACCTGCGTGACCTTGCCCTGCAAGCAGCCACCTTGGTCAACGATTACCAGTCGGTACTGGACAGTGCAGGTGCTGGTAAGTTCGGTGATGGAACGCTTGGTTCACCGGGAATTCAGTTCAGTTCAGATTCAAACACCGGATTACGACGCACGGGCACAGACGCTGTGGCATTGGTCACAGGCGGTGTGGACCGGATCACGGTTGATGCAGCAGGGGCAGTAGCGGTGGTGGCGTCTTTGAGCGTTGCTGGTTCAGCAGTGCCTACGATTGCATCCACCTCGACCCTCACCAACAAAACCCTAGCCCTTGGTAGCAACACAATCAGTGGCACTCTGGCGCAGTTCAACACTGCTGTGACAGATGCTGATCTTGCTTCGCTTGCAGGCACCGAGACACTGACCAACAAGACCCTGACCAACCCCAGCTACTCGGGCGCAACAGCCAACGGCGGCACTGTCACCACGATTGACATCAACGGTGGCACGATTGACGGTACGGTGATTGGGGGGACTACGCCTGCTGCTGTGAGTGCGACTACGCTGAGTGCAACACACGCAAATGGTTTTGGGATTACGTCGAAAACCAACGACGCCACCGCAGCAAACAATGCCGGGGTGCTGACATATGGCGTTGCAAGTGCCACAGCCGCGACAAGACGTTCGATCCTGTTTCTTGATCCAAATGGCGGTGACGGCAGCGGCGGGGATTATGTTGCGTTAGATGTTTACGGAAATGGCACATTCACGATAGCGAACGAGATTTCAGGCGGGGTCATAAATTTAGGTATTGGGGGTACAGGCCGGGCCTCGGTCTCCTCCACCGGACTAGCAGTCACTGGGGCGTTGAGTGTTGCAGGAGCAGCAGGGGGCAGAACCTTCAGCACAACTGGTGGCGCTGCGAAGATAAAGATGGCAGCAGCAGACGCTGCATGGGCCACCTACTACGGCAGCGAGGCGGCATCTTCCACACTTTCACTGTCTCAGTTTGGAGCTTTCGGGGTTACAAAGGACACGTCCGATTATTCGTATGTGTCCGCACAAGGGCAGGACTACTCAACGGCTACGTTAAAGGTGACGACGACAGGACTCGCAGTCACTGGGACGTTGAGTGCGACGGGGAACACGACGCTAGGTGATGCAGCAGGCGATACGCTCAATGTAGCAAATGGGTCACTACTCCTCGACGCATCCGGCAACCTCGGCCTTGGGGTTACGCCTAGTGCCTTTCCTACAACAAAGACACTTGAGATGCCTAATGGGGTTATGTTCTCAAGTTGGCAAGGGTACTCAACCTACGGCATCTTACAAAACAACTATCACGATGGGGTATCTTGGAAATACAAGGTAACAAACTTCGCATCACGTTTTTGCGCAAATGATGGGAATGTTGGGGGTTTTCAGTGGTACACCGCCCCCAGCGGCACAGCAGGCAACACGATCACCTTCACGCAGGCGATGACGTTGGATGCGAGTGGGAATTTGTTGGTGGGTGTTACCGCAGACACCAACGTTCCAACAACAGGTGTGACGCTGAGAAATTCCAGTGGTACTACAGGAAACATTGGTATAGGTCATGCAAGCGGGATTGCTGATGGAAACCCCTATATCAACTTTGCGTACAACGCAGGCGGAATAGGCTCCATCACCCAATCTGGAACCACGGCAGTCATGTACAACACCACCTCAGACGCTCGCCTGAAGGAAAACATCACAGACGCCAATGATGCAGCCAGCCTGATTGACGCCTTGCAAGTACGTCAGTTCGACTGGAAGGCTGATGGCTCACACCAGCGTTATGGCTTCGTGGCTCAAGAGCTTTACGAAGTCGCACCAGAGGCAGTCTGCAAGCCTCAAGACCCAGACGAAATGATGGCAGTGGATTACTCCAAGCTGGTGCCCATGCTCGTAAAAGAACTCCAATCACTCCGCGCACGTGTTGCGCAACTCGAAGGAATCTAAACCATGACAACATTCACCGAAACCAAAGTTCTCCAATCCCTCGAAATCTTCCCGGCGCTGAACGTCATCAACACTCGCTACAAGGTCACAACCTTGAAAGACGGTGTGAAGTTCAATGAGCAGGTAGAGGCAAAAAGCTACTCCACTTCGCAGTTCTCAGACTTTGAAATGGAAGTAGCACCTACTGGAGGCACACTGGCTGAAATCGTTGCAGGCTTCAGTGAAGCAGCTTTGACAGCAGCCTCCGAACTGCCAGCCACCCTTACCGCGAAGCAAGCCGAGATGGACGAAGCATTGGCCACAGCCCAAGCCGCCCATGCCGCTGAACTCGCAGCCAAAGACGCAGAGATTGCACGCCTCACGGCGCTGATCCCGGCACCTGTCATCGTTGATGGCGTCCCGCAGACAGTCACCATGCGTCAGGCACGCTTGGCTTTGCTCTCCGCTGGCTTGCTGGACTTGGTGACTGAGACAGTTGCAGGTGCAGGACAAGCCGCGCAGATCGAGTGGGAGTACGCAAGCGATGTGGGCCGCAATGCCACTCTGATCCAGACGCTTGCAGGCGTCATGGGCTTGACAGATGAGCAGCTCGACGGGTTGTTTGTAGTGGCTGCAACTTTGTAGACCGTCATGAACATGCTGCCCTTTGGGATTGCTGAGTTGGTCTCAGCCGTCTATCTGCTGATGCTTCTATTGACGGGGTTGATTCAAGGGAGCTTAGGTCAGAGGGTGTTTGTTCTCGCCGTCGCTCTCGACGCCTTTCTTTTCGCAGTCGTATGTCTTGGCAACGTCAAGCATGGCGAGTGCGCCAGCAGCGCTGCATGGGATTTGCACCGTGCGGGTAAGTGGCAGGGCAAGTTGCTGGTGCCAGTGATTGATTTCTTCTTCCGCCCTTGGATGACTGAGCACTGCCGGAAGTCTTGGGAATGGCAACGTAGTATTTACCTAGACGTTTGACGTAAATTCTCAGACGTCTACTGTATCTATACTAAAGCGCTACTAATGAAAAATACCTACCTAATTATAGGTAGGTATTTTTTTGTCTTGACCCTAAGCTGCCTATATGGTATAATAGAACGAAATAACTAAACGCATATTTTTATATGTTTAATGAAGGGTATCACCAATGTCAGAATTTGATTCATCTAGTTTATTTACGCTAATTATAGCAGGTATTACCTCCCTTATCACTATAGGCTTTAGTTTACAATCCTTAGTAAAGCATTGGAAGTCTAATTCCGCAGAGAGTTCTTTATTAAAGATGATGCACGAGGAGCTAGAAAGAATGGGTACTCAAAATACTACACTATCTCTAGAGATAGGTAAACTACAGTTTGAGTTAGTTAAGTTAAGTAATCAACTAACACAACTCACTTGTGAAAACCAAAAATTGCAGGGAGATGTAGCTCAGCTTAACTCCGAAATTGCTAGACTACATAATTTAGTAGTGTTTCAGCAGGATATTACAAAATAAAAGGTAATTAATATAGTAGGTACCTATAGTAGTGGTATGTGGTTAATTAGTAATTTTTAGGACTCAAATGATTAGTTTAATATTATATTGGAAAGAGATAGTACTTTTATCCTTAGTACTATCTCTAGGGTCATACGCAGGATTTAATAAAATTAAAGCAATCGGGTATGACGAAGCTGCTACTAAGTATGAGCTGATCATTAATGAACAAAAAGCTTTAATTGACACTAAACTGATGAATGTGGAGAAGCTCGCTAATAACTTAGCAGTAGAAACCAAGTTTAGTAATGAGAGCCTGTCTAGAGATATTAAATCTATTGCTAAAGGGTTCAAAGGTAAGACTCTTACTGTTATAAAAGAAGGTAACTGTGTACCAACACCAACTTTTTCAGATAGCTTTACGGAGATAAACTCACGTACTAATGAGACTATTAAGGGTTTGCAAAAATGAAAATTATCCCTATCATAATTCTTTCGATTTTTATATCAGGTTGTACACTTTTTAGAAAACATGAAGAACCCACGTTACCTCCTACAAAAATAGCGAAGGTTGACAAGTCCTTGCTAGAGTATTGTCCTCTGTTAAAGGAAAAGCCTGTAATTAATACCTTTCAAGATGTTATTACTGAGTATGGTGAGCTTAGTACTATGTATGGAATGTGTGCTAGTAAGCAGGCTTCAAGTATTAAAATAATTAAAGAGTTAGGAAATATACCATGATAAACGGGGTAAAGATTATAGAAAACTTAGGTGGTAGACGCTTTATGATGAGTATGTTAATAGGTATATCCACCACCCTTTTAACATACTTTGCAAAAATAGACGGCCCTACATATTCCTTAGTAATTTTAGGTACAGTAGGTGCATATATAACTGGTAACACTATACAGAAAGTGAAGGCAGGAAATGCAACTAACTAAGCACTTCTCTTTAGAGGAACTAACGGTTAGTCAAGCCGCTGCTAGGTCAGGTATATCTAACCAACCTAGCCCAGAAGTACTAGATAATCTAACATATACAGCTACTCAAATGGAGTTAGTTAGAGATTTGTTAGGGGCACCTATAAACGTTAATTCGGCTTATAGATCACCTGAAGTAAACAAGCTTGTAAAAGGAGCAAAAAACAGTCAGCATGTAGAGGGAAAAGCTGTAGACTTTATATCCCCTAGTTTCGGTACTCCAAGACAGATAGTAGAAAAAATTAAGGGATCTAATATTGTATACGATCAACTAATACATGAATTCAATTCCTGGGTTCATATTAGTTTTACTAAGCAGGGTAGTCGCAGACAAACCCTAACAATTGACAGTAATGGTACTAGAACATTTTAAGGATATAAAATGGCAAGATCATCAGGCAAAAAAGCGCGTAGTTACCCAACTAAACCCACTCAAGAGGAAAAATCGTCTGAACGTAGTTCAGATAGACGTAAAGAGAGTTACCAGTCTAACTATGCATTTAAAGAGGTTGAGCCCCTAAACTATATCCAGGGTGAGTACCTAGAAGCCATTAAAAGTTGCGATATTATTTTTGGCATCGGCTCCGCCGGTACGGGCAAAACATTCATTGCCGCATTCTACGCAGCTAGTCAACTGTTTCATAGGAAAGTTGGCAAAATTATTCTCACCCGCCCGAACATCGAAACAGGGAGAGGTCTAGGTTTTTTGCCGGGTACCCTAGAAGAGAAGTATGCCCCATACCTACTACCTTTTGACTCAATATTCACTAAAGCTTTGGGTAAAGGCTTCTATGAGTACGCTTTGAAGAACAAGGATATCGAGCCTACTCCATTAGGATTCCTAAGAGGTACTACCTTCGATAACTGCATTGTCCTAGTTGATGAAGCACAGAATTGTACCAAAGAAGAAATGAAGATGCTTCTTTCTAGGATCGGAAAGAATTGTAAGATGATTTTTTCGGGGGACACTGAACAATCAGATATTCCGGACTCTGGTTTAGATGATGCCGTTAACCGTCTAGAAGGTATTCCTGGTATTGAGATCGTGGAGTTCCTTGATGAAGATATTGTACGGAGTAAAATGTGTAAAGCCATTATTATGGCTTACCGTAATTAAATAACTAAGCTCAATAACATAACTGTTATTGAGCTTTTTTAAAGGAATAAAATGACAACATATGTTTATAAATCAACTACAGGATTCCCTGTAAATATAGATAACTACACTATAACACCTAGCCCAGGTCTTTATAGCAAGTATCAAATAGATGCATTAGATGCAGCTATAGGCTCTACTATTAGTAGGTATGATGAGGGCGTACTAGTAACAGCGGATAGTAGCGTACCTGTTACTGCCACAACCAATCCCGTCACCGGGGGGATCAGTTTATCGGCGGGTGGTGTGCAAGTCGGCGGGACCGCTTCGCCCTACGCTTTCACGAGCCGTGCCCTGACAGATTCTGACAA
>OFRF01000134.1_pt1 | contig 21400 bp, 22 predicted proteins | sample 1543081 | NCBI WGS metagenome assembly OFRF01 (sample SAMN07774232, study PRJEB24372) | wastewater metagenome
TTTTAAGAGTTATAAGCGTTTCTCCGGCTATACGGAGAACTAAAAATTCAAGGCCTTTATGTGCGCGAATGCGTAAGAATGGAAACAGACTTGAGGGCATGAGGGTCTTGAATTGTTGGTTAGTTGTTCGGGTAATGGCCCGGTAATAAAATATCTCAGGTAATACTGAGAGTTAATTCAGTGATCAACACGTGTTCTTCCGGCGATAACGGATGGCTAACAAGAAAGAGCGCGGCCAGTAAAAAAGCACTACCCATAATGCGAGCGTTATGAAAGCCGGACATAGCATTAGTACGGGTGTGGATCGCTCTTTTTCTTGTTGGTGAATGTTTTAATCTTTGGGAGAAGAAAATGTGTGGAATAAATTATGATTTAGTTAAAGTAATTATTGATGGAATTGTTTTATCTGTGCCATTTTTTGCAACATTATTTATCATTAGATATATGAACAAAAACTTAAATGACTAACGACAAAGTGACGAAAACTGTGGGTAAAAAGGTAATGCCAAAGGGCGGAAGTCGTAAGGGTATACCAAACAAATCCACAGCGCTTGTTAAAGATATGATCCAAGGCGCTCTTGAAGATGTTGGCGGAAGGCGGTATTTAGTTAAACAGGCTAAAGAGAACCCTGCTGCATTTCTGGGATTGATTAAAGCGATACTTCCAAAAGATGTTAACTTGGGCGGCCAGGCAGATAATCCGATTAAGTACGAAAACATGAGCGATGAGGAATTAGATAGGAAAATTAAGGAGGTGTTAAAATTATGAAAACGCTAATTGTTGTTATTATATTGTTGTTGACTGGTTGCGCTTCTACTCCACCGTCTGATAACTGGAGCCAAATATTATCTGCGCCATCAGCGCAGCGTACACAGATTGTTCCTGTATTTATTTATCAGCCACAATCACACTATCAGTATGTCCAGCCAGCTTTCAATCGACTACAGTAAAATAGACAAATCGAAATTAATGCCGCTGCTCGAAGAAAAGCAGCGGCGTTTGCGCGTGTATGCTGCTCGTGACGCATACAGGTCAATGTACGACTGGCAGCGTGAGTTTGTTGCCGCTACAGCCAAATACTACGAATCATGCCTTTGTGCTGCCAATCAGATCGGCAAAACATATACCGGCACTACAATAGATGCAATGCACTTGCTAGGAGACTATCCAGATGATTGGGAGGGTCATCGTTTTGAGTTTGCGCCGATGTGTTGGGCACTCGGTTATTCGATGGAGAAAACCAGGGATCTATTACAAACGGCTCTGTTTGGCAAGATAGTTGGTGGTGAATTTGAAGGCGGTCTAGTTCCTCGAGAAAGGATAGTATCGAGAGAGAGCGCGGCAGGAACAGCAAACGCCATGAGAACAGTAACCGTTAAACATTCATCAGGAAGTCTAGCAACAATTCAATTCTGGTCATACAGCCAAGGCCAGCACGCAATCATGGGTGATATTGTAGACTGGTTTCATATTGACGAGGAGCCAAAAGATCAGAATATCAGGCCTCAGGTATTGACAAGAACAATAAACGGTGATAATAAGCGTGGAGGAAGGGGTATTTATACGTTTACTCCAGAGAATGGCAGAACAAGCTTGGTTGTGCAGTTTATGGATACACCATCATCCGCTCAATATTTTATGCAAAAAGGGTGGGATGATGCCCCGCACATGTCAGAAGAGAAGCGCGAAAGGTTGCTTGCTCAGTATCCAGCGCATCAGCGAGATATGCGTACTAAAGGTATACCGATGCTTGGGCACGGGCGCATTTATGATCTTGGTGAGAATTTTATAACATGCGAACCATTCGAGATGCCGAATCACTGGTTTGTAATTAATGGCATGGATTTCGGTTATGATCATCCGCAAGCGCATATAAAATTGATTGAAGACCGGGATAATGGTGATTTTTATGTTGTCAACGCATATAAGGCAAGCCAAGTGAGTGCAAATGATGCCTGGGGATCTGTGCGCTCATGGGCTGAGGATATACCAACAGCATGGCCACAAGACGGATTGCAGCATGAAAAGGCAAGGGACGCATCATTACAATTACGCAATCATTACCAGATAGCAGGGTTCAATTTACTTCACAATCACGCAACCTGGCCTGATGGCGGTAACAGTGTGGAGACTGGTATATTTGAGATTAACGATCTAATGCGGAAGGGTAAGTTTAAAATTTTCATTGGATTGCGACAAGTGCTTGATGAAGTGTTACAATATCATAGAGATGAAAATGGTAAGATATCCAAAACAATGGATGATTTGCTTGATGCTATTAGATATGCTTACATGATGCGTAGATATGCTGTTCCGGTTGGTAATGTTGGAAATAAAATTAAACCAATTAAATTCCAGGCTTGGGGATGACAACAATAGCGTATAAAGATGGAATCATCGCGTATGATTCAATAGTAACGTGCAATGGTGTAGTTGTATATAAAGACTACGATAAGAGCGCTGTTGTAGATGGGGTATGGTTCTTCATTGCTGGTGCGGTTTGCGATTACGCGGATATAACAAGTGACTGGTTTTCACCGAAACGAAGGACATTTTCTGCGAGTGCTTTGGTGGTAGATGAGTCCAAGAACATCTTTGAGTGTGGTTATAGTGATGGCAAGATGTGGAGAGAAAGGCTGTTTGAGGATAAATTTATTTCAATAGGCAGTGGCTGGCAATTTGCATTAATGGCAATGGATCTTGGGCTATCTGCTGAAGATGCGGTAAAAAAAGCTTCAGAGCGTTGTGTATACACTGGCGGAACTATAAGGACATTCAAAATAGAATGATCGAAGAAGATTATAAAGAAGATTCTGATTCTGAGAAAGAAGACGAAAAATTGTCGGTTTACGAAGATCACAAGAAAGTATTGGAGATGTTGAAAGACTCCCAAGATGCTGATAAAGATAATCGAGAGGCCGCGAGAGAAGCGCATTTATTCATTGATAAGCGCGACGGTCAATGGGAGCCTTACTGGTGGAATGCTAACTCAGGAAGGCCTCGCTACACGTTCGATATGACTGGACCTATAGTTGATATTGTATCTGGTGAGATGGAACAGGCGGAATTTGCAGCTTCAATAGTTCCGGCTGGTGGGGAATCAACGAAAGAAGATGCAAAGCTATTTGCTGGTATTGTGCGGAATATCGAAGACCAGTCTGATGCTGTAGATATTTACAATATAGCATCGCGCAACATGGTCACTGCTGGTATTGATGGTTGGAAGATTGTACAGAAGTACATAGATGATGATAGCTTCGAGCAGGATCTCGCTGTTGAACCTATCGCAAACTTTCTTGATTCAGTGTGGTTTGGGCCATTCAAGAAGCCGGACGCATCAGATGCAAAGTATTGTTTTGTACTTGAGTCGATAACCAAGGATGAATACAAAGACAGATACGGAGAAGATAAAGAATGTCAGTCTATTGGCGATAGTCGTGTATCTACTGCATATATAAACAAAGTTGATCAGGTAATAATTGGTAATATCTTTTACATAAAAGAAGGGCCAAGAGAGTTATTGCAGCTTAGATCAGGCAGGGTTATTGATGCGGAAGAAAATAAAGGCGTGCTGGATGAGCTAACGGCGGCAGGAGATGTTGTTGTAAGGTCAAGAATACGCAACAAGAAAGAAGTTTACTCAAGATTGTTTGATGGCAAGGGCTGGTTGAACGACGAGCAAGAGACTGTGTTTAGTGAATTGCCGGTTATTCCTGTTATTGCAAACTACAAACTATTTGAGAACAAGATAATTTATAGAGGTATAGTAGAGAAACTGCTAGACCCTCAGCGTGTATTTAACTACACCAAATCAAGAGAGGTAGAAGAGTGCGCTCTTGCTCCACGTGCTAAGTATTGGATGACAGCCAAACAAGTGGCCGGTCATGAAGATACCATAGCAACGCTAAACACTAACGCAAATCCAGTACAATTATTCAACGTAGATCAAGAAAACCCCGGACCTCCTCAACAGAATGGCGGAGCACAAGTAAGTCCTGGTTTGGCTACACTGTCACTTGATATGCGTACAGTATTCCAACAATCTGCAAGCTTGTTTGCCGCCTCAATGGGAGATAATCCAGGATTGCAGTCTGGTGTAGCTATTAAGCAGCTTCAGGATAAAGGCGACACTGGAACAATAAAATACTTCAAAGCACGTGAACGTGGCATTGCTAGAACGACAAGGATATTAGTTTCAACTATCCCGCGTGTATACAACAAAGAACGTCAGATGAGAATACTTGGGGAGGATGGTTCGGTAGATGTTAAGACCATTAACCAGCCCGTATTCGATCAACAAAGCCAGAAGATGGTAATTGTTAACGACCTATCAAAAGGCAAATTTAGCGTTTCATGCTCCGCTGGTCCATCATTTAAAAATAGACAACAAGAGACAGTGGCAGCTATTACTGAGATATCACAAGTTGATCCAAGCGTTATTCAAATGGGATCTGATATCCTGTTTAATAACCTGTCATCACCAGGAATGGATTTGATAGCGCAGCGTAAAAGGCAACAGTTATTCCAAGCCGGACTAATACCTGTCGAGCAAATGACTGACGAAGAAAAGCAGAAAATGCAGCAAATGCAAAGCCAACCACAACAGCCAGATGCCGCAACATTACTTGCTACTGCTGAGATAAATAAAGCACAGGCTCAGGCTGACAAGGTCAGAGTTGATGCAGAGATTGCACAAAGCAGCGAATCAAGGGCCAATGCTTTAGCGCAAGCAAAAATAGATGGTGATGCACAGAAATTCATGCTTGAAAAGTTCTTGAAACTTGAAGACCAGCGTATAGAGCAGCAGAAATCTATAATAGAAGCTCAAAACACTATGGCTAGAACACTTGAAACTATTAAGAATGCAATTGGAGCGCAACAGATTATCGGTGATTCTAATGTCGAAGCATATAAAAAAGCTGCTGACTTAGTTAACCAATCGCTGGACATGTAACAAACCGCACGTGACGGTATCACGGCAACCTTAGCAAAGGACTCAAATGGATCAAGAAGAAGAACTGCAAACGGCTGATGAAGAATTGGTCGAAACTCCAGAAACGGAGGCTGCTGAATCAGTTCAGGCAGATGAAGAAAACAAAGACCCTGCTGGATTTACAAAGAGGATAAACCAAAAGCATTTTGAATTAATGGAAGAAAAGCGAGCGCGTGAAGCTTTGGAGGTTGAAGTTATCGCGTTGAAGGCTAAGATTCCAGAGATTCAGAAGCCTGTTGTTCCTCCTTTGCCAGATCCGTATGATGATGATTTCGACGTTAAGATGTCGCAACGCGATGAAGCAATTAAGCGTGTGGCTGCATACGAAGCACAAGAAGAAATTAATCAAAGTAGACTGCAAGAGCAGCATCGCTTGCGTCAAGAAGGTCTTAATAAGTCTTTGGTTGAATCTGTAAAAACATATTCAGATAGAGCTAGGACTCTTAACATTAGCGAAAACGAACTGAAGGTTGCTGGGCAAACTGTAGCGGCTTATGGGATTCATGATTCAGTTGCAGAATTTATTCTGCAAGATGAAAAAGGCCCTGCCATTACCGCATATTTAGCGCGCAACCCTGACATGCTCGAAACAATATCAAAGATGAATCCTATTCATGCAGCTTTGCATATTACGAATAATGTTAAGCCTAAACTATCTGCTAAAACTGAATTGCCTGAGCCGGCAGAAACTCTCGGAGGCGGTGGAGTCTCGAAGCGAGAGCGTGGGCCAAAGGGCGCTAAATACGAATAAGGAGCAGTAAGAAATGGCAAATAATTTTGATAGTAATTTTACGAGAAAGCTGGCGCGTGTTTTTCTTGAAAAGTTTGAATCAGAGCGTGTCCACTCAAAGAATGTAAATACTCAGTTATTGAGTGGCAAATTCGATCCATCAAGTGGAGATACGGTAGACTTCAAACGACCAACAGACTACACGTCCACGCGTTCTGCTGCCGGTGATATAACAGGTACTCGAAAAGACATTGTGACCGGCAAAGCTTCTGGAACTGTGCAAAACTACTTCACAGTGCCAATTGACTGGAATGAAGCTGATGAAGCACTGAAAATGGATCAGCTGGATGAACTTTTGGCTCCTGCTGCTAGACGTATAGCCACGGATCTGGAATTGGACTTCACTAATTTCATGTTGACTCGCGCTGGCTTGCTTGCTGGTACTGTGGGCACTGCTGCCACAACTTGGGATCATGTAGCAAAGGCTGGAGCGGTAATGAAGGCTCACGGCATCCCAACAGATGCTCCATGGTATTACACTGTAAACCCATTTACGCAGGTGAAGCTGGCCAGCAATACCCGCTCTCTTGGCGCTGGTGGAACTGCGGGTGATTTGATCACAGAAGCGCACGAAAAAAGCACATTATCAAAGATGTTTGGCGGATTTGATCGCGTCATGACTGCTACGACATTGCCGCGATATACGACCGATGCTGCTGCGGATAGGGCTGGTACTCTGACTGCAAACCCAACAGTTACTTATGTTGGTGCTAAAGACAGCATGACAATGAGTATTGCAGTAACTGCGATGGGCGCGAATGCTGTTGTGGCTGCTGGCGAACTTGTACAAATTACTGGCCGCAATCGGTTGAACCTGTCCACAAGACAGGCAATTCTTGATGATGCCGGTGCGGTAATTCTGTTTACTGGTGTAGTTACTGCTTCCGTAACGCTAGGAGCAAGCGGTGAGGGAACTCTGGTAATCAGTGGTCCTGCTATCTACGAAGCGGCTGGAGCATTTAACACTGTTGCTTCTGCTCCTGTGTCAGGTGATGTTGTAACCCGTCTTGGTTCTGCTGGAGTAACGATTCAGCCAAATATGTTTTGGCATAAAAATGCCTTCTCGATTGGTTCTGTGCCATTGAAAAAACTGTATGCAACAGATACCATTGCAACAACTGAGGATGGTTTGCAGATTCGTGTATGTAAATACTCGGATGGTGATGCGAATAAGCAAATTGTGCGGTTCGATTTACGCCCCGCATATTCTTGCTTGAATCCGTTCTTCGCTGGCCAAGGTTTCGGTAGCTAATAACAACGCAGCCCTTCGGGGCTGCAATCACATGGAGTTAATGAAATGAATAAAATTGTATGGGTTAAAGCATCAGGTCAAGAAGTAACTACCAATGATCTTCCTGCTAACATCGAAGCTGCAAAGGAGTTAGGCTGGAAGCTGAAAGACGAACCAAAGAAAGACGAACCAAAGAAAGATAAATAATGGCAACAGTCGCTCAGGTAGCAAAAGCATCACTACAAAGAATCTTGGTACAAACTTCCGATGCAGATTTAGAGCCTTCAGAATATCAGGATTTTATCTTTGCTTTGAATAACTACATGTTAGCGTTAGATGCTGACGGGATAGCTCTTGGTTATACTGTCGTATCAGACCTGGGCGACAACGTTACAGTGCCTACTGGTGCATTGCGTGGCATTATTGCAAACATGGCAATCGAAGTTGCCCCGGATTATAGTGGAATCATAACAGACGGTTTACGTCTGGCTGCCGATGAAGGCATGAAGACAATGAGAAAGCTCGGCCAACATATTGTTGCTACTGAGTACCCAAGTAACTTGCCACGTGGTAGCGGAAACTATACGAATAATCAATATACATCAAGTTTCTACGAAGATTTAGAAGCTGAAATACTTGCTGAAACAACCGGCTCAATCGGACTCGAAACAGGCACACCATAATGACAAATCAAGCTCGCGGTAGAAAGACAAGTCTTTTTCCTGGATCAACTACGATACCATCGGACACAATAATTAGTTTTGTTAGCGGTGGCGTTAACTACAAAATACCGATAGCAAACTTAGAAAGTGAATTAGGTGTAACTGGAACGATTGTTCAGGATGGTGATGTAACCGGGGTTCCGGTACTTGATACGCAAGGATCTGTAAACAACATCAGGAATATCGAGCCTGGTGCAGGTATTGCAGCAAGTGTTTCGGCAGAAAACGGGATAACGATAGAACATAATTTTCAAGCGGGGTCTGGTGGGATACCGATACTAACAGGGGGATCAGATGCAAGCCCAATGATTGGCGACATAGTAGCAGGTGACAATATTACACTTACCGCTGTGGCTGGTGGTGTAGAAGTTGCTTGCACACAAACACCCGTATTGCCTACGAATTACGTCATTGTTAGCTCAATGAGTGATTTTCCTGCTGCGGTTGCTGGCGTGCGCACACTTGTTGCGGATACTCATTACTATGTCGAGAATGATCTAAGTACGGCGGATGTGTTTAATGTAAGCAACGGAAATATCGTAATAAGATCCTCAAATAAGGTGCAATTCTCCGAATTAACATACACCGGCTCGGGTGATATGTTTACTGGAGTTGGTGCGAGTTTTACATTGACTGACATAAAAATAAATACCGCATTAGGACGTATTTTAAATATGTCTGACAGTGTAGGAGTATCGCTACTTAATCTCGATAATGTTATGGTTCCTAATTGCAATAAAATAGCATTGATAGCTGGCAGCAATTACGGTGAAATACGTATTAATGCGCTCAATGTTGCCAATGCAATAACTGACGGCATAGACTTTGGTTCTGCCACAATATCCAAATTTGCAGCGAAAGAATCTATTATTAATATATCTTCCGGATCGTTGTTCAAGCTCGGTACAGCTGTTTTCTCTGATTTCAATTTAAACCGGATAAATGCAAATCTTAATGGAGCCGGGGTTTATTTATTATCCGGCGCGGCATCTTCTGCGAATATTGCGTCAGGGGCATTAGGTGTTGTCGCCCAATGCAAGACAACGGGCGCGGGGTCGCCACTAAGTACAATAACGGTTCGTGATGATCGCTGGCAATTCACGGCAAATAGTAAAATTCAGGATACAAAACCAAGTGCTTTAATATCTTTATCTGGCAATGCGGCAGCAACAACGATTGCGGTTGCTGGTACGCCAGTGAAAGTAAATATAGGCGGTAGCTGGGATGATCAGATCAGGTCACAATTTACAATGGCCACGAATGGACGGGTGACGTACACTGGAGAAAAAGATTTTATTGGCCCGATATCTGTATCCGCATCAGCTTACCCAAGCGCCGGAACCAAAACTATAAGGGTTTATGTCGCCATAAATGGAGCGGTTGCTGTTGGTAGTAAGGTGATTGGGGTTGCAACAAACCCGGCGCAAACAGCATTTTCTACTACATGGCAAAGGGTATTTGCTAACGGTGATTATGTGGAGTTGTGGATTGATAACCTCACTGATGCGACAAGCTTGGTCGTAACCGATGCAGTAATAAGGGTCGGGTAATGCCGATTACGCCACTGCCGATTGCTAACGGACACTATGTAAGCGATGGCTTGCCGCTATCTGCACAACAGTGTATTAATTGGTATCCTAATGTTGAGAAAGTTACTCCGTTATTAAGCCAGGAATCTCTAATCGGCACCCCAGGTATAAAACAGGTTGCAACATCAGGAACAAACAACCAGCGTAACAGAGGTGCCTGGGTGATGGCTGGGGTTCCTTATTTTGTTAATGGTGGATCATTATACAAGCTTGAATCTGATGGTGTAACTTTAACAAACATAGGCTCTATAGCCGGATCTGTTAGGGTTTCAATGGCTGATAACGGAACTCAATTATGTATTGTTGTCCCTGGACTGGTAAGTTATGGATATATTTATGACGGGTCAACACTAACGCAGATATCTGATGCTGATTTTACGGCAAATGGTCAGCCACAATCAGTTGTGTTTATTGATGGATACTTCCTGTTCACTACAGATAGCAAGAAGTTCATCATTTCTGCATTGAATGACGGGATGTCATATAACGCGCTAGACTTCGGAAGCAGTGAAGCCGATCCTGATAATATAGTTGCTCCCTTCGTATTCAAAAATCAGCTTTACATATTCGGATCGCAAACAATTGAAGCATTTCAGAATATTGGAAGTGCTGATTTTCCTTTTCAGCGAACAGGATTGTTCATTCAGAAGGGTTTAAAAAGTCAGTTTGGTGTATCTAGTGCAAGCAGTTCATTCGTGTTTATTGGGGCTGGAAAGAATGAGTCGCCAGCTATATGGGGATTGGATGGCAATGATGTCGTAAAGATATCAACTACAGCAATAGACTCGTACTTACAAACGTTGACGGAAAGCGAGGTTGCAAACTGTTTTTCATGGTCGTATGCTCAAAAAGGCGCTTATTTTATTGGATTCTCATTTCCAGAAACATGCTTTGTATTCGATACAGTATCAGGCAGATGGCATGAAAGAAAATCAAGGTTAACTAGCGAGTCTGTTTCTTATCGAGTGGCTTCAATCGCCACCGCATACGGCAAGGTTTTGGTAGGTGATTCCCAAGATGGAAGAATTGGCGCTTTAGATCCTGCAACATACAAGGAGTATGATGACGCCCAAGTAAGGATAGTTTCAACGCAGCCATTTCAGAACAATATGCAGCCGATATTCCTTCCTGAAATTGAATTGGTTGTGGAATCTGGTGTAGGTAATGCGGAGGTAACAGATCCATTGATATCGCTTGAAATAAGCCGCGATGGTGGGAAGACATGGGGATATCCAAGAACCAGGAAAATAGGTAAGATTGGAGAATTTAATAAGCGTGCAATATGGAGAAAGAACGGCAGGACACCTAGATTTTTTGTGCTTCGATTTACATTGAGCGATGCTGTGAAACCTGTTATAATTCAACTGAATGCTAATGTATTGGGCGGTTAAATGCCACAAAATCAATCAAAGCTGAATTTCTCAAGCCCTCTTGTTAATCCTGACGGCACAGCCACCCAATATTTCCAAAGATTTCTCCTTCAATTGTCTCAGGGTATCGAGATAGTTTCCATCGGCACACCTGAAGCAGTCATAGAAGCACCTCAATACACAAAGTATATTGATGAAACAACCCCATCAGCTCCGGTAATGTATGTAAAAATGCTGCCTGATGTAGGTGGTGATCGCAAGAAGGGATGGTATGCAATATGATTGTCACTAAACGAATATACAACAAAGAGCTAATTAAAAGCATAATACAAATGAGTGAAATTTGGGATTGTGTAGCTGAGGACGGTCAGGTTAAAGAGGATTTCGATCCTGATGTTGATAATGAATGCTGGTTACTGATGAATAATGAGGATTCTATTGTTGCTCTTTACAATCTGCATGGTATCAATGGCGTAACAGTGCAAATCCATGCTCACGTATTGCCGGAACACAGAAAAGAATACAGCAAGCAAACCGGAAAAGCTGCTCTTTACTATATAATTGAAAACACAGGATATTACAAGATAATAGCAATAGTTCCGGTAATTTATAACAACGTTAAGAAGTTCTGTGAATCTTTCGGTTTTAAAGAAGAGGGAATCAACCGCTTAAGCTACCAAAAGAACGGTGAGATCATTGATCAATGGCAACTCGGACTTACCAGATGCGAGTATCTAAATGGGTAAAATAGTAAAAAGCGTTTTCGGCGGAAATGACAAGAGCGCACAGAAAGGTCAGATTGCACAGAATGCTGCTGCAACAACATTCATTAAAGACATGGGTACGCAAGGAAGAAACGACATGTTAAGTCTTGCTCCATCCGCTGAACAAAACAGAAATTCAGGTTATCAGGCTGCTCTTGATATATTCTCTCAAACAGTGCCAGGTCAGATAGGCGCCTTTACTGCTGGGAATACTTCAGCACAAGCTGCGATACTTGGTGGTGATCCATCTATCACAACAATCAATCCTAATACATCATTTAGCGCACAGCAATTACCGCAATACGCAAGCATTGCAGATGCTCTTCAAGGAGGCAGCTTTGAGACAAAAAACAAACTTGCGAACATCAGGACGGATGCAGATTTATTGATGGCAGCATCGAATGGTGATATACCAGGGTTAAATCCTGCGGATCGTGCGTGGTACTCTAAACTATTACAACAAACTCCAGGGTTCGCGCAATCGTCTAATTACGTTACAGACCCAAATGCAGCTCTTGGTAGCGTAACGGGAAATGGTAGCGGATTGAATGCGGAGAATCAGTTGAGAATGCAAACTCTACTAAGAAAATACGCGGGGATGATTTAATGGCACAAGCTATATTCGGCCCTGGTAATACTGGGGTTACAAATCAGCAAATAAGCCAATTCCTGGCAACTCCTGGGTTAACTCCTGACCAGATAATAAACGCCATGAACTCAAGCGGTGTTAGTCTTGCTCAGGCTCAGGCTGCGGCTCCTGGTGATTCGCGGCTGTCTAATCAGACCGCATTGCCTTACTTGGCTGGAATCGGTATTACTCCACCAGTTACAACAACACAAACGCCTGTTTCTGGCGCTCCGCAAACTGGTTTAATCGGATCAGAGGCTGCATTATCCGGTGCTTTGACTGGGTCATTGGATGCGCTTCAGCAAGGAAACGCACAAGCTAATCAAGTATTGCAACAAGGCATTTCAGCACTGGATCCATTTGTTAATTCTGGGAAGTCTTCTATTAACTTGATGGCGGCTTTGTCTGGGTCACTTGGGCCTGAAGCGCAGTCGCAAGCATTTGCAGATTTTAAATCTAGTCCTGGTCAGGAGTTTCTACAGCAACGCGGTGAACAGGCGGTATTGAGAAATGCTTCTGCTACTGGTGGATTGGGCGGAAGCAGAGTATTGCAAGAATTGCAGCGCCAAGGGATAGGTCTGGCTCAACAAGACTTCTCTAACCATTTTGACCGTCTTGGTACGGTGTCAAATATGGGTCTTGGTGGAGCTAACATAGCATCAACACTTACCGGTCAGATGGCTAACAACAACATGGCCTACGGCAATAATGCTGCGAACTTTGCATTTAATACTGGTCAATCTGTTGCCGGCGGACGCACAAGAGCCGGTGAAATGCTTGCGAATCTTAACAATCAGCAAGGCTCGGGAATATCTGACATCATCAATCAAGGTGGCAGCAATCTTGCTCAATTGCTTGCTGGATCTGGTGAGTCTAGCGCTAACGGTCAAATGACATTAGCGCAACTGCTTGCAAGTCTTGGAATGCAACAAAGCGGACAGGTTGCTGGTCTTGGTGGCGTGCCTGGTGTTCAATACACGCCAGGAGTAATTCAAGGTATTGGGCAGCTTGCTTCGGGTATTGGTGGCGCTGCGATGGCATTTAAATAAGGGGCTCTATGGATAATATAGACGGCGGTCAACCACAAAGAGGCATGGGAGAAAAGATAGCATTAGCACTGCAAGGTTTCGGCGCTGGTGTGCAGGGTCAAGGGCCATACTTTCAACACATGCTTAACCAGCAAGAGCAGCAACTAAGCGAAGGCCGCAAGATTGCACTTATTCAAGATGCGTACAGTGTTCAACAGCACTTACAAAGTGGTAACATACCAACAGCCAGAGCCACCTTAATAAATAGACTGCAAGCCATTAAAAAGCTTGGAGGTGATCCATCGGATACTATGGGAGTGTTGCAAAAAGTTGAATCTGGCGATATACCAGGTGCGCTTCAAGACGTGTCAACGGTGGTTAACTTTGCTCAGGCCAATGGGATGCTTAAATTGCCGCAATCTGCCATGCCTAAGACTCAGATTGTTAACGGTCAAGCAGTAACAATTGACCCAACAGGAAAAGCTACTGCTGCACCTATTGAAGGTTTTACAGCACCTCAGCCAAAATTACAGCAACCAAAAACACAGATTATCGATGGTCAATTAGTAACAATTGATCCAACTACCGGACAGGCGACCGCTGCACCAGTGCAAGGATTCCAAAAAGACCGGACAGATATTAATCTCAGGATGCGTGATCAGCAATTGCGTGAGAGACAATTGCAATTGCAGCAAGCGGCGGAGGATAGACAGACTAACAAACTATCGGCAGGACTTGAAAAGGTATTGCTTGATTCTCAGGACAGGGCTGTAAATGCACAAAAGCAATCTAATAAATTCGAGACTCTTGCGAATGCTTATGAAACTAAAAATATTCCAGGCGGTTTAAAGTCATCATTGGAAGAAAATCTAAAGGCTGTCTTAGGTACTCAAGACGATGTTACAGAAACAAAGAGACAGTTCAACGAAATAAGACTCTCTGAGGGCGTGAAGAATCTCCCGCCTGGGTCTGCTTCTGATGCTGATATCAAATTATTCATGCAGGGACCTCCTATGGCAAATGCAAATCCCGCTCAGGTTGCATCATATTTGAGAGGAGCTGCTAAAGCTTCAAGGTTTGAAGCTGGATTCCATCAATTCAAAGGTGATTATATAAGCGGCAAAAGTACCGGGAAGGGACTCAATCAAGCGTGGCGATCTAAGATAAATTCTCCTGCATTGAAGCGTGATATCTCTTTGGGTGAGTTGTACGAAACTGCACAGAATCGAGGAACAACTCCTGAAGATGTTGCAAACCAATTGGGAATTAAAGGGCCTCTTTACTAATGGCTGATTTACTAGATGAGTTAGGTGGCCAATCAAGCGAGCGCATCGGTGGCAATGTTAGGCGCATCGGTGGGGATTTGTTGGACGAGGCAGGCATCAAGTCTAATAATTACGAAATGCTATCAAAAAAGCTCACTGAAAAGCAAGCCACTGAAGATCATACTAAGTTGCTTGATCAAATCAATAATGATATGTCAGGTTTTCAAAAGTTCCTTGTCGGTGCTGGTCGTGGCATGGTTACTGTCGCGCGCGGTCTTGGTCTTGCCGAACCTGAGGATCCTGTCACCAAAGAAGCTTTTGGAAGACTATCAAAAGACAGCGTGGCTGCAACTGCTGGAGAAATAATTGGGGAATCTGCTCCATTCTTGGCTGCCGCTCCATTGGCGGGTGCTGGTTTGGCCACTTCAACAGGCAAAGTATTGATCCCTGCCGCAAAAACTCTTGCCGGTAAAGTGATCGGCTCAACAATATTAGGAGCCACACAAGGTGGAGTGCTTGCAAATGGTAAGGGAGCAGACGTTGTTGAAACATTGGCTGCCGCTGGTGTCGGTGGCGCTGTTGCAGGTGGGATTGAGGCTATTATCCCTGTGCTTGGTAAGCTTGGCCGTGCGGTATTCACTAAATTAGGTCGTGCGCCTAAAGGCCCATTATTAACGCCTGAAGGAACGCCTACACCGGAACTTCAAAAGGCTTTACAACAAACCGGGACATCGTTTGATGATCTGACTAAAGATGCATTCGCGATAGTGAACAAACCCGGTGTTGATCCTGCGCAAGCAACAAGGGCGGCTCGGTTTGAATCTCAAGGGATACCGGCAACTGCTGGAGATATTACCCAAGATTTTGGTAAGCAAGCTGCCGAACAAAGATTATTGAACCAGGCAGGAAACGAAGCATCAGAACCGCTTCGACAAATGAAGTTTGCACAAAGCGAGGCTTTTAAAGCAAAAGTAAATGAATTAGTTGATAATCTTGGCGCACCTGATGATGTTGGTGATTCTGTTAAAAATGCTCTATCAGGTCGTAAGGATCTATTGAGGGCAGAAAAGAACGCGCTTTATAAAAAAGTAGCTGATACTGCGCCGGAAGTGGCTAATATTCCTATTTTTACAGATACGCTTGCAGCAACAATGCCGGATAAGCAGCAGATGAGACGTTTATCTAGATTGGCTGGTAGTCAGATCGGTGCGGTTGATGATTTACTTGTTGAGTTTGGGATCAATAAAAGTGATGATGCTGTTGCGGCATTCACGAAATCAGGTGGAGAAATTACACCGCTAAACATTGGGAACCTAGAGGACTTCAGGGCAGCAATAAATCAGATTGAACGTGCTGACAGTACCGGAGCCGCTAAAGTAGTCACTGGCCCACTAAAAAGCGCGTTAGATGATGAGGCAGAGATTGTCACTAAATCAATCGGTGACAAGGCATCCGGCAATGTGCTAGACACCTTAAAACAAGCACGACAAACAGTTAGAACAATAAAAACAGAATTTTCTCCTGAATCTATAACAGGCAGATTGATTGATGTTAAACGTGATGGCGTAACCCCAGTTATTGAATCATCAAGAGTAATCAGAGAGCTTATAAAACCGGATGGCATTGGTGCGGAGAATTTGCAGCGCACATTGACAAGCTTGAGAGCATCTGGGCAACCTGGTCAGAAAGCCATTAAAGACTTGCAGGCTGCTACGGTATTACATGCTCTTGATGCATCGCTAAAATCAACATCACGCAAAGTAAACGGCGTTGAAACTGTTGGCGGCGATCAGTTTGCTAAAGCACTTAACACAATAGGTGATGACAAATTAAAAGAGATATTCAAAGGCAATGAGAGAATGCTTTCCAGCTTACAGAACTTGAAACAGACTGCTCTTGATATGTCCCCGGCTGCTGCCGCTACGCCCAAAGGATCTGCTCCGGTTATCCTTGATATTTTGAACCGCGCTGGAAGCTTGCCAGCATTGGCGGCATTTAGAGACGCGGTTAATTTTGTGGCAAAAGCTGGATCTGATGAAAGAGCAGTACGCAGGGCAATAAATGCAAAACCAGCTTACAAACAAGTTATAACAACATTCGAGCGAGATTTTCCGGCTATCGCTTCGGCTCTTGGTGTTTCTGCTGTTGTGCCAAAAATTACAGAGGACAAAGATGAGTAGATTTGGAAGTATCGGGAAGCAGTATTTTGATGATGCTGGAGACCCACTTATATCCGGCAAGCTGTATTTTTATGAGTCTGGTACAACAACACAAAAAAATACTTATGCGGATGCGTCCCTTACTATTGCAAATACAAACCCAGTGATACTAACTGCGGCAGGAAGGCAGCCGAATATTTTCTTTGGTGGAACTGCAAAAGTAATTTTAACAAAAAGTGATAATACACAGATTGAAGTTAGAGATCCGGAGGGCATTGACCAATCAGGCGGGTTTTATTTGTGGGACGAATTTAGGGTTTTTGATATCGCAGAAGTAGTAATTGGATCTGACGGAAAATATTACACATCACAGATAGAAAACAATCTGGGGAATGACCCTGTTACTGTCGGAACTGCTTATTGGGATGAATCAGAATTTATAAGGGTCTGGAAGTCTCCGATAACTTACGCTCAATCAGTGATAGTAAAATACACTGACGGAAAGCTATACAGATCAAAGTCAAATGGCAATCAAGGGAATGTGCCAAACACAGCCACAGCATTTTGGGAATCTCTTTATGCCAGCGTTGGTGATCACATGATCACAGCAAGGCAGGGTAACGGATATGGATCAACAAACACAAAACGCAGAAAATATTCTGTGATCGAATCAAATATTGGAACCGCAGCAACTTATGTAAATGATGCTGCGCTTGGATTCCAGATTACAATTGTAGAACCTGGATTATATGAATTTGTCCGCAGGGATCGCAAGGCGGCTGGATCTGCATATTTCGGCATATCCAAAAATAGCGCACAACTTACGACTAATATTGATTCGATAACTCAAACTGATGTTGTGTGCGCTGCTGGAAGCGGAACGGAAGGGAATGAAGTCACCCGAACAATTTTGTGCGCTCAAGGTGATGTTATCGGGCCTCACGACATGGGGTCTATGGATTCCATATCAGGATTTGCTAGTATGTTCTCGTGCAGAAAAGTTAGCAATGTGTAAGCTACTTGTAAAACTTCCTACTGGCGAACAATCTATAGAAGTTATAGATTCAACTGGCGAGTATTTTGATAGATCGCGAATCATGTGGGATACCAGGACGCAAGGAGAAATGCCTCAAGTTGAGGTTGGAAAGATGGCTGTAATTGACGGGGTATTGGTTAATACCGGTGAATATTTAGAAGATCATGCTGCAGCTATTTACGCAAAAAGAGTGCCTTTAGAAGTGCCAATGACAGCAGCAAGAGAGGCATTGATTGAGGCTGGATTATTTGACGTGATAGATCAGTTTATGGACACTCAATCACAGATTGATAGAATGTGGTGGGATAAGTCAGTAACAATATTTAGAGCATTCCCGCTTGTAGAAACTGCCAGAACTGCATTGGGACTTACTCAAACCCAAATAGATGACTTATTTATAGAAGCCGAACGAATTAGAAAACTTAGATCAGGAGAGGTGTAATATGCCAGCCGCAAAAAAAAGAGACGGGATAATTGAAACGATAACGATTGATAACCCCAAGTTTGTTGCTGACACAACAACAAGCGCAACGTATGATTATTATACAGAAGCAGAAAACCCTAAATTATTGAAAAATTCCTGCACTGGATGGCTTCGTTATAGAACAAAAAAAGATGGCACCGAAGGGGTTTACGGGCGCACAGGTGCCGCTGGAACTGAGACGGACCTATTTGTATTTCCTGGCCCAACTGGATCTCCTACTTTAACAGCGCAAGTTTACGGAGAGGATTAATATGATCTGGTGGAAGATGATGTTTAACCGGCTTAGAGCCGCTCTTGGTATCATGCAATATGATTCAGCAACCGGCCAATCGAGTGTTGGTGGAGTTGACATACCCCCTGCTATCCCAATAGCCTGGGCGGATTTTATCCTGCTTGATTGGACGCAATTGGGCGGCTTGTTTTATCTTGCAATCGATGCGCATTCGGTCGGCACGACAGGCGGCAGTTTGTGGAGAGTAGATGCAACCGGTGACAGGCCGATCCTACAAGACTACTCTGTAAATGTAGCAACAATGGCACTGGCCATAAGCACATACCCACCAGCAACATGGCCTGGGTTGAGGTTGCATGTAGTCGATTGGGATATTTATATCGAGAGTAACGGGACAAGATATGTTCCGGTTGGTGGCTTTGCTTATATACAACATGAGGTATTTGGGACTATAGCGTCACCAACAAATTCTAGCGCTTCAACCGGTGCAACATATAATTTTGATGCTACTGCGGCGGCTCTAGCTTTCCCGGCCAATATGTTTTCCGCTGGCGATGGTCTGAAATTGGAGTCAAGAGGCCAGAAAAGGGGCACTGCTGGTACTGTAGCTCATAAAATTATTTTAAGTGCTACAGGTGCCAACACAGATGCTGCTGCGTGGTCAGCCACTATCGCAAACACAGACGGGAATCTGTTTACTGCATTTGTCGATATTGATATCACAAGCGCAACAACTTTTACAACGAATTCCTCAAACTCTCTAACCGCTGGGGCTTCCACCACAATTTTCGCGACTGCAACAACTAACTTTAACATCGCGAATGCTATGGTTTTATCTTACAATGGCGGCAAGACTGCTGGAGATACAGTAGATCTGCTGAAATCGTCCGTTAAATGGGTAGCCAAATAATGAAAAAAAGCATATTTGGTAATCTTAGGATAAATAATGAGAACAATTGCCCAAAGAAGATACTACATCTTAATTTTGATGATGTGGCTCTGGGCGCGTTAGATGAACAGACTGCACGAAACTACAATCAATCAATAACGCCTGGGAATCTGAACTCAAGTGTAATGAATAGTTTTTTCGGGGCAGGTTACGCGCTCGAATGTCAGGGAATTATAGATACTGAAGTAGCTAGTGCTGCGGCATTTGAGGCGATACTCGAGAATAGCTTAGTCACAGTCGTAGGCCCACACGGAGAAAATATAACCGCTCTATACCAGCAAATTAAGAGCAAAGACTTAAATCCTGGAGCTAACCCGTGGTTTTCGCCTAGCCAGGCTTGGGTCAGGGTTCTTCGAGCCGCACCGGGCGACGTTGTGCCTCCCGCTATTGATACAATGTACATATCTCAATGGCGCAAGATGCAAATACCTCCAGCGGTGACGCTTGAAAATTTCTTGGATTATACGGACCCATCCGGTGTGGCGTTTAGTTGCACGATTCTTGAGGCAAAAACTGGGGGTTATGCTGGGGTTGAAGCGGCAGGTGATTATCGTTTTTCTGTGCGGATAGAGGAGGATGTCGACGGGCTGTATTGGAGTACTCGCGGTGATGATTTTGCTAACAATTCCGCAGTGCCCGGCGTACCAAATGTGGTGAATAGGCGTTTTTGGCGAGAAGATACGCACACACCAATCCCACCAAGCGACACATGGTTTTTTCTGGAAGCATTGATTGAGCGCGGAAGGGCAACAAATCGCACTTTAGTTCAGGTAACCATAGCAGGTATTAAGTACGTAATCTGTGATAAGCAAAGTTCTGGCGCATTAATTAGCACTACTGACGCGCAAGAGGGTATAGAGAGACTGCCTTGGACTCGAATTTTTCTAGACGGACTGTATTCAGACTCTCTGCCAGCCAATTACCCTTTGACAACTTATGCTTATGATATTCAAGTGTGGGATTCCGCGCCAAGGTTTATGGGCTACATCGAAATGGGAAATCATGGCCCGCTGCCGTGGGTTCCTACGCCATTGAGTAAAGCTACAATGTTCGGAGCATCGGACGGCAATGATGATAATCCAGGCACTGAAGCCAGCCCGAAGACATATCAAGGTGCTATCAATGCTGCCGTAAATCCCGGCGACGTGGTTTTCTTCCGCGGCGGCACTTTAGCATTGACAACTGCGGCGCATTTCTCACTTTGGAATGTTGGCACCGCTGCACAGCCGATAATCTATGAAGTTTACCCCGGAGAAGTATTTACTATTGATGGAGCAGGTATAACACCTGGGGTCGGTAACCAGCGTAGAGTTAACTATTCCGACGCATTTCAGAAACTGCGCGGGGTAAGAATTATAAATATGCCTGAATATGGTATTTATAACAGCGGTTTAGACAACATGGTTGATGGGTGTGAAATAGCATATTGCAATCTATCTGGGGTATCAAATACAGGCAGCAGACTAACGATTATAAACAGTTGGATACATCACTGCTCAGATGTTGGCAAGTTTGGTGGAAACTATAATGACGGTGGTAATGCCGATGGCATTTCATTCTCAAGCGGAACTGGCGGAAAAATACTACATAACTTGATCACAGATTGCTCTGATGATCTTATCGATACTTGGGAAAGTTTGTACACTACTGTTAAGTATAATATCTGTTTGAGAGCTGGCGCAGGCATTGGTAATGGAAATGGCATTAAGGGTGGCGGAGGCGGCGTTGGTGCTTATGCGATTATTGATCATAACTTAGTAGCATTTTGTACGGGAAATGGAGTTGATGCTAACACCGGTATAGGTGTAAACATGAGAAATAATACTTCGGCTTATAATGGCGGCGTTGGCTATGTTCTTGAAGCTGATACCATTCATTCAGGCAACGTGAGTATAGGCGACGGATCAACTCACAGCGGCACCGGCATAACAGGTCTGCGTAACTCTTGGGAAATTGCCGGTACTCCGGTGTTCTTGAACATAGATCCAGACTCTCCTGATTTTCTTAAAGTAACTCAGGGTGACGGTTTTGACGGTATCGGCGCTCATTACATTTAACTGTGACTTTTGTCACATACAAATCAAAAATAAGGGGATAACATGGAGTGGGGAATAGACCGAAAACTTAAAGAGCACACCGCCATGTTAGACTCAAAAATT